>OLPO01000017.1_pt1 | contig 183681 bp, 220 predicted proteins | sample 1672831 | NCBI WGS metagenome assembly OLPO01 (sample SAMEA3136728, study PRJEB25190) | human gut metagenome | reverse complement strand
AGTAGGGCTATGCCCGTTGATGAAAAGCCCCCGGCTATGCCGGGGGATATTTACTCTGTATACGCGGTAAAAGTCCGCGTACTGATGAGGCATGAGTCGAAACAAAGAATATGTAAATAATTAATTCTAAGGAGGAATTTATAATGAAAAAGTATAAATGCAATGAGTGCGGAGGCAACTGTTACGGCTGCTTCTATACGGAGTTATGCGATAAGTGGCTTGACGTCGCACCGTATGAGCCATACTTCGAGGAGGTAGACCATGCCTCAATGGCTCTATGTGAGGGACGTCACGAAATCCCTCAAGCGGTAGATGGTTCAATATTCGGCAATACCATCGACCCGTTAGACCCTAATGGTCTTCAAGCCGAGGCAAAGTCTAAGCTCCGAGAGCTTGACATCAAGTCACTTGACTTGTACGTCACTGGCTTGACTGTGGCTTTGATCTCGGTATTGAACGCTTGCCGAGAGTTGGAGATAGAGGTAACACTGTATCATTATGACCGAGAGTCAGGCAACTATTACCCGCAACAAGTATTATAAGGAGGAATACAATAATGAACACATGGAAGAAGGATACCAAAGCTCTATGCAGAGATTTCTGCGTGGATTATAACACTGTAATAAGCCGAGTAGAGTCGTATGTATCTACACATACTCAACCAAGACACTATAGTCACGATTATGACTATAAATACGACATTGCGGTACGTTTTGTACGAGCAATGATATGAGGAGGACAAAACATGAACATGAGGAAAAAGCTATCAATCATCTTAGCAATGATATTGTTATTCATTGCACTTTGTTCAACAGCAGAGGCAATGATAACTTTGCCATTTGGATATTACACTCATAACGGCTTTAAGATTATTTATACGACTAAAGCCGTATGTATAGGTGTAAATACTCTTATGACTCGTGACGGGAATATATGGGAGTATGAGAATAACAATTTTGTAATAGGTGACAAGTACCGTATTACATTCAGTGATAACGGTACGGAGAATGATAAGACGGATGATAAGATATTATCCGTCAAAAAGTGTCATTAAGATGTTTAAGTATATAGTTCATGCTATATATTTTTACATAAAAAAATAGCCTTGTACTACCACTACAAGACTATTTAATATCAATGAAAGGCGGTGGATTGCGATGCTAACTCCGGAAGGATATATTGGCGATTACGATGGAAGACTCTATAGCACTGAGAATGAAGCTCGTGAAGCCGATCCTCGCAATTAACCAAAAGCCATCAGAGTGAGATACCATCAATATCTCTGATGGTCTTTTATTGATATTAATATAATAGCACAATAATTATCATATGTCAAGCTTTTATGGAGGTGAAATACAATGAGAACTCAAATAGATGTTCGTAAGTTCCAACGGAAACTGCAAGCGAATGGCTACACCTTACACCATATGCGAGGTAGTCATCAAATATACCGAAACGAAAATGGCGAAACGCTTGTTATAAACAACAAGCTAAACGCAATGATTGCCAAAAGACTCACAAAGGAGTTTGGTTTAACATGAAAAAGAGAATATATAAATACTTAACAGAATGCCTAAGAGAAATCATAGGTATTTTTGAATATTTAGAAGGGAGATGGTGAAATGCTCAAAGAAAAAGCTCTGAGAACTATCAAGGCAGAGTTCAAAGAATATAAGCAACGTATTCTCACGAACTTGTCGAAAGAATATATCTTTGAGATTGCATATCAGATATATGTAAAATCTCGAATATATGATTTTTTGATTAAAGGTTGGGAATATCCAAGCGAAATTTATGAGATTATTATATCTTTGCATAAGCATAAGGTAAATATCTTAGAATTACTATATTCGTATTTCCTGAAATATGAATATACAGATGTTGAAGATTGGCAAAATATGGAAGAGTGGATCAAAGAATGTTTGGAGAAAGAAGGGAACTTAAATGACAAATAAAGAAAAGGAATTAATCAAAGATAATCTAAGAGCATACAATGCAAATTTTAAATACATAAAAATTGTTTCGGCTGACTATGGAGACGGTTTTTATGTTTTCACAAGCGAAGAACGTTTTAAATCAGGCAGTTGGACTCAATATTGTTATAATATTGATTACCTAAATGGTTGGTTATATGGAGCGGTACAAGCAATTCATAAAAGATGTGGTGAGAGAAAGGAACTGTGATGAATATGTACACATTAGAATCATTAAAAGAAATTAACAATAGATTTTGCGGAAGTCATGAAATGACAAAATATGATGTAGAAAAGGTAAATGAATATGTTAAATTAATTGAAAATTCTCGTTCAAAATTAGAATCTAAAATAGGAGATATGATACAGTACACAAATGAATATGGAGAATATTTTGAAAAAGCTCATATTGACGAAATATATGAAGATGGAGAATTGGATATATGTGAGCGCCCATATGTTCCATTTGTCGGAGTAAATGAAAATAATAATGGAATTAGTTGTAGTACATCAGGTGGAGCTTGGGAATATCTATCAAAAGGAAAACTCACGTATGTAGGGAAAAGTAAAAAGCGATTTTGCGTTTGGGGTAATTGTGGTGCTTGTGCAGATGGAGCTGTTGAATTTGAGGCAGAAGTAAATGTATGGTCTTATACTTCAAGTGAAAATAAATTTATCAGTAAAATAAGTGGAAGACCATACACTACTAAAGAGTTCGATAGAATGATAATTCATTATTATGCAGATAAATACGGGCAATCCAAAGATGGTAGTGGATATATTTATTTTGGAAGTTTAAACAAAGGTGTATGGAAGTCAGACAAGGAATTGCAAGCATGGTTGAGAACATTTAGAGCGGAAGTGTTTGAATGGGGAAAGAATGGTATGTTTGTTTGGTATTGGAAAAATAAAGAACATCATGTTTCTCCAACGGAATTTGAAAATTTAAAGTTGCCGGAAGATACAATATTGAAAAATGCAAGAATTCTTAGATGCAAAAGAACGTATGATGAAGATACACATACAGTCCACACTTACTATGTATGGTATTGGGATGAACCAGATAAAGATTTTTACAAAGCAACTGAAGAACAAAATAAAATAAGAGAAAAATTCTATACGCTCGATTGGTATACTCCCGAAAATCAATTTGCATTAAAAGAATTTGAACTTGGAAAAGTCCAGCCTATTAATTTGGATTTTATTAAGGGTTGATTAGTAATTAATAAGGAGGTAAGGGAAATGAGAAAATACATAGTTCATTACGGATATGGGAACAGGGCATATACAGATACTCGTAATGCACGAGTGTTGTGTAGAATGTACGGCGAAAATGTAACAGTAACAACAGTACAAGGCAAATTTATATGTAGAGGAATTATCAACTATGACGGCACTGTAACTGTTTGTACAGTAGAGTGACGAAAGAGATATTTCATATGATGATGTTCTATCGAGGAAAAGTAACACGACTTTTAGAAATGACGATTTGGAGGTAAACAAAATGCGAGTTAAAACAAAAAAACAAGCGGTGATTAGGACAATATATAACAATTATAATTTATGGGAGGATTCTAAGGATGATGCAATAGAAACACTCAAAGCTAATGATATTACGATAACAGATAGTGCAATATGGGAAGAAATATACAATCAAGATGAATACGATTGGATTGGAATAAAAGATGATTTGGAACGATTTTTCAATGGTGAAAGTACATGGATTTTGCAAGGCACTTGTGGACGTTGGGATGGTAATCATAAAGCTGGAATGATATTTGGAGATTTTGAGGAGATGCTCAATAAAGCGGCAAAAGATTGTGATTATATTCACCTGTATGATAAAAATGGTCATCTTTACTTAAAGTGTTCACATCATGATGGAACTAATTATTATGAAATAAAAAAAGTTACAGATAGAGGTGTTGAGTATTTAGCAAACTGGAAAGATAATTGGGATGACAATCGAACAGAACAATATGTTCATAATCAAATTATGGAAAGATATTCGGTCTTGCCTCATTTTGGACATAAAGTATATTGTTGGCCAAAGATTGAGTGGAAGAAAGAAGAAAAGGATGTTGTAGAAATGGAGAAATAAGTTATGATTAGTACAATAGAACGAGATTGGATTTGTAAAAACGGTGTATTTTATTTCCCAATGAAAGAGCTTCCTGATTGGTATGGAATATCAAATATAGGGTTTGTATATCATGGTGAATGGTCTGATTCGGAGGTGGAATATAAAGGAAAGCGAATAAACTGTAACGATATTGAAGAAGTGATGTGGGAGAATTATAGAGAAGATTGCTTAGAAGAAAGAATAGAAGATACATTTGATGGATTTTACATTTATATGAAAGAACATCAAAACGAAGTATATGAAATACTCGAAGAAATAATGAATAGAGAGGAAGATTAAAATGGAAAGAGAAATTTATGAAAGACTTAGTACAAAATTAGATTATGAAACATTTATAAAGTGCTATTGTCCTGAATGCGAAAAAGAAAATTGCATTCATAGAGGAGCATATAGAAGATTACCTGCAAAAGTGGGAGGTTTAGGTTTGTGCCCAAATTTGCAGACAAATAAAAATTAAGGAGTATATGTAAATGAGTATATCAGATGCAATATATAACAATATGTTAGAGGAGAAGAAACAAGCAGTTTTAAGAAGTGAATATAAGAGTATAAGAGCTTGTCCTCTAAAAGAAGTCAATGGACGTGTTGATAATTACACAGAGGAACAAGCTAAAACATTATTAAAAATGATGATATTTGACAGGAGGTAGAGAAAATGAGAAAGTTAAACATTGATATGTGGTATGGAAATAGTATATCAGAAGCAGATGGAATTGATGTATATTTTTCTGATATAGATTGTATATACAGAGGTAACATATATAAAGACGGTAGAATGATAGGTGATTACTCTTGCACTGATTCGGTAATGCTTGAGAATGCTTTTAAAGGACTGTTTACATGGGAGAGTTGAGAAATGAAAGTCAGGTTTCAAAGGAAAATCATAACTATATATAGTGGGTATAATAATTAGCTACTATATATAGCATATACGGAAGAGAGGTTAATTATGAGTAGTTTAAAAAAATTTGTAGGTGATTATGCTTACTCTTATATTAAAAATATTGCGGTTGACGCTGATAAAATTAGAAAAGCATTAGTAACACCGCAGAACGCAAGAAATGTATTTAGTGGATTAGATGAATTTCAAATAAAGTCAATTTGTACTGAAATAAGTGCAACTAATACTTTTGGAACGATAAGAGAGACCACGCAAGAAGAAATCATTGAGGACTTTAATAAAGCTGGTTACGATACTGTAATATTTGATGACGAAGAAAAAATTGCAGAATATAAAAAATATTATGCTGACGGTGAAGTGATTTGTACTTATAATAACCTTGCTGAACGTATGAGACAATATCATATGATAGTTGCGGTAAAAAAGGATATTGATAAGATACAACGGAGCAAAGCACCCCAGAGAGATGATGAGTATGGGACATCTATTCTTAATATTCAGATAGCTAAAAATGGAAGTCATATGTCTATTAAGAATAGATACAATCATACTGTAAATGAATGTGATAGTACACTTAATAATAACTTAGATATGTTAGTATTAGGGTTGCAAGCAAAAGTGTTAGGATATTACAACATAGCATCTTTGAATAATAATAAGTGTTATTACAACAGAATTGTTAATATAAATGGAATTTATCTGAAATATAACAGAGAAGCACACAATGTATATTTTGGAGATTTTGTTCTTGATAATGCAAATGGAGCAAGATTCACAGACCATAGTAAATATTATGTCAAAGTCAATGATGATTACTGGAACGAGCCTTATGTACTTGATTTTCAAAAGAAAGAAGTAATACAACTGTTTGACGTACGTTATCAAAATAGTAAAAGTGCATTGCTAATAAGGGCAATGAAAGAGAATTTATTAAACAGTGGTAACAAAGAGGAAGCAGATAATCTTAATATTATTTTCCCTGATGCAACAAAAGAATTATTACAGTACAGAAAAAAAGCATTGCAATACGTTGCGAATAACTATGGATACGATTTTCAAAAGCCATTTAAAGTAACTGGATTACTTGGAAAATTTACGGCGAAAAGCATTGAAAAAGCAACAGTGAGCAACTGCGGAATACTATTAATTTGCAAAGGGTCGAATGTTAAATGTGTTAGGTTGAACAAAGGGAAGTTTGATATAGATGCAAGAAACGGATACGAATATTCAATTGATTATTATTGCTCAAAAAAGATTTTTGAAACAGATAGAAAAAGTGGAAAGCTTGGAATGTTCATCATTCAACAAGATGACAAATATAAAAGAGTAGTAAAAAATACTTTTACTAATTCTTATTCTTTTAATAGAGATGAATTTGATAAAAGCGGTTGTAATATAACAAAAACAAGACGACAACTTGATAACCGTTTGTATAACTATAAAGCGAATAAACGCAAAAGAGAAGTTGATGCTATTAGTTATGAGAGCGAATTGAAAAACATCAAGGAAATGTTTTCAAAATTGAAATCAGAACTTATTCTTAAATTAAGTAAAACAGAGACGGTTGATGGATATGAAAAAATTAGAGATGTATTTGATTACACTTTTGTATTGATTGTAAAACGTATTAAATCCTTAGAAAATAAAATAATTCAAAATGGTTTTTGTTCCATAAAAGAAGCGACTGACAGTATTACAATTTTGAAAAATGATATTACAGACAAAATGAAGAAAATTGAGGGTTGAGAGATATGCAAACATTAGAAGATATATTGCGAGAACTGGGTAGTACAAAACCATTTCTTAATGAAGTGATCATTAATGAAGACGGAACGAGAGAGCCGTTTACAAAGAGCGGAAACAAAGCATATAGTAAACTTATTGAAATTATATATGCGGTGGGCGATTTAACTAATAGAGATATGAATGATATTGTTGAAGAACTTGATGATATTGCAAATCAAAGATTTTAAGAATGGAGTGATTAATTATGACGAGAATTTTTAAAGATATATTTGGTAACACAGCTTGTATCACAAGAAGATTAGGTTTTCCACATAGAGATGCAAAAAATAAAATATATGGTTACAAATTAACTTTATCAGCCGATTATAACGGTGGAGATGTGTATTTTGTAACTATTTATCCATCAGAAGAAGATGCTTTAAGACAATTACGAAAATTTAGTTGTAACACATGGCAAGAACAAACGAAATGACAATTTCAGACGATTAAGAGAAAGAAGGTTAATATTATGTCAGTTGATTGGGGTTATTTTGATAAATTTGAATGGGCAGATGAGAAATATTTGCCTTGTCGTGGAGAAGGAGAAACGAAAGCAACACAAATTGTAACAGCTATAAATAAATTGGTTTATAAGTGGTATAATGACGGTGATGGGTTTGATAACACACATTATCTTGTTGGTTGGTGGAATGACCTATCATCTTATGCGAATTGGTTGGAACACCATACAGATAAAGCAAGTGACATTTTGCATAAAATATCAAAATGCTATGACGATGGGGATTATGAAGATTTGTTAAAGGAATTAGCCGACACCTTACTTGACGAAAATTATCTTGAAGAACAAGATAAAATTGGGAAAGAGGGTACTATATATCAATGTTGGGGTAGCTTTGAATATGTTGAAACAGATGATGAAAATGATAAGTGGTAAAAGCATGAAATTTAAAAGGAGGGAATATTATGCACATACATACAATGGACGAAAATTATGACTATAGAATGAAACGTCTTGTAGAAAAATTTGTACAAGATTATGAAATTGAAGAACGAGAACCGACCGCATTAGAAGATATAATATGGAAGGAATATGCAGAAAGCTTTGGCAGAATGGTATTAGAAGATATGATTGAATATGCCGGCGATGAATTATTTGAGATTTAAGGAGTGGTTATATATGAAAACAGAAATAAGAACACAAATACAAGAAGTTTCGGTGTATATAGCAGACGATGGAACGGAATTTAATACAAAAGCAGAGTGCTGGGATTACGAGGTAAAGAATAAGATAAAACTAAAAATCGAAAAGGCAGAGAAATTGCGAATAACAGAGTTAGACAATGTAATACCTTTAATTAATGAAGACACATCTGTCGCTTATGTATATCGTTGGTATAAGTTGACAAATGAAAATGATTTCAAAATTGTTGACGAAGCATATAATGGTGGTTGGGATTTTGCTGAACCTTTAAAATATCCTTCGATAATGTGTGTAGAATCATATAGCGAGGGATATTATGGGGATGCTTATAACTATCTTTTATCCGATTGTAAACTGGCAACAGAAAAGTTTTGGAAACAGATGGGATATAAAGTGACGATTGAGAAGGAGGATTAATATTATGAACACAGACAAATTAGAACAATATCTTGACGAATTATCGGACGGAACGGATTTTTCATTTGAAATATCAGAAGCAACAGATGAAACGATTGAGTTGTATATGTACGGTGATAATCCTTGTTGTGAGGATTGGCGTAATGAAATTATAATAGATAATCCAACGACAAAGAAAGAATTAACTAAAATTTTGGCTAATAATCTATTGGAACTCTATGAGGTTTTTGATGTAGAAGAAGAAACATATCTTATGTTGGAGGCAAAGAGAAATGGGTTTTCGGGAGTGCCTGATGTGGTTGCTCTTGTGCATAATGAAGAATATAAAGAGAACGCATTAAAAGAATTTGCGGAAAAGTTACGAAATTTGTACAATAATTTAGACAAAGAGGAAACAGATACAATGAATAAGGAGCAATTTTTTGAGTATATTCACGAGAATTTCAACATTGACGGTACAAGTCAAGGATTAATTTTGAATATTCTTGATTACATAGAAGCAAATTATTCTGAAGAAAATGAACAGTATAATGCGTTATGTTCGTTGCTTGATGGTACTATTGGGTTGGAAGATGCAGAACTGAAAAAAGTGCATATGTAGATTGAGGAGTGATTAATTATGAGAACAAATGCAAAAAAAAGAAAAAGTAATGCAAGACAGTGGTATTCTCTTTTGATGAATAGTTATAATTCAAAATCAGCAGTTGTTATACAAAAATATAAAAGTTCAAATCCTAATATAAATAGAGTTCAATTATTAGCTCGTAATACAGTTGGAACACCTGTTGTAATTTCTGAATCAATAGAAGGACTAACTGGTTGCCTTTGTGAATTATTGCAAAACATTAAGAAGTTAGACACAGTAAAAACTTATTATGAAAAAGTAAAAACTTATTATGAAAATGATTTTAGTAATTGGCTGTTGAGGAACTACAACATATGTATTACTTATAATGATGGAATGGTTTTGATGTTTGAAAGAGGAAATCTACCACATACCTTTATATAATGATGCTTGGAATATTTCTAATGAAGATAAAGAGTACGTTAAGCAGAAAGCAATAAAGCATTGTTTATCTAATGGATATTCAGACAATGGAAAATATTTTGAAAAGAGATAATGAAACGATGATTTGATTAAGGAGGAAAAGAATGTGTTATTTTTAAGAGAGCTTATTCAACAAAATGGACATAAACTTGTGCGATATAACGAAGCAATTGCAGGACATATTTATATGAGTGTTTTTAATTATAGTGAAAAACATGTTGGAACATTCGATAGTTTTAAGTATTATAACGATTACGTTGTTGATATAACAAAATAAGAACGATGATTTGGATAGGAGTGATTATAATGGAATTGCATTTATATTATCTTGATAAGAGATGGACGAAACGTGGAGATTGTGCTCATAATTATAATCTTGTTGTCGATTTAGACAACAAAACGTACAAGATATATGTCAGTCCTTTTTATGGGTATGAATGTTCAAATGATATAGAGGTCAAAAGAAAATCGGATATTCTAAATTATATAGAATATTTAAAAGAGAATGGGTTTATGGATACTGATGAGATTTATTGTGGATAAAATAAGAATTTTATCAGTACATAAAAGGCGAAAGAATATGGAGATGTAAAAGCTCAAAACACATTAAAAATAATCAATGAAGTATTAAAACTTTGAAACAAGATTTTCAAAAGGAGAAAGGAAAGGGTGAATTGTTATGACAAAAGAAATGATACGGCTATTAAATCAACTTACAGATTTGGCAGATGAAGCAAGTGTAACAATATATGATGACGGTAAAGAGAATGGAACAGGCGAAATAATAAAGCTATGTAAGAAGCTGGCAATAAAGATTGACGAGTATTTAGATAATTGATTGGGAGGTAATAGATATGAGTAATCAAAGAGTTAGAGTCACTGTCGAATTTGACATTGATACAGAAAGATGTAGACTATATGGTGTTACGCCACGAGAAGTATTTCAATCACTTCAAGCTGATATGAGTGAAGAATTTGATGGAGCTACAATTTATACAAATCATCATAAATTAAACACATATTCTGACTTCGTATTAGGAACTGAGGCGAAAATTATATCTAAAGAATATATGGGTGAGAATATTATAAATGCGACATTCGTTTCTGTTTGGGACGGAGGAACAGCAATAGAAACGGAATGTAAAATCAATACAATCACACGAGAAGTATTTGATATTATTCCAGTGGAGGCAGATGTTGATACGTTTGAACGTCAATATGTTGTTATTGACGGGCAGGAATATGACGTTATATGTGTAGACGGTGCTGACGAAGTAGAAGAGAGTGAGTATTGGTTTAAATAAAAAATGAGGTAAGTGTTATGCGTAAAATTAATTTTGTACAGGGATATTATGAATAGAATGTATATTATGTATAATGAAATGTAGATTTCAAGATAAGATTGAGGAGGATTAATATGGAACAGTGGGACGAGGAAGAAGTATGGGATGCAATTTCAGTTATATCTTCAATACGAGCAAAATGCAGTGTGTTTAAGAGAGAACAACGCTCTAAATATCATGCATGTAGTATGGCAATAAGAGCCTTGCGCGAGGTTATCGGTGATCCAGCGGCTATGGATAAAGTAACTGATAGCAGTTTAATATATGAATTAGATAGCAGAGGATATAATGTAGATAATTTGATTGAAATTTTACATAAGATTAAGTCTTGAAAGTGATAGAGACTCGCAATCCGATAGATCTTTAGCCTATCGGTAAAGAATCATATAAAACAGAGAATATACAAACGGAAGGAGGTGTTAAGTAAATGTTAAAAGCTTGTAAATACAGATTATATCCGAGCAACCAACAAGAAGAACAAATTCAAAAGACTCTTGGATGTTGTAGATTTGTATATAACCGAACATTATCTTATAGGAAAGAAATGTATGAAACGAAAAAAGAATCTATGAATAAATTTGCTTGCAATAACTATGTAAATCAAATTCTTAAAAAAGAATACGAATGGTTGAAAGAAGTAGATAAATTTGCATTAACTAATGCTGTATATAATATGGATTCAGCATACAAAAAATTCTTCAAGGAACATAGCGGATATCCGAAGTTTAAGAGTAAACATGATAGTCATAAGTCATACATAACAAATTTTACGAATGGCAATATAACAGTAGATTTTAAGAAGAACACAATTAAACTTCCAAAGCTCAAATGGGTTAAATCTAAAATTCATAGAGAGTTTACAGGAATAATCAAATCCGCAACTATCTCACAAGTTCCATCCGGTAAATATTATGTTTCGATATTAGTAGAGACTGAACACATTCCAATAGAATCTACTGGTTGTATGGTTGGTGTTGATTTAGGTATAAAAGATTTACTTATCACTTCTGATGGAGAAAAGTTTGACAATATTCGTACTACTAAAAAATATGAGAAGAAACTTGCAAAGGAACAACGCAAGTTATCTCATAAAGAAAAAGGTAGTAAAAACTGGAACAAACAGAGAATCAAAGTAGCACAGGTACATGAAAAGATTCATAATATCAGAATTAATAATTTACACAAGATTTCACATCAACTTATTAGCGAAAACCAAGTAATAGTTAGTGAGAATTTGTCTGTAAGTAATATGATGAAGAATCATAATCTTGCAAAAGTAATATCTGATTGTGATTGGTATGAGCTAACAAGACAATTAACATATAAAGCTGATTGGAATAATCGCCAGTATATTAAAATTGGGAGATTTGTTCCAAGTAGTCAAACTTGTAGTTGCTGTGGTTTTATCAATGTAGAAACTAAAGACTTATCAGTCAGAGAATGGACATGTCCTAAGTGTGGCGTTCATCACGATAGGGACATCAATGCTGCTAAGAATATTCTTAATGAAGGATTAAGATTGTTAGAGAAAACAGCTTAGTAAAATATATAGTACGGTAGGAACTATCGGAATTTACGCTTGTGGAGTTAGTAGGTTACGAGGACGTAGAAGCAAGAAGCCACGAAGTCTTTAGCTTCGTGGTGGTTCACAGCAAGGTTTCAAGTCCTTTATATGGGATATAAAAGGGTGTAGAATTATGTATAATAAAAAAATATCACAGAAATTTGTTTAAAAATAGCAAATGGTGGTATATATTAAATGAAGGGTAAATATAGAAAGGAAGATTAGAAATGGAAAATATATCACACGAACGAGCAATAGAATTATTGAAAAAATTAGTCGCAAATATGAGGTATGGAGGGAAACCGTTGGTTGTTGCAAAGCATTTGCTCTATGTCGGATTTGAACCCGAAGAACTTTTAGAACTTGGGTTTAAGAGCAGAAGTGTTGTAGCAGCTGAAGAACAACTTGATGAATACGAAGATAGTTTAATATTTTTGGAAGGCTAAGAATTAAAGGAAAAGTAGAAAGTGAGGAAAATAAAATGAAAATTAATGGAGATGCAGGAGAAATAAGAACAATAATAATTGTAGGTTTAATTTGTTGGATACCACTTTGTGCATTGTGTACACCAGTTGGTGGTACACTTCTTACAATATTTATTTTTGGAGTAGCCGGTATTATATCATATTCTAAACACAAAGAAAGAACTGGTGGTAACAGCGGAATTTCACAAAGCTTACACGATCAGTATATGGAAAAATTACATGAAAGCAATCGCAAACATTGGGAGTTCTATGATAAGCTGACTGATGAAGAAAAGGCTGAAAGACAAAAGGAATTTGATGATGAATGTTTGATTGCGGCGAGAAAACGTGAATGGGGCAAGGCATTTGCTCAAGAATGGATTGACGATATGCCTACTGAATTGAAAAAGAAAGCAATGGCGATATATGTGAAACGGCAAGCGTTTATTAAAGAAGAAAGAGAGTATGGTAGAGATGCTCATGATTACGAGATGGAAGATTACCTTAATATACGTAAAGAGGATAGAGGTTGTTTATCACCTAAGGGGGCAGAATATTTATATGATATGAAATTAAAAATAGATAAAGCTTTTAGTGAATATAAAGGTGTAAAAGACGAAGAAGGAAAATGGAAGAAATATGCTATAGGTGAGGCTATGCCTAACAAATATGATAGGATTTTTCATAACTATACGGGAGTACCTTCGGTAAATGTTCCAACTGATAAGTTAAGACAGTTTTATAAATATACTCCAGATGGAAAACTTACAAAAAAATATATGGAGTTTTCTGAACCTCAGGTTTGGTGGGGACATTATGACACAACTGTAAGTCATTGTCTAGTGTCAATGCCTATATAACAAAAGAAGGAGTGAACATTAATGACAGGAAGATTAGAAAATCAAATAAAAACTGAACAGAAAATCAAGCGAACACTTAAAAGTCTGCCACAAATTGTAGCAGACTTTTATTATAACATCTCAACATCTACTGAACCAAAGTCATGTTATATGTATATTATGATAATAAAGGGATTTATTGAATTTATAGAAGAATTAAATATATCCATAAATGATATTGATGAGACTGTTGTAACACGATATTTAAAGACAAAAGAACAAAAAACTAATAAAGAAGGACAAGTTCAAAGTACGAGTTTTTCATATAGAAAAGTTGTTTATGCCGCATTGAACAACTTTCTTTTTTATTTGAAAAAGAAAAAAATTATTAAAGATAATCCTATGGATGAAATAAAACCTGTCCGAAACTCGGACAATGTAAAAAGAATAAGACTGACTGCAAATGATATGGAGAATATTATAAGTGCGGTGGATAGAGGTGTTGGTTCGCATAGAGCTATTGAGACTCAAAGACCTTGGCGTTCAAGAGACAAAGCAATTCTGCTGCTCTTTATATATACAGGAATGCGTGAAACAGCATTAACGGAAATTAATTTGAATGAGATAGACTTTGAAAATAATACATTCAAAATCATTGATTAAATCGTGAACGCACACTCGTGACTTTAGTCATGAGTAAGTGAACATTTACGAAATAGTCAGCACGTAGGGAAACTTGCGTGTAGTGGTGCTTATGGCATCCAATACTACTTGAATTGCTGGAAATTCCTAAAGCTATTCAAACTACAACGTAATATCTTAAAAGATATAAGCGTGAATGTTACGAAAGTAGAAAAAATTGAATAGATGGTGCAAGGTTAAATCCTAAACACTTTAATAATGGATAATCAGCAGCTAAGACCGAAAGGTAAAGTTCAACGACCATTCCTCTTGAGGGAAGTAGGGACAAGCGTCCCGAAGTGGGTAGACCCTAACGTGTAATGACGAGGGATAAGATATGGTCTGTGCTTATAGGAAACTATAAGATACCTACTGCTAAACAATAAAGCAGATAAGGATACATAGAATTAGCGACTCTATGTGAACGACAACCTCTAAAACGACTAAGAGTTCTCATCGGAACTTATGTATATTATTTAAAATTTAATAAAAACAAAATTCCTTTCAGAGAATATATAAATGAAAGGAAGTGATATTATGGCTGAAAAGGCTTATAAATATAGAATTTATCCTAATAAGAAACAACAAGAGTTAATTCAAAAAACTTTTGGTTGTACAAGATTTGTGTATAACTATTATCTTGATAAACGAAAAGAATATTATGAAAAGGATAAGGCAACATTTACATACAATATGTGTTCTAAAGATTTAACTCAATTAAAGAAAGAGTTGATTTGGTTAAAAGAGCCAGATAAAGATTCTTTACAAAAATCGTTAAAAGATTTAGACATAGCATATCAGAAGTTTTTTAAAGAACATTCTGGTTATCCTAAATTCAAATCAAAGAAAGACAGACATAAATCTTATAGAACAAGTTGTACAAACAATAATATTCGTTTTGAAAATAAGCATATTAAACTTCCTAAACTTGGATTAGTAAAAGTAAGAGATAAACAAATTCCACAAGGACGAATTTTAAATGCCACAATATCACAAGAATCAAATGGACAATATTACTGTTCGTTATGTTGTACAGATATAACCTTTGAACAGTTGCCAAAAACTAATAGAAATATCGGATTAGATTTAGGTATTGTAGATTTTGCTATATTATCTGATGGTACTAAAATTGACAATCCTCGATTTTATGAAAAATCAGAAAAGAAACTTGCTAAATTGCAACGAGAATTATCAAGAAAAACAATTGGTAGTAATCGTTGGAATAAAGCAAGAGTGAAAGTTGCAAAATTGCAAAAACATATTTCTAATCAGAGAAATGATTTTTTACAAAAAATATCTACTTCTATTGTTCAAAATTTTGATGTTATTAGTATCGAAGATTTAGATGTTAAATCTATGAGAGAAACTGATAGTAATACAAGGAATAAACGTGTTGGCGATGTTTCTTGGTCAGAATTTAGACGAATGCTTACATATAAATGTGAATGGTATGGAAAAACATTATCGGTAATAGACAGATATTTTCCATCAAGTCAGATTTGTCATTGTTGTGGGCATAGAGATAGTAAGAAATCAGAAGATATTAGAATTTGGTCTTGTCCTGCTTGTAATTCAGAATTAGATAGAGATGTAAATGCAGCTATTAATATTTTGAATGAAGGATTAAGATTGGTAAATAATTAAATTTTAAATAATGTATATAAGAACCGTAGGAACTACGGGGATAGCTCGGTGATACTTAACTCGTTGGAGTTATTGACCGAGAACCCTACGACTTTAGTCGTGGGAGGTTCAGAAAAGGCATAAAACACAAGAATACATTATTAATAATCGACTAAAGGAAGCATTAATAGAATGGATACAAGACAGAGAATTATTATTAGAAGATATGCGTTCTGATGCATTATTTATTTCTGTTCAAAGAAGTAGAATATCTCCAAGAGCTGTTTCGGACTTGGTAAAAAAATATTCAAAGGCAGGAATCGGAACGGAAATAAGTCCTCATAAATTAAGGTCTGCGTTTTGTACAATTTTATATGATGAAACAAAGGATATAAACTTTGTATCTCAAGCGGTCGGTCATAAAAATATTGAAACTACACAAAGATATATTGTAAATGATGGACAAACAAAGAAAAAAGCTGTTTCGTTACTTGACGATATATTTAGTCGTTGACTATCAATAAAAAATATGGTAAAATAAAGGAAAGATTAATAACACAATAAATTAGGAGTGATATTTATATGGAGAATAAAATGTTAGTTTCAAGGCATATTGACAATAAGATTATTTTGCAATATAATTAACATAACGAAAGGAGTTGATTGTAATGGCAAACACAGATGTTACAATTCGTATGGACGAAACAACAAAAACAGAGCTACAAAATCTTATGAATGATTTGGGAATGGATGTAAATACATTTTTCATAGTGGTAGCTAAACAAGCCGTTAGAGAGCAGGCGCTGCCATTTAGACCTACAAGACAAGAAACACCGAATTTTGAAACATTAAAAGCAATGATGGAAACTGAGTATTTAATAGAACATCCCGAAGCAAGAAAAACATATGATGATGTGGATTTGATGATGGAGGATTTGCTGGGATGAAATATAAAGTACAACCTTCTACTAGATTTACAAAAGACTTAAAACTATGTAAAAGTCGAGGTTGGGATACTGAGATAATAAAAAAGGTAATAAAAAAATTATCTAATGGTATGCCATTAGAAGAAAAGTATAAAGATCATAGTTTATCTGGCAATTGGAATGGTTATAGAGAATGCCATATTCAACCTGATTGGTTGCTTATATATAGATATACAGAGGACGAACCAATTTTATATTTAACCAGGACAGGTAGCCATTCGGATTTGTTTTAAGAAAAAGAAAATAATCGGAGTAAAAAAATAGAGACGACAGCGAATTGACTGTCGCCTTTATTTTTTTTGTGTAATTTCAATTTGATAATATTAATGCGAATGATACTATGTCAAGTATCACCGTAAGAATACAGACAGAAATCATTATATTAAAAATCATTTTTGGTTTAATTAATTTGTTATGTAAATAATTCCAATATTCTTCTGCGTAAGCTATTGGAATTTCTGCAAATAAGGATAAATCTTTAGCATTTTTTAAATATGTAGGTAACTTGTTTTTTGGTGCGATTAAAAGACAAGCCATTAAATTTGCTTCTTGTTCTTCTTGTAGAGAATCGGAAGTATGTCCCAACACATAATGAGCAATCTCGTGGAATATGTAGAAACGCCAATACATAGACGTTTCATCAAAGTAAATTATATATGAAGGCACTTTACCTGATTCCTTGTAAAGAATAGCAGGAGCGGAGATTAACGGATTTGTACCGGCAAAATCTTCTACTGCTTGAGATTTAACCTTGAATGGAATTTGTAAATGAGTACACAATAGAAATGGATTACAAGGGAAACTTGTAAATTGTTTTGTGTAAATTTGTGCAATTTCGAATAATTGTTTAAAACTTCTCATCTTCGACACCTGTCATTGGCAAATGAGCCAACCCTTTCATATAAATTAATGCAAATTCTTTTGATTTTGAGTCTAAAAGATTCCATAATGATAGAACGTCTTGTTGCTCAGAGGGCAAGACATTATTATCCACATTGTCTTCAATTCCAGCAAAAAATTGAGAAAGTGAAATATTTAGACCGTTACAGATTTTCATTAAATTATATATTGTCGGGACGTGTCTATGTTTAATCATATTATTGAGTGACGAATAAGGCATATCAGACATTTTTGCAAGCCTATATATAGACAGATTTCGTTGCTTGCAAATCTCCATAATGTGCTGGTTGACTATAAATTCATCCATAGAGATCTATTCCTTTACTAATAAGATTATATCTTATTGTGTCCAAAAAACGTAGATGTATTCTATGGCAATAATAGTGTTGAGTTTGGTAGTAAAAGAGCAACCACAAATGATTGCAAATAAAAAAGCAACCGATTGAGGTTGCTTTAGTTATATTGTTCAATCGCATTTTGAATTAAATCTAATATTGCATCAGGAATATTTTTTTCAGCGATTTGCTTTAACAAATTTTCTTTTTTTGCGGAGATATGTTCTCCACCATACGCAAGGTAATTTTTATCTGATGGGTTGATTTTTAGAAGTTCATTTGGTGTCATATCAAAAACTCTACATAAAGATATGATGTTAGATAATTTTAAGTCGATTATCGTTCCATTTTCCCATTTGCTAATTGTACTTTTACCAACATTAATCAATTCGCCCAACTCGTCTAAAGATAGGTTTTGTGATAATCGTTTGTCTTTTATTATATTTCCGATATTTGACATAACAGTTCTCCCATGTTACAAAAATGTTACAAAAACAAAAAGTCATTGACAATAGAAAATGACTATGGTAATATATATGTGTCTTTAAGGAAACAAAGCAAAGCAAAAGTGTCCTTAAAGAAATAGAATGTTATTATACATCAGTATCTTTGATGATTTTTCTCACTAACCCAAAGATACGAACACGAGTAACATCCTTACCCTCAAAACGTCTTGGGGAATACATTGGATTTAAACTTTGCAGTTCAATCCAATTCGCACCGTACATTATTCGTTTGATGACACCGTTGTCATCATCAATTAAAGCAACGGCATAACTACCACTGTCAACGGATTGTTGATAGCGGACAAGTGCAAGGTCTCCTTCTTCAAATTTGGGGATCATACTGTCTCCCTTGACACGAAGTAAGACGTGTGGTTCATTGCCACTTAGCCAATTAAGTGGAACGTATTGTGTACCAATTATTTCATTGTCGGCATATTTACCATAGCCTGCCGAAACTTCACCTAAGATAGGAAGTTCAATCATTTGATTATTATTTTGTGGCTCGCCAAGCAAATATTCAACGGAAACGCTAAAATAGTTTGCGATGATTTCTATTTTTTCACGAGAAACGGATGTCTTATTGGACATTTGATTGATGTAATTGACACCCAAACCACATTCTTTACATAATCTACCGATAGAAATGTTGTTGTCCTTTGCAAGTTGCTTTATTCTACTTGCAATCATTTGTGGATTTTGCATAAATTACACCTCCGTTTTTTGTAGAATACCACAATATCACGCTAAAAACGTGAAAATTAGTTGACATTCACGTTAAAGCGTGATAATATGGTTTTGTTGATTTTTCAAAACAGAATATTTCGAATTAGTTTAATATCCCCATATTAAATTAATTTACCCTTTTGAAATGTGTTCCCCAACACGTTTATTTCATAATGGATAAAAGAAATATCCTTGCTTTTTATGTGTTTATTATAGCACATTATAAAGGAAATGTCAATCATATTGACGTAAATTTTGTAAAGAAAATGTAATAAAAGAAAAGAAATTGTAACAAGAAGAGAGGTGATGAAAGTATGATTTCAATAATTCAAAAACCTGTCGGTTTTAAAATTCGGTGTAAGTCAGATATTAAAACATTTAAAGATGTTTGTTTATGCACTGGTTCAAAGTACATAATCAAAATCAATCCGAATTATATTTTCGTGTTAAAGAAAACGGAGAATAATATAACAGGAGCTATTAAACAAGGTAATTTGTTCAACATTTTCAATCCTGAAATTCAGATTGATGTGGATGAATGGGTTTGGAAGTTGCGAAAATATATAAATAAAAAATATTTTTCGTAGAGAATATTATATTGAGTGCTGATATGAAGCATTCACCTATACGGTTTATACTTTCCGAAGGGAAGATAAAAAAGTAGTTTTGCTATGTATATGATAAAGGGAAAGGATGTGAAATGTATGTATCTAATTGGCTTGGCTATAACAGGTGTCGGCATTGGCATAGTGCTGGTATACAGATTACAAGATTATTAGTGAAGAATGATCGTAAAAAATCAGGACAAGGAGTGTAAAAGAGTGAATGATGACGAGAAAGAAACTTTAAGAAAATATTATCTTGACAATGAAATGAGCGAATTGAAAAAGATTGCTAATCCAATCATCAAACAAAGAAACTTTCCTATGATGGAACATGATGATTTATATTCTGATGCAATGAAAGTAGTGGAGGAAAGTCTTGCGAGTTATGACGAAAACAGAAATTGTTCATTTAAAACATTTCTTGTTGGGAATATCAAACGTTCATTTTATGATTACAGAAAAAAGGGCAATCAATGGAAACGACGTAATCTTGAAACTGAAAACGGCAAATTGAAAAAAGATGAGAACGGGCATACAATTCCTATTCAAAATGTTTCATTGGATGCCGAAACAGAAGATGGGATTAGTTTGGCTGAAAAAATTCCTTATATAGAGAATAATAATGATGAGGAATTATCGGACAACGCACAAGAATATTTAAAATCTCTTAGCCCAACGCAACGAGAAATAGCCAGTTTGATTATGGACGGCTATCAATTAAAAGACATACAAAAAATGTTGAACATTTCGGATAAACGCTGGAATAAAACAGTGGCAGATATGAGAAGTTTTAGTAAGAAAAAGATAATAAGAAAAGATACGACAATTAAGGAGGATAAACATATGGTATTAGCAAATACAACACAAACTTTTGAAAAAAGCAAAAATACAGATTTAAGCATTGGTTCAATTATTAAAAAAATAAATAAGCAAACTATTCGTTTTGACCACCCACTACAAAGAGAGTCAGATCAATGGACGTCTATCATGCAATCTAATCTAATTTCTGATATTTTGCAAGGAAATCCTATTCCTGCCTTGGTATTTGCAGAGGAGATAATCAATTATATTCCGATTATATGGGATTTGGACGGTAAACAAAGATGTACTACTGCACAAAAGTTCTTTGAAGACGGGTTTAAGATTTCAAAGAAGGTAAGAAGAAATATCATTACATATAGTGAAATTTTAAAAGATAAAAACGGTGTAAATATTTTGGACGAGAATGGAAATCTACAATGTGAAATAAAGAAATTTGATATTATAGGAAAGAAGTATTCAGATTTACCGGAAGAACTACAAGAAAAATTTGTTGATTATTCATTCAAGATTACGAAGTATTTGAATTGTAGCAAAGAAGATATTGCTTATCATATAGCAAGATACAATGAAGGTCGTGCTATGACGGCACAACAAAAGGGTATCATTGAATTAGGCGAACACTTTGCATTGTCAGCAAAACAAATTTCTGCTATGCCATTGTTTAAAGAATTGAGTAGTTTTACAACTAAAGAAACCAAGAATGGTACATCTGACAGAGTTGTCGTAGAAAGTGTTATGCTGATTAATTTTAAGGATGATTGGAAAAAAGACCAATCGGTTATGTGTGAGTATGTAAAAAATAATGCAAATGATGATATGTTTGATGAAGTTGAAGATTTGGTAGACTGTCTTGAAAACATTCACAACGATGAGTTTTATGAATTATTTGATTCAAAACATACATTTTTGTGGCTTGCGGCATTCAGAAATTTTAAGGAACTTACTAATTATGAAGTAGACGATACAAAGTTTGCAGACTTTTTGATTGAATTCAATAAAACATTGCAATACAAAGAAGTTAACGGCGAAAGCTTTTATGATTTGTGCATTGATAAAGAAACTGGAAAGAATAGAGCAACGAAAGATAAATATATTGTTTTATCAAAATTCAACAAGCTTCTATATTTAATGAAAGAATTTTTAGGTATCGAAGATAATGAGTCATCGTCAAATGAAGAAAATGTTGAACTGACAACTGAAAATAAAAATATTATTAATGAAGAAAATATTGAAAGTGATGTTCACGATAATATTCAAAACAGTGTACAGGAAATAGAGAATAATATATTAGAAGGAATTGAGCAAGAAGATATAGAATTTTACGAAACAATGATTGAGGACGTTTTGCCAAGTAATTCCGAGCTGGCACAAAAAGCACACGATGAATTGGTTAAGCTGATAGATTATTCTTGTGAAAAAGATTATGATATGGCGTTAGAAAAATGGTTAAAAACTATAGACGAAAGTGTGTTAATTTCGAGCGATAAAACAGAGAACTATAATAATATGAAGAAACTTTTCATTGAGTATATGCTTAATCAAGAAAAGAATGTGGCGTAAAGGGGAGTGATACAAATGATATGTATAACAGGAGATACACATGGAGACTGGAAAAATCGATTTAAACCTAAATGTTTTCCAATAGGACAAAGTTTAAATCGAAGTGATTATGTCATAGTTTGTGGTGATTTTGGTTATTGGCACGACACTGATATTGAAAGGAATAACCTTGATTGGCTTGAAAGTCAACCATGGACTACATTATTTGTAGACGGAAACCACAGCAACTTTGACCGACTAAAGAAATTACCGGTTGAAGAATGGTGTGGAGGAAAGGTACATAAAATCCGTCCTCATATAATTCATCTTATGCGTGGACAAGTATTTGCTATTAACGGTAAAACATTCTTTACATTTGGTGGAGCACAATCTCATGATATTAGTGACGGAATTTTGGAAACTGATGATCCGAGAATTGCGGAATGGCAATACGACTATTGTAAAATGTTTCGTGTAAACCATATATCATGGTGGCAAGAAGAATTGCCGTCACAAAAGGAAATGGACGAAGGTATTGAGAATTTGGCTAAATATGATAACAAAGTGGATTATATTATAACACATTGCCCACCAACAAAGACTTTAGATGTAATGAATATGAGTAGAGGTTTCTTTGATAAATTGAAATCGGATAGATTAACAAATTATCTTCAAGGGATTCAAGAGAATATTCAGTATGGAGAATGGTATTGTGGACATATGCACGAGAATAATCGTTATAAAGATGATATAACAGTTCTATATAACTATATTGTCAAGATTGGTGGTGATGTTCAATGATATATGTCATCAGTAATGGAGAACAATACATTAGAACCAATCCAAATGGGAGATTGGCATGGTCGGGTAATCCGACTTTAGCCAACTCGTTTGAGACCTTCCCAGCTGCATTGGGTTTCTTAAAGACCAAAAGAGTACAGAATTTTTTGAAAGGAAATTCAAGAAGAAGTCGTGTTATTGAATTAACAGATGGATATGTACCAATTGAGAAGCCAGAGGATTGTGGTGAAGAAAATTTAAATGATGTTGATGATATCAAATCTATGGATATAGACAGATTGTTAAAGACATCTCATTTACCAGATGAATATAATCCATATACTTACTATGGAGATGTTGAATTGGATTTGGAGAATATAGCGAATGTATTGCAATCAGCGAACAAAATACTTTCAAATTTAGACAGATATTATGAAAGTATAAAATATCTTGAAAGAGAAATGGATTTAAGAATCTTTGATGTTAGACATACTCTTGTAGAGGATGAAACAAAATTGAGCGGTGTTGCGATGCAACGTGGAGGATATTATGGACAGCAAGTAGATCGATATAGAAAAAAGATTAAACGAAATAGACTTATCCTTGAGCTGATTAAAGATGATATAAACAAACTTAAAGATAAAAATTTATCGGATGAAATACATAAGATTATGACTACACCGCATAAACCAAGAAGAATATCTAGGAGTTTATTTATAGATTATTGTAACGGAAAGTACAGAAAGGAGAAAAAGCATGAAACAAAAAGAGTATCAAAAACTATTAGAACTAGTGTGCAATAAACAAGACAGCTTATTGGCACATGGATTGTGGGATAGTGAAGAATACAAGTTGATGGAACATCTTAAAGTCAAGCTAAAGAAGAAAACAAAAAAGAAATAAGGAGAATATAACTATGAAAGAAGTATTAATGTTATTATTGGCGATGATAATAGGTTTCGCCGGTGGAATAGGAATGTTTGCGTTGATTTTACATTATTGCAATGGCAACGAAAAATCTGTTTCAACGGAGAGTGATGATATTGACGAACGTGTAGAAAGATGTGCTGAAAGTTTTCAAGGTTTGTCAAATGCTTTTAAAACGATGGGAGAAAGTTTTAATAAAGGTATTGTCAAATTTGTAGGTGATAGCGATAAGATGACGGAAGAAGAATTTAAGCAAGCGTTGAGAAAAAAGAAAGGAATGTGATTAATTATGATACACCGATAATCAACCCTTGGGCAATATATTTGATTAATGTGTGTGATAATTTGCAATTTATTTCACTTATAGCTACATTTATAGCGATAACTGCCGTTATTCTTATTGGAGTTGCGTGGGCTCTTGACAAAGATAATTGTTGTGATGAAGAAGATGTAAAGGCAATACGACAATATTATATGGAATGGATTAAAATACCTGCCATTGTATTGATATGCAGTTTGGTATTCGGTATTGTATTGCCAACTGAAAAGACCTGCTATACAATGCTTGTTACTTCTCAATTAACAGAGGAGAATATCCATAATGTTGGTGACAATGCAAAAGAGGTTGTAGATTACATATTTGAGAAGATAGAAGAAGTGCAATCTACGGATGAAGAATAAGGTTATTGTGATAACAAGTATAAATGAATGTACTAAAATGTTTTGAAAGGCAGGGATAATAATGGGATTAAAAGAGATGAAAAATAAATTTGAAAAACGCATTAATATTTATAAGAAATTATTAGAAAGCACTTCTGATATAGACAAAGCACAACTTTATACAGCTGCGATATATGGAGTAATAGAATTAGGCGTTGACTTAGGCATAATAGGTAGTTATGAATATTCGAATTTGATGCATGAATGTTTTCGTATTTTTATAAAACAAGTTGGAGTCATTACACATCTTCAGGAAGATACAGAAGCAAAGAAGAATTCGAACATACCTATTGAAGGTTGTGATTTTTCTATCCGTGCATATCACTGTTTAAAGTGGGCAGGCATAAATACGCTTGGTGACATTAAAAGTATTGAACAGTTGAGAAAAGTAAGAAATTTAGGCAGTGAATGCTGCCAAGAAGTTGTGGACAAGTTACACGAATATGGGATTGAGATATCGGAAGAAGTGTGAGGTATGAATAAATGAAATACGAATTAACAGATGAAATAGTTGAATGTGACGGTAGAAAATTACATCGCATAAGAGCGTTGAAAGATATTGTAACATCTTCTGGTAAAATAGTTAAGAAAGGTGACCTCGGAGGGTGGATTGCATACGAAAGCAATCTGAGTCCGTGTGGTAACTCGTGGGTAGATGATAACGCATGTGTATATGATTACGCATGGATAGACGACAATGCTTACGTATGTGATAATGCTCATGTGTATGGCAAATCTCGTGTGTACGGTGAAGCAATAATTAAAGATGACGCTCATGTGCGCGGAGAAGCATGGGTATTCGACAAAGCTCGTATATGTGATAATGCCCAAATTGGTGGTGCTGCTTGCGTACATGGTAACGCAGAAGTGAGTGACAGAGCGATTGTACACGGCGAAGCGGTAGTTCTTGACGAAGCACGAATATTTGAAAATTCAACTGTAAGTGACAATGCATGCGTGTATGATAATGCTCAAATTTACGGGAATTCAAAAGTTTATGGAGAGGCTGAAGTTTATAATCAAGCAGAAGTTTATGATAATGCAGAATTGTTGGGCGAAGCCTGTATAAGTGATAGTTCATGTTATATCACGATTAAAGGGTTAGGTAAAAGCTATGAAAATACAACAGTATTCACAACAAAAAATAAAAATATAGCTGTAAAGGATAACGATTATTATTATAAAACACTATCGGAGTTTGCTAATCAAATGGAAGAAATATTTGGCGACAGCAAATATGCCAAAGAATATCTTGTATTGGTTGAGTTAGCTAAAATCCATTTTGGAATTAAGGAGGAACAGTAATGAAAGTAGAGTTGAAAGTGAACGGCAAAACCGTTCAAGTTGAAATGACAGAGGAGCAGTTAAAAGAACTGGGAGTAATTAAGGAACGAAGCCGAACAGGCTATGAGAGAGTTAAAAAAGGTGAAATGTATTATGTAGTTGATACAGAATACAATAGTATGTCGAAAAATACAGAGTTTAATGACCAAAGGGATGAGCAATGTTATAACACAGGCAATTATTACAATGATAAGGTGATTGCCGAGAACAATGCTCGTGCAGATAGGTTATTGCGTTGTTTAAGACAGTGGCAGGCACAAAACGACGAGCCTATTTCTATGTCTGATTGGAAAAATGATAATATTTCGAAATACTATGTAGATTATGATTGTTTTAATGAACTGTTTTTCGTGACTTATGCTGTTCGTCGTCGATCCCCAAATACTATATACTTTACATCGAAGGAAAAAGCAGAGGAAGCTGCCGGAGTATTCAAAGATGAACTGCTATGGTATTTTACCGAATACCAACAACGTCTTGATGAAGAATAAGGAGAGTGAACAAATGGGATATTATAGAGTGCGTAAAAATTGGAACAATGGTAAATGGGATAGTTCACAAATTTGTGCATATACGGACAAACAAAAAGCAATCCAAGAATGTACAGAAGAAAGGGTGCAACAGGGATATAAAGTGTTTGACCCAGATGGTAAAGTAGTTTATCCAATTACATTGGAAAAGCAAACAAAGGTATTGAAGAACGATGGTGTTATTCCTGATGACGAAATTGAATATTGGAATGACATATTTAATAGGAAGAAACTCGTTCACTTGGATGATTTAAATGTGATTATTAACCGATATTCTGAACTGTTAAATAAGAATGAAACAAAGATAGTTTCACATAATGGAATTCGTATGTTGAGAGTACCATCAAATAGATTCCAAATTAAATTGGTTGATAAATCAAAGAGCAACTTGGACGAAGATACATATTTTAATCTTGGTTATTTTGCAAACTTCAAAGAGGACGGAATTTTCTTTACTTTGCCAGTGGCAAACCTTGTAGCCGACACAGATGAAAACACACTTTCATCGCCATGTTTGAAATATTTGAAGGAACGAAAAGTCAAGGATAATAAGGTTTATTTCTATGCAAGTCAAAATGCATCTGATCAGTTTAAAACAAAAGACGTGTCTACATTGATTATTTGTAATGACAATACAGTTTTTATTGATAAGTACAACAGTTTATATGATGAAGATGTTAAATATGCCGTTTCGGGTGCTCCAATTATAATTGATGGATTGAGAGTAACGACAGAATATTTGGACGAAGGTTGGGATAATTCGATAGTTAGACCAACTGTTCACGGATTTTTGGGTATCAAAGACAATTATATTTATTATTTTTACATTGAAACGAAGACCTCGAATTGTATCACAAGTGGAGAGGTTTACGACAAAATTAAAGACTGTGGATTTTCAGATGTTATTAAAGTTGATGGCGGTGGAAGCTTCTATTGTAAAATCAATGGAGAAATTCAAAAGAGTACAAGTGAGAATAGACAAATTAATAACATTGGTGTTGTGATGTAAGGGGAATAAGGTAGTATAAATGAGCGATGATATAGAATTGGTCAATGCTGGCGAGTATCTCAACAAATTATGTGCTGATATGAGTGCATCAAAATCATACTATTACGATATTCAATATACACTTTCGACAACATTATTGGAATATCGGTTAAAACATAGCTTGACCTCAAAAGATATGGCAAGTTATTTGGAAGTAAGTCCTTCAATGCTATCCAATTATGAAAGTGGTGATTATGATTTTTCTCTTTCTCAAATTTGTGATATATGTGAAAAATTAAATCTAAAACTTAACCTTTCGATTGCCGAAAATTAAACACAAAGGAGAATATTGTTATGATAACAAAAACTATGAAATTGTCGGATATAAAGATTTCGGATGCTTTTGCAAGGACTCATGTGTCCGAAAGAAAACTTCAGAAATGTAGGAATTATTTCGAAAAATTCGGAAAGCCAGATAGAGAAATAGTGGTTGCTTCGGACGAAATTCTTACCGATGGCTATATTATGTATCTTATTTATAAAGAGAATAATATAGAAGAAATAGAAGTTAAAGTTGAAGATTGGGGAGCAAGTAGTTATAGAAATGAACGAACGATGTATATTTACGGTAGACATATTAATGGAAATGATGTTGATCATAAAACATACATGTGGAGAGTTCCTTCAAATTGGATGAGATTCAGAGATAATGTCCAAATTGGCGATGTGATACTTTGCAAAACAAAATATGGGATAGGAATCGTATCGGTAACTGACAAAAAGATATATGATAAATGTCCGGTAAATTTCAGAGTGAAAAAGGTAGCGAGCAAAACAATTTTTAAAAAGAAGGTTGCAATGGAAGGAGAAATTTACTATGGCGGTGCTGAAGAATTTTGATAGAAACGAATTATGCGTAAGTTGCACTTGCAGTTGCGATGAGGGGGATACAGATTAAAATTAATAAATATGATAAATCTCACTATGCCTTTTTATCATGTACGAATGGCAAATTTTATTATGCAGACATTTGTATGACGGAAAATGAATTCCATCAGTTCAAGGCATGGATTAATCGACATTAAGATTGGATGATATTATGGAATATAAGACATTACGAGAAAGAATTGAAGAACAAGCAGTATCGAATAATGATTTATCACAAAAAGAAATTGATAAAGATTTGGAGGATACATTGCAGATTTTAAAAGAATTAAGCGATGAATCAGCTTTGTACTCAACTTCTAATTTGATGAGAGAACTACAAATTATTAGAAATGGATATGAAAAAGGAGAATAAATATATGAGCAGATGGACACATGTGGCGGCAATATTTAGAATAGACAGTATAGGCGAGATTTCTGACAATGAGATTATCGAAAAGTTTGGAAGAACAGTTGATTGGGAAGAGATGGCAGATTGTGATTATGCCGATTCTAATGAATGGATTCAACAAGAGTTTCTTCCAATGGGTAGCGAAGGCAGTCTTAAAATGAGCATTTGGCATAATCCTGTTAAAAATGAGATGTCATCTACTACAGTTTCGGTATTCGGAGATTTGAGAGATTATGGTGGCAGTGATGATATTGAAAGGCTGGAGCAATGGTTTGCCAAGTGTTGTGAGAATAATTGGACAAGACAGGCAGTTATGCAAGTTATAGATGAATATTGTGATAAGCCAACAATTTTTCAATATATACAGAACTAATTGAAACGGCAGTTTCAATGCAAAAGATAACCAATATATAGTGGTTAGATAAACAATCAAATACAATATGTAGCATAAAAGAAAGGATATATAATATGGAAAAGATATTAGTTGTAGTAGATATGCAAAATGACTTTATAGATGGATCACTTGGTACAGAGGAAGCACGAAATATTGTTGAGCCTGTTTGTGAAAAAATTAAAAAATTTGATGGAGTAATATTTCTGACATTAGATACGCACTCAGATGATTATCTTGAAACTTTGGAAGGAAGACATTTACCGGTAGAGCATTGTATTGCAAATACCGAGGGTTGGTTGATAAATTCATTTATAAGAAATGCATTAAAATCTAAAAATTATGCTTTTATAGAAAAAGAAATATTTGGTTCAATGAAACTTGTAGACAAGATAGCAAAAATATTGGACAAGGGAGTCAAAGGTTCAATAGAGATAGTAGGATTATGTTCGGACATATGTGTGATATCAAATGCGCTAATGTTGAGAAGTGCTTTCCCTGACACTGAAATAACAGTAGATGCTTCTTGTTGTGCCGGAGTTACACCAGAAAAACATAAGGCTGCGATGGAAGTTATGAAGAGTTGTCAAATTAATGTGATTGGAGAATAAATATGGACAAGTATATGAGTGTAATAACCAATTTTGGGTGTCATTATTCATGCCCATATTGTATTGTAAAAAACAATAATCTTCATATTCCTAAGACTACACTTGATGGGTTGAATTTGTTAAAGAAAAAGATAGAAGATAATAAGTGTAATTGGGTCTCTATCTCTGGTGGAGGAGATCCATTATGGAATTTTGAAAATCACATTGATTGGTACAAGAGATTTTTTGAAATAACAGAGGGTATCAATATTGAATTGCATACAAGCATGCCGAATGTAGATGGAGTTCCTTATCTGTTTTTTGAGAGAGTAGTATATCATTTACATGATTTCGAGCAATTAAAAACAATCAAACGGAATCATAGTGGGCAGATTGTCAGAGTTGTTTTTGTAGTTACAGAACGGTTTACAAAAGATTTAATAGATAAGATTGCAACTTATTGTCATGATTCAGATAATATTGATGAATTAAGTTTTAGACAAATGATGGATAATCACTATGAAGAAACTGATTATTGTAGAGAATATTTAAAAGAAGGACACCAAAAGCGTTGGTGGTATATTGAGCAAAATGATTACAATTTATACTATTGCGAAAATGAAGTTTATACAGAGTACAGAAAGATTGGAGAATAAATATGATTAAAATTAATGGAGATATTGTAACAATTAATAAATTCCCTGATGGAACACCAAGAATAAATATTGATGTGAATAGTATCGAAGAATATGATTATGACGGTTCGCCTTGTATTTGGCTTGATTGGATATATGAAAGCAATGATGAGATGTTTTATTTAATGTTGATAAAGAAACATCTTGAAAGATTTAAAACAAATGTGAATTACTATTTGAATCTTCCATATATTCCAAATGCTCGAATGGACAGAGTTAAAAATAATGACGAAGTATTTACTCTAAAATATTTTTGTGAATTCATTAACTGGTTAAATTTTTCGGGTGTATATGTTTTAGATGCTCATAGTGATGTTTCTACGGCATTGCTTAATAATTGTTTTGAGGAAAATCCAAAGGAATATATTGAACAGGTAATTGCAAAAATTGGAGAGAGAAATCTTGTTCTTTATTTCCCAGATGCGGGGGCGGCAAAAAGATACTCTGATTTATTTCCTGAACTTCAATACTGTTATGGAGAAAAGAAACGAGATTGGAAAACTGGTAAAATTCTCGGATTAGACATCAGAACGAATGGAATTGATTTAGCTGATAAAGCCGTGTTAATGATTGATGACATTATTGCTTATGGTGGTTCGCTGTATTATAGTGCAGAAGAATTGAAGAAAAATGGTATAAAAGAAATTTACGCATATGCTACACATACAGAAAACTCAATTCTTGACAAAGAAAAAGGTACTTTAATTAAATTTTTGGAGAATAATACTGTGAACAGACTGTTTACGACAAATAGTTTGTTTAAGGGTAATCATGAAAAAATAACAGTTATGGAGGTCGAAGAATTATGAATAATACAATGGCGTTGCTACTATCAGACACTTATAAACAGTGCCACTCGCGAATGTATCCAAAAGGATTAACTAAGTTAGTATCGTATTGGGTGCCTCGAAGATCAATGTTGGAGAACAGAAACAAAATGGTTTTCTTCGGATTACAGGCATTTATCAAAGAATATTTAATGGGATATTTCCAAGAAAATTTCTTTGATTTGACGGAAGATGAGATGGTGTCTCTTTACACTGATTCAATGGATATACAGATTGGTAAGGACAATTATGATTTAGACAAGATTGTTCAATTACATAAATTAGGATATTTACCACTAGAGATAAGAGCTTTGTCAGAAGGAACACTTGTACCAATGGGAGTTCCATGCATTGAGATTACAAATACAAATGATGATTTTGCTTGGCTTGTACAGTGGATTGAATGTATCCTACAGGTTGAACTATGGAAACCTTGTTGCCATGCAACAATCGGTCATATGTATCGTGAGATTGCGGATTATTGGTACGATAAAACAACTGATGGATTGTCGGGAGACATGGCTTGTGCGGACTTTGGTATGAGAGGAATGTCTTGTATGGATGAAGCTGTAAGATGTTCAGCTTCGTGGTTGCTTTCGTTTAATAAAACATCAACAATTCCGGCGATTAACTATATTGATAAATATTATAATGCTGATTGTAAAAAGAACGGAATTGGATTAGGTGCTGTATCGACAGAACATTCTGTTATGGGTGCGAATTTCTCTATTGACGGAGATGAAATTACATTCGTGAAGAGACTTTTGACTGAACTTTATCCAAATACATCATTTAGTATGGTCTCAGATACATATGATTATTGGAATATGATAAATAATATTCTTCCGCAATGTAAAGAAGAAATTATGAATCATAATGGTAAACTTCTGGTTCGTCCTGATAGTGGTGATATTGTAGAAATTTCAGTTAAAACAGTTGAAAGACTATGGGATATCTTTGGTGGCTCTATAAATAGTAAAGGATATAAAGAGTTAAACCCTCATATAGGAATCATTTACGGTGATGGCTGTACCCTTTCTAATGTAGAAACAATTTGGAGAGAGTTGGAGAAACGTGGATTTGCAGCCAATAATATTGCTTATGGTGTAGGAGCTTTTTGTTTTACGGCAATTATGGAGAATGGAAAGATGATAGTTGCTACGAGAGATACTTTTGGAATTGCTATGAAAGCAACTTATGGAGTAATTGATGGTAAGAAATTAATGATTTTCAAAGACCCAAAGACAGATACAAGTCATCTAAAGAAATCTCATAAAGGTTGTTGTAAAGTTTATTATGAAGACGGCGAATTAAAATGTCAAGACCAATTACTTGAAATGAGTGATGACAGTTTGCTTACTACTGTATTTAAAAATGGAGAATTGATAAGAGAGGATTCCTTTATGGATATCAGAAATAGAATGTACGGAGGAAAATAAAATGGATTTTTATCTTCAAGCTAATAATTCTTATAATAGACTAGAAGAAGAGTTTAAGAAATATGGAAAGCTCATCTTTTGTGTAGATTTTGATGATACAATTTATGATTTTCATAAAAAGGGTAGAACATATGAAAATGTTATTCACCTTTTGCAAAGATGGGAGAACTATTCAGAAGTAATTATCTTTACTGGCAATGGCGAAGATAAATATGAGATGATTGAAAAATATCTGAATGATAATCACATTAAATATAGAGGTATTAATTGTGATGCTTCGGTTGCATTTTCAGGAAGAAAAATTTATGCCAATGTTTATATTGATGATAGAGGAGGACTAATTCAGGTATATTATGAACTATTGACATTAATTGAGAAAATCGAAAAGGGAGAGATTACACATGAATAATTTTGATGCAAAGAAAGTAAAGAATGAGATTGTACAGTGGATTAAGGATTGGTTTAATGAGAATGGTAAGGGATGTTGTGCAGTGGTAGGCATTTCGGGCGGTAAAGATTCTTCTGTTGTAGCCGCATTATGTGTTGAAGCTCTTGGAAAGGATAGGGTATTTGGAGTTCTTATGCCACAAGGTGAGCAGTCAGACATTGATTTTTCTTATAAGCTTGTTAGACATTTAGATATCAATAATTGCATTGTAAATATTGGCGATACGATTTCCACATTGACAAATGAAGTAAAACCAAAGTTGAACAATCAATGGTCGAAACAAACATCTACGAATCTGCCGGCGAGAATTAGAATGGCTACACTTTATGCTGTGTCTCAAACCATTAATGGACGAGTGGCAAATACTTGTAACCTTTCAGAAACTCTTTTATCTTGGGAAACCAGATGGGGAGACGCTGTTGGAGATTTTTCACCATTGAGTGATTTGACGGTTGAAGAAGTTAAAGCTATTGGTTTTGAACTTGGATTACCAAAAGAATTAATTGAAAAAGTTCCGTCCGATGGCTTGTGTGGAAGTACAGATGAAGACGCTCTAGGATTTAAGTATTCTGTAATGGACAAGTATATTAGAACAGGTGAAATTGATAATACAGATATTAAAAATATAATAGATGAAAGAGTAAAGAAGTATCAATTTAAAAGAATGCCAATTCCGTATTTTTCAACAGGATTGAAAAGATACGTTGATTAATGTTGGTTGATTAATTATAGAGTTAAATTATTGTTTTTAACGGAGAATTTCTATTATGGAAGAAATAAAAATTGACTGTGTTTATAATTATAAAGGATCAACACATTCATACCTGACTGTACGCATTATGGATGTCGATAATTTTGAGATATATTCATCTCATGGAGATCTCATTGAAAAAATACACGATGTGGCTGATTGTTTATATATTTTGTATTTGGTATCCATAGGGGAATATCCACGAAAGGAAGTATCATTATGAGTTTTACAAAAACATTCCCAATCAATACAGGAACATTTGTTGTTGTTCAAGTAGGAAATACAAAGAGATTGGGTACAGTAGCTTGTTATCAATGCGTAACAGAGGAGGATGAAGAAGATGTGGTTATGGTTTCGGGTTATAAAGAAAGTTGGTGTGGAGAATATTTGCTTAGTGAAGTGAAGATTGCAACGAATGAAGAAATTAAGCAATATATGAAAGGGTGAAAACAAAATATGTTATTGAGTGAAATTGCAGAAAAGATTATAAAAAAAGAATCTAATCTTTCCTTGGAGAATGAGGTTATAGTTGGTAATAGAGAAGAATGGTATGAAGAATCTCTAATCGACCCATTAATAGACTATTATTCATATGACGTATTAAGATTGTGCGGTTGCGGTTGTCCTAATGACACATTAGATGTCATACGCAAATATCTTCATATTCGAAAAGATTGGAAGGACAACAAGTGTGATTATGATGAAGTGCAACAAAGATATAAGACAGAATTGAATATAGATGATCAAGATGATATACAGTGGGGCTTATTACAATTCATGGCATACATTTTGGACGACCGTGGCTTTACGGAGCATGGTAGCAGTATCGGAGGTTGCTGGTTGACTGAAAAAGGCGAGATGTTTCTTACAGTGTTAGATGCATGGGATCAATATAATAAGGAGAATTAAAATGAACATAGGAGAAAAGAAAGAATTTATTGGATACGTTGGAGAATATAGTGATACATGGTTATTTGAAACTGATAAGACTCCATATTCATCTATAGTTGTATTGGCTATAGATGAATTGTTACGCACTGAAACAAAAGATTGCGAAAAGTATAAAATCACGATAGAAAAATTGGAGGCGGAAATGATATGAAACTAACTCATAGATATGATTGTTATTTAGAATTAAACGAATATCTTTCTCATGAATATCATTGTGAGCTAACCAAAGAACTTGATGATTTGGCTGGTTTTGATAAGAAAATGATTGACGAATATGAATATGGACATTATATATTGGCAACTGAAGCGGATATGAAACAAAGACTTTTGTACATACGAATTCCAGGTGGTACGGTTGGCAATATATTTTTGGACAAAGCGGAGAATATTATCACGAAGATAACAATTGATACGGATTATGTCGTAGATTCGTATCCTGAGAATGTTCAAGAATATGTTCAGAAATATGTTGGAGAGAAAATTGAAATATCCGATTAAAGCTTAATTTCAAGACAAAGGGGGTGAGGAAAGTGCTGGACAGCATATTGCTCACAGTATTTGTAATACTGATCGTATTATATGTCATAATTGCAATTATAGAAAAATGATATTTCAATAATTTAATTTAAAAGTACAATTTATGGAGGTACAATATGAAAGATTTTAATAAAGTGGCAATTGTTAATTTGTTTGACGATTATGCATGCGATGATTATGCAGTTGCATTGTATGATGACGAAGCAAAGCTAATATGTGATTCATGGTTGGTTGTTGTGAATGGATGGGGAAATGAAAATGCAAGGGTACTTGGAGAAATTAAACGTGTTTTTCCTATTGAAGACTGTGATAAAGAAATAGTTGGACAAGTTATTGGTGTTGTGAATATGGATGCGTATAACAAAAGACATATAGAAGAAAAAAGATTAAAAGAGACGGCAGAAAAGAAAGCTACAATTGAAAAGGAATTGGAGCAAGAAATCAATAAATACAAAACAGTTACGTATTATGAAGATATGGCAAAGAAATATCCGAATAATTCAAGATTACAAGACTTGGTTAATAAGTTGTTAGAATTGGGAGAATAATCATATGTGGGAAGATATTTTAGGACGATTAAGGAAGTTGTCCAAAGAACAACTAATTTACATCATCGAACAATACCGCAATGTAACTCGTAGAATGAGTGATACTCTTGTAAGAGAAAGCCAAGGTTATAATTCAAGTAAAGCTTGTGATGATATACGAGATTGTTTACAGGATTGTGATTTTATTCGTACTCATGAATTGGCTACTTATGTAGATATGAAGCTTGGCAAGATTTCCGGTGAAGAATATAGAGATATAGTGTTGAGAGAAGATGCCGATTAAATATTACTTTCAAGAGAATAAATAATACGTATTAATGAAAACTAATAGTTTGGGCAGTGATAGGAGGATAAATCGAATGAGCGAAAAATTAAAAAAATCTTTTAAGCGAGGGGATGTTGTATATTGGTGTCATAGATCGGGGCATGAGTTTTCCGTACATTGGGGTATGGTAGACGAACAATTTTCTGATGCTGTAATAGTTGATTATTTAGTGCCAAGAGAAAGGAGATTGGTAAACGGTATTCCAATTGATAAATTTGAATCGGAGTATAGATACAAAAAGCTTCCAAAGGGTTGGTCAAGCAAGGATAAACTCTTTAATATTACATATGATCCGTTAAGTAAAAAAGAATTAGAGTTTAAACTAAAAATAGATAATCCTCAATCAATCAAAGAAGCTTATGAAATGGGCTATTTAGTAAAAGACAACACCGTTTTTCACGGAAGAATCGAAGAAGATATAACTAAAGAAGGTTTTCGTATTATAAAAAAATATGATTATCGAGATTATCACATAGACCATGTGTCAATTGTTTCCCCTAAATTATATTTCAAATATGATGAAGCTAAAAAAGTAGTTGATGAAAATATTGCTGAATTTAAAAGACAAGCGTCTTTAACTAATTATGAATGGGCAGTGGAGAAAATTGATAATATATTAGGAAGATGGAAGTTTTTAAACGGTGCGACAAATGAGGATGTAGAAATTTATCGAAATTGGATTTTATCACTAAAAAACGTAGAAGATGTCGATGTAAGGATATGGCAGAATAATATTCAATGGAAGTATTGGAAGAATAAAAGATGGAACAATATTGAACTATGATGGAGGGAATAATTTATGGATGTTTATGGTGAAGAAATGGTTCTTATAAAAAATAGTGATGGGACATATAGAATAGAGGTACATAATTGTCCTTTTAAAGATTTGAATGGAGAAGAAATTAATGGCACAATAATATTTCCAAGAGTATTAAAAGATGATAAAAATTCATTTATACCTGTAAATGAATCACCGAAATCCATAATTTGTGAAGTGATTTTGGACGAATAAATAAAAAGGAGAATAAACTTATGAAAAAGAAAATTTGCGTAGCATTGGCAATTATGGCAACATTGAGTTTGGCAGGCTGCCAAGCAACAACAAGAAAATGGGGTGGATCTACAACTATTGAATTAGATCCAAATCTGAAATTAGAGGAAATAACGTGGAAAGATGATTCGTTGTGGTATCTTACACGTCCAATGACAAAGGATGATGTTGCAGAAACGCATACATTTAAAGAGTCGTCTAACTTGGGAATCATTCAAGGCACGGTGACAGTTATAGAGACAAAAGAATGAAAACCTGATTTCAAGGAGAATATTGTAATGGTTAAAGATATAAAAGATAGAGACGAAAAATATGAATTAATAAAAACATGTTTCGATCTTGGAGGCAAACCATATATAAAAATTTGTTGTCCATGTTGTGATAATTTAACAGAAGGAAGCTATCAAGTGATTACAGATATTCCTAAAAAATTATATTGCTCTCAATGTGGAGCAGAAATTATACAGCCAATTCAATTTGCTAAAGTTTTATTTAAGTTTAAATAAAAAGAGAATGTATATATGAATACAATTATATTCAATGAAGATGATTGTAATCAATTATAAGGAGGAATTATTATGAGTTTGTTATGTGACAGAGCAAAAAACAAATTAGATAAAAGCAAAAGAAAATATAAAGAATGTCCGCAATCAAAATTTCCGGATCGAGAAGCAGAATTGTTTTGTGAAAATTGTGGACACTCTTTAGGGAAAGAAGATGTTTTAATTATTGATTTGGAAACAGTGAAGTATTGTTCAAAATGTATTGAAAAATATATAAAAGAGACACCGTTTGATATTCCTGATGGTACGGTGGTTAAAGACTTTGGTGATTCTGTTTATTTAAAATATAAAAGTGGTGGTTATATAGAACAAACAGTTCTAAAGGATTGTTATTTTAACACAAAAGGCAGATACATTAAAGTAAAAGGCAAAAGAGTATATATTTAAGCTTGAAATTTTGCTTTCATTTTGATTTTTAAATAGAGAATAATTTCATGTAGTATTTACTACGTCTTTGGGCTATTCGCCCGATAATTCAATTTTAGATTATAAAATATGAAAGGAGTAAGAGGTTTGTGCGCACTAAAAACTATAGTTTACTCCTAAAACAGTATGGAATTAAATCGGATATATAATGAAGATTGTTTTAAAACCATGGAGAGAATGTCCAGTGAATTATGTGCAAACATATTAACCTCTCCATTTTATAACACGAATAAAAAGCAATGTAAATCAAATACTCTTATGAAGTCAAATAATGCTTCAAGTAAATTTCCTTATTTGAGATATGATACACATGTAGACAATATGACTGATGAAGAATATTGTAATTTTACTCATAAATTATTTTTGGAATTTGATAGAATTTTAAATCCACATGGAACTGTTTTATATAATCTTTCTTATGGAAATAACAATAGAGATGGAATGTTTAAAGCTATAAATACAATTATCACACAAACTCCATTCACAATTGCTGATGTAATTACATGGAAGAAAAGTTCTGCAATGCCAAACAATTGTAGTCCTAATAAACTTACCAGAATTACTGAATTTGTATTTGTGTTTTGTAAAAAAGACCAAATTGATACGTTCTATTGCAACAAGCCTATTGTGAGCTATAGAAAAACGGGACAAGCTTCATATGGTAATATTTTTAATTTCATTGAAGCCAAAAATAATGATGGTTCATGTCCATACAATAAAGAAACTTATTCAAGTGATTTATGTAAACAACTTTTAAACATATATGGTTGCAAGGATGGAATTGTATATGATCCATTTATGGGAACGGGAACAACGGCTGTTGCTTGTAAAGAGTTGAGTATAAATTACATAGGAAGTGAAATTTCTAAGAATCAATGTGAGTGGGCAGAAAATAGGTTATCAAAAGTGTAAAGAGTATTGATTGAAAGAAACATTTCAAACGGAGAATATAGAACTAGGAGGACTAAAATGCATTATTGTGTACATTTATTAACCAAAGAATTACCAAGCGAAAACCAAATTGCAGATATTATGAATCCGTATTATGTAGGTAATGTCTATAGTAATTTAGATGAAGAAAATGAAGACCATGTTGTCAATTATCCTACATTCACATGGGATGGCTATCAAATAGGTGGAAGATATAAAGCAGAAATAAAATTAAAAGTTGATGCAGAGAACAAAGGAAATAACGAATATTATAATTGGGGTTATTATAGCCGTGATGAAAGAAACGGAAGATTATTTTGGTCAAGCTTGTTGTCTACGTTAAAAGAGTGTATGGGAAGCCGATATAGTGAAGAAGATTGGTTTGCTAATATGGGCTTTTATGATAAATATATACTTGTAGACGGAGCAAGACAAAAAGATATAGTTAATCTACCTGAAATGGATTGTTATGTATGTATTTTGCCTGACGGAACAGCAATTGCACGAGCGTCTTGGAATGGTACAAGCTTTGTTGAAGATAAGGATTTCGATAGAAAACATAAAGAAGCATTAGGTGCAAATATGGACGGCTTTATTACAGTTCTTGATGTTCATGATTAAAACAAGGGCTGATTTAAAAGAGGTAACTCAATTTACACAGACAGAGAATAGATAACTAGGAGGTAGAAAAATTATGAAAATTATAAAAACAGGAAGTACATATCAAATTTATGGCGAGGATTTAATCGTGTTGGACAAACTGCCGGCACAAACATATAAAATTGGATTCAGTAAATTTACCGGTTTCTTTTTAGAGAAACAACATGATTTGGAAATCAAGGAAGATAAGATATACGGAGTTCATGAAGAAAAGGCGAATAAAGTATTGAATAGATTTGAAAAATCTCGTAAGAATTTGGGTGTAATTCTTAGTGGAGATAAAGGTATTGGAAAGTCTTTGTTCGCAAGACTACTTTCACAAAAAGCAATTGAAAATGGTATTCCAGTTATATTGGTCGACGATTTTATTCCCGGCATTGATGATTTCCTAAATGACATTAAAAATGAAGTGCTTATTTTGTTTGATGAGTTTGACAAAACATTTAAGAGTCGAGATGATGTAGATCCACAAGCACAAATGCTGTCATTCTTTGATGGTACAAGTTCTGGGAAGAAATTATTTGTAGTAACTTGCAATGAATATCGCAATTTGAACGAATATATGATTAACAGACCAGGAAGATTTCACTTTCACTTTAGATTTGAATATCCGACGGCAGACGAAGTAAGAAATTATTTGACAGATAAAATAGATAAAAAATATTTTTCTGAAATTAACAAGGTTGTTTCTTTTTCAAGAAAGATTAAATTGAATTATGATTGTCTTTCGGCAATTGCTCTTGAATTAAATGAGGGAGAAAAGTTTGAAGAAACTATTAAAGATTTGAATATTATAAATACACATGACAGGAAAAGACAATATGATGTTCAATTATTCACAGAAGAAGGCATTATCTTTACAAGTGAAAACAAGGAATTGGACTTACTAAATGGGGATACTAATGATATTTGGGTGGAGGATTCAGAAGGTAATAGTATAAATATCGAATTCTCGGCTAATAATGCAATATTTGATAATAAGCAAAACTTATTTATTGTATCTGGAAATAATGTTGAAATATATGATGATTATGAGTATGTAGATAAAGCAAAGAAAGATATTTATAAAAATCTCCATTGTGCATATATCAAGTTTTCTCAGAGTTATAATGATTATCTTCATTACAAGTTGATATAAGGAGGATAAAGATTATGGGAATTTTTAAAAACATTAAATGTATAAGAAATGTGATTTGTGATATTCAGTGTGATATGACTGTCATCAGAGAACAATTAAAAATAATTAATGAAACTATAATTAATAAGCTAGAAGATGGAAAAGCATACGATTCGATTGTTCTTGTACCATCTAAAAAAATGAGCGACATGGGTCAAATGCCAACGATTATACATCGTGGCGAAAAGATTAATACGAACAATATGGAGGCATTCAATTTGTCGTGGAGTTATGGTGGTGGGGCAATTCTTACGACTGAAAAGGGGTAATGTTATGGATATTATATATACAGGCGATGGAGGTTATATTTTGAAAATAAATGTAACCTACAGAGTAGATGCAAGAAATATTATACAAGCAAAACAAGAATTTCTTCAATTTCTTTCTACAGATTTTGATAGAACGGTCGATAAGAAGCTTGGTGATTATGGTTTTGATTCGGAGAATATAAATAGATGAAAACAATGTTTCAAAGGGAGAGTGTTGCGACATGATGAAGGGCGATAAGATAAAATTGAAAAAGGGAATAGGTACACTTAGACATATTGGTGCAATATGCGAAGTGACTGATGTGTCAGAAGACGGCATAATTTCTTTTAGATACAAAAATAAATATGAAGGCTGTATCTCAGAAGATGTGTGTGCAGAATATTTTGATGAAGTTCACAAGTGGAGCGAATGGAGAAAGAAAAATGGTGGGAATTACTTCAACAGTGATGGAAGATTTTATGCATTTGTTTATGAATACAGAACCGATGGCAAAAAGATTCAAGTACGAAGTGGGAAATATAAAGCAGAGGCTTGTTGCCATAAAGATGATACATATAATGAGGAGATAGGTTTATTCCTAGCAAGCAATAGATTGTTTATAAAAATTCTTCAAGACATGGTTAATTCTGAAATTCGTCAAATGAAATATGATGTAGTAGATGAACTTTTTAGGAATGTGGCAAAGGCAAGTGCAAAATTAGGTGTTAAATTTGTATAAGTAAATAAACTTTTCATCGGATGAAACGGAGAATGTATAGGTAGAAGGGTAGAAAATATAATGAGTACAAAATATTATATACATACACAAAACAAGGAATTTGTTGAGAAGTATTTCTTTAATGAGTATAGACTTGTGGACGAACCTTGTTTTGGCTATGAAATTTGTATTGGACGTAGAAGTGGTGGATGGAAGCCTTTGTTTAATCAACACAACGACGCATATACTTCCGTTGAAGAAATGAAAGAATTTTTATCCATACATTCCGATAAAATTTCTATATATGATGAATCTGAACGATTTATTACTTTAAATGAATTAGAAGATGAGTTAATAAATTGGGGAGAGCATCAGGCAGTCAAGTATATGAAGTATAACGCTCAAGAATCCGACTTAGACGATATTCGTTTTGATATAAGCACAAAAGACGATTATGATATAAAAGCTCCATTTGACCATATTGAATATGACAAAGTAATAGATAAGCTTGCTCCTGAATTGAAAACATACAGAGGTCATTATACTCATGATAAAGATAATTATGATTTTGTGTCGGGTTGGTGGAGTAACCCAAGACCAAGAGGATTATTAAGGAGGCTGTTTAATGAGTTGGAATCCAGTAATGAATAAATTCATTGAAATAAAAAATGAGTTTCATAAAAGAATGGGATATATTACATATGACATGGACGGGAAGAAAACCTGTTTGGATTTATGGGTCGAATGTTTAAATAACATTAAACCCATAAATCAATATCCTGAATATACAGATTTGCTTTCAATACTAGAACTAAACCAAAACGGACAGTTTCTTCTTTTGAGATACGGTCAATATAGCGACATCTATAATGGAGAAGTTGATAATTCTGGTGAAGAATTATGGAATAAATATGATGGATTCTATCGTGAATGTAGAAGCATAGTAATTGATATAGTAAATGACAAAATAGTTTTGTGTCCATTTGCTAAATTCTTTAATATTAATGAACTTGAAGAAACAAGTTTGGAGAATATACAAAGTAGAATTGACAATGCAAAAACAGTTGAATTTTCAAATAAGTTGGACGGTTCTATGCAATCAGCTACTTGGTATAACGGTCAAATTGTAATGGCAGGGAGTCAATCTATTGACCCAAATATGTCTTGGAGATTACAAGATGGTTTTAAGATGATATACCAGTTACCTGGTTATGAACGAATGTTACGAGAATATCCCAATATCACTTTTGTTTTTGAGTACATTTCATTGAAAGATACACATGTCGTTAAATACACAAAAGAGCAAGAAGGATTATATCTTATCGGCATGAGAAGTAATTTGACTGGCGAAGAATATTCATATGAATCAATTCTCAAATTCGCAAAATTATACAACATTCCCACAACGAAAATCTTCAACAAGACCTTGGACGACGTTATGAACGAATTAGACGACAAGTCATCTGATGAGGCGGAAGGTTTTGTAATCAATATTGACGGTTATAAGGTTAAATTAAAATACAATGATTATGTCCATATTCATAAAGTGTTATCTAAGTTATCGTCTATCAATTTAGTGATTTCTTCTATTGCTGATGATTGCTATGATGATTTACTATCGAAATTACCAAAGGCTTATCATGAAAATGTTAAGAAGATAGCAACCGTTGTTATGAAGTATATTACTGAGACCACAAAAAATATAAAACAATACTATGATGCTGCTCCCAAAACCAATAAGAAAGATTTTATGATATATGTTTCAGAAAATGTTCCTAAGGAGTATCAAGTATATTGTAGAGAATTATATTATGGTCATGATATCAATGTTTTAAAAAGTGGCAACAAAAAGTCACCTCGATATAAAAAATTAAAGGAAATGGGATTAGACGATTATTCTATGCTCTTCAAGGAGGAATTGAAGGATGTTTAAACAAGAAGTGCAAAATCAAATTCAACAACATTACGACAAACTTATATCGTTAGGCTACAATGTTGTTGGTGTATTTTTATACGGTTCACAAAATTATGAATTGGATTACTCTGGTTCAGATGTCGATTCAAAAGCAATTATTCTTCCTACATTAAACGACATTGTGTTTAATCGTCAACCGGTAAGTACGACACTTGATATGGGGAATGGTTGCTTATGTGATGTAAAAGATATTCGTAAAATGTTTGAGTGTTTTAAGAAACAAAATATTAACTTTGTTGAACTTTTGTTTACTCAATATTATATTTTAAATCCAATTTATGAAGAACTATTCGCACCTATGCTTGATAATGCCGAAAAAATTGCAAGGTACAACAATTATGCAAGTGTTAATTGTATGTGCGGAATGGCATTTGAAAAGTACAAAGCTCTTACATATCCGTATCCAAGTATCGTAGATAAGATTGAGAAATATGGTTGTGACCCCAAACAATTACATCATATTTTACGTTTGAAAGATTTTATCGAAAGATATTGTAATGGCGAAAGTTACCGTACTATTCTAATCCCTAAAAATAAGGATATGTTGCTCGATATTAAATCTAATTATCATTATGAATTAGAATATTCAAAAAATTTAGCAAAAGAAACGTGTGAGTGGATTAAACAATATAAACAAGAGTATATGGAGAATAATCCATTGGAGATTAATACTGAAGCAAAAGATGTTATGGAAAAGGTGATGACAAACTTAATTACATTCAGTATAAAAAATGAGGTGTGTAGGAATGAGTAGACCAAAACTATATGTTATGTGTGGCTTGTCTGGAAGTGGCAAATCTACTATTGCAAAACAGATTGCAAATGATAATCCTGATACAGTTATTATATCAACTGATATCATACGAGAACAATTAACCGGCGAAATTGGAGACCAATCTCAGAATGATGAAGTGTTTGAACTTTTTCATACATTAATCCGAAAGCGTTTGGAGAATAAATATAATGTGATAGCCGATGCAACAAATATCACAATGAAGTCTCGTCGAGCAATTCTTAATAAAGTCAATGGACTAGACATAGAAAAGATTTGTTACATAATGCCGAAACCATTTGAGTGGTGTCAACAAGATAATAAAAATAGACCACATCCTGTTCCTGATGAAGTGTTGGAAAAGCAAATTAGAAGATTTGAAATTCCATTCATTGAGGAAGGGTGGAGCAAGATTATTATTCATGATGAATTTAAAAATCATGTGAGAAATTTGGTTAATGAAATAGCTTATATGGGAGATTTCGACCAAAAGAATCCTCATCACACAATGGATTTGTACAAGCATTGTTTAAATACTAAGAAATTAATGAAAGAAAAGGGTTATGAAAATCCTTGGCTGGGCGGTGCGATGATGCATGACTTAGGTAAATTGTCAACTCAAACATTTGATGATCTTGGCATAGCTCATTACTTTGACCATCACGCATACGGTTCGTATTTTGTATTGAGTCGAATACCTCAAAATTTAGAAGTATTAGACGTATGTTTCCTTATCAATTATCATATGTTGCCGTTTAGTTGGGAAAGTGAAAAAACGAAACAACGCTGGCGAAAAAGATTCGGAGAATATAAGTATAAGATACTTATGGATTTTCATGAATGCGATATACAGAGGTGACAAAGGAAATATATGAGTAAAGAGTTATCTAATAGAGAACAAAAGTTTCGGGATGAGTATATGGATATTTTGTATCAGGCTATAAGGAAAGAGCACCCTCCTGGAAAATACCTTCTCTTAGACAAGGACGATTTGAGGAAATTGACAGAACTGTTCAAAAGAGTTTATCAAGAAGGAGAATATATTGATATGAATGATATTAAAGAATTTCTTACAAAAGAACATAAAGAACTTATTCATAAGAAAATTGTAAAAACAATTGAGGATATGGACTTTACTTCTATAATAGAAGATTTTATCAATAATGAATTGGATTATGTTAGAGATCGAGATAATGTTGATGAATTCTTGGAAGAACAAATTATAGAAATTGTCCGTCAGCATTTAGTCAAGAGCGGTTTGTTAAAGGAGAATAATTAAGCATGAACTATTTTATAACCTTTGGCGAGAACACTCGTCACTTTAGTGATGAGATGAATCCTCAATGGAGAATATACATATGAGGAGGTGAGAACAATAGAAAAAGCTTATAAGTATAGAATTTATCCAAATAAACAACAAGAAGAATTAATTCAAAAGACATTTGGATGTTGTAGATTTGTATATAATACATATTTAGCAAAACGAATTAAGTTATATGAAGAATCGAAAAAATCTTTATCATATGTGCAGTGTGCAAATGATATGAAAAAACTTAAATCTGAATTGGAATGGTTAAAAGAAGTTGATTCCACTGCTCTCCAATCTTCACTTAAAGATTTAGATGCAGCTTATCAGAAATTCTTTAAAGAACATTCCGGTTATCCCAAATTCAAAAGCAAGAAAACACATAAATTTTCTTATAAATCAAAATGCACTAACGGAAATATCCAATATTGTGATAGACATATTAAGTTGCCGAAACTTGGAATGGTGAAAACGAAAAACAAGTTAATGCCAAAAGGCAGGATACTTAATGCCACTATATCACAAAATGCAAGTGGTAAATATTTCGTATCACTTTGTTGTACAGATGTTAATATTAAGCCATTAGAGAAAACCAATAATTTAATTGGTATTGACTTAGGTCTTAAAGAATTTTGTATAACATCTAACGGTGAAATGATTTCAAACCCTAAATATCTTAAGAAGTCATTAAATAAACTTGCAAAAGTGCAAAGAGAACTGTCTCGAAAGTCAAAAGACAGTTCAAATCGTAATAAGTCAAGGATAAAGGTAGCAAGACTTCAAGAACACATTGCAAATCAACGCAAAGATTTTTTACAGAAATTATCTACTGAAATTATTAAAAATAATGATGTAATCTGCTTGGAGGATTTACAAGTGTCAAATATGATGAAGAATCATAGACTTGCGAGGTCTATTGCTGACGTTAGTTGGTCAGAATTTGTAAGACAATTAGAATACAAAGCTAATTGGTATGGAAGGCAGATTATTAAAGTAGATAAATTCTATGCAAGTAGTCAACTTTGTAATACTTGTGGATATGTTAATAAAGAAACAAAAGATTTAAGTGTTAGAGAATGGGATTGTCCTTGTTGCAATTCTCACCATGATAGAGATATAAATGCTGCTAAGAATATACTTAATGAAGGATTTCGATTGTTGAAAGTAACTTAGTAATTATACATATGAACGGTTGGAACAATCGGGATAGCTTGGTAAATATTCTTACAGTAGTAGGAAGTTCCCAAGAATCACGTGGCTTTAGCCATGTGAGGTTCAAGGGCATGTACATAATAGTTTTGAAGAAAATATGATACAACATTTTAGATATGAAATGGGAGCATTATATGATAAACCTTGTCATATGTACAACGTCGGCGCGATGATGAAGTATATGGATTATACACCGAGAACACTAGAAGAAATTATAAGAAGGGAACAGAATAAATGAAAGAAACTAAAATAATTAGTGCTTACCCTTGTTGTGGAAAGACCTATGCTTTTGAAAACTATCAAGATATATATTCAATTTTAGATAGTGATAGCAGCGATTTCAGTTGGATATATAGAGAACGAACGGATGATGAACTTCAAAAGATAAAAGAAGATTTTGAATCTATGCTTAGTCCTACAAACGCAGACAAAGAGCTCGAGCGAATTAGATGTGAAAAGATAAAGGAACGTAATCCTGATTTCCCAAATAACTACATTGAGCATATAAAAGAGAATATAGGTAAAGTAGATTATATTTTTGTAAGTAGTCATTTGGCTGTAAGACAAGCTTTAGAGGACGCAGGAATAAAATATTTTACCGTATATCCAGAGACAGAACTGCTTGACGAATGGGTAAAAAGAATGTATAGAAGAGGAAATGACAAAGCATTTATAGATTTTCAGATTAAACATTGGAATGACTTTGTTAATGGTATAGATGATGAACCTCATGGTGAGAGTGTGAGACGATTAAAGAGTGGTCAACATATCACAGACGTAATGTTCTAATGAAAATTAAATTTCAACAGCAAGAAAAACCATATATAGCAGCTTCAAGATGATGTCAACTACTATATATGGTATATAAAAAATAGACAATCAACAAATTTTGGTCGAGGAGTTGATTGCCTATATAAAAGGATACTTCGTAATGGGATATGCCATTAGTCTGTACTTTTATATTCTAACATAATTTTGCAGAAATATCAAGTGTTATTTTTATCATTTTGTTTGGGTGGGAATTAGCATACCCTTGGACAATCTGTATCCATAAACCACTGTTCATATAGTTCACATAAATTTAATTCTATATTCCGCCCGTTTGGGCGTTCAGATAGATTTTATTACGTTAATTTTTATTTCAAGGAGGATTTTATTTTAATGGCGAAAACAAAGAAAATACTAGAGAAAAAGAATTGGTCTAACTCGTTTATGCTTATTGGAGAAGCAAAAATTAATGATTATACATATAAGTTAGACGAAAAAGCTGGACAATCCGATTGGATTTATAACAGTTTGAATCTTGGTGTGTACTGTGGTGAAACTTGTGGAACTGTATATGCAGAACTTATGGGTGGTTACGGTGCAGAAAGAGATAATGTTATTTATGTTCATGGCAAGGACGAAAACGGCAAAGATGATTTTAGTAATAAATTTACTATTGATTGGGAAGACAGATTTGATGAAACAATTCTAGAATCTGTGGGTGATCTTTGTTACTTAACTGTAGGTATTGAGAGAGATAAGGGTGGCAAGGTTTACTATAAGAAATTTCTAGCACCATATGACATGATTGCATATATTAATGAAAATCTTGAAGATGGAATGGTTGTTAATGTAAAGGGCAACTTGAAATATTCTATGTATAATGATGAATTGCAAGTTAAAAAGGAGATAAATAGCGTTGTTCTTTCTAAAGTTAATGACTCAAGTAAGTATTGTGCTAAATTCACACAGACAATGCTATTAACAAAAGATAGTCTCGGCAAGGTAGATAAGACAACCGGCATTCTTCCGATCTATGCAAAGGTGTTGGACTACATTAAGGAATACAAAGGTAAGGAAGTAAGAGCTAATATTCCGTATAATAAGACATTTGAATTCGAACTTGATTTATCAACACCTGACATTGCACAAAAAGTCATAGATAAGATATTTAAGGTTAGAAAAGATGTTACAGAAGTGACTTTTGAAGGAGATCTTATTGAGGGTGGTGCTTTAGTCACAGCAACAGAAGACGATCTTCCCGATGATATTAAAGCACTTATTGCAATCAATGTATTTACGCTTGAAGAGGCGCTTGCAAAGTGTACTGCAAATTCTGGACGAGAAAAAAGAATGGTTATTCGAAAGCCAGTTATTAAACTAGTCGAAGATAAAGAGGGCAACAAAACTCCTGTTATTCAGAAGTTTGAAAGAAAATACGAAGAAGAAGACTTAATTCCTGATTTTATGTATAGCACAGAAGATGAGGATTATGAAGATGAGATAGATGATGATACAGATTCAGATGAAAATGAAAGTACATCTAACGATGACAACGATTGGTTAAATAGACTGTAAATATAAATATAAGTACGAATAAAAAATATAAATGAGGTCGTAAAATGCGACCTCAAAACAAATTAAACAAAGGAGATTTTTATATGGCATACGGAATAAAAAATGTAGTTAAAATTGATCCATTGGCTTATAATATTGGCTTGATAGGAGAAAGTGGGATTGGTAAAACGACAATTATTAAGGAAATGTGTGAAAAACTTACGGGTTCAAATGATGGTTATTTGTTTTTGGAATGCGGCAAGGAAGATGGTGCAGACGCAATTCAAGGTATTAATTATATTAATTGCCGTGAATGGTCTGCCGACTATGATGAGATAGAAAATTCTATTGGTTTCGAAGATGTGGTTGATGATATCATTGATAATAAAACTACAGAATATCCATTGTTGAGAACGGTTGTCATTGATACATATGACCAATTGATTGATATCGCAAAAGCAGAGGTTATTGAAATGCATAACCGTGAAAATCCCGACAAACCAGTCAAATCAATTAAGGCTGCTTTTGGTGGCTATATGGCTGGTGAAGACAAAGCTGTAGATATGGTTTTAGAAAAGTTATGGAATTTAAAAAGAGTTGGTGTTTCATTTATTATTATTGGACATGTTAAACGACGTGACCAAGAAGATATGTTTACTGACCAAAAGTATCGTTCGTTGACAACAAACATGTCAATAAGAGATTTTAATGCAATAAAAACAAAGCTTCATTTTTTGGGAGTGGCTTCCATTGATAGAGAAATTGTTCAGCAAAAAACAGGCAAAAAAGACAATAAAGGTAATGAAAAGATGAAAGGCGTAGTTGCTAAAGAAAGCAGAAAGATTACTTTTAGAGATGATTCTTATTGTATTGATAGCAAAAGTCGTTTCGCAGATATTGTTCCTGAAATTGAATTTACTCCAGATGCACTTATAAAAGCGATGACCGATGCAATTAAAGCAGAACAATCTAAGTCAGGCAAAACTTTTGAACAATCAAAGGCTGAGCAAGAATTAGAAACAGCAAAAAAGTTGAAAGAAGTAGCAAAAGCAGAGCAGGTAAAAAAAGAAACCAAAAAACTTGAAGATGTAGTTACACAAATTACAGATTATATTAAAAATAATAAGTCCGATATGGACAAGATTAAGCCTATTATTGCCAAGACAAAAGAACTTGGATATGAAAATCCGACAACAATTAGTAAGGTTGAAGATGCTGAAATAGTATTAGAACTTATTTCGTAAAATTCTATATGGGGACAACATATATCGTGCATGTTGTCCCCATGAAATAGGAGGTTGATTTTTATGAGAGAAATAAGAAAAAAGGAAAATAAAAATCAAGAATTTTTTGATTTATGTAAATATATAGAAAGAGAAATTTTCAAATATGATGAAAATCAAAAATTAAAACAAGCATCCTGTTTGCAACTAAGAGGTCTTGTAAATGGCAAAGATTTTGGACATAGAGAATATAACGGAGAAAGTAAGTATCCAATTAAATCTGTTCTCATTGCATTTCAAATAAACAAAAATAAAATATTAAATAGCATACAAGGGAAAAATTTTACTAATGAGATTTCTCAAATGAGATATATATGTAAAATTATTGAAAATGATATTCCCAATATATATATGAGATTAAAGAACGCAGAAAAGACGCAAGAAAGCATTCAGAATATGGACACGGATATTCTTTCTCATAACGGTGGTACATATCAGAAAAAAACAAAAGACCTAAAGAATGAACGACTAAATGAGTTATGGTAAGGCGGCGAGAATAATAGCAACGAAAAATGTTACAAAAGGCAACAAGATAACTCCATTTGAACAGGAGCTAATTGAGACAGTAAAGAAGATAAATGAATATAAAGAAGCTTGCGAAGCTAATGTGGTAAGTATTTTATATAAAAAGCCAGATTCAATATTTGAAACCAATTTAACATTGGAAGAATTTCATAATAATATTTGGCGTGTGTATTGGACTATTGCAAATGACATAGTAAAAATTGAAAAGAAAAATGCACTTGATGATATTACAGTTGGTTTGTATCTCGAAAAACATCCCAAATTAAGAAGCAAATATGAAGAATATGGCGGATATGACACCATTGTAAGTGCAAGTGCTTATGTAAATACAGAAAATCTATATGGATATATTCAGGAATTACGCAAGTGGAATAGTGTTATAAAATTGGCGAAACGCGGCTGTCCTGTGAGAGATAGATTAAGTGATTATTGTGATATGGCGGCTGAGGAAATCTATAATGAATGGGAGGCTTTTATTAATGATATATTTGTAAATATAGATTGCGATGTAAAAAGTTATGATATATGCGATGGTATTTATGATTTAATCGAAGAACTTGATGAGGGGCTGGCTATCGGGCTTCCATATCATAATATGGATATGATTACAAAAGAAACAGGCGGTCAGTACTTAGGTTCTATTACATTAGTTGGAGGATTAAGCAATGTAGGAAAGTCTACATTTGCTAGAAACGCCACAGTTCCAACTGCAATAAAAGAAAAAGAACGTGTTGTTGCAATGATTAATGAAGATAACTTAAAAAAGTGGCAAAGAGAACTTCTTATATTTGTTGCAAATAACATAATTAAAGAGGATTTACAAAAGCACATCGTCAGAGATGGACATTATCAAGACGATACAAAGGAATTGCTTTACAAAGCTGCTGATTGGATTAAAGAACAAACACAAAATCATATACTTACAATTGTTCCTTTTAAACAATACAAGACAAAAAATGCAATTAAAATTATAAAAAAATATTCGAGCATGGGTGTAAAATACTTTATTCTTGATACATTTAAAATGGATGCTGGTGATGTAAGCGACAAATCTTGGCTTGAAATGCAACAGAACATGGTTGAGATTAATGATGTAATTAAACCCGAATCGAAAAATCTACATATTCTTATTACATTCCAATTAGCAAAAGGAAGCGTAAAACAAAGATACTATACTCAAGATAATATTGGAATGTCAAAGAATATTATTGATCCCGCTTCGACTTGTATTATGATTCGTGATTTATATGATGATGAATATACTGGCGAAAAAAGAGAATTAAAAGTATATAGGCTTGAAGGGAAAAACGGCAAAACGAAAATTCCAGTTAAGTTAGACAAGGACAAACATTATCAAATTGCTTTTATTATTAAAAATAGAGAAGGTTCTGCTAATAGATATCAAGTAGTATTTTCGCATGATATGTCAAGAAATATTATGCATGAAATTGGTATCACAAATGTGCCTGTTGATTTTTAAGGTGGTGAGTATTATATGACCGTTTTGGAGTTAAAAAAATATATTTTCCAAAAAGGTAAAATTGAATTTATTTTAAATGAGATTGGGTGCGGTCATATATTATACCACCCAGCCAAAGAATATTATAGTTGTTCAAATTGTGATGGCGATAATAAAACAGCTATTAATATAAAAAATAATGAATATTTAGGCTGCAAAAATTATACAAGAGAAAAGTATTTTGACGATAATTCGGATTTACTCACTCTTGTACAGTATAATAAACGGCTAAAAGATAAAAAATTTTCTTTTTTTGATACGATTAAATATTTGCATAAAATATTAGGACTTCCATTAACTTTAAAAAAAGAAAATAAAGAAGAGAAAAAAAATGATCCCCTATATATATTTAAAAAGGTTAAACTACGAAAAAAAAGACAAAATGTGCTTGATTTCAATATATTAAACGAAAGCAAATTGCATGATTTTGTTCCGTATATTCATATTGATTTATTTAGAGAAGGAATAATGCCATGGACTATCAAAAAATTCGGACTTGCATATAGTTATAGATATAAACGAAATGTAATTCCATTAAGATATTGGCTAACCGGTGAATTGCTTGGATTTAATATGAGGACATCAATTGAGAATTACGAATTATTTGATATAAAAAAATATTATATAACACCAGGATATCCGAAACAAATGAACCTTTTTGGCTTATGGGAGAACAAAGATAGTATTCAAGAAAAAGGGCATGTGGTCGTTTTTGAGGCGGAAAAATCAGTTTTAAAAAGAGATAGCTTAAATGATCCAACCGGTGTTGCAGTTAGTGGTCATGAGATATCAGATGAACAAGCCAAAATACTTATTGGATTGAATTGCGAAATTATAATAGCATTCGATAAGGATATAAGTATTGAACATATTCGATATTGTTGTGAAAAATTTTATGGGATAAGAAAAGTATCTTATATATGGGACAAATATGATTTGTTAGACAAGAAGGATAGTCCAGCGGATGCTATCAATAAAATATATGAGTATTTATTTGAATATAGAATTCTTTATGACGAATATGAACATAAAAAACATATAAAAAATTTAAAAAAGGTTGGTGCTTGATGGGAAGAAAGACGAAAGAAGAATTAAAAGAAATAACAAAGAAATATGATGTAAATCGTTTATGGAGTTGGAGTAAATTTAATACTTATCATAATAGCCCATATGAGTATTATTTAAAATATATAATCAAGAAACCAGAAGATAGACAAGATTGTATTTATACAACAACCGGTGGTATGGCTCATGACATTATGGAGAGTTTATACACAGGCAAAATTGAATATGAAAATATGGATTCAGATTTTGAAGATGCATGGATTACCGCTAATATTGCAGAGTTAAAGTTCGACAGAAATGACTCTGGAAAAAATAAGAAAATATCTGATAAGTATTATAAAAATCTTAAACATTTCTTTAATCATCATATTATGATTCCTCACAAAATGCAAATTGAGCAATTTATTACTGCATTAGTTGGCAAAAATGTCTTTCAAGGATACATAGATGCGTGTTACAAAGATAAAGATGGCAATTACAATATTTTAGATTGGAAAACTAGTAGTATATATAAAGGTGAAAAGGCACTTAATGAATGTGGACAATTGGTTGTATATGCTATTGGATTACATCAAATGGGTGTGCCGTTTGAGAAAATAAAAATCTGTTGGGACTTTTTAAAATATGTAAAAGTAGATTGTAAACAGGCTAATGGCAAATGGACAACAAGAGAAATCGAAAGATGTGAGATTGGTTCAAAATTGCAATCAAGTGCAAAAATGTGGTTAAAAAAATGTGGTTATGAAGATAAACTTATAGAATATCTTGATATGTTGGTACAGACAAATGATATCAACTGTTTGCCTCAAGCAGTACAAGCAAATTTTGTATTCCATGACTGTATAGTTTATGTTGATTTAACACAAGAGTTAATTGATAGGTGGACAACAGACATAATAAATACAATTGATAAGATTGAAAATATGGAGAATAAATATTATGACAGCCATGATGAAATGATCTTTTACGACTCTCCTGAGCAGGTAGCAAAGCAAAGTTATTATTTTTCAACATTATGTGCATATTCGCCAAAACTCCATAAGCCATATAAATTATATTTAGATAAACTAGAATCTAAGAAAAATGGAGGAAGTTTTTTCGATGGTTTAGGAATCGATGTAAAAAGAGAAAAGTTGTCAACAGAGAATAATACAGTTGAAAAAGAAGATTTGTCTTGGTTGGAGCAACTGTAGAAGGAGATGAGAACAATATCGAATAAGAATTATACAATATATCATTTACATAGCGATTTGTCAAATGGTGTGACAAATATTGATAGTGTAACTAAATATTATGAATATATCGAAACAGCAAAAAAATGTGGTATGAAAGCAATGGGGTTTGCTGAACACGGTTCAATACTTGAATGGGTACATAAAAAAAACAAAATAGAAGAAAACGGAATGAAATATATTCATGCAGAAGAATTTTATGTAACTGAAAAATTGTATTTTGAACCAGAAATACCAAATGAAATGTATGAATCTACGGTAGACACTGATGAGAAAGAAATGCAAGTCAAAATTCAAAAATATATTGAAGATAATAGAACTCAAAAGAGAGATAATTATCATGTGGTTTTGATTGCTAAAAATTATGATGGTGTAATTGAATTAAATCACCTATCATCAAAAGCCTTTCAAAGAGATGGGCATTTTTATTACAATCCACGAATTTCATTTGATGAGTTAGTGTCTACTTCTGATAATATTATTATATGTACTGCTTGTATCGGAGGTATCTTGGCTAGTGGTACACCTAAAATTAAAGAGGCATTTTTGAAGTTTCTTATTGAAAATAAGGATAGATGCTATCTTGAAATACAACATCACAATGATGATATGCAAATAAAATATAATCAATTTTTAAATGTGATTTCTCAAAAATACGACATTCCACTAATTGCAGGCACAGATACACATGCTTTAAATGATAATCATTTACGAGGTAGAGCAATTATGCAGAAGTCTAAAGGTGTTAATTTTGATTCGGAAAGTAATTGGGATTTGACTTTTAAAACCTATGATGAATTAGTGTCTGCATATGAAAAACAAGATGCATTATCAAAAAATGTCTATCTAACAGCAATTGAAAATACAAATATTATGGCTGATAGTATTGAAGAATTTTCATTAGATTATTCTAAAAAATATCCTAAATTATACAACGATTCAATGGCAGTATTTAAGCAAAAAATTTTAGAAGGCATAAAGCAACGTGGGGTTGATAAATATAAAAATTTTCAGCAATATAAAGATAAAATTATATATGAACTTGAAACGTATAAACATAATGATGCTATTGACTTTATGCTATTAGAAGAAGATTACAAGCGAGAGCTTAGAAAGCAAGGTGTTCATTATGGATATTCAAGAGGTTCAGTTTCGGGAAGTATTATAGCATACCTTTTGGGAATTACTGATGTAGATAGTATTAAATATAACTTGAATTTTGAGCGTTTTATGAATAAAGAGCGTATAAGTCTTGCTGACGTTGATTCTGATTGGTTTAGCGAAGATCGATGGAAAGTTAGAAAATATCTTTTTGAAAAAGATGGCTTATATTGTTGCAATATTGTGACATTTAATACAATTAAAATGCGTGGCGCAATTAAAGACGTTGGTAGAGCTTTAGGAATGACACTCCAAGAAACGCAAGAATTGTGTAATTTAGTACAAGAAGATGAAAACAAAAAAGAATTTGTTGAAGATAAGATTAGAGAAAAACATAAGCAGTTATTCGAATATGTTGATATAGTCACTGGAACTATCACTTCTTTGGGTAGACATGCAGCGGGACTTGTGGTTTCTCCACATGAAGTGGACAAGGCATTTGGAACATTATATATTTCTTCTGACGATAAACCTATTTCACAAATAAATATGAAAGAAATTGATTCGCTTAATTATGTTAAATTAGACGTGTTAGGTTTGGACTGTGTGGGACTTATAGATAAGACTTGCAAGGCAGCCAATATTCCATTTTTGACACCTGACAATCTTGATTTTAATGACAAGGCTGTATGGGATGATATTTCGAAAGACACGACTCTTATTTTCCAATTTGAGTCAGATTTTGCAGGTTCGTACCTTAGAGATATTCTTCGAGAATCTACAATCAAAAACATAAAAAAGAAGAATCCAAATTTCTCATATATTGACTTGATGAGTATGGCAAATGGTGCTATTAGACCGGCGGGTGAATCGTATCGAACAGAATTATCACAAGGAATTTATAGAGATAATGGACATCCTGCATTAAATGATTTCCTTGCTCCAACATTAGGCTATTTGGTATATCAAGAACAGATTATTGAATTTTTACATAAGTTTTGTGGATTTACAATGGGTGAAGCCGATGTCGTTAGAAGACATTTTAGTAAGAAAACAGGAACAGAGACTGATATCCCTATTATAAAAGATGGGGGATATTTAACCGGTAACAAAACACATTATATTAAAGGCTTTGTACAAACAATGAAAGAAGAATATGGAGTAGAAAAGGGCGAGGCTGAAAAGCTTATCGGAAATTTCTTGCAAGTTATTATTGATGCATCGGATTATTTGTTCTCAAAAAACCATGCTGATCCATACACATTTCTTGGCTTTGCTTGTGCCTATCTTAGACATTATTATACTTTGGAAACTATCACATCTGCTTTAAACATCTATGTGTCGGACAAAGAAAAATCATTGAACATAAAAGAATATGCGATATCAAAAGGATATACAATTGAGCCAATTAAATTCAGAAAATCAAGAGCGGAATATGAATTTGATAAAGAGAATAATAAAATATATCAAGGAATCGCTTCTATCAAATTTTGTAACAGTATTATAGCTGATGAATTATATTCATTAAGAAACAATAAATATAATTCATTTATTGAATTGATTGCGGATATTAAAAGTAAAACATCTGTAAATACTAGACAGTTAGAAATATTGACGGGTCTTAATTTTTTCTCTGAGTTTGGTAAAAATAAATATCTTCTTAATGTTATAAATATCTATAATAAATTCTCATCATGTAAACAAATTAATAAATCAAAATTAGAGTCTTTGGGAATTTCAGAATTTATTGCAAAAAAATATTCTGAAAAAGAAACACCTTCTTTATTCAAAGGTATTGATAATATAGGATTAATTACAGAATTGTGCAAGAATTTAGAGAATAAAGAAATGGGTATTATTGAAATGGTTAAGTTTGAAAAGGAACATCTTGAGATGGTCGTTTATACAAATAAACAAGTTGGAAATGACTATTATATTATTGTAGATTATAAAACCTACAAAGATACGACTAAACCATATTTTACGGCTCGAAAAATAAAGACAGGTGAAGAAGTTCATTCTAGGATTAAACAAAGTAAAATATTTAAGGAAAATCCATTTGGCTTATATTCGGTATTAAAAATAAAAGAATTTATGCCAGAATTTAAAAAGAAGTTTACTGATGGTAAATGGGGTGTAACAGATGAAACCGAAGATGTCTTAACGGAGTATGAGGTGATAAAAAGTTGAAAGAAAAAGAAGACAAGGAAATTATTTTCAAAGGAAGAGTTATAAGACAAACCTATGATGGTGGCGACTATAAAATTTATGCACTAGATGTTGATAAAGAAATTTACCCAGAAATTAAATTTACAAAGTACGGAAACGCAACAATAACAGGAGAAATGCATGAATTAGGAATTGGTATAGAATATGAAATCAAAGCAATCGAACAGAATACAAAATATGGATATAGTTATAAAGTTCTTAATATAAGAAGAGACAAGCCAAAATCAGCTTCAGATATGTATATATTTTTAGAGGAGATACTCACTTTGAAACAGGCAAACACATTATATGAAATTTACCCTGATATTGTTGACAGGGTAATGAACGACCGCCTTGATGATATAGACTTAAATAAATTGCCTGGTATTAAAGAGTACACATTCAATATTATTAAAGAAAAAATTATTGAGAATTTTTGCTTGGCTGAGTTAGTAATTGAGTTTCAAGGCTTATTAAGTCTTTCCATGTTAAAGAAATTATATGAGAAATATACTTCTGTTAATATGATAAAGAAAAAACTTCGTGAAGACCCATATAAATGTTTGTGTGGATTAGCAAAGGTTGGGTTTACAACTGCCGACGGAATTCTATTAGAACTTGAAAAAATATCAAAAGAGAATAAAAAAAATAATAAAGATATTATTATTGAATTTGATACAGATTTAAAAACCAGCAAGCATAGATGTTTGTCGTGTATGTTGTATCTTTTAGAAAAAAATGAAGAAGAAGGACATACATTGATGTCAATTAATGATTTAAGAAATCAATGTATGAAAATGGTTCCGGCATGCTCTAATCATTTTGTTGAATGTATGAAACATGAAAGTATTTATTACAATAAAGATTCCATGGCTGTATCATTGAAGTCTACATATGAAATAGAAAAATATATAGCAGAGAATATAATGTTAGGGCTGATTAATCTACATCATCAATGGGACTTTGATTGTGCAAAATATTATATTGTAAATGGTTGTGAATTGTCAGATGAACAATTAGAGATTGTAAAAAATATTTGTAGATATAACATATGCATTCTTAATGGTGCAGGCGGCACAGGAAAATCATTTTGTACACAAGCAGTCATTAATATGCTTAAAGACAATAATAAATCATTTAAATTATTTTCACCAACTGGCAAAGCTGCAAAAGTGCTGTCAGATTACACGCAAGAAAATGCCACAACAATACATAGAGGTTTGGGGTATGTGCCACCTAACACTTGGAGTTATAATGAAGAATATAAACTTGATTGTGATGTACTTATAATTGATGAGTTTTCTATGACAGATATTTTCTTGTTTAAAAGAATATTAGATGCAATTGATTTTAGTAGAACAAAATTATTATTGATTGGAGACAATGCCCAATTACCATCAGTGTCATGTGGAAACTTATTACATGATTTTATGGAATCACATATTATTCCAACTGTTACATTAACAAAGGTGTTTCGTTATGGTGAAGGCGGGTTAATGAAAGTCGCAACAGATGTCCGTTTTTGTAAACCGTATCTTAATAATGTATGTAAACAATTTACATGGTTTGGCGACAATAAAGATTATGCATTTGTGAACATTGGTAGTGATATTATGGTCAAAAATGCAGTTGCATTATATAGTAAGTTACTTTCTCAAGGATACAAAGCAGAAGAAATTCAAGTATTGACTGCATACAAAAAAGGTGACATTGGGTCAATCTCAATTAATAATGCCATTCAGAAAGTTGCTAATAAGAATTATGGTTGCGATGAATATATGAAAATTGGAGATACGGTTTATTATAAAGGTGATCTTGTAATTCAAAATGTCAATAATTATCACGCACAATTATATGTAGATGATGAATTCTGCTTAGATGAAGATATGGACGAAACTTTTATTGCAAATGGTGAGACGGGAGTTGTTATAGCAATCAAAAAAGAATATTTGTTGATTGATTTTGACGGCGTAATAGTTAAATATTTTAGAAATGATATGCAAATGGTTGGGCTTGGATATTGTATCACAATTCATAAATCACAAGGCAGCTCTATTAAAGTTGTAATCTTACTTACTCCTCAAGCTCATACATTTATGCTCAATTCGAATCTAATATATGTTGGATTAACAAGAATGAAAGAAAAATGTTTCCATTTAGGTAATGTAGATACGGTGAATTTGGCTGTTAAGAAAAAGGCGAATTTTGATAGAAATACATTTATGCAAAAATTGCTAAAAGATATATGCAAAAAGATTGTCAAATCGTTGACAAATGCCGAAAATAACAAAATAAGAAAGGAAACAGTTCAAACAAATGAATAATAAGTCAAGTATATTTGATTCAATTTTAGATACGATTGAATCAGAAGACATTAGAAAGTTTGCAGAAAGATGTATCCAAACAATCCCTGATTATTTCTGGGATGTAGGAGCATCAAGTACGGGAAGATACCATCCTCAATATGCTCTAGGAGATTTAGGATTGGCAAGACATACATGTGCATTGGTCAGATTCTTAAATCACATCTTTGCAGTTAAATGTTTCGGCGAGAATTTTACACAAAGAGAAAAAGATTTAATGAGAGTAGCCGGAATGATGCATGATTCACGAAAGAGTGGAAGTGATGAAGATTTTCAGAAGAATAAATACACAAGATTTAATCATCCATTACTTGCGAGCGAAGTTATTCGAAATTTAAAAGGTCATGAGTTGTCGGATGATGAAGTGGAAATGATTGCTACAACCATCGAAAGTCATATGGGTGAATGGAATACAGATAAAAGAAGTTCAACCGTCTTGCCTTTGCCAACGGATAAATTTCAAAAAATTCTTCATTTGGTAGACTATTTGGCGAGTAGAAAAGATATTGAAGTTCTGTTTAATGGATATGAGACGTCCAATACAACACCATCGCTTGATACATACATATTGACCTTTGGAAAACATAACGGTGAAAAATTGACAGACGTTGCTCACACTGACCCAAGTTATATTTCGTGGGCGAAAGAGAATATAACAAGAGAACCACTTAGAACTCTCTTAACAAAAATATAGGTGGTAATCATGGAGTGGCTTAAAAAGTGGTTAACAGATGGATTCACTAAAGTGCCGTTGTTGAGTATTAGTGTTAATCTAAAATTCTTCAAAAAATATGGATCAAAATATTCTTGTACTTGTCGAGTTAATAAGTTATTCAAGAATGATTGGTATATTAAAAGAACAATGGAAGATTTGTGTGAATATATAAGAAAAAATTATAATATGGAGGACTTGGAATGAAGAAATTTGCAACAGGACAATAGAAAATTACATTGCGACTGGTAGGAAGGAGAATAAGTATATGTGGTTATTAAAGTTGCATTTTGCATTTTCAATATTGTGCATGATGATATTTTTTGGAGTTATGATGTTTTCGAAAGATGTTTTAAAACGGAATGGATATGTAGACGAGATTGAAGGTAAGAAAAACATTCGATATTATCTTAGGTGTATTCGATCATTTATTTCTCTTATCCTACTAATGTTTGTTCCTATTTTAAACATATCGGGCGTTATCATAATATTTCAAATGATAAGAATATCAAAAGATGAGTTTATGGACTGGTAACAAGACAAATTTGAAGAATTTAAAAACCAAAGAAATGACTAACGGTTGAATCTGAGATTTCAAAGGAATTTTTATACTATATATAGATGATATTTTAAATATAAACACAATATATAGTGGGTGAAAATGAGTAAAACATGACGGAGGTAGCAATGGGATACGAAATTAGAGATAAAATAAAAGAACCTACAACAATTACAGATATCGGCAACTTGAAAATAATAAACAAAAACGGTATGTATTATTTAGAGGTAGAATTTTTAGGAGAAACAGATACTTCTTTTGTCAAAGGTACGACTACATTGGAACTCCCAGTAGACATCAATAGACTGTCATTTACATTGGGGAGTCGAAATAATCCTTCATATATAACGGAACAATATTATATTGAGACAATGAACTTGGGTTTTGGAGATTTAGTATCTAAAGATGGGAAAATTGATTTTGAGATTGTAGGTGACAAAAGAAAGAATATGACTTTATCTGAAATAGAAGAAAAACTCGGTTACAAAATCAAACTTGTAAGTGAAAAGTAGGTGAAGTTATGAACCCATATGAAATAACATTTAGAGCATTATTAGGAACATTTTTGAAACATGGAATATGTGTTGAGAGAGTGAATGTAGGCGAAAATACTATTTACATTTCTCTTCCTAAAAATTCATATATTCATGGACAAGGTTGTATCAAAAATATTGATGACCAAGCAAAAATAATCAAAAAGCTTCTTATTAATATAGGTATTCTTCCGTCTGACGGAAAAGTGAAATATCGAGGTACAAATGTTTGTTGGACGAAAGAGACAGGCAATGAAAATTTTATTAACAATATTGAGTTGGTGTTAGGAGAATATTAAATATGAAGAAAAATAAAAACAAAGTTGTTCTGCCAGTGGCATGTGAAAATCCGAATAATGTATCGGTTACAACTTTAAGCCTTAATCAAGTGGGTGTGAAAGTTTCCGATGACTTTGAGGGCGAAAAACCGGCAAAGATAATTCTTACCTCTGTTGATAAAGATTGTGGTGTTTACTTTAAAATGTATTATGTTACGGAAGACGGCAATATTTATCCAATGGAGCAAGATGACGAATAAGATTGCAAATAAAACTTTCATAGGGATTAGAGGAGAGTGAAAATAATGGGATGTCATACATCATTCAGTAGACCTATAACTGATAAAGAGTTTCAGTTAATGAAAGAATATGCTCCAATAGAAATATTTAATTTGACTGGCTCTTCAGAAGAAAATATGGAATTGGGATTAAACAATGAATTTTTATATAAGCAATTGATGAAATCGTTTGTTAAAAATATTCCATGTGTATATGGAAAGTATTGGTGGCAACTTGGTTATGGTGCAGGAAATCCACAACTATTAAATGGTTCAGCTTATATTTATGAGATACGAGGTCGTAGCGGATTGTTTGTCGATATCCCAGAATATGAAGATATTTTTAGAGTTAAACATTATCCAAGAAAAGTAATTACAAACCGTAGGAATCTAAGACGTTGGATGCGTAAGGATTATTTTAAATTAACCAAAGAACAACTTGACAAGGTTTCAGAATTCTTTGAAAAATATCCTGACGGAGTGATTACATTTGGATAAGGATTAGGACACTTTATTAGGAAGGTAGTGTAACATATGAAATATAGTATTAAAACTACAAAGACTTTAAATGCAGATAATAATTTGAAATTTTCTGTCGGGCAGGATATTGCATTTATGATATATAATGAAAAATCAAATTGTCATAACCACTACATAGGTGAAATAACCGAAATAACAGAAGATGCAATTATAATCAAAAATATTGAAATCAACAAAGAGTATGTTGACGGGAAAATGATTATTGATTTGAATTTGATCGCACCGAACAGTTGTGGTTATGTTTCTATCAGTTAAAAGTATATTATGAAATGTGAGTTTCAAGAGGAGGTGAAATCATGAATTGCATGAGCAATAACTGTAAGAATATATATTCTTCTTGTGACGGGAAATATTGTTGTGCAATTACTGAACAAGAAGTCCCGGATTATAATGATTTGGATAATTGTAAACATTTTATGAAAGCTAAGACTTGTATTAATTGTAAGCATGCAATTGTAGAGGTATTTGAAAGCGATCAGATTGATTGTGTTGATTATAGATGTTCATTTCAAGATAATAAATTCATATATAGTGACAACAATGTATTTGCAGAACATTTTTGTGATGTGCCTGAATGTAAAATAGGAAAATTTGAAGAGAGGAAATAGATTAATGGACAAAGATATCGAACATAAAAGTGAAATATCCAATGGGGAACAAGAACTTATTTTGTTTTATTGGGCTACAAAATTTGCAGGAGACTTTTATGATATAGATTATAGTAAATGCAAAAATATTATTTTAGACTCTATTAGAATTAATGCAGTCGACAAAGATAATAAATTCGTATCAATTCCATTCGATGTGAAAGTTGGTGGGAAAAGTGGTTGTAGAATTATCCCCGCTTCGCCGGCGAAAGAATATGTAATGTCTTGTCAATGTGCAACGATGGGATATAAAACTAAAATGAGTAATGGAGATAGTTATTGGAGGATATAATTATGAGAAAATTATCAAAGAAAGATATAGAAGAACTTAGAGAAGCTTGTAGCTATGGTTGTGAATATACGGCTACTGAAGAAGTTGTAAATGATATTGTGGGAGACATTCTTGAAGAATTAGGAGCGGACGTAAGAGAGACTGACGAAATCGGATTAACGGATTGTGAAAATGAGTTTGCAACACTTTATGATTTTGTAAGAATATTCTGGGATAAAGCAGTTGAGGATATTTTGAATGTGATTGAAACTCAATAGCTTTACTATAATGATAAATGATTAAACCAAAATAAGAGGAGAATATAATTATGAGTAACAAAAAATTGTCAATTGAAAGAGAAATTGATATAGCATAACTAAGCCAATTAACGGATGAACAGTTCTATATTTTATGAACAAAAAAAACATTTAGATTAAAGTAAAAGGAGAATAACATTATGGAAGATAACAAAATAAGCATTATAACATGTGAATCGGGAGATTGGACAATCCTTCGATATGAGGATTTTGAAAGAAGTGGACATAGAATTGAGTTAGAGGATATTGAAGATTTGTTAAAATATCTTGGATATGAAGTAGAGTACAAAGAGATTTCAGATGAAGAAATGGAGGAGTTAAATTAAATGAATATTGGGCTAATGTATGACGCTATTGATGTAATTGAGACATTGTGTGATTGTATAAGAGACACTCCAGCAAGTTGCGATGCATGTTACTTAAACGAATATCCTGAAACATGTAAAGCAAATAGAGTTATTGAGACGTTTGAAAATACAAAAGCTAAAAACAACTAACGAATTATGTTTTTCAATGGGTTACATTGATACATGAAATGGAGAAATAAAAATATGAAGTGTTTGATAAGTACCGCTCATGGACATAGTCCAGAAGAAATGTTAAGAATATATTATAAGCTAAAAAACTTTAATCCTATTGTCGTAAGCGAAAGCTGGCGTCTTATTATGATTGAAGTTGAAAATTTACAACAGTTAATTGATAATTTGAAATTTCCACTTATAATAGACCGAGCAAGAAAGAAGGATATTTCCTATGGCTGGTTGATAAAAAAACATAATATCAAATATGATATAACAATTTATGATGATTATATAGAGTAAATACAAAAATTTAACTTTTAATTCAATAGAGCAATTCTGCTCAAAATTTCCGGAACAAATAGAGAATATATTATCGTAGCTACAAAACAATATTTAGAAAGGATAAGAATGTTCACAGTGAGTAAACCTGCGCAGGTACTAATTAAAGGTGAACAAATTTGAAAAATACATACATAAAAAGTCCACTTAATTATGTGGGCGGCAAATACAAATTACTTCCACAGATTATTCCGTTATTCCCAGATAAGATTGACACATTTGTTGATTTGTTTGGAGGTGGTTTTAATGTCGGAATAAATGTAAATGCCAATTGTATTATTTATAACGACACTTGTGCACAAGTAGTTGATCTACTTAAACATTTTTATGCTCATGACTCAGAATATATTCATAGTCAAATAATAAAAACTATAACGGATTTTGAACTTAGTCGATCAGATATCAATGGATATGCAATGTATGGATGTGAATCGAGTAAGGGACTGGACGAATATAATAAACCTAAATATTTTGAACTGCGAAAGGCTTATAATGCCAATCCTGATTGGATTAAATTTTATACACTTATAACATGTTCATTTAGCAATCAAATACGTTTTAATTCAAAGGGCGAATTTAATATGCCATATGGAAAGCGTGATTATAATATTTCTTTACAGAAAAAGCTTAAAGTATTTGTTGAAGAAATGGGAAAGAAAGAGATATTGTTTTTGAATAAAGATTTTAGAGATTACAATTTTAAAGTAGATAATTTTATATACGCCGATCCTCCATATTATAATTCAACAGCAACTTATAATGAAAATGGAGCTTGGTCAGAACAAGATGAAAAAGATTTATTGGATATGTTAGATAGTGTTGATAAAAACGGGAAATTTGCTCTCAGCAATAATCTTAAATATGACAACCCGTATTTAGAAGAATGGAAAGATAAATATAATGTATATTATTTAAATGGTGATTACAGTAATTGTAACTATCATAAGATTGACAGAAGTAAAGATTGCGAAGTATTAATTACAAATTATTAAAGACAAGAGGTATCGAATTTGAAAAATACAATAGAAAAAGATTGGACAGGAAACAAGAACAGTGTCTTTAAAACATTAGGTGCAAGTAACCACACTGACAAAGAAAGACAAAATGAAGATTATTATGCAACTGACCCTATAGCAATAGATGTCCTTATCAGAGATGGCAAAGTGACATTTGATAAGCCTATTTGGGAGTGTGCTTGCGGACGAGGGGATTTATCTGATAGATTAAAAGATTATGGTTACGATGTGTATTCCACCGATTTAGTTTATAGAGGTTATGGCAAAGGTGGAATTGATTTTCTTACATATGATGGTGTTTGGGAGGGAGATGTTCTAACTAATCCGCCATATAAATATGCAAAAGAGTTTATTGAACATGCAATGGAGATAATTCCTAAAGGTCGTAGAGTATTTATGTTTTTAAAAGTACAGTTTCTTGAAGGTAAGGCTCGTAGAAAATTATTTGAAAAATATCCACCTAAATGTGTCTATGTGTCAAGTAGCCGAATTCTTTGTGCAAAGAACGCAATGTTTGATGAGATGAAAGCTGGCGGTGGTAGTGCGGTGGCTTATGCATGGTTTGAGTTTGAGAAAGGATATAAAGGAAAGAGTGAATTGAAATGGATAAATTAAGGGAGAAATTATATAAAGAAATGGAGAGTTGGGTTAGTGATTTGGTCACTAACTCTGACTTGCCAAAGCGTGAATTATTATCAGCTTATGCATATGAATATTGCATTAAGGAAGAGAGCATTGATTTTTTCGATGGTTGTAATGATGAAGAATGGAATGATTATTATAATGACCTGCTTCAAAAAGACAACACATTGGAATATCTATACGGAGAATATATGAAATGTGACACAGCCAATATACAAGATGTCATTATTGATTTTATGTATTTTGATAAGGGATATTATGAATTTGTAAAATAAAAACAGAAGGAGAATATTAATATGGATAATTTAATATCATCAGATATTTTGTGGTCAGCACAAGAAGCACAACAAAAGACGAAAGAAGTTCTTAAAAATTATAACAGTCAAGAACTAAGTGAAATTTCAAAACGAATTAAAGAGACGGTTGCCAGAGGTGGAGTTTCTATAATGTATATAGGAGAACTGAGTGATGGAACAGTCAACAAATTAAAAAGTCTTGGTTATAATATTTTTGATGCATCATCTTATTCGACGGCATATGAAATCAGTTGGGAATGACCAAATGAAAGTTCGGTTTCAAAGGAAGAATATTAAAATTAGAAAGGAAATAAACAATATGCCAAATTGGTGCGAAGGAATGCTAAAGATTAGAGGTAAACAAGAAGATGTTTTTTTTGTCTATTAATAAATAATCTATCGGTTTGGAAGACAGTCTTGCAAAAAGAGCCCTCAATCAGTATAGTAGAAATTCCCGATGAAGATGGAATTAAAATAGACGTAAAAAATAAAACCATACATGTAAATAATCTGGCTTATATAAAGGGTACATGTAGAAATTTTGTAGAACCAAACGATATAGAAGTATATAAAGGTGTAGACGGCAATAGTTGTGTGGCTCTTGAATTTAAGGGCGCATGGACTATAAATAGTGAACCATATGTTAATTTATCAAGAAAGTATAATGTAGATATTAAAATTGAAGCATTTGAACGAGGCATGGAATTTAGCCAATTTATTCTTATCGAGAAAGGCGAATTAAAAGAAGATAAGGATATAAAATATGATGATTATGTATGGGATTGTGTAATGCCCAATTTGGGCGGCTGATGGCTTACAAAAATAAAGGAGGAAAACAAAATGTTCGCAGACCTTTTAAAATTTTTACATAATCAACGTGATTTTATTCTTATTGTGAAAGTAATCGTAACTTTCCCAGCCACTTCGGTATTTGAAAATGAAATTTGTAAACTTAGCGATAATGTACCTATGATAATAACAAAAAAGAGAAATGTGTTGGAGTGCTCATATGCATTTCTGTTCTACCCATCTTTATGTTGCAAAAAAGATTGTGGATTAACAGAATATCAAGAATTCGCTGTGAAAGCAGATGAACACAAGTACAATTGGGAAATAAACAAAATAGTGCAAAAATATAAAGAAAAGAACAATGTAAGTGAAGTTGCTTATAAGGTCGAATATGACGATTTTAGTTGGCAATTAGAGGAGGAGAGGATATCTAAATATGGAAAAAGTTTATGTGGTTGAAGAATTATTTTATGATGAAAAAACTACTAAAGAGGTAAGAGCTGTATTTAAAAATCGTAAGAAAGCGGAAGAATATTGTTCTTGTCATATTGACTGTAGTATTAAAGAATGTAATTACAGTGATGATAAAACTTACACACCTTTCAATCGAGTTCTTATACAAGGCAAAATTAATGGTCAGTCATTTCCTAGCTATACATTTCAGCGTCTGTCAAAAGAGGATGATGATTCGGAAAGTAAAGAATTTGTATATGTTTTCCAATCATTTGGTGACACTAATGTTAAATTTGTAGTAAACAAAATACTTCCTGATAATTATGACGAAGAAACAGAAAAATTGAAATATGCACAAATATTACAAGATATTATGAATATTAGTAAAATACAACTCGAAGAAATTCAGCTAGAAGGATTTGAACAAACAAGTGGTGGTCTTGATTCAACTCGGTTCAAATTGACAAAAATTATTGCTGAAAAGTTTAATATAAAATTTGAAGATTAAATAACGAAACTTTCGTTTCAAAGAAAGGAGAATATATTATATGAAATATTCAGTAGAAATAGGCTTTAATGGAATAATTACACAGTCTTTAGAGGGGGTAGGTTTCCCCAATCAAATAATAAGTATCTCAACAGAATATCCAGGTACAAAGATAGGATGTGGCTTGTCTAATAATATAAAGCAAATTGTCAAAGATTTTAACGCACAACATTCTGGTAGCATAGGTAATCAAAATATTTACAAGATTCTAAGAGAAACAATTAATGAGTGGCTATTGAAATTAGAAACGGAAGTAATGATAGAAGATGTAGAAAATACAAACGAAGAAAAGAGCAGATAAAAAGATGGAGGCGGAAGAATGGGAATTTTAGATGTATTGGCAATAATGTTTATTGTCCTGAAAATACTTGGGTTAATACAGTGGTCATGGTTATGGGTACTTAGTCCAATTTGGATAATAGGCATTTTGGCTATTATACATAGCATTTTTAAAGATATATAAATAAGGAGAATACATAAAATGAAATTTTCAAACACATCAGTAATGAACTTCGAAAACAGTTTTAGAGGTTTAAGAAATCCACTTGAATCGTGGAGAAAGAATGATACGGTTGAAGAAAACGGCGAAGTTATAATCGGCGAAAATGATTTGAATCTTGCACAAAGACTTATAAAAGCAGGCAGTGAGCACAGAAAATTTATGCGTCAGATTTTTGTATCGGTTGATATAACTGCTCCGCTTTATTGGTGGAAAGAATTTGATACGTATAAGGTCGGTACAACCGCTAACAGTACATCGACAATGCACAAACTTGCGTCAACACCTATTACTGCCGAGTGTTTTGAAATTGACGATTACAATTCAGATCTTGATTATGACGGCACAAAACTTGGTGATGTGATAGACAAGCATATAGAATTTTTGGAGAGTATGCGTGTAAAGTATCTTGAAACAAAGGATAAGGCATATTGGAAAGAACTTATCAGATGGTTGCCGTCAGCGTGGCAGCAGACAAGAACCGTTACAATGACATACGAAAATCTTTTGGCGATGTGTTCAAAAGGTCAGAGAAGATTTCACAAATTGACAGAATGGTCAAAGTCATTCATCGATTGGGCGAGAACACTTCCGTATGCACAGGAATTGATATTTCCTGATGAGGGGGAGAATATATAAATGTATGTTGTATTCTATGGTTGTGGAAGTTATAAAATCTTCCACACCAAAGAGGAGGCTTTAATTTTTTGCGAAAATTTAGGGATAACATGGATAGATAAGGTGGGTTAAATGAATAAAATAACACGAATGAAAGAATTAATTGCTGAATTAAATAATGCGGCAAATGCTTATTATAATACGGCAAAGCCGATAATGAGCGATGCGGAATTTGATTCAAAACTTGAAGATTTACGTTCATTGGAAGAAGAAACAAATATAACAATGGCAAATAGCCCAACACAAAAAGTTGGAACGGAAGTATTGGATAGTATCGCTAAAGTAGTGCATAAGACACCGATGCTATCACTTAATAAATGTCACTCAGTCGAAGAAATTGAGAAGTTTGCAAATTATCGTCCCCTTGTTGCTTCTATAAAATTAGACGGTTTGTCGTGTAGATTGATTTATGAGAATGGTGACTTGGTAAGAGCTGAGTCAAGGGGTAATGGCATAGAAGGTAATGATATTACTCAAGCAGTAAAACAATTTCAAAATGTTCCGTTACATATTAATAAGGAAGGAACTTATGTTATTGATGGTGAGGCATTGATAACACTTGATGATTTCGCCAAGATAAATAAAGACGGACAATTTAAAAATAGTCGTAATCTTGCTGCCGGTACATTATCAAGTCTTGATACGTCAGTTGTAAAAGATAGACGATTGAGTTGGTTTGCGTGGGAAGTTATCGAAAATGATAGTGCCGATGAAACGAACCTTTCATTCCATAATCAACTCGCAGAAGCAAGCGAATTAGGGTTTGATGTAGTTCCATTTTTTGATGTTGTTTCGTTTGAAAACGTACATATGGACTATCAGGTAGTAATAGATAAAATGTTGGACATTGCGGAACAAGAATGCCTTCCACAAGATGGAGTTGTTTTTAAATTTGATGATGTGCAATATGGTAAATCTCTTGGCAACACAAGCCACCATTTCAGAAATGGTATCGCCTTTAAGGTTAAGAATGATTCAGTAGAAACCACATTGAAGAATATTGAATATACAATCGGTAAAACAGGAGTATTAACTCCAACGGCGGTATTTGAGCCAGTAGAAATTGAAGGTACTACTGTTGAAAGAGCAACTCTACATAATATATCAATAATGAAAGAATTATTAGGAAATCCTTGGATTGGTCAGAAAATCGGAGTATTTAAAGCAAATCTCATCGTTCCTGCTATTCGTTGGGGTGAAATAGATAACCACACCACAGAAAGACAATACATACCAATCCCAACACATTGTCCTATATGTCATCAACCGGCAATAATCAAGAAGGACAATGACTCAGAAGTTTTGATTTGTACAAATGAATATTGTGAGGGAAAGTTATTAAAAAGACTATCTCATGCAGTTTCAAAAAATGCTCTTAATATTGAAAACTTATCAGAAGCATCTCTAAAAAGATTTATTCAACTTGGATATGTAAAGTCCATCAAAGATATTTATCATCTTGAAGATTTTAAAGAACAAATTCAATCTCTTGAAGGCTTTGGTCAAAAGTCTGTCGAAAAGCTATTATCAGCAATTCAGAAAAGTAGAAATACAACATTGGCTCAATTTCTGTATTCATTAAGCATTCCGTTGTTGGGGAAAAACGCAAGCAAAGATATTTCAAAAGTATGTGAAAATGATTTTAATATATTTGTTAATGTATTGTCAAACAAGGAGAGAAAAGCATTTACGCATATTGATGGTATTGGGATTGAGTTAGCTATGTCTATGACTGACTATTGGAAAAAATACAATTTAGATATTTTAGATTTAGCAAATGAGTTCATTTTTGAAAAAGAAAAAGAGAATAGTACAGTAGATACACTTCAAGGTAAAAGTTTTTGTATTACCGGAAAGTTAATCAGCTACTCTAATCGTGCCGAATTAGTTAAAGAGATTGAAAGCCATGGTGGCAAAGTTGTAAGTTCTGTTACAAAAAAGACAGATTATTTAATCAACAATGATACCGAAAGTGTGTCGTCAAAAAATAAAACCGCTAAGAGTTTTGGTATTCCAATTATTAGCGAAGTCAAATTCAAACAAATGAGAGAAGGAGAAAAATAATATGATTCATATTCAGAAAAGTAATGAGGGAATAGATATTCCAAAGAAAGATTTTGCCAGTATTAATATCTCTACTAATCTTTACTTTAACGGTAGAGAAATAAAGAGATACGTCAACAAAGTTCATATGAAGATTAAGCCGTCCGATAATGCATTGTGCGAAGATGAACGCATTGACAGAGAAGATTGTATATATAAACTTGAAGAACTTAAAGATATTATATCAATTACTATTGACGGTGAAACTTATAAAGCACCATGGAAAGACAGTAAAAAGGAATACAACGTAAATGTATGGGAGGATACAAAGAAAAATGGTGATGAGGTTGAAATAACAATCTTTAAACCAATGGAGAAAAATAGAAAATGATTTATTCAAACAATGATCCAATGGCAATTTCAGCTATGGAGATTGCAAGGACGGGTAACTATGGAGAATATGATTATGATGATTCTCCGATAATTTGTCCAATTTGTAACGAAGAGGCAGAAGTATTATATAAGAATATATTCAATAATGAGATTGTTGGATGTAATGAATGTATAAAAGAAACTTATGAAAACGAATGAGAAAGGAATTTAAACAATGAGAAATTTAAGAAAAGTAATATGTGGAGTAATGGCAGTTGTATCAATGGCAACAGGAATGATGAGCGTAAGTGCAGACGAAACAAAGTGGGAAACACATTATGTTTCTGCTCAAAACGGTTTGAACTGTCGAATCAAGCCAAGCACAGAAGATAGTGAAATAATCAAGGTATTCCCAAAAGGAACTGAACTTCAAGTTATAGGTGTTGATGAAACAGGTAAGTGGTATGAAGTTTGGGACGGCGAAACTCAAGGATATTGCTATGGTACATATTTTGTTGATAATAAAGAAGATTTGGACAAACAAGAAACTACAAGTGATGGTGTACAAGGTTCATATCTTGGAAACTTTTATGTCACTGGTTATACTGCTTCGCCATCTGAAAATGGGGGTTATTCAGTAACTTGTATGGGAGATAATCTATACTCGTCAGTCGGATGGGCTATCGCAGTAGATCCAAAAGTTATTCCGTTGGGAACAAAAGTTTACATAGAAGGTATTGGTTACAGAGTTGCTCGTGATACAGGCGGTGCAATTAAGGGTAACAAGATTGATGTATTGACCTCATCAAATAGCGAATCGAATGCAATTACAGGAAATTATAATGTTTATCTTGCAGAATAAGAAAGGGGAATTTTAATAATTGGCAACTAAGGCACGATTGAGAGAACTTGCACAAGCCGATTTGCAGCGTGAGTGTAGGGCATTTGAAAGTAGAAGTGGAGAAGTCGTCATTCGACAGGCTTCTCCTGAAGAATTGAAAAAATACAGAGCAATAGCAAATATAACACGGAAAAGAAAGGGATTAAAATTACTATGATAGAAACGATTGTTTTAATAGATACAATGGAAAAAATTAAGAAGTTCAATGTAGCATGCCAACATCATATAGGTGATGTTACGGTTTGTAGTGGTAGAAATATTGCGGACGGCAAAGAATTATATAAGTATAGAATTGATGGTAAGTCAATACTTGGTTTGTATAGTCTTGATTTGTCTACTCCGGTTAAGGTTGAGATAGAAGGTGATATAGATGAAGAACTAAAATCAGTTATTAACGAAATGATAGCTTAATTTAAGGAGAAATGCGTATGACAAAAAACTTGTATTGTGTAGTTGGCGAAAGTGGAAGTGGCAAAGATGTGCTTACAAACTATATGTGTAAGCGTTATGGCTATACAAAAGTAGCTTCATATACTACACGTTCAATAAGAACAGATGATGAAAATGACATATTAAATCATACATTTTCAAATGTCAAACAGTATCAACAGGATAAAGAGAATAATGAGATAATAGCTGAAACTTTTTTTAATGGAAATCTTTATTGGGCAACTAAACCTCAAGTTGACAATGCTGATTTTTATATCATTGAAATGGATGGGTTAAAAAAATTAAAAGATACATACAAAGATAGACATATTATTACTATATATGTTGATGTTAATGAGGCTACTCGTAAACTTCGTATGGAAGAACGTGGGGATAGCGAAGAAAAAATTGAAGAAAGAATTAAAAACGATAGAGAAGCTTTTGCTGATGTTGATTCCCAACATTGGGATTGTATTATAAGGAATTCAAGACATTCTGATTTGAGTGTGATTGCAATGAAGTTAAATGATGTGATTAAAAGCTTTGAGTCAAAGGAGGAATGATACGTTTGTTTAATGTGATCAAGAAAGATGGAACTGTTGAAGAATATAACGAGCAAAAAATAATAAATGCTTGCAATAAGGCGGCAAGAAGAGCAATGTATGAATTTTCAGATGCTGATTATGCTACTATTTTAAACGATGTATTGGTAAGAATAGAAGAAAACTATGATGATAATACCAATATTGAAATTTATGATATGCATAATATAGTTGAATCTGTTCTTGAAGAAGATTTTCCGCCTGTGGCTAAAATGTATAAAGAATACAGAAATTACAAAAAAGATTTTGTACATATGATGGACAAAGTATATGAACGTAGTCAAACAATAAGATATATTGGTGATAAAAATAATGCCAATACAGACTCAGCATTAGTGGCAACAAAAAGAAGTTTGATATATAACGAATTAAGCGGAGAATTATATAAGAAGTTCTTTTTAACTCATGCTGAAAAACAAGCAATGAAAGATGGATATATTTACATTCATGATAGAAGTGCAAGATTGGATTCATTTAACTGTGATTTGTTTAGAGTAGGTGAAGTCATGCGTGGTGGTTTTGAAATGGGTAATATATGGTATAACGAACCTAAGTATCTTGATACTGCATTTGATGTAATGGGAGATATTATATTATCTACTGCTGCACAACAGTATGGTGGCTTCACTGTTCCCGAAGTGGATAAAATTTTAGAGACATATGCAGAAAAATCATATAAAAAATATTGTAAAGAATATTTAGATTTATTCGAAGATGAAGAGTGTAACAATATATATCAATCAAGATATCGTGATGATAAAGCAGATGAATATGCAATGCGTAAAGTAAAAAGAGATTTTGAACAAGGATGGCAGGGTATTGAAATGAAGTTAAATTCGGTTGGATCAAGTCGAGGCGATTATCCCTTTGTTACGATGACATTAGGACTTGCAACGTCAAGATTCGGTAAAATGGCTTCAATTACTCTATTGCAAGTTCATTCGGAAGGACAAGGTAAGAAAGGATTTAAACGTCCCGTCTTATTCCCTAAAATAGTATTTTTGTATGATAAAAATCTTCATGGAGACGGAAGTGAAAAATATCCTTGTGCTGATGTTTTTAATGCTGGTATTGATTGTAGTAGTAAAACAATGTATCCTGATTGGTTATCTTTGACTGGTGAAGGATATGTACCAGAAATGTATAAGAAATATGGCAGAGTGGTTAGTCCGATGGGATGCCGGGCATTCTTATCCCCTTGGTACGAAAAGGGTGGTATGCACCCGTTAGATGAAAATGATAAACCTGTATTTGAAGGTCGTTGTAATCTAGGTGTTGTATCATTACATCTACCTATGATACTTGCCAAAGCTAGAAAAGAATCAAAAGACTTTTATGAAGTATTAGATTATTATCTTGAAATGATTAGAAATCTACATAAAAGAACATACGATTATATAGGAGAACTTCGTGCAAGTATAAACCCTGTAGCTTTTTGTGAAGGTGGTTTGTTGGGTGGACATTTAAAGCCAACAGATAAAATAAAATCTTTACTTCCACCTATGACCATGAGTTATGGTGTTACGGCTTTAAATGAGTTACAAAGATTATACAACGGTAAATCAATACGAGAAGATGGAGAATTTGCTCTTGAGGTTATGAAGTATATTAATGATTATACCAATAAAATCAAGGAAGAAGACCATATCCTTTATGCTATATACGGGACACCTGCTGAGTCACTTTGTGGACTGCAAGTTGAACAATTCCGTAAAATATATGGAATAGTTGAAAATGTATCGGACAAGCCATATGTAAGCAATTCATTCCACTGTCATGTATCAGAACAAATGTCACCGATAGAGAAGCAAGACAAAGAAGAAAGATTTTGGGATTTGTTTAATGGTGGCAAGATACAGTATTGTAGATATAATTTAGGCTATAATATTTTAGCAATAAAAACTCTTGTATTAAGAGCTATGGAAAAAGGATTTTATGAAGGCGTTAATCTTGCAATGTGTTATTGTGAAGAATGCGGTTATCAACAAGTAGAAATGGATGAGTGTCCTAAATGTGGTAGTAGCATGATTACCAAAATAGATCGCATGAATGGCTATTTAGGATTCACAAGAGTTCATGGCGAAACAAGATACAATGAAGCAAAAAATGCTGAAATCGCCGACAGAAAAAGTATGTAATGTTTTTCAAATTATGACAGACATAAAAATATACAACAGAATCAAAGACTTCATAGAAAGTCAATTTAAAGTGTATCTTACTCCGTATCAAGAAATGCTTCTACATTATTATCTTGATACGGAAGTTCAAGATAAATTATCTTCACTTTATGAAGATAGAAAATAAGACCCCATATTAAAATGAGGTCTTATCAATCAATTATGGAGCTCTAACTCAGCGTTAACTGAAGCTCCACTGATTTTCACAGTTGCATTATGATAATGCAAAATGGTGCTGAGAACCATCCCTGTAAATCTGATAATGCCTTTGAGTACAACGACTGTTAGGGCAAAAACAAATATCATTATTGCTATTAAAGCAATAAGCTGTTCAGGGCTGTTACACTGCACTGCAATGTTCAAAACATCTGACATTCAGTATCCTCTCTTTCTGTATACACTTACAAAACGGATTATGCTGAAACGAAGATGTGGTTTCGTAGCGTATACAAATATATTATATCAAAATTTGGATATTGATGTCAATGTTGGAACATTCAAAGAACAACGTAAAGGATATATACCTGCTATATCCGAACGGGAGAAAGGAATTTAATGGTAGTAACGAAAGGAAAAAGAACCGTAAGTTTAGTTTTAGGAAGTTTATTTTTTGCGACAAGCATGATTAATTCATATGCGATACCAAATATAAACGAAAATGTGACGAATGACATAAGTGATGTGTGGTCAGTTCACTATACAACACAAGTCATTGAGAAAGCATTAGAGCCAACTCCGTCACCAACACCTGAACCAACCCCAAGTCCTACACCGACGCCAACACCCTTAAATCAAAAAGCAGTAGAAACTGCAAAACAATATTTAGGTGTTCCATATGTATGGGGAGGAACAACACCAAGTGGGTTTGATTGTAGTGGACTTGTTCAATATGTTTATGGACAAATAGGTGTAAATATTAGCCGAACAACCTACACTCAAGTCTATGAAGGAAGATATGTGTCACGAGATGAATTGCTTGCTGGCGATTTAGTATTTTTCGGTGATAGCTCATCTCCACATCATGTAGGAATGTACATAGGAGACGGAATGATGATTCACGCTCCTCAAACAGGTGACGTAGTAAAAATTGCAAGCTTGTCAGCAAGAAGTGATTATGCTACGGCACGAAGAATAGTTGAATAAGACAGAAAGGAAGAATGATAAAAAACATGATAGCAACTTTTAATTCAATTCTTCTCATTATAGCTATTGCGTTGATACTGGTTCATTATTTTTTAGATAAACCAGAAAACAATCGGGATATAGCTATTTTGAAGAAAGTAACCAAAGACCAATTTATAAACGATATGAAAGCCACTTTTGGTACAAAGTATGACTATCAACAACTTTCAGACTATTATGACCTTTTAAACCCTCCTACAAGGGCTACAAAGGGCTCTGCTGGCTATGATTTTGAAAGTCCAATTTCATTTGAATTAAAGTCGGGTGAAACAATAAAAATACCGACAGGTATCAGAGCAATAATAGATGAAAATTGGGTGTTGAAGATATATTCGAGAAGTAGTTTGGGATTTAAGTATCGCTTATGGTTGGACAATCTTACAGGAATAATCGACAGCGATTATTCAAACAGTGATAATGAGGGTCATATATTTATCAAAGTGACAAACAATTCGCTTGAAGATAAAATTGTAAAAATCAATCGTGGTGACAAATTTGCACAGGGCATTTTCGTGCAGTATGGAACTGTAATTGATGATGATGTCGTTGAAGAGAGAAACGGTGGCTTTGGAAGTACAAATAAGTAAATAGGAGATTGTTATTATAGAAAGGGTGATATATGACGACTAATAATAGATATAATAACAAAAAACTTTTATCTGTAACAGATCTTTGTGAGTATCTTGGAATGGGGAAAACAACTATTAGAAAAATGCTTTCTGAACCAAATTGTCCTTATGTATGCAGGATAAATGGTAGAGTATTTGCAAATAAAACGATATTGGATAAATATATAGATCAAAATACAGGTAGATAAGACTTGAAAAATAAATCATAATATTATATAATATAATCGTTATAGAAATTATGATTTATTTTTCTTTTTGATTAAGGAGAATAAATTATGGGAAAAGATTTAAAAGGAAAGGAATTAGGAGAAGGTTTATGTCAAATTAAAGATGGAAGGTATATGGCAAGATATACTGATATTTTTGGAAAAAGAAAAACAATTTATGGACATAAACTAAAAGAGGTGAAGGAAAAATTCACAAAAGCAAAATATGAGAATGCTGTTGGATTAGGTATAAATTCTAATACTGTTACCATGAATGAATTACATGGCATGTGGATAAATGAAAGAAGAATGACTTGTAAACCATCGACGGTCTATAATTCTGAAAAAATTTATTACAAACATGTTGCACCGACAATGGGGCTTTTAAAAATAAATAATATCGAACTTTTTCATATAAATCAATTTTTAAATGAGAAAAGAAAAAGTGTTTCGGTTCATACGATAAACAATATAAAGACAGTTCTAAGTGGTATGTTTAAAATGGCTCAAAAGCAAAAATATATGATAGTTAATCCAATAACATTATTAGAAACATGTAAAAATTATGAAGTAGATGTAAATAAAAAAAGAAAAATCTTAACAGACGATGAGATTAATACTTTCTTAACATATGGCACAAGCAAAAAACATTGTTTTATTGATTTGTATAAATTTTTGCTTATGACAGGAGTAAGAATAGGAGAAGCCCTTGCGTTGAGATGGTCGGATGTTGATTTTGAAAAAAGAGTAATATCAATTAATAAAACATTTATGCAAACTGTAAAAGTTAAAAAATATAATCAAACTCCAAAATCAAAATCATCAGTTAGACTTATGCCTATTTCGGATGAATTATTAGAGTTATTGAATTTTCATAAAACAACTAAATTTTCAGGTGATGATTTTGTATTCGTAGGTAAACGAAAGCAACCATTGTCAAAAAATTCTGTGGATAGAAGTTTAGACAATTTAATAATAGGGTTTAATAAAAAAGAGGAAGATTTAGCACAAAAGGAAAATAGAGAACCACAATTTCTTCCTCATATACACCCACATATGTTTCGTCATACATTCGCCACGAAATGTTTTGAGAAAAATATACCACCTAAAATTGTTCAAAATTACTTAGGGCACGCTTCTGTTAAAACAGCTTTAGATGTTTATACTCATATTCAAAATGATACGTTATTTAATTATATTAATGAATTACATATCGTTTAAAATTGGTATCAAATTGGTATCAGAAAAATATAAAAATGCGAGAAACATAGTATTTAAGCCATTCTCAGCTTCCTGTGGACAACTGAGAAAAAAAGTGATATAATATCAAAAACTATAATTCTTTAGTGAAATGAGGTGATTTTCAAAATGCAGTTTGGTGCGGTTACCGATATAGGAATGCACAGAAAAATTAATGAGGACAATTATTATGTAAATGAAAGCGATACGTTCCCTTACGCAGTTGTTGCGGACGGAATGGGCGGTCATCAAGCCGGTGAAGTCGCAAGTATGATGGTTGTCGATATTATAGAAAACCACTTAGAAAAAAATCTTGATACCGAACTCGACTATGTAGAGGCAGGAGAAGTTATACGTCAGGCGTTTATATCGGCGAACAGTATCATATACAATTATGCAAAGAATCATTATAAAGTAATGGGAATGGGAACAACGGCGACGCTTGCAATGATTTATCAAAACAAAATTATTACGGCACACGTCGGAGATTCACGAGCCTATATGATAGGTGACGAAATCAAACAGATAACAAAAGACCATTCCTATGTACAGGAACTTGTATCAAGAGGTGAAATAAGTCCCGAAATGGCAAAAAATCACCCTAAAAAGAACTACATAACGCGTGCTATGGGTGCAGAGGACACCGTAAAAGTAGATGTTTCGATTAAACCTTATAACGGTGAAATTCTTGTGCTATGCTCTGACGGCCTTACAAATTTCGTAGAGGACGATGAAATCAGAACATATATTAAAAATAAAAGCAACCTTCAGAAAAGTGCGGAAGAACTTGTAGCACTTGCAAATGAACGAGGCGGCGGAGATAATATTACCATTGTGGCTTTGGAAAGGGAGAAATGTGATAATGAACAGTGATAATTTAGTTGGAATAACACTTGGAAATAGATATGATATGCTTGAAAAAATCGGTACCGGCGGTATGGCTACAGTTTATAAGGCGAAAGATACGCTTTTAAACCGATATGTTGCGATAAAAATACTTCGTGATTCGCTTGAGGGTGAAGAACAGGTTGTTTCAAACTTTATAAAAGAGGCTCAGTCATCGGCGAGCTTGGTACACAATAACATTGTGTCTGTTTACGATGTCGGCGAAGAAAACGGGCTTAATTATATGGTTATGGAATACGTTGACGGCATTACACTTAAAGAATACATAAAGCAAAAGGGTGCACTTCCTTGGCAGGAGGCCTGCGACTTTGCTATTCAGATCGGACAAGGTATAAGCGAGGCACATTCTATTAATATAATACATCGCGATATTAAACCTCAAAATATTCTTATGACAAAGGACAAAACTTTGAAAGTAACGGACTTCGGTATTGCCAGAGCTGTTGCGGGAGAAACTACCGTTGTCGGCGGAAGTGCTTTGGGTTCGGTGCATTATATTTCGCCTGAACAGGCAAGAGGCGGATTTACGGACGCAAGAAGTGATATATATTCACTTGGTATTGTGCTTTACGAAATGCTTACCGGAAAAGTTCCTTTTGACGGTGATACTCCTGTGAGCGTAGCACTTATGCACCTTGAAAAAGAACCTGTAAACGTTAAATGCGTAAATCTTGATATACCGACTGATTTGGCGTATGTTACAATGAAAGCAATTTCAAAAGAACAAAGTAACAGATACCAAAATGTACAGGAATTTGTTGATGATCTTCATGCTGTACTTGCAGACGAGCCGCTTCCGAGCCGCGATGATGTATATGAAGAAGTTGCACCGCAGGAAGATTATGCGTATGACGACGAAAGTGATTTTGACGATAATCTTGATGTGCCGGAAACGGTAGAGGAGGAAGAACCTTATGAAGAGGAACTTCCTGCAAGAGGTCGTACAAAACGTAAAAAAGTGGTAAAGAAAAAGAATAAAAAGCAGAAGAAAGAGGACAGAATTGCTGTTGTTCTTGCAATTTCAACGGCGGCGGTTATTTTGCTTATAGTACTCGGAACATTTTTCTTTATAAATATGCGTAAAGAGGCGATTGTGCCTAATCTTACAAATATGACTGTTGAAAAGGCAACTGCGGAACTTGAAAAGGCAGGACTTCATTTGGCTGATGAAATCGAATATTCGCTTTCGGATACAGTTGCGGAAAACTGCGTAATTTCACAAGACCCTACAGCCAAAAAGGTTGTGGCAAAAAATTCTGATGTAAAACTTATTGTTTCAATAGGTTCATCGGGCGGTGATATTGTAGCACCTGATGTTACGGGAAAACAGTTTGATGAGGCTATTGCGGAAATTCTTGAACTTGAGCTTAACTATACGGTTGTTGAGGAAGAATCTGACGATGTACCGTCGGGATATGTAATTCGTCAGACACCGTTGGGCGGAACAAAGCTTAACAAAGACGATATTATAAATATCCACGTCAGCAAAGGTAAGGGAGAAAGCAGTGCACAAGCTACTCCTGCAACTGAAAGAGTATCAGTTCCGAGCATAATCGGTTTGGGCAGAGAACAGGCAGAGGCAACACTTAAAGCAAATGGCTTAAATCTAGGTAACGTTTCAAGAAAAGCGTCTTCGGCACAAGAGGGAACTGTTATTTCACAAAGTCCTGAACTTGGCAAGACTGCGAATAAAGGCTCATATGTAAGCATTGTACTTTCAAAGGGTGAAGAAGCTCAGGCAGATCAATCAAATCAACAAGCGGAACAAAATAATTCATCACAGACAAAAAATGAACAAAACAATGCAAGCACAAACCAAAACAGTTCAAGCAATTCAAACACATCAAGCAACGACAATTCAAGTTCAAACACATCTGACAGTTCAAACAGTGATTCGGGTTCATCAAACCAAACATCAACAAGAACTTTCACTGTAAAAATCCCGGACACTGCAGATGATTCGGTTGATGTTGAAATTGTAGCAAACGGAAAAACAGTTCATAATGCAGTTCACTCAAAGGACGAAGGCACTGTATCGGTTGAAATTACAGGCTCGGGAACTGCGGAGGTTCAGGCTTATATAGACGGAAGTAAGGTAAGCGACAGAACAATAAACTTTAATTAGAGGTAATTATGGTTGGAACTATAATGAAAGGTATTGGAGGCTTTTACTATGTAAAGGCCTCTGATAGCATATACGAATGTAAAGCAAGGGGAATTTTTCGCAAGGAAAAGATAACACCTATGATTGGCGATAAGGTGAATATTGAAACGGACGGTGAAAAAGGCAGTATTATTGAAATAATGCCGAGAAAATCGTCGCTTATAAGACCGCCGGTTGCAAATGTTGATACAATGATGCTTGTCGTTGCGGCGACGTCACCGGAGCCGAATTTGTTTTTGATAGACAAAATGCTTATAAATGCGGAGATTAATAATATAACTCCTGTTATTTGCATTAATAAAACAGATATAAAAAAACGTGAGGATATAGAAGAAATATATTCAAAAGCCAAATATAAAATATTTTCTGTAAGTGCCGAAAGACAAGACGGCACGGATTTGCTTATGGATTATTTGAAGGATAAGACGACTGCATTTGCGGGACTTTCGGGAGTTGGTAAGTCGAGTCTTTTGAGTATTATCACAAACGGAGAGCTTGAAACGGGAAGTATTTCCGAAAAAATAAGCCGCGGAAAACATACGACGCGTCACGTTGAATTGTTTGAACTTGAAAGCGGAGGTTTTGTACTTGATACACCGGGTTTCAGTTCACTTGAAATTGAAAATATAAAGGCTGACGATTTGTGGCAGTATTTTCCCGAAATGGCTGACTCTCAAAATAAATGCCGTTTCAGAGGATGCTCACATATAAACGAGCCTGATTGCTATATAAAAGAAAAGCTTGAAAACGGAGAAATGGCTCAGTCACGATACGACAGCTATACTCAAATATACAATAAACTAAAATCAGTAAAGGAATGGGAAAAGAAATGATATTATCACCGTCTATATTGTCGGCAGATTTCGGTATACTTGCCGAGCAGGTAAAAAGGGCAGAGAACGCAGGAGCGCAGTGGTTGCATATTGATGTTATGGACGGACATTTTGTTCCGAATATGACTTTTGCAATGCCTGTTATAAAGTCATTACGCAAGTATACAGATATGTTTTTTGATGTACATCTTATGATAGATAAGCCGGAAAGATATATTGATGAATTTATCAATGCCGGTGCGGACGGTGTTACTTTTCATATCGAGGCAACCGATAAGCCGAAAGAATGTATTGAAATGATACAGAAGAGAGGTAAAAAAGCGGCGGTTTCGATTAATCCGAAAACACCTGTATCGGCGATTGAAAAGTACCTTGATAAAGTCGATATGGTGCTTGTTATGAGCGTTGAGCCGGGTTACGGCGGTCAGAAATATATTGAAAGCGTTAATGAAAAGATTGCGTATATTCGTGAAAAAATGGGCAGTGACTTTGATATTGAAGTTGACGGCGGAATTAATGCAAACAATATTGATAATGCAATTAATGCAGGCGCAAATATAATTGTTGCGGGAACGGCTGTGTTTAATGACGATATTGAGGGCTCTGTAAGGAGTCTTATGAGATAATGCGTGCGGTAATAATCGGTAACGGTGATATAAAAGACTATCAATATATAAAAAGCAAAATCAATGACAATGATTTTATAATATGTGCCGACGGCGGCTATAACCATGCGGAAAAAATGGGGATAGTGCCTGATGTGCTTATAGGTGATTTTGATTCGGCAAAGAATTTTGAAAAAGTTAAGGACAGAATTGAATATCCAAAACGCAAGGATTTTACAGACGGTGAACTTGCGGTAGCTTATGCGGTGGATAATGGATATGAAGACATAGTTCTTATCGCCATGACAGGCGACCGTTTTGACCACAGTATAGCGGATATTTTATTGCTTGAAAAGTGTAAAAACGGTGTGCTTATAGACGATAATAATGAAATTTATTTGTTAAAAGATAAATTGTCGTTAAACGGAAAAAAAGGACAAACTCTGTCTATAATTCCGATAAAGGATAATGCGGTCGGAATAACGACAGACGGACTTGAATATCCGTTGAATGACGAAACTTTGTATTTCGGCAGCAGCCGCGGCATAAGCAATATTATGCTTGCGGATAAATGCAATATTACGATAAAAAGCGGAATGGCATTGGTAATAAAGGTGGAAAGAGTATGATATATCTTGATAATGCGGCAACAACTAAACCGTCAAAAGCGGCAGTTGATGCAATGATTAAGGCGGCGGAATGTTTCGGTAATCCGTCGTCGCTTCACGGCTTGGGTATTGAGGCGGAAAAACTCATAAACGAAAGCAAAAAAAATATTGCCGATATGCTTGGCGTTGAAAGTAAAAATATTTTGTTTACATCGGGCGGTACCGAGGCGAATAATTTGGCTGTTTTCGGCGTTGCGGCGGCACGTCACAAAATCGGTACAAAAATTGTTACGAGCAAAATCGAACATCCGTCTGTACTTGAGGCATTCAGAAAACTTGAAATTGACGGATTTAATGTTGAGTATCTTGACGTTGACAGTGAAGGCAGAGTAGACCTTGATATGCTTAGAAACGTTCTTGATGATGAAACGATACTTATAAGCGTTATGCACGTCAATAATGAAACAGGCGTTATTCAGCCGATTGAAGAAATAAGAGAAATTATGCTTGAAAAAGCACCTTATGCACATCTTCATACTGACTGTGTACAGTCGTTTGGTAAAATAGATGTGAAACCGAAAAAAATGGGTGCGGATCTTGTTACGATAAGCAGCCATAAAATTCACGGCTTTAAAGGTACGGGTGCATTGTATGTAGCAGATACAAGAATGATACGTCCGATATTGTTCGGCGGTGAACAACAGGGTGAAATAAGACCGGGTACGGAAAATGTAGGCGGTATACTTGCGTTCGGTGCGGCGGCTGCTGAATGTGACACCGACCAATCAAAACTTATACATTTGAGAAACACAATGAAAGAAAAACTTCAAGAAATAACGAATATTAAGATAAACGGCTCTGACGAATATAATTCCGGCAGTGTTTTAAACGTATCGTTTATCGGCATAAAGGCTGAAATACTTCTTCATTCGCTTGAGGCACATAAAATATACGTTTCAACAGGTTCGGCTTGTTCAAGCCACAAACCGCAGCCGAGCCATGTACTTACGGCCATGGGACTTGATAAAAAAGAAATTAACGGTGCGGTGAGAATCAGTTTTGACAGATTGACAGAAGAAGCAGACGTTATAAAAGCGGCGGAAATTATTGCAAAAGAGGTTGCGACAATAAGGAGATTTATGTAAATGAAAGAGATTATTCTTGCAAAATACGGAGAAATTATATTAAAGGGCGGTAATCGTCCGAAGTTTGAAAATATACTGATGAACAACATCAGAAATTCACTGAAAAATGTGGCTGAGGTAAAGGCAAGACTTGCACAGGCTACAATTTATGTCGAAGTTTTCGATGAGGATAAAATGGATATTGTAGTGGAAAGATTGTCGAAAATATTCGGTATTGTTTCGATTACAAGAGCGGTTGTTTGTGAAAAGGATATTGAGGATATAAAGGCGAAAGCCAAGGAATATTTGAAGAAAGACTTTAAGGACGGCGTTAAATTTAAGGTTGAGGCAAAGCGTTCAGATAAGCAGTTCCCGCTTAATTCACCTCAAATTTGTATGGAAGTCGGCGGTTATCTTGACGACGAATATCCGAATATAGTCGTTGACGTTCATAATCCCGAAGTTACGGTTAAAGTCGAAGTCAGAGATTTCGGTGCATACGTTTATGCAGATGAAAATAAAGTGCAGGGACAGGGTGGTATGCCGATAGGCACAGGCTCAAAGGCAACATTGCTTTTGTCAGGCGGTATTGACAGCCCTGTTGCAGGTCATATGATTTCAAAACGCGGTGTTGAAATTGATGCGGTAAACTTTTTCTCATTCCCATACACAAGTGAGAGAGCAAAAGAAAAGGTTATTGAGCTTGCAAGCATAATCGCACAATATACGTCAAAAATCAATTTGTATATCGTGCCGTTTACGGAAATACAGTTGCAGATTGCAGAAAAGTGCCCTGAAGAGCATTTGACGCTTGTTATGCGTAGATTTATGATGCGTATTGCGGAAAGATTGGCGCGTAAGCATAAATCATTGGCACTTGTAACAGGCGAGAGTGTCGGACAGGTTGCAAGTCAAACTCTTGCGGCACTTGACGTTACAAATTCGGCTGTTGATATGCCGGTATTGCAGCCGCTTATCGGTATGGATAAGATTGAAATAGTTGACAGAGCACACGAAATCGGTACATTTGAAACATCAATTTTACCGTATGAGGATTGCTGTACGGTGTTTACACCAAAGCACCCTACAACAAATCCGAAACGTGCAAATATTGAAAAGTCTGAAAACAGACTTGACGTTGAAACACTTATCGAAGCTGCTTTGGCAGGCGTTGAAAAGATAGAAGTATATCCTAAATAATAAGGCTTGGGTGATTGATATGAAAGCGGAAGTAAACGGTTTAAACGAAAAAGTTGTAAAAATGCTTGCGGAAAGAAAAATGACTGTTTCGGCGGCTGAAAGCTGTACAGGCGGACTTTTTGCGGCACTTATAACAAATGTTTCGGGTGCGTCGGAGGTTTTGAACGAAAGCTTTGTGACTTATGCAAATTCGGCGAAGATGAAATATCTCGGTGTAAAGGGCGAAACATTGGAAAAACACGGTGCAGTGAGTTATGAAACCGCTTTTGAAATGGCAGAGGGACTCAGAAAAAACACAGGTGCGGACGTTACTGTCGGCATAACGGGTATAGCAGGCCCGACAGGCGGAACAAAAGAAAAGCCGGTAGGACTTGTATATGTCGGCATATGCGTTATGGGTGAAACGGAAGTGAAAGAACTTCATTTAAACGGTACACGCGAAGAAGTTCGTGAGAGTACTTGCAAAATTACGTTTGAAAATATCGCAAACCGTATTGAAAATATCGCAAAAGTACAATAAATCGTACTTTGCTCGGCATTGAGTTAAAAACTGCTTGAAAAAAGAGTGTTTATGTAATATAATTGACGTATAAAATATAAGTGATACTTTAAAGGAGAAAATAAATGGCAAAAGAAAAGGATAAGAGTAAACCTAAAGTTGTAAAAATGACTGATGCAGAGGAAAAGAAAAAGGCTCTTGAATCTGTATTTAGTGTTATAGAAAAGGAATACGGTACAGGAAGTATTATGAAACTCGGCGACGCAAATTCGGTAGACGTTGAAGTTATTCCGACAGGCTCGTTGACGCTTGATATGGCACTTGGAGTAGGCGGACTTCCGAGAGGCAGAGTTATAGAAATATACGGCCCTGAATCTTCGGGTAAGACAACCGTTGCACTTCACGTTGTGGCAGAGGCACAGAAAATGGGCGGCGAGGCTGCATTTATTGACGCGGAACACGCTTTAGACCCTGTATATGCAAAAAAATTGGGCGTTGATATAGACAATTTAATCGTTGCACAACCGGATACCGGTGAACAGGCTTTGGATATTGCCGAGGCACTTGTACGAAGCGGTGCGCTTGACGTAATCGTTGTCGACTCTGTTGCCGCACTTGTTCCGAAAGCGGAAATTGACGGTGAAATGGGTGACAGCCATGTCGGTTTGTTGGCAAGACTTATGTCACAGGCTCTAAGAAAGCTTACTGCCGTTATCTCAAAATCGGGTACGGTCGTAATCTTTATCAACCAGCTAAGAGAAAAAGTCGGTGTTATGTACGGTAATCCCGAAACAACTCCGGGCGGTCGTGCACTAAAGTTCTTCTCATCTGTAAGATTGGACGTAAGACGCGGCGAGGTTATAAAGAACGGTACGGAACTTATCGGTAACAAGACAAAGGTTAAAGTTGTTAAAAACAAGGTTGCACCGCCGTTTAAAACTGCCGAATTTGATATTTTGTACGGCGAGGGTATTTCAAAAGAAGGTAATATTCTTGACTTTGCAGTTGAAAACAATATTATCAAGAAGTCGGGTGCTTGGTTCAGCTATAACGGTGAAAAAATCGGTCAAGGACGTGACAATGTAAGAAAATATATGGTTGAGAACAAAGAATTTACTGCTGAAATCGACAGACAGGTTAGAGAATTGTTGAAAAATAACAGCGGATACTTGCCGAGTGAGGCTGACGACAGTGATAATACTGACGGCAAACAGCCGACGGAAGCGGAAACAACCGAAACAACTGAAGAATAAGCGTGTATTATTTCACAAAAATATTATCCGAATAATAAAAAGATAAGTAAATAATAACTAAAAATTGTTACAAAACGATAAAAAGGATTGACGCGGGACAAATTTTTTAGTATGCTAATTATAATATTTATATCGGTAAAATATGTGATTAAAATTTAAGACAGGGGGCACAATTCATGGTTTCAAGTGAAGTGGCAGTTCAAAATTCGGTAGGCTTGCATGCAAGACCTGCAACATTTTTCATTCAAAGAGCAAATGAATTTAAGTCAAGCATATGGGTTGAGAAAGATGAAAGACGTGTAAATGCAAAGAGTCTTTTGGGAGTTCTTTCATTGGGTATCGTTAAGGGTACATCAATATCAATCATTGCTGACGGTAGTGATGAAGAAGAGGCAGTTAAGACTTTGGTTGAATTGATTGAATCTAATTTCTCTGAATAATTTTAAATAATATTTAAGAAAATAACTCTGCATTATTATGTAGAGTTATTTTTGGTGTAAGGAGGTGGCAATATGTTTGATTTGGAACAGGAGTTAAAGAATTTACCCGAAGATCCGGGTGTGTATATAATGCACGACAAGGACGATAAAATAATATATGTCGGTAAGGCGAAGATACTTAAAAACCGTGTCAGACAGTATTTTCAGAAAAATTCAAACCACACACCGAAAGTTCTTGCAATGGTGTCGAACGTGGCATATTTTGAATATATTGTCACAGACTCCGAAACAGAGGCGCTTGCGCTTGAATGTAATCTTATAAAAAAGCACAGACCGAAGTATAATATACTTTTAAAGGACGACAAGCATTATCCGTATATAAAAGTCACGATAAACGAACCGTATCCAAAGGTTTTGAAAGTCCGCAGACTTTTAAAGGACGGTGCGAAATATTACGGACCGTATGTGTCGGGAATAACAATAAAAAATACTCTTGAGCTTGTGCAGAAACTTTTTAAACCGCCGACTTGTCACAGAAAATTTCCGGACGATATAAGAAAAGGCAGACCGTGTCTTAATTATCACATCAACAACTGCTTTGCACCGTGTACGGGAAAGGTTTCAAAAGAGGAATACAGACAGGTGTTTTTTAATATTTGCCGTTTCCTTGACGGCAACCACAAGGAGCTTATAGCAGAACTGACAGAACAAATGATGAAGGCTTCACAGAATATGGAGTACGAGAAAGCGGCTGATTTAAGGGATAAAATTCAAGCCGTAAAGGATATAGAAGAACATCAGAAGATTATAAATACCGATAAACAGAACGATAAAGACGTCATTGCACTTGCAAGGGAAGAAAGCGTTGCATTTTGTGAGGTATTCTTTATCAGAAACGGTAAAGTTATCGGCAGAGAAAGCTATAAAATTGACAACACACAGCACAGTACAAATGAAGAAATACTTACCGATTTCGTAAAGCAGTTTTATCAAAACAGTGAATTTATACCCGAAGAAATTTTGACCGAATACGAAGTTGACGACAGTGAAGCGATAATGAAGTGGCTCAGCGGTATAAGAAAACGCAAAGTTACTATTGCAATGCCAAAACGCGGCGAAAAACTTCATTTGGTTGAAATGGTGCGTAAAAATGCCGATATTGCACTTGGTAATTATAAAATTAAGGTGATGAAAGAACGTGAAAAGAATACTGTTCTTGATATGATGCAGGAACAGCTAAGACTTGAAAAACGTCCTTACAGAATTGAGGCATACGATATTTCAAATATTCAAGGTACGGATAATGTCGGTGCAATGGTTGTATTTGAAAACGGTAAGCCTGCGAAACGTAAATACAGAATATTCAAGATAAAATCGTTTGAGGGTGCGGACGATTATGCGGCTATGCGTGAGGTCATATACAGACGTTTCAGACACGCGCTTGAGGAGGAAGAACAGGTTGAAAAGGGTACGCTTTTGAAACGAAACGCAAAGTTTTTGCCTTTGCCTGACCTTATACTGCTTGACGGCGGTAAAGGGCATTTAAACGTGATAACAGAACTTCTGGATATGATTGAAGTCGATATTGAAACATTCGGTATGGTGAAGAATGACAAGCACAGAACAAGAGGACTTGTTTCAAAAAACGGTGAAATCGAACTCAGTGCAACAAGTCCTGTATTTAAACTTATAACTCACATTCAAGACGAAGTTCACGATACCGCAATATCATATCACAGAAAATTGAGAGGTAAAATCGATTCCGAACTTGATAAAATAAACGGAATTGGTGAAAAAAGGCGAAAAGCCCTATTGACTACTTTCAAAACTATTGATAAAATAAAAGAGGCGACTTTGGACGAATTGTTAAACGTCAAAGAAATGGACAGTAAATCGGCACAAAGCGTATATGATTATTTTCGGAGGAATAGCGATGTTTAAGCTTAACAGGAAAAACGGTGTTTCGTATTACACAATTACATCATTTGAGGAAACAGGACTTGTAAAACACGGTTTTTCCACGCGTGAGGGCGGCGTCAGCGACGGCTGTTACAGCAGTATGAATTTTCGCTTTCACTGTGATGATACACGCGAAAATGTGCTTAAAAACTTTGAAATAATGGCTGATACGCTTGGTATGGACTATAATAAACTTGTGCTTTCAAAACAAGTTCACGAAGATGTTATTCATACCGTGACAGAGGACGATTTCGGAAACGGTATTGTGCGTGAAAACAAGTTTGAGAGCGTTGACGCGCTTATTACGGATAAGAAAGGTATTCCTATGGTTACGCTGTTTGCCGACTGCGTACCGTTGTTTTTTCTTGACAAAAAGCTCGGAGTAGCCGCATTGGCACATTCGGGTTGGAAAGGTACGGTAAAGCGAATAGGTCAGAAAACAATCGAAAAAATGAAAAGAGATTACGGAAGCTGTGCGGAAGATATTTTAACCGCTATCGGTCCGTCAATACAGGAATGTCATTTTGAAGTAGGTGACGAAGTTGCCGAAATATTTATAAAGGAATTCGGTGAAGATACCGCAGTGAAATACGGTGAAAAGTATCACGTTAATATGCAGAAAGCAATCGAAAAACAATTTATTGAAAGCGGTATATTGAAAGAAAATATCGATAATTGCGGAATATGCACTTACTGTAACAGTGATTTACTGTTTTCGCACAGAAAGACGAACGGAAAAAGAGGAAATCTCGGTGCATTTATTGAGTTAATATAGATTTGGAGAATGAGATGAGAAGGATAAAGGGTTTAGTGGCGGTGTTGCTTGCCGTGTGTACAGTTTTTTCTGTAACAGGGTGCGATACCGTTGAAAGAATTAAAGAGAGAATATCACAGGAAACTGTTGATGACGAAAAGGTTGCAGATGAAAATAAGACGGAAGTATCAAACAGCATAAGCGTGGGATTGCTTGATTTTGATACTTTTAATCCGCTTTTGACAAAATCGGAAACGGTTAAAGAGTGTATGGAATTTGTGTATGAACCGCTTTTTGAACTTAACGAAAAATTGCAGGCAGTACCGATTTTGGCTGAAAGCTATACTGTATCTCCTGACGGCAGAACGATTGATATTACACTTAAAAACAACATACAATGGCAGGACGGCTCAAATTTCAACGCGTATGATGTAAGCTATACATTTAAGCAAATACGTTCCGGTGTTACTAATTACACATCTGTGCTTGCAAATATGGCGGATTATATGGCAACTGGCGATTATACGTTTCAGATTACATTGAATTACGCAGTGCCGAATTTTGTGTCACTTTTGACATTTCCGATAGTGAAATATCAAAGTGATATGAAAGGCAATGCGAATTATATACCGATGGGAACAGGTCCTTATAAGTATAATTCACAGTTAAGCACAGGCAAGCTGCTGTTTTCGGCATTTGACAATTATCACAACGGCAGAGCAAAAATCGACAGCCTTTATGCTTATACCGTACCCGACTTGCAGAAGTATGAATCAATGTTTGAAGCAAGCGAAATTGACCTTATGACAGGCAGAACGGTAGACCTTTCGGAATATACACCGAGAGGCAGTGCAAGAAATAATGAGTATATAACAAATCAAATGACTTTTATCGGGTATAATACGGCAAATCCGTTGCTTTCGGGCGTTGAAACAAGACGGGGGCTGTCGAATATTGTTGATAAGGACAGTATCGTAAATTCAACGATATATTCGCGCGGTAAGGCAAGCAATATTCCGATTAATCCGTCATCAATTTTCTATTATGACACAAGTACAAAATTTAAGCCTGATGAAATTTTGACAACACAGCATTTGGGCAATGATAAATGGGGTTTGGACAATGACGGAAAATATGTACGCCATGTCGGTGCGCAAAAACAGGTTTTGCAATTTGAAATTTTGACAAACAGTGACAGTGCGGAAAAGGTTAATATAGCAAACGAAGTGGCAGACAGTTATACAAGATTCGGTATTCCGACAACAGTTACTGCACTTCCGTATGATGAATATATTGCAAGAATTAATGCGAAAAATTATGATATAATGATAGGTGAGATAGAAGTCAGTGCAAATAATGACTTGACTCCGCTTGTATCGTCGACCGATAATTATTTCTCGTATGCAAATCCCGACCTTGATATGCTTATAGGTCAGCTTGGAATGACGAATGACGAAGAACAGCAAAAGGCTTTGTTCCGTCAGTATGGTGACATAATAGTGAATGATATGCCGTTTACTGTATTGTTTTTCAGAAAAGGCAATGTAATGTCAGGCTCAAAAATTAAAAGCGAAATTCTGCCGTCTGTTGACAGAATGTTCAGAAATATTGAAACTTGGAGTGTGACGGAATGAAAATAGTAGTAATCGGTGGCGGTGCGGCAGGGCTTTTGGCGGCAGGAAAAGCCGCCGAAACGGCTGATGAAGTGGTAATAATCGAAAAGAACGATATAATCGGAAAAAAACTTCTCATAACAGGCAAGGGAAGGTGTAATATAACAAATTCAGCCGATATTGAGGATATGATAGGTCAATATCCGAGAAATGCGAAGTTTTTGTATTCGGCACTATATACGTTTACAAATGACGATATAATACGAATTATTGAAGAAAACGGCGTTAAAACAAAAGTTGAAAGAGGCGGCAGGGTATTTCCGGTAAGCGATAAGTCGCAGGACGTTGTAAAGGCACTTAAAAAATACGCTTTAAAGCCGAATGTGTCGCTTGTACATGATACGGTAAAGTCACTTATAATCAGTGACGGTGCCGTAAAGGGCGTAAAGACGTCTAAAACGTCAATTACGGCGGACAGAGTGATAATATGTACCGGCGGTAAATCATATCCGAGAACAGGTTCTACGGGCGACGGATACAAATTCGCAAAACAAGCTGGACATACAATTATCGAGCCTAAAGCGTCGCTTATACCTGTTTTAACGGAAGAAAAGTTCGTTAAGGATATAATGGGCTTGTCGCTGAGAAACATTAAAATAACGGCATTTAATCAGAAAAACAAAAAGGTGTATTCCGATTTCGGAGAAATGCTTTTTACGCATTTTGGAATTTCGGGGCCGGTAGTGCTTTCGATGTCGGCATATCTGAAAAATATCGGTAAGGAAAAATATAAAATAGAGATAGATTTAAAACCGGCTTTGACCGATGAACAGCTTAATGCGAGAGTGCTCAGAGATTTTAAAAAGTACAGTAAAAAGCACCTTGTAAACAGTCTTGACGATTTGCTTCCGAAAGCACTTATACCGATTGTAATATCACTCTCGGGAATAGAGCCGCATAAGGCAGTAAATGAAATTACGAGAGAAGAAAGAAATGGGCTTGTTCACGTTTTGAAACACTTTACACTTACCGCAGTCGGCGTACGGCCTGTCGAGGAGGCTATCGTAACAGCCGGCGGAGTTAAGGTAAGCGAAATAAATCCGTCCACAATGGAATCAAAACTTGTGAGCGGTTTGTATTTTGCAGGTGAAGTGATTGACATAGACGGTTATACAGGCGGATATAATTTGCAGGCGGCATTTTCGACAGGCTATCTTGCAGGTATGAATGCAGCCGAATAGCATAGAAAGGAACAGTTGTGGATATGGAAGTTGGCAGCAGAGAGGTTTGTAAGGCGGCTATACAAATTGCGCTTACAGATTCAAGAGAAGAAGAAATTGAGATGAAAGCAAAAAATAAGGAAAACGGTATTCTTTCCGTTGCAGTCGATTTCGGCAGTGATTTCGGCAGTGCGGTACCGAAAGTGCTTGAAAGAGCGGTTGTTGCGGCAAAACGTGAAAATGTTATATCTTCAACCCATGCGGAAGAAGGTGCGGTTGCCGGTGCGGCACATGAGGCAATTCAGCAGATTGTCGATAAGTGCGTCGGACTTAATCTCGGCGGTAAAATCGGTATTGCAAGACACGGTTCACATATCGGTGTATGTGTATTTTTTGCTATTGGTTTATTGAATCTTAACGATGTCGCAATCGGTATGGGACACAGAGTAGTATAATCAAAGGAGAATGGTAGTATGGTAAGAGCAATAAGAGGAGCAACAACGGTTGAAAATAATGACAGAGAAGAAATTATAGAGGCGACAAAGGAAATGCTTGAAACTATAATTTCGGAAAACAATATAAAAACAGAAGATATGGTGTCTGTTATTTTTACGATAACACCCGATCTTGACAAAGTTTTTCCGGCTGTTGCGGCAAGAAAAATTGGTATAGTTGATGTACCGTTGCTCGATATGAGCGAGCCGGAAATTGACGGCGCATTAAAGAAGTGTATAAGAATTTTAATGCACATAAATTCCGATAAACAAAATAAAGATATGGTACACGCATATTTAAGGGGTGCAACGGTGTTGCGTCCCGATTTGGTAAAATAAATCTAAAGGAGAACAAAATGAAATATATTTCAGTTGCGGTGGACGGACCGGCAGGAGCGGGTAAAAGCTCCGTTTCAAAGGCTGTTGCCAAAAGTCTTGGCTATACATACATAGATACGGGTGCAATGTATCGTGCGGTTGCACTTTTTGCTATTAACAACGGAATAGACGCAAAAAATGAAACAGAAAAACTGGTAAGCCGTCTTAACGAAGTGGAAATCGACATAAAATATACAGATGACGGACAGCAGATTTATTTATTAGGCGAGAATGTTTCAAAGCGTATCAGAGAAGAAGACGTTTCTGTAGGTGCGTCGAATGTTGCGGTAATTCCCGAAGTCAGAAAAAAACTTGTTGAACTTCAAAGAAAAATGGCTGAAAGTGCAAATGTTATAATGGACGGTCGTGACATATGCTCATATGTACTTCCGAATGCGGACGTTAAGATTTTTCTTACCGCGTCGGCTGAATCAAGAGCGAAAAGAAGATATGACGAACTTTGCGAAAAAGGCATTGAATGTGATTTTGAGAAAATTAAAGCCGATATGGAATATCGTGACAAGAACGATTCTCAAAGAGCCGTTGCACCTTTGAAAAAAGCTGATGACGCAACATTGATTGATACGACAGAATATGATTTTGACGGTGCGGTTAAGCTTGTAAAAGACTTAATTCTTGAAAAAACGGAGGGCTGAAATATGCTGTATAAATTTTTAAGCGGTTTAGCAAAAGGCGTTACACACTGTATTTTCAGAGTGAAAGTAGTGGGCAAGGAAAATGTTCCGAAAGACGGCGGTATGATACTTGCCGTAAACCATAAAAGTAATTGGGATCCGATTTTTGCGGGTGCATATTGTCCGCGTCCACTAAGATTTATGGCAAAGGCCGACTTGTTTAAAAACAAGCTTTTCGGCGGACTTATAAAAAAACTCGGTGCGTTTCCGATACAGCGCGGCAGAGGTGATATAGGTGCTATAAAAGGTGCGTTTTCAATATTAAAAAATAATGACGCAATGCTTATTTTTCCTGAAGGTCACAGAATAAAAAACGGCAAGAGAGTAAAGGCTAAATTGGGCGTTTCGATGATTGCCGTGCATGCCGAAGTGCCTGTTATTCCGCTTTGCATAAGCGGTGAATACAAGCCTTTTCACAAGGTCACAGTAACATTCGGTGAACCTATTACGTTTGAAGAATATTATGGCAAAAAGCCTGATAACGAAACTTTGCAGACGCTTGCCGATGAAGTTATGCAGACAATTTATTCGTTTGACAATACAGATATTAAGAAAATCGGAGAACAAAAATGATTAATGTTGCAAAAACGGCAGGATTCTGCTACGGTGTAAAAAGAGCGGTGGACGACGTTTATAAAGAAATCAAAAACGGTAAAAAAATCGCAACGCTCGGTCCGCTTATTCATAATAGGCAGGTAATCGAAGATTTGGCGAGCAAGGGTGTGTATGCGTATGACAGTATAGAGGATATTCCGAGTGACCATACGGTTGTTATAAGGGCACACGGAGTGCCGAAAGCTGTTTATGACAAGATGAACGGTCGTGAGTATATTGACCTTACTTGTCCTTTTGTGGCAAAGATACATAAAATTGTATCGAAACATCACAAAGAGGGGTATCAAATTATTATTGTCGGCGATAAAAACCATCCGGAAGTTATTGGAATAAATGGCTGGTGCGATAACAAAGCTGTCATAATTAACGACGTGAAAAGTGAAATTGACGGTAATTTAGCCTCAAAAGACATATGTATTGTAGCACAAACCACAATTAATAGAGATTTTTTTGGTGAAATCGTACAAAATGTAAAAAAAACTTGCAAAAGTACCCTAGTTTTTGATACAATATGTAGTGCGACGAAGGATAGGCAAAAAGAGGCAGACGAACTTTCGAGAAATTCGGACATGATGATTGTAATCGGGGGAAAGGAAAGCTCAAATACAAGAAAGCTGTTTGAAATATCAAAGCGAAACTGTAAACACACCTATCACATCGAAACTTTTGAGGATTTACCTCAAGAAAAAACATATAATAAAATAGGTATTACTGCAGGAGCGTCTACACCCGGCAGTATTATCGAGGAGGTAGTAAAGGCTATGAGTGAAAATTTAAAAAATGAGGAGAACTTTGCAGAACTGTTTGCACAGTATGAAAGTAAAACTCTTAATAACGGGGACATTGTAGAGGGAACAGTTGTAGAAGTTCGCAATAATGAGGTCATCGTTGATTTGGGTGGCTTTAAGTATAACGGACAATTAGCAGCTGATCAGCTTACTGATGACCCTGCACTTAAGCCGTCTGATGTAGTAAAAGAAGGCGATACAATCAAGGTTTACGTTGTAGGCGTAAACGATGCTGAGGGTAAAGTAGTTCTATCAAGAAAGAAATTGGTAGCTATGGAAAGCTGGAACAAAATCAAAGAAGCTTATGAATCAGGCGAGACTTTGGAAGGAAAGATTATAAAGGCTGTTAAGGGCGGTGTTATTGCACTTACAGACGGTTCTCAGGTATTTATCCCTGCACGTCAGGCATCCGGAAGATTTGTACAGGACCTTCAAAGCCTTGTAGGAACAACTGTAAACTATAAGATAATCGAAATCGACGAAAGAAGAAGACGTGTTATCGGTTCAGTCAGAGTTATTCTTGAGGCTGCAAGAAAAGAAAAAGAAGAAAAGTTCTGGGCAGAGGCTGAAGTTGGCAAGAAGTATCAAGGTACTGTTAAGTCACTGACATCATTCGGTGCATTCGTTGACATCGGCGGTGTTGACGGTCTTGTTCACATCAGTGAACTTTCATGGAATAAAATCAAGCACCCTTCAGAAGTTGTTAAAGAGGGTGACGTTCTTGATGTTTACATTAAGGATCTTAACAGAGAAACAAAGAAGATTTCTCTTGGATTTAAGAAGATTGAGGACAATCCTTGGACAATCGCTCAATCAAAGATTAATGTAGGTGACGTTGTTAAGTGTAAAATCGTTCGTATGATGCCATTCGGCGCATTCGCTGAAATTATGCCTAACGTAGACGGTCTTATCCACATTTCTCAAATTGCTGACAGAAGAATCGGCAAGCCGGAAGATGTTCTTACAATCGGTGAAGAAGTTGAGGCTAAGGTTACAGATCTTAACTGGGACGAAAAGAAGATCAGTCTTTCAATCCGTGCTCTAATTCCTGCACCTGAAAAGGAAGAAGAAGTTAAGGAAGAAGAAGCTCCTGTAGAAGACCATAATGCTGAAACACTTGTTTATTCAACAGACCCTGAGGTAGAAGTTGAAGAGGCAATCGAAGTTGAGGCTGACGACGCTGAATAATTCAGAATATTAAAAGGATATTGCAATGCAATATCCTTTTTTCTATGCTTGGTTTTACTTTAATATCCCATTTCCTTGATTTTTGAACGCATTTATGATACAATAGAAAAAATAATTGGTATATTTTCTGATATATGCAGTTAAGTTTAGTCAGAAAATTCGGAGTAATATGATAAAATAAGAATTTCGGAGGAATAATTTAGTATGAACAAATTAGATGAATTCAAGTATAATGTTGCCGGAAAGAATATAACTGTAATCGGAATCGGCATATCAAATTTGCCGCTTATAAAATATCTTGTGTCACTCGGTGCAAATGTAACGGCTTGTGACAGAAGAAGTGCAGAAGATTTGGGGGAGAATTATACCGAACTTGAGAAGTTGGGCGTAAAGTTCAATCTTGGTGACGGTTATCTTAACAATCTTTTGGGCGATATGATATTTAAAACTCCGGGAATGAGATATGACGTACCTGAACTTTTAAAAGCTAAGGAAAACGGAAGTATCGTAACAAGTGAAATGGAAGTGTTTTTTGAAGTGTGTCCGTCACATATAATTGCCGTTACAGGCAGTGACGGTAAGACAACAACGACGACGCTTATCCATAAAATGATGACTGATGCAGGATATAAAACATGGCTCGGCGGAAATATCGGAAATCCGCTTTTGACTGATACCGAGAAAATGAAAGAAAACGACTGGGTAATTCTTGAACTTTCTTCATTCCAACTTCATACAATGAGAAAATCACCTGAAATTGCGGTTATCACAAACATAAGTCCGAACCACCTTGATATGCACAAAGATTACAAGGAATATATCGACGCAAAGAAAAATATAATGCTTTATCAGAATGAAGGCGATACGCTTATCGTAAATGCAGATAATCAAGTTACGGCTGATATAGGCAAGAGCGCAAGCGGTGCGGTTAAGTATTTCTCAAGAAACGGTATGGCTGACGTATATCTTGACGGAAATATTATAAAAAGAGGTATAGTAGAAATACTTAATATCAAGGATATTAAAATACCGGGTATGCACAATGTCGAAAATTATATGGCTGCTATTGCCGCAGTAAGCGGTTTGGTGAGCAAGGACGTTATAGTGAACGTTGCAAAAACTTTCGGCGGTGTGGAACACAGAATTGAGCTTGTAAGAACACTTGACGGAGTTAAGTATTATAACAGCTCAATAGATTCAAGCCCTAACAGAACGATAAACACTCTAAGAGTATTTCCTAATAAGGTTATAATGATAGCAGGCGGTAAGGATAAGGGTATTCCTTATGACGAAATAGGACCTGCACTTGCCGAACACGTTAAGGTGCTTATATTAATCGGTGCAACATCGGATAAAATTCAAGAGGCGCTTGACGCTGAAATAAATAAGACCGGAAACGGTAAAGATATAGAGGTAATTCGTGCAACATCTTATGAAGATGCAGTTAATACAGCAAGAAGTAAGGCACATGACGGTGATGTTGTTCTTCTGTCACCGGCAAGTACAAGTTTTGATATGTTCAGAAACTTTGAAGAAAGAGGAAATCTATTCAAGAAAATAGTAAACGAGTTGAATTAATATGAGAAAACTTATAAGAAAATTAAGTGATATGCGTGGTATATCGGGATTTGAATATCGTTTGACAGACCAAATTGCCGATATGTTTAAAAAGTATTGTGATGATGTAAAAATCGATTCTTTAGGCAGTGTGATTGCGGTAAAACGCAGTAATAAACCTAACGCACTTAAATTGATGATTGAAGCACATTGTGACGAAATAGGCTTGATAGTCACATCAATTACGGATGAGGGATATTTGACATTTGCGAATGTCGGCGGTGTTGACGAAAGAACACTTCCGTCAACCGAAGTGACTGTACACGGCAAAGAAGATTTGTGGGGAGTAATAGGCATAAAGCCGAATTACTTATTGGAGCAAGGAAAGACAGCCAAATTAAAAGAATTGGCGGTTGATACAGGCTTGAGTGCCGAAAAAGTTAAAGAAATTGTGGCAGTCGGTGACAGTATAACTCTTGCACAGTCTGTAGGCAGACTCGGCAAAAAGCAATTCAGCGGTAAATCGCTTGACGACAGAGCAAGCGTTGCGGCTATAATGCGTGTTATGAAAAATATCAAAGATTTGGATATTGACATTGATGTGTACGCCGTTGCGGCAGTACAGGAGGAAGTAGGCTGCAGAGGCGGTAAAACCACTGCATACGGCATTAATCCGGATATGGCGGTTGCGATTGACGTGTGTCACGGTATAACGCCTGACAATTCGGATAATGCGTTTGAAGTCGGAACGGGTACTGTTCTTTCGGTAGGTCCTAATCTCCACCCAAAACTTACCGATGAACTTTTTGCGGTATCAAAACGTCACGGAATAAAGGTAAGCACGGACGTTGACGGCGGCAATACAGGTACGGACGCTTGGGAGATACAAGTTGCGTGTGACGGTGTGCCGACGGCACTTATATCAATACCGCTTAAATATATGCACACATCGGTTGAAACTTTGGCGGTTTCAGATGTTAAAGCGACAGTTAATCTGCTGACTGAATTTATAAAAGAACAGAGGGGAGAATTACAATGGCTGAACTTCTGAAAAAAATGTCTGAAATAAATGCCGTAAGCGGAAATGAAAACGATATACGAAATTTGATAATTGCGGAAATTAAAGATAAGGTTGACGATATTACCGTTGATACAATGGGTAATGTTATTGCATATAAAAAAGGCAGTGACAGCGGTAAAAAAATCGCGGTTGCGGTTAATATGGACGAACCCGGTTTTATCATAAGCGGAGTAACCGAAAAGGGTTATTTGAAATTTAAAGCGGTAGGCAATATTGACCCGCGAAAAATTATTTCAAAAAAGGTTGTAATCGGTGCTGATAAAATCAAGGGTGTTATCGGTATGAAAGCGATACACTTGCAGACAAAGTCCGAACGTGAAAACGTTGTGGCAGTTTCAAAGCTGTTTATTGACATCGGCGCAAAGGACAAAGAGGATGCGGAAAAGTACGTTAAACTCGGCGATTATGTGACTTTTGACACTGAATTTATGCAGATTGGCAGTAACGTCAAAGGCAAAGCACTTGACAGGAGCGGTATTTGTACCTCGCTTATAAATGCGATTGAGAAAGAATATAAATACGACACATATATGTGCTTTTTGGTACAGCGTGAAGTCGGTGCAAGAGGTGCGAAAATTGTATCGCACAGAATAAATGCCGATGTTATATTGTCGGTTTCATCTGCCGAAACAGCCGATATGTACGGTTGTGAAAGTAATGCGGGTGCAAAACTCGGTGACGGTGCGGTTGTTAATTTTGCAGACAGAACAATAATTGCGGATAAAGAAATAACCGAAAAAATGGTTAAAGCCGCTAAAAAGGCGAAAATAAAGGTACAGTCTCAGGTTTTAATGCCACAGACAAGTGACGGCGGTGCAATGCAGAGCGGAGCGGACGGTGCGATATGCTTGAGTGCGTCTGTTCCTTGCAGATATTCTCATTCGCCTGTTTCCGTAATGTCACTTGATGATATTAACAGTATGACGGAGTATATCAGATTATTTTTAAATAAAATCGGAGAAATGGTATAATGGATATTTTAAATGTATTGGAAAAAGCAACACAAATAAACAGTGTTTCGGGCTCGGAAAATGAAATCAGAAAGTTTATTTCCGATAATGTAAAAAAGTATTGTGACGAACTTTCGCTTGACGCAATGGGTAATCTTATCGCTCATAAAAAAGGCAGCGGCAAAAAGATTATGTTCGCGGCACATATGGACGAGATTGGTATAATTGTAACCGATATTGACGATAAAGGCTTTGTGCGTTTTTCGTCAGTCGGCGGACTTAATTTAAGAAATCTTGTAAATCTTCGTGTGCGTTTTGCAAACGGCGTTGAGGGCGTAATAGGTGCAGAAGAAGAAAGCTTTAAAGATAAACCGGCTATAAGCAAATTATACGTTGATTTGGGTGCGGCAGATAAGAAAGAGGCTGAAAAAACAGTTTCAATCGGTGATACCGCATCATTTGTCGGCGGATTTGTGAAGTGTGGCGATAAGGTTGTTTCAAAGGCTCTTGACAACAGAGCCGGCTGTGCGATTTTAATGCAGGCTTTGAGTGAAATAAAAGATTGTGAAAATGACTTGTATTTCGTGTTTACAACTCAAGAGGAAGTGGGACTTCGCGGAGCGAAAACGGCAGCTTTTGCAATCAATCCAGATATTGCGGTAGCGATTGACGTTACCGATACGGGCGATACACCGTCCGCACCGACTATGGCGATTGAACTCGGTAAGGGTACGGCTATAAAGGTTATGGACCGTTCGATTATGTGTGATGCAGATGTTCGCACAATGATGATTGAAACTGCTAAGAAAAACAAAATTCCGTATCAGCTTGAAATTATGACGGACGGCGGTACAGACGCAGGTGCAATTCATCTTACAAGAGCAGGAATTAAGACGGGCGGTATTTCCGTACCGACAAGATATGTACATTCACCGTCTGAAATGGCAAGCGTGAGTGACATAGAAAACAGCGTTAAACTTTTGTATAATATAGCAATAGCTCAGTGGTAATCGGAGGTGTATTATATTGGCAACTTGGGGAGTTCATTTAAGAGTGGCAAGGTGTTTTATTGATAATCTGATAGCTAAAAAATATCATAGAGAGTTTGTTATAGGCAGTGTTGCGCCTGACTGCGGATACGGAGTCAAGGACAGTTTTGGCGAGTTCACACCGCCGCCTAAAATAACTCATTGGTCACCGAGCGGTATGAAACGTGATTGCCGATATAATGACTTCCAAAAGGAATATCTGAACGATAAATCAAACGCCGATTATTGGTTTTACCTTGGGTATTATGTGCATTTGCTGACGGATATAATGTGGTCGGTTACGATGTATATGCCGACAAGGGTTAAATATGCGGAGGAATATAAGAAAAACCCCGAATTTTTAAAGGTTATAAAAAAGGACTGGAATGATATTGATGTATGGCATTTAAGAAGTCTTACATATCATCCGACTTTTGATATACTGAAAAATGCGGGTGAAATAAAAGATTATCTGCCGTATTACGAGCATAATCAGCTTACAAAACAGGTTAAGTTTATTGTTGATTATTACGAAAGCTACAGTTCAAATACGGACAGGGAATTTGAATATACACAAAAAGAAGATATTCAGAATTTTGTTGAATGTTCATACGAATTGCTTTATAAAGTTTTAAAAGAAAAAGAACTTATCTGATTAGATAAGTTCTTTTCTGTATTTTGGAATGTTCGATTTGTCATTGAATGCAATGATTGAATTTGTACTTGATGTTATCGGCTCGTCAAGGTCGGTGATTTGACGACCGTCAACGATACCGCCGACTATAACCGTTTCGGGAGAAGTATATCCGCTGTCGTGAAGAAGTGACGAAACAGGCAAGCCTATCGGTACTTTGTAATTATTCGGCGGAAGAATATCGTCGCCTGAAACCGTTATAATTTTTTCCGTAACAGGCTTTTGGAGTGTAAGTGCGTCATAGATGTTGCAAAGTGTTTCGGGTGACAGTATGACGGTATTTATTTTGTCAATATCCTTGCCTGTAAGCGTTTTCACAAGAATGTCATCTCTGCTCTGCGGATAACGTGCTTTGAGCGAGCAGAGAGAAATATTTTCGTTATATCTAAGATTTAGTTTGAAATCGGAAAATATTTTTTTTGTATTATTTTCAACGGCTATAATTGCCTTTTTTGTATTAAGAATTTTCATCACAATGTTAAGACTTTTTAGGATTTTTTCGGTGTTTCCGAGTGAGGCAAACTGCGGTGAGGAAACATACGGGTCGCTGTCAAATGTAGGTACTATAATATATTCAGGGGTTTTTTCAGTACCTAAAAGTATGTGTGCCGGAATACCGTTTCTGACTTCACAAATACCTGCCTCACGAATAATCCACAACATTTCACGCGTGGTAAGAGAATCAATATCATCCGTTTTTTGAGTTTGGACTGCGGTGTACTTCATATTATTTTCAATACATATAAACGTATCGCTTACAGATGTAACAATACCCGATACGGAACTGTATAACGGCATTGCGTCATAGCTTTCAAGATCGGCAATTTTTGAACCGATTTCAACCGTATCACCGACTTCGACAAGCGGACTTAACGTAACATCAGTGTTTTGAACAAGATTAAAAAAGTATACAGGTGCAGGGAGCGGTGAATGTATTTCGGCTGATTTATCAAATCCGTTATGCTTTTTATATTTTTTTGCTCCGCGAAATGAAATTGACATTTTAAATTCCCCTTATCACTTAATTATTAAAGGAATTTTACCATAGAACGAAAAAAAATGCAAATATAAATCAATAAATCAATGCGATAAAAACTATTGAAAAAAAGCAATTTGTGGTGTATAATATGTATAATAGGAGTAGTGAGGTGATACATTTATGAAAAGAATAGCGGTAATACCTAATAACAGTAAGGATATAGGTCTGGTAAACACAAAGCGACTTGTTGAATTTTTAAACGGAAAAGCTGAAATTTATATAGATGAGGCGTACAGCGTTCTTGGATTGAATGTTAATTACGTTGCCGAAAGCGAGATACTTGACAATGCGGAATATCTTATTGTTCTCGGCGGTGACGGTACTATTTTGCAGAGAGCTGCGGAATGTGCAAAAAGAAAAATTCCCGTATTGGGAATAAATCTCGGTAAAATCGGTTTTATGACCGAGATTGAAATAGACGATATGGAGGACGCTATTTCAAAGTTTTTACAGGATGATTTCACCATCGAAAAAAGAATGATGATGAAAGCGGAAATAAGAAAAGAAAATAAAATCCAATTTTCGTTTCATGCGCTCAATGACGTTGTGGTGTCGAAAGTGGCGGGCGAAAAACTTATCTATATGGAACTTTCGACTGACGGTGTAGCGGTAAACAGATACACCGCCGACGGACTTATAATCGCAACACCGACAGGCTCTACGGGTTATTCAATATCAGCCGGCGGACCGGTGGTAGACCCTTGTATGAGATTGTATGTTGCGACTCCGATATGTGCACATATGTTGTCTGTCAGAAGTGCGGTACTTTCGTCAAATAAGGATATAAGAATAAAGCTTGACGGAGAATACGGAAATGCGGACGCGGTTGTTACGGCGGACGGTGACATTCAGGGATATATAAAAAATGCGGACGAAGTAATAATTACCGAATCCGAATATGATTTTGAACTAATAAAAATCGGTGAACAGTCGTTTTACGACACATTAATTAAAAAGTTATCGTAATTAGGGAGGATAAGAGTTGAAGTACAAAAGACAGGGTCAAATTCTCAGAATAATACATGAGAAGAATATCAAGACTCACGAACAACTTATAGGTGAACTCAATAAGTGCGGGTATAATGTTACACAAGCGACTGTATCAAGAGATATTAAGGAACTTGGACTTATAAAAATACCGTTGCCTGACGGCGGAAGTGTTTATTCATCTTCTAAGGATATTCCGGAGGAACTTGACAGACGTATAAATATGATTACCGATACGGTAATAAGTGTTGATTATGCAATGAATAATATCGTTGTGAAAACATATCCGGGAATGGCATCGGCTGTTGCGGCGTCTGTTGATGCGTCTATGCGTAACGAGTTCTTGGGTTCTATTGCCGGTGATGATACATTGCTCATAATTGCAAGAAATGAAGAAAAGGCAGCGGAAATTGCAGAAAAATTGATTCAATTATTTCAGTAAGGAGTATTACAAAGTATGTTAAACCAGCTTTCTGTCAGAAATGTAGCGGTGATAGATAAACTTGACATAAATTTGCATGACGGTGTAAGCGTGCTTACAGGTGAAACCGGTGCAGGTAAGTCGATTATAATAGATTCGATAAATATGATTTTGGGCGACAGAGCAAATAAAGAGCTTGTAAGATACGGTACGGATAAGGCTGTTGTACAAGCTGTTTTTGACGCACCTAAAAGTGTTATAAATATTCTTGAAGAAAACGATATTGACGTTGAGGACGAAACTGTTATAATTACACGACAAGTTACAAAAGAGGGAAAAAGTGTAGCGAGAATAAACGGAATGGTTGTAACGCTTAACATACTTCGTGAAATATCGGACAGACTTATTAATATTCACGGTCAGCACGATAATCAGGCACTTTTGACGCCGATAAGACATATTACGTTTTTGGACGCGTATGCCGATAATGAGGAATATATAAACAGGTATAAGGACATATTATCAAAAAAACGTGAAATAGAAAAGAAGATTTCTTCACTTGAAATGGACGAGCAGGAAAAAATGCAGAGAATTGACTTGCTTGAATATCAAGTTAAGGAAATAAAAAAAGCATCGCTTGAAAAAGGCGAGGAGGACGATTTAAGAGAACAACGTGATATATACACTAATGCGGAGCAGATAACAAAGTCCGTAAATGAGGCGTATATGAACTTGTATGAGGGTGATGAAATACAATCCGCATATGACGGTATAAGCATTGCCGTGAATGAGATTTCTCAGATAAGCGACTTAAATCCTCAACTTAAATCGATTTATGATACTTTAAATGAAATTATGTATTCGCTTGAAGATACGGCACACGAAATAAAAGAGTTCGGCGAAACTGTTGAATTTGATGAGCAGACTTTAAACGAGATTGAAGAACGACTTGATTTGATTTCAAGATTGAAACGCAAATACGGAAACAGTATTGAAGAAATACTTGCATATTTGAAAAAAGCCGAAAGCGAACTTAATGATATAAAGCTAAGTGATGAGAGAACAAACGAACTTAAAGAAGAACTTAAAAATATAACAAAAGAGCTTAAAGAAAAGGGCAATGTGCTTACGCAAAGACGTGAAAATGCCGCAAAAGTTCTTGAAGAAAATATCGAAAAGTCGTTGCACGAGCTTAATATGGAAAAATCCAAATTTAAGGTTAATATAGAGAATGACGGTACATTTTACGATAACGGTATGGATAAGGTTGAGTTTTTAATCAGCACAAATCCGGGTGAGCCGTTAAAACCGCTTGTGAAAATTGCGTCGGGCGGTGAATTGTCAAGAGTAATGCTTGCGATAAAGTCGATTTTGGCTGATTCGGACGGCGTTGATACAATGATATTCGATGAAATTGATACCGGTGTTTCCGGTAAGGCGGCAATGAGTATTGCGAAAAAACTTGCGGTTATTGCAAAAAACAAGCAGGTTATTTGTATTACACACCTTCCGCAGCTTACGGCAATGGCGGATAATCATTATTTGATACAGAAGAATACCGATGGCGAGCTTGCGTCTACAACTTTAAAGGAGCTTGACGAAGAAGGCAGAGAACTTGAACTTGCGAGAATAATCGACGGCGGCGAGGTTACGGAACTCGCTTTAAGTCACGCAAAGCAAATGCTTGAAAATGCTAAAAATAATTAAAAATGTGCAGTAGGGAGGCGGCATAATGGAATCACAGACAATGAAACACTCACATTCGATACTTGCACAGCTTGTATTGCCAATGCAGGCTAATCCGGCGGGGAATGTGCATGGTGGTGAAATTATGAAAATGATGGACAGTGCGGCAGGGGTTGCGGCACAGAAACACGCCCACACAAACGTTGTCACCGCACGAGTTGACGAGCTTAATTTTAAAAAGCCGGTGCTTGTGGGCGAGCTTGTAACATGTAAGGCACAGGTCATATATGCGGGATGTTCGTCAATGGAGGTCTTTGTGACGGTCGAGTCGGAGGACCTTATTACAGGCAATAAACAGATTGCACTGACCGCATTTTTTACGATGGTTTCGCTTGATGAAAACGGTAAGCCGTCACCTGTACCGAAGCTTGTTTACGATGAAAATAATGCGTATGAGAGTAAATTATATAAAGTCGGCGAAAAAAAGCACATTTTGCATAATCAGAGAAAATCTTAATATATGATTTTGTTTGCAATTTGTTTTAGGATATGTTATAATATCAAAGCAGTTTGACGAAAGGAGAATTTCTATGGCGGATAAAAAAGAAAATACAAAAACTCTTGCACAGAATAAAAAAGCACGTCACGAGTATTTTATTTTGGAAACAATAGAGGCCGGCATAGAATTAGCCGGAACAGAAGTTAAATCTGCAAGATTGGGTAAGGTTAATCTTACCGACGCGTATGCGTCAATCAAAAACGGGGAAGTATTTATAAAGCAGATGAATATAAGACCTTTTGAACAGGGAAATATATTTAATCGTGACCCTCTTAGGGACAGAAAACTTCTTCTTCATAAGAAAGAAATATTGAAACTTACAAACCAAATACAGCAGGACGGTTATGCTTTAATTCCTCTTGCAGTGTATTTGAAAGGTTCTTTGGTTAAAGTATCTTTGGCAGTTGCAAAGGGTAAAAAACTTTATGATAAGCGTGAAGATATTGCAAAGAAAGACGCAAAACGTAATATTGAGCGGTCGATAAAAAATTATAACCGTTATTAATATGGGGGTGCAATGGTTTCGACGGGGATGTTGAATCCCGAGTAGCGAGTAGTGTTGAGTGCCACTTAAAACGGCTCAAACTTTTAAATATAAACGCTAACGATACAGAATTAGCTTACGCTGCCTAATTGCGGCGTTGTCTCCCCTGTGAGTACCACGGCATAGGGCAAGGCATCATTTTAGTGGTGAACGTGAGTAAAGGGATGTCCTGACCTTTTCCATGATTTAAGGACTACCGATGATATAACTTTGGTTGTGGAGTAGTATCAAAGGGAATATTGACCATAACCTGCACTCGGAGAAACTTGGGTGGATATGTTTTCGGACAGGAGTTCGATTCTCCTCACCTCCACCAATTAAAAAACAAACCGCTAAAATTGGCGGTTTGTTTTTGTTTTAAATAGACTGTACACGTTTTTTACACGTTTTTTACACGTTTTTACTTACGGAATATATTTCAGTTAAATAATAAAGGATACAATATCTATACGAAACGGCACAACAAAGGCGCCATTAGGTAGTATAAATATTGTATCCTTAGCAGATAGTATAGTCTATAATGAAATAATTGTCAAGAATTTTTGAGGCAGAATATAGATAATAAAATTATTTTGTGATATTAATTTCAATAAAAAAGCCGTTGTCTTACTCCAGAAGTCAAGGCTCCGATTGCCAAGCGTCCTGCTTCGCAACAACAGCTTTATACATAGTATACGTGAAAAATTTACAGATGTCAATCCTAAAATTGAAAATTAATCTTGAAATATGATATTTATTAATTTAAGAATGAGAGGATAAAATATGAAAAATCAAGAAAAAGACTTAAAGAATGAGAACACGGGCAGTACAAGAAGAAAGTTGACAAAAGAAGAATTGACAGCTTTATGTCGAAGAATGGAGAAACACGGACAAAGATTCAGAGAGTATATGAGAATGGTAGAAGAAGAACGTGAAAGAGCAGAACAAGAGAAAAATCAAAAATAAAAAAAACCGCCTACTCTGCCAAGTAGACGGTTAAAGTTTATAATAAACCGTTATGCAGAAATAACCATTGGTTATTTCTCTTGTTTATATTCTAGCAAATAAAGTCTGGATTGTCAATGAATTTTTGTTATAATTTATTTATATAAAAATGTGATTGGATTGTTGGAAAAAACGTAATTACGAAAGCAGATGAGCAAAGTGATTAATATGATACCGGACCCTGATTGTGAAAGTTTTTGCGGACTATATGCAGGAGGTCCCTCAGAAATATTGCCACCATCTGAATATGACTTAGGAAAATTAGCAAAATATTTAAAAGCAAGGAAAATAAAATATACACAATTAACATCAGAAGAATTAGAAAAATTTAAAATAAATATAAATTGAATAAAGAGGAAACAACGAGAAAAATAAATTTAAGAGGGCGGAAAAATGGAAAAATTAGATTTGCGTTTGGCGTCTAATCCTGATTGGTGGGAACGGAATGAAAACTATGCAAAAGTTTTAAAACCAAATGCACCCAAAGAGGCACAAGATAGTTACCAACATTTTTTAGAACAATGCAAGTACTATGATAAAATATACGGAAAGGGTAAGTGGGGATAACAGTAAAACAAGCCATAGCGTATTTTCAATAGGGGTATTGATAAATGAAAACTTATACTGTAAAGATAGAATCAGGAGTTCAGATAAGAATTGAATCTGTAGATGAAAATATGAAAATTTATGACGGATTGATTTCATATTTAGATAACAGTAAAGATGTGAAGTGCATAAAAAAGACGATGACATTTGAAACACCTATATCAGATTATGAATATAAGGATATTCCGTTTTCTGTTTTGTTTGATGAGATGTGTGATGAAACATTTGTATTTGTTGAAAAAGCGTATGATTGCGGTTTAATAGAACAGTTGTTACATGAGTTTAATTAATACAATCATATAAGTGGAAAGAATATATTAGGTAAAGGATTGATATATTATGGATTATGCTAAATTTGAAAAATTTTCAAGAATTTTATGATGCTGTCGAAATGGGATTAGATATAGAATTTTTTATAGACGGAATACGATATAATATTTCATGGCAAAACAACAAACCTTTTATATGTGTATGTCCTGACGGAGAACCGAATTATTATAGTGATACACAGGATTTATTGGATAATCATAAGATAGACGGAGTGCCGATAAAGGATTTGTGGCAAAATATTGATATATATGCAATGTAAAATGGTGAGGATTATGAAAGAGTTGGAATTGATAGCAGAATATGAAACATCTTTTGGAAAAATTATACTTGTAAAAAGTTGTGAAACTTTAAAAGTCGGTGAAAATATCTTAGTAAAAGATAAAATTTATAAAATTAAAAGAATAATACTTCCGACAAGACCGACACAAAATGATGTGATTTCTATTCTTGTCTGATAAACAAAAATAAAAGCACGTTTTAAACGTGCTTTTTTCTTATCCAAGAAAAAACATAAGCAAATTATTTTGAATGTTTTGTCTGTCATTGTATAGACAAAAAGTGAATTATGTTATATAATAATATAAATAAATATGGCGTAATATAATACAGTACAGCCAAGACGGAGGAAAGGTTATGGCGAATTACGAAGAAAAAACAGTGCTTATGGATGAGGCTACCTCAAAAAGAGCGGTCAGCCGAATTGCATATGAAATTGTTGAGAGAAATCGAGGAACTGAAAATCTTGTCATAATAGGTATTCAAACGAAAGGTGTATCACTTGCAAAGCTTATAATCAAGAAAATCGAAGAAATCGAGGGTATTAAGCTTGAACTCGGAAGTCTTGATATAACGTTTTACAGAGATGATTTGACAAGACTCAGCAAGCATCCGGTAGTTGCAGGAAACGACATTGCATTTTCAATAGAGGATAAGAAAATAATCTTAGTTGACGATGTATTGTATTCAGGCAGAACCATAAGAGCGGCGATGGAAGAACTTTTTGACATGGGACGTCCGGAAAAAATCGAACTTGCGGTACTTGTAGACAGAGGAAACCGAGAACTTCCTATCCGTGCTGACTACATTGGAAAAGATGTTCCGACTTCGCATGATGAATATATTGATGTTGTAATAAACGATGATAAATTAGAAAAAGTATCAATATGCGGTAAGGGGGATAATTAATAATGAAGAAAGATTTACTCGGACTTAAAGACATAAGTGCGAAAGAAATAGAAAACATACTTGAAACAGCCGGAACGATGAAACTTATATTAGGTCAGCCTAATAAAAAGACTCCTCATCTTCAAGGCAAAACTGTTGTAAATCTGTTTTATGAAAACAGTACAAGAACAAGATTATCTTTTGAGCTTGCGGCTAAATATATGAGTGCCAACGCAGCTAATATTACTGCAAGCGGTTCATCGGTACAGAAAGGTGAAACGCTTATAGACACTGCCGAAACAATCAATGCAATGGGTACCGATATTCTTGTAATGCGACATAATATGAGCGGTGCACCGCATCTTATCGCTCCGCTTGTAAGTGCGTCGGTAATCAATGCCGGTGACGGTATGGACGAACACCCTACGCAAGCACTTTTGGATATGCTTACAATCAAGGAGAAAAAAGGCGGATTTAAAGGTCTTAAAGTTGCGATTATAGGCGATATTTACCACAGCAGAGTTGTGAGAAGTAATATTTACGGACTTACAAAGCTTGGTGCAGATGTAAGCGTAGGTGGCCCTACAACGCTTATGCCTCCGGGAATGGAAAGACTTGGAGTAAAAGTATTTAACAATGTTGAGGACGCAATAAAAGACGCAGATGTTGTTATGGGACTTAGAATACAACTTGAAAGACAGAAAAAAGGCTTGTTCCCAAGTATAAGAGAATATTACAGATTCTTCGGAGTTGACAACGAGAGATTAAAACTTGCCAAACCGGGCGCACTTGTAATGCACCCGGGACCGGTAAATCGCGGTGTGGAATTTTCATCAAGCGTCATTGACGGCGAACAAAGCGTTATAAACGAACAGGTTACAAACGGTGTTGCAGTCAGAATGGCGGTTATGTATATATTGTCAAGAGGCGGATTTGAAGACTAACGAAAGGGAAAGAATATGAAGATATTAATTAAAGGCGGTAGGGTAGTTGACCCTAAAAATGATTTTGATAAAGTAGCGGACGTACTTGTGGATAACGGTGTTATATCCGAAATAGGCGAAAATATTAATGCCAACGGTGACGTTACCGTTATAGATGCAGAAGGTAAAATTGTGTCACCGGGACTTGTTGATATGCACAGCCATTTGAGAGATCCGGGACAGGAATATAAAGAAGATATTGAATCGGGTACAAGAAGTGCCGCAATGGGCGGTATCACATCAATCGCTTGTATGCCGAATACAAAGCCTGTAACAGACAGTGAGCCGATTGTTACTTATATAAAGACAAAGGCTAAGGAAGTCGGTCATGTAAACGTATATCCGATAGGCTCAATTTCAAAAGGTCTTGAGGGTAAGGAGCTTGCTGAAATCGGCGAACTTAAAAATGCCGGTGCGGTTGCAATATCAGATGACGGCAGACCTGTTGTTGAATCAGGGCTTATGCGAAGAGCGTTGGAATATGCAAAAATGTTTGATATAGCCGTTATATCTCACTGCGAGGACTTGGGACTTGCCGACGGCGGTCAGATGAACGAGGGCTTTATGGCAACATATCTTGGCTTAAAGGGTATAACAAGAGCGGCAGAAGAAGTAATGGTTTCAAGAGATATACTAATCGCAGAAGCTACACATACTGCAATTCACATTGCGCATGTAAGTACAAGAGGTTCTGTTGAACTTGTAAGACAGGCTAAAAAACGCGGAGTAAACGTTACTTGCGAAACTTGCCCGCATTACTTTACACTTACTGAAAATGCTGTTGACGGCTTTAATACAAATGCGAAAATGAACCCGCCTTTAAGAACTTCTGATGATGTCGAGGCAATCAAAGAGGGATTGAAGGACGGAACGATTGATTGTATCGTAACAGACCACGCACCGCACCATATTGATGAGAAAAATTGCGAATTTGCACTTGCATTAAACGGTATCGTAGGTTTTGAAACATCATTGGGATTGGGACTTCAATACCTTGTAAAATCCGGTGTTTTGACTTTGAACGAACTTATTGAAAAAATGGCAGTCAATCCGTCAAGAATACTAAGAATTAATAAAGGCAGTTTGTCAATAGACGCAGACGCCGATATTACTATATTCGATCCGTCAAAAGAATGGACGGTTGATATTTCAAAATTCCAGTCAAAGAGCAAAAACTCTCCGTTTGACGGCTTTACTCTTTGCGGTAAACCGGAATACGTTATAGTAGGCGGAAAAATAGTTGTAAACAATGGTGAACTTGCATAGGAGGTAAACAATGTCAGTAGATTTATTAGTACAGAAAATTAAAGAAAAGGGCAATCCGTCAGTGGCCGGACTTGACCCGAAAATCGAATATGTTCCGGAGTATATCAGAAAAAAAGCATATGCCGAATACGGACAGAATTTAAAGGGTGCGACAGAGGCTATATGGGAATTTAACAAGGGTCTTATAGACGCACTTTATGACGTTGTACCTGCTGTAAAGCCACAGTCGGCTTTCTATGAAATGTACGGTCTGTGCGGTGAAGAAGTAATGCACAGAACCATTTCGTATGCAAAAGAAAAGGGCTTGTATATAATTCTTGACGTAAAGAGAAACGATATAGGCAGTACGGCAGAGGCTTATTCAAAAGCATATCTCGGCAAAGTTGATATAGACGGTGTGGAATGTGAGCCTTGCCCTGTCGACTGTGTTACAGTAAATCCTTATTTGGGAACAGACGGAATACAGCCGTTTGTAAATGATTGTAAGGCATTTGATAAAGCGATATTTGCACTTGTAAAGACATCTAATCCGTCATCCGGCGAATTGCAGGATTTGCTTGTCGGTGACGAACATATATATGAAAAGGTTGCACAATGTGTGAATAAGTGGAACGAAGAAACTATCGGCAAGAGCGGATACGGTGCAGTCGGCGCGGTTGTCGGTGCAACATATCCCGAACAGGCAAAAGTTTTGAGAAAGCTTATGCCTAAATCATACTTCCTTGTACCGGGTTACGGTGCACAAGGCGGCGGTGCAGAGGGTGTTAAACCATGCTTTAATGAGGACGGACTCGGTGCGATAGTAAACTCGTCAAGAGGTATTATGTGTGCATATAAAAAGGGCGATTGGAAAGAAGAACAGTTTGCCGAGGCGGCAAGAGCAGAGGCAATCAGAATGAAAAATGATCTTACAAGCGTGTTATAAGGAGTAGCAGATGAAAAAAGTTGAGAATTGCAAACTAATCAGCAAGACGGAAATTATAGACGGGATTTTTGATTTTGTAATTGAAAGTGAAGATATTTCAAAAGAGGCACAATGCGGACAGTTCCTTCATATAAACTGCGGTGACAGCACATTTTTAAGACGTCCTATAAGTATTTGTGACGCCGAAAACGGAAAAGTAAGATTTATTTTTGAAGTCAAGGGTAAGGGTACAGAGGAACTTGCCAAAAAAGAAGTCGGCGATTGTATAGATGTTATGGGACCTTTGGGACACGGCTTTGAAATAAAGGACAGTGTGAAAAATGCTGTTATAATCGGTGGCGGTATTGGTGTATTTCCGCTATACAAATTGGCAAAGAATATAAATGCCGATGTATTTCTCGGTTTCAGAAGTAAAGACAGAGTTGTTATGGAAGATGAATTTAACGATGTTTCAAATATGGTTATAGTCGGAACAGATGACGGAAGTTACGGTTACAACGGATATATTGCATCGGCTATGGAACAATATCTTGATTCACATAAGTGCGATATGATTTATTCATGCGGTCCTATGCCTATGCTTAAAGCTGTTAAGAAAATTGCGGAAAGCAGAGGTATAAAGTGTCAGGTGTCTTTGGAACAGCGTATGGGCTGTGGTATCGGTGCTTGCCTTGTATGCAGCTGTGAAACAAATAAAGAGGGTACGGACAGATATGCAAAGGTTTGTACAAACGGTCCTGTTTTCTATTCTGAGGAGGTGACTCTGAATGACTAATACAAAAATTAATTTTTGCGGTGTTGAATTTAAAAACCCTATCGTAACTGCATCGGGTACTTTTGGCTTCGGTATGGAATACAATGAATTTGTATCTATCGAGGAGTACGGAGGGTTCGGTGCAAAAGGTCTTACAAGAGTACCGAGAGAGGGAAACAAACCTCCGAGAATTGCAGAAACGCCGAGCGGTATACTAAACAGTGTCGGACTTCAAAATCCGGGTGTTGAGCATTTCGCAAAGCACATAATGCCGATACTTGCGGAATATGACACAAATGTAATTGCAAATATGTCGGGTAACACGATAGAGGAATATTGTGAAATGGCTGAAATTCTTTCAGATACTGACGTTGCAATCATAGAAATGAATATTTCTTGCCCTAATGTAAAGCACGGCGGTTTGGCGTTTGGAACAGACCCTAAAGTAGTAAACGAACTTACAAGTGCAGTAAAAAAACATTCAAAGAAACCGCTTGTTGTAAAACTTTCACCAAATGTAACTTCAATCACTGAAATTGCAAAAGCCGCAGAGGCCGGCGGAGCAGACGGATTGTCACTTATAAATACACTTATGGGTATGAAGATTGACATTCATACAAGACGTCCGATTTTGGCTAACAACACAGGCGGACTTTCGGGTCCGGCAGTAAAACCTGTCGCAGTCAGAATGATTCACGAAGTACACGAAGCCGTAAAATTGCCATTGATAGGTATGGGCGGCGTTATGAGCGGTGAGGACGTAATCGAATTTATGCTTGCCGGTGCTTCGCTTGTGGCTTTGGGTACAGGACTTTTTGTAAAACCGGATTTAATTCTTCCTGTAAAGCAAGAAATCAAAGAATATATGGAACGTTATAATATTGAAGATATTAACAGCATTATCGGTACGGCTGTTATGAATTAGTTACAAAAAAGAGGGTGGTATCATCCTCTTTTTTGCGGATTATGAGAAATTTTAAAATTAAAAAAGGATTTTTGGGTGCGTATGTTGTATTATAAAAAGCGAAAGTATTTAAGACATAAAGCATTTTTTGAATAAAATTTCAATATAATATAAATAAAATGTTATAAAATGAGAAAATGGGGGTAAATATAACGTGAAGTGTATTTTTACCTCTGTTTTGATGAAAGATTGGAGCGTATAGTATGTACATATTAGCATTAAACGGAAGTCATAACAATGACGGAAATACTGCATTTTTGCTTAACGAAATTTTAAGACACTGTGCCGAAAAGGGTGCAGAAACTGAAATTTGCAGTGTCAGTGAGGCAATTATGGATACAAAAACACCTTTTTGCGTAGCCTGTTCAACGCCTTGTACAAAAAAGTGCTATAAAGATACAAAACTTGATACATTATTTGATAAAATCGAAAGAGCCGATTTTGTTGTTTTCGGAAGTCCTGTTTATTTTGGTTCTATGACAGGTCAGATGAAATGTTTTTTTGACAAGACAAGGGACGCAAGAGCTAATAAAAAGTGGCTCGGAAAGCCTATGGCGGCGGTAACTGTCGGTGCGTCAAAGTACGGCGGTCAGGAAAGGACTTTGGAGCATATTCATTCATGCGCACTTGTTTCGGGTATGACGCTTATAGGCAACAGCTCTGTATCGGGTATGGGACATTTCGGTGTATCTGCTCAGAAACCGGCAAATGAAGATACATATGCTATAAATCAATGCAAGATTTTAGCAGAAAGAATAATTGAAACGATAAGATAAGTATATTTTTACGCATTATGTGTGAAAATAGTACCATTGATAAAAGGAGGTGACGGTGTGCCAAGAAGAATTTCGGACGATATGATAGCGCAAATATGTGATGAAAATGACATAATTGACTATGTATCGAGATATGTACAATTAAAAAAATCGGGACGCGATTACAGCGGACTTTGTCCGTTTCACCACGAAAAAACACCGTCATTCCATGTAAGTCAGGAGAAACAGCTTTTTCACTGTTTCGGATGCGGTGCAAGCGGTAATTTGGTGCAGTTCGTAATGCGTACAGAAAATCTTGACTTTATTGATGCGTTGAAGTTGCTTGCCGACAATGCAGGTATAATAATTCCCGAAGATGACGGAAATTTTTCGGACGCGTCGCATGAAAAGAAGAAACGTATTTTGGCAATGAACAAACTTTCAGCGAGATTTTTTTATAATTGTCTGCGTGATAAAAACATAGGCGAAAAAGGTCAGCAGTATTTTGCAAAACGTAATATACCTTGGAAAACGGTTACGGTATACGGTTTAGGATATGCACCCGAAGGACACGATCATTTGCTTAAATATTTGACTTCGCAAGGATTTAAAACAGAAGAAATTGTTGAGGGCGGACTTGCCGTAAGCCGTGAGGGCAGAATATACGATAAATTCAGAGATCGTGTTATGTTTCCGATAATTGACGTTAGAGGAAATGTTATCGGTTTCGGCGGTCGAATTATGCACGACAATAAAGAAATTAACGGTTATAAAATACCTAAATATCTGAATTCGCCCGAAACACCTGTTTTTGATAAGGGCAGAAACTTATTTTCGCTCAACTTGGCGAAAAATGCAAAATCGTCGGAGATAATACTGTGCGAGGGGTATATGGATGTAATATCCGTATATCAAGCCGGTATAAAAAATATTGTTGCAACGCTCGGTACGGCTATTACGGAAAATCAAGCTAAATTGATGTTGCGTTACGGCAGTGAAATACTGATATGTTACGACAGTGACGAGGCAGGTACAAAAGCGGCGTTAAGAGCCATTGACATAATAAACAATGTAGGCGGCAGAGCAAGGGTGATACGGCTGAAAAATGCCAAAGACCCCGATGAATACATAAACAAAAACGGAGTTGAAAAATTCAAAGAGGCGGTCAAAAATGCGATGCCTGCCACTGAATTTAAGATTTCTTTGATAAAAAAGCAGTACGACGTAACGAGTACGGACGGTAAGATACTGTTTATAGATGAGGTAGTAAACATATTTACAAAATTAAAAGATGCTGTTGAGGTAGACGCCTATATAACGAAAGTCGCGGAGGATACAGGAATAAGCCGAGAGGCGATAGCAAGCAAATACCGTGAAAAAATATCGAAGGGCAGCTATAAAAGAATACCGACTAAAAATGAGTATCAGAAAAAAGTCGAACAAAGAAAGCGTGAAACAACGAAAAATCAAATGGTTACAAGCAGTTTGCTTGAAGCTGAAAAACGACTTTTGGGACTTATATCGCAAAGTAAAAAACTTTATAAAATGTCATCGGCACAGATTAAAGCCGAGGAATTTGCAACAGATGTGTACAGACGTTTGGCAAAAAGTATGTATGACAGCTATGAAAACGGAATGTCACCCGATCCGGCAATGATGTTAAATGATTTTTCGGACGACGATTTGAGTGAGGCGTCGGAAGTTTTTTATAATCTTGAAGTTTACAGCGGTGACGAAGAAACCGTCAAAGAACTTTTATATACAATTAAATTGGAGAAGTTGAATATGTGTATCAATGCCGAAACAGACCCTACGAATTTGATGGATTTGTTTAAGCAACGTGAAGAACTTCTAAATGAGAAAAATACTTGGGAGGAATAGTTTAATGCAGGAAAAGAAGAAAGACATTAAAAGAGAACTTATCGAAAAAGGTAAGAAAAAAGGGGTACTTACTTTTAAGGAAATAAGTGACGCTTTTGAAGACATTGAAGTGACACCGGAAGAAATAGAAAGACTTTATGACATTTTTGAAAAAGAATCTATCGAACTTGTTGAAGATTTGGATAAGGAACTTGAAGAAATCGAAGTAAGCAAGGAAGAACTTGAGGACTTGTCTGTTCCGGAGGGTATCAATATTGATGACCACGTTAAAATGTACCTAAAAGAAATAGGTAAAGTTAATCTGCTTACTCCCGAGGAAGAGTTGTCACTTGCCAAAAGAATGGCAGACGGAGAAACAGCAAAAGAACAGCTTGAAGAAATTGGCGAGAATATAGACGAAGATAGTAAAAAGCAGATTGATTTATTGATTGCGGACGGCGAAAAAGCAAAGAAAAGCTTGGCAGAGGCTAACTTGCGTCTTGTTGTAAGTATAGCAAAGCGTTATGTCGGTCGCGGTATGCTTTTCCTTGACCTTATTCAAGAGGGTAATCTTGGTCTTATCAAGGCTGTTGATAAGTTTGACTATACAAAGGGTTATAAATTCTCAACATATGCGACATGGTGGATAAGACAAGCTATCACAAGAGCCATTGCGGATCAAGCGCGTACAATCAGAATACCTGTTCATATGGTTGAAACCATCAACAAACTTGTAAGGGTTTCAAGACAGCTTGTACAGGAACTTGGCCGTGAACCTACGCCGGAAGAACTTGCAAAAGAACTAAATATGCCTGTTGATAAAGTGCGTGAAATTTCAAAGATTTCACAAGAGCCTGTTTCGCTTGAAACTCCTATCGGCGAAGAAGAGGACAGCCATCTTGGCGATTTTATTCCGGATGAGGACGCACCTGCACCGTCAGAGGCGGCAAGTTTTGTACTTCTAAAGGAACAGCTTGGAGCGGTTTTGGAAACGTTGTCTGAAAGAGAGGCAAAGGTTTTAAGACTTCGTTTCGGTCTTGACGACGGACGTGCAAGAACGCTTGAAGAAGTAGGTAAGGAATTTGACGTAACAAGAGAAAGAATAAGACAGATTGAGGCAAAGGCACTAAGAAAACTTCGTCATCCGAGCAGAAGCAAGAAATTAAAAGATTTTCTTGATTAATAACCAAAAAAGCAATACCGAAAGTGTATTGCTTTTTGCAAATGATTTTATAAACACGGAGGATATTATGGATTGGATTAAAGTATCTATATTTACGACATCAGAGGGTATTGAGCCTTTGAGCGGAAGACTGTATCAGCTTGGGATAACAGGTCTTGAAATTGAGGACGAAAAAGATTTTAAAGATTTTCTTGAAAACAATAAACAGTATTGGGATTATGTTGATGATGAGCTGATTAAGGAAAAAGAGGGCGAAACGGAAGTAATCGCCTATGTCAGCGATAATGCGGCAGGTCATGAAATGCTTATGGCAATCAGAAATACTGTTGCCGAAATGAAACAGCTTGATGATGAAAGCAAGTTCGGCAGACTTGAAATCCATATTGACAATATGAAGGAAGAAGACTGGGCGAATAACTGGAAGAAGTATTTTCACCCGTTGGAAGTAGGCGAAAAAATTCTTATCAAGCCTGAATGGGAAGAACTTAAAGATAATACCGACAGAATTGTATTCAATATAAATCCGGGTATGAGTTTCGGTACAGGCGGACACTATACAACACAGCTTTGTATCGAAACACTTGAAAAATACATAAAACCGGGCGTTAAAGTGCTTGATTTGGGCTGCGGCAGCGGTATTTTGTCAATTATATCATTGCTGTTGGGTGCAGACAGTGCGTTTGCGGTTGATATTGACCCGAATGCGGTTGATATTGCATATCAGAACGCAGGCATGAATGATGTCGACATATCGAAATATACGGTTAAAGCCGGAGATATAATTACAAATACAGAATTGCAAAATGAAATTGCCAAAAATGAATATGACGTTGTTGTGGCAAATATTGTTGCGGATGTCATTATAGCACTTGCTCCAAAAGCACGTGAATATATGAAAAAAGGCGGCGTGTTTATTACTTCGGGAATAATCGAGGACAGAGTAGACGATGTTAAAGCAGCACTTGAAAAATGCGGCTTTGAAATAAATTCAATCAAGCAAAGAAAAGATTGGGTATCTATTGTTTGCAAATAGCATTAACGGTGAAAGGAATGATAAAAAATGCTTGAATTAAAGAATAATATTTTTTATGTGGGAGTGAAAGACCCTACACTAAGAACATTTGATATTTTTATGGAAACGGAATACGGTACGACGTATAATGCGTATCTTGTAAAGGGTGAAAAGACGGCACTTATAGAAACAGCACACGAAAAGTTACTTGATTCGTATATTTCAAATATCGAAGAAATAATGCCTGTTTCTGAGATTGATTATTTGATATGCAATCATACAGAGCCTGACCATTCGGGAAGTGTCAAGAAGATACTTGAATTAAATCCTGATATTGAAGTTGTGGGCAGTATTGCGGCTATAAGAAATCTAAAAGAAATAACAAATATGACTTTTAAGGAACATATTGCAAAAGACGGTGCAGAGCTTGATTTGGGTGACGGAAAGGTATTGAAATTCTGTATAGTTCCTAATTTGCATTGGCCTGATACCATGGTGACATATCTTGAAAGTGAAAAGACACTTTTCAGCTGTGACGTATTCGGTGCGCACTATTGTGAGGACGCAGTGGTTGATGAGGATATAATTTACTACGATAAGTATGAAAAAGCAATGAAAGTTTATTATGACTGCATTGTATCACCATTTAATTCTTTTGTTGTCAAGGCACTTGAAAAGTTGTCGGCACTTGACATTGAAATGGTTTGTAACAGTCACGGACCTATACTTAAAAAATATATAGCAGAAGCCGTTAAAAAGTATTCTGCTTGGAGTGCACCAAAAGTTACAGAGAAAAAAACAGTCGCAATATTCTATGCGTCGGCTTACGGATATACAAAGAAAATGGCAGACACTATTGCAAAGACGCTTAATTCTTGTGATTTTGATGTTAAAGAATATGATGTTGCCGAAATCAACGACGAAATGATAACGGCACTTCACAGTGCGGATGCGCTTGTATTCGGTACACCGACAATCAACAGAAATGCCGTAAAGCCTGTATGGGATATTATTTCTTCGATTGACCTTGTTAATATGAAGAATAAGCCTTGCTTTGTATTCGGCTCATACGGCTGGGGCGGTGAAGGTATTCAGCTGGTGCATAATCATCTTGAATTGCTTAAACTAAAGCCTTTTGAAAAGCCGTTTGGTTGTATATTCAATCCGTCAGACGAAAAACTTGCCGAACTTGAAGATTATACAAAGAAATTTGCGGAAACGATATAAAACAAAAGCAGAGTCATAAGATATGACTCTGCTTTTTGGTATTTGACAAATCGACAAATTTGTTATAAAATTATGCCTACTGAAATAATAGGAAATATATTTGAGGATAGGGAATAATTATGAGCATAACAATAGAAGAATTGAATAAATTAGATAAAGACACATATCAAATTATAGATATTCGCGACAAAGAAGAAGTTCAAAAAGACGAAATGTCCGGAGCGGTTTATGTTCCGTCAGATGAGATAGAAACAAGCGAAAAGGTTGATTTATCAAAAAAACTGATTATTTGTTGCAGAATAGGTAAAATCAGCATAGACGTTGCGGAGCGGTTAAGAGAAAAAGGCGTTGACGCAGTGAGCCTTGAGGGCGGATATACTGCATGGCTGTTGGATTCGATAAAGCGAAAAGAGGCTGAGAGCATAAGTCGTGACGTTGAACAAAGTATAAGAAAAAAATTCCGTAAAAAAATTTGGCGTATGTTTGCAAAAGCAATTAATACTTATGATTTGGTTAAAGAGGGCGACAAGATTGCGGTTTGTATATCGGGCGGAAAAGACTCAATGCTTATGGCAAAACTTTTTCAGGAACTTAAACTTCACAATAAATTTGAATTTGAAGTGAAATTCTTGGTTATGGATCCTGGTTACAGCCCTGAAAACCGTAAGGTTATAGAGGAAAATGCAAGAAAATTGAATATCCCTATAACTATTTATGAATCCGATATATTTGAGTCGGTTTATAATGTTGAAAAGTCGCCTTGCTATTTGTGTGCAAGAATGAGAAGGGGATATTTGTATAAATTCGCAAAGAATATGGGCTGTAATAAAATTGCGTTGGGACATCACTATGACGATGTAATTGAAACGATATTAATGGGAATGCTGTATTCGGGACAGGTGCAAACAATGATGCCGAAACTTCACAGCACAAACTATGAGGGAATGGAACTTATACGACCGCTTTATTTAATTCGTGAGCAGGATATAAAATCGTGGTGTCGATATAACGATTTGCATTTTATACAATGTGCCTGCAAATTTACGGATACTTGTACAACGTGTAATAACGAAGAAAACCGTTCAAAGAGAGTTGAAATAAAAGAACTTATAAAAACATTGAAACAGGTAAATCCGTACGTTGAGGGGAATATATTCAAAAGTGTTGAAAATGTCAGTTTAGAGGCGATTGTTGCGTACAAAATTGACGGTGTGAAACACAGTTTTCTTGAAACGTACGACGAAGAATAACTATATGTTGTACCGTTCAATTTGGCATTACACAACAAAATCCAAACAAAACAAGAATTTTGAAATGAAAAAGAAATAAATATTCACAAACTATTTTTACAATGACTATTGATTTATTTGGCAAAATAGTATAGAATAATAAGTAACAAAACATAATATGTTTTATACGAAATTTAGGAGGCAATATATAATGAGCAATATTAGGTTTGACTATTCAAAAGCACTTCCGTTTGTCGGACAGCATGAGATTGATAATATGGCTGAATATGTTAAAGAGGCACATAATATGATTCATAACAAAACCGGTGCAGGTAACGATTTTCTGGGTTGGGTAAACTTGCCTACGGATTATGATAAAGAAGAATTTGCAAGAATTAAAAAGGCAGCTGAAAAGATTCGCTCTGATTCAGATGTACTTGTTGTAATCGGTATAGGCGGTTCGTACCTTGGTGCAAGAGCGGCTGTTGAAATGTTACAACATTCATTCTATAATGCTCTTGACAAAGACAAGAGAAAAGGCCCTGCTATTTTCTTTGCCGGAAATAACATCAGTTCGACATATATGGCTGATTTGCTTGAAACAGTAGAGGGTAAAGATATTTCAGTAAACGTAATATCAAAATCCGGAACAACAACAGAACCTGCTATTGCGTTCAGAATATTTAAAGACTTGCTTGAAAAGAAGTACGGCAAGGAAGGCGCAAAAGAAAGAATTTATGCAACAACAGATAAAGCTCGCGGTGCATTGAAGTCGCTTGCAGATGAAGAAGGTTACGAAACATTTGTTATCGCTGATGACATCGGCGGCAGATACTCTGTTCTTACTGCAGTAGGTTTACTTCCGATTGCAGCGGCAGGTATCGATATTGACAAGATGATGCAGGGTGCAAAAGAGGCACAGGATGAATATGCTAATCCAAATCTTTCAGAAAACCAATGTTATCAATATGCGGTTGTAAGAAATGCACTTGCAAGAAAAGGCAAGACTGTTGAAATGATGGTTAATTATGAGCCTGCACTTCACTATTTCGGCGAATGGTGGAAACAGCTTTACGGCGAAAGTGAAGGTAAGGACAACAAGGGTATTTTCCCTGCGGCGGCAGACTTCTCAAGTGACCTACATTCAATGGGACAATACATCCAAGAAGGACAAAGAATTTTGTTTGAAACAGCTTTGCTTGTTGAAAATCCTCGCAAGAATATTGAAATTCAAGCAACAGAGGATAATATTGACGGACTTAATTTCCTTGCAGGCAAGACTATCGACTATGTAAATTCAAAAGCTGCACAGGGTACTGCTTTGGCTCATACAGACGGTCAAGTTCCTAACCTTGCGGTTATTGTACCTGCGCTTGACGCATATAATTTCGGTAAAATGGTATATTTCTTTGAAAAGGCTTGCGGTCTTTCAGGATATTTGCTTGGGGTAAATCCTTTTGATCAACCGGGTGTTGAAGCATACAAAAAGAATATGTTTGCACTTCTTGGTAAGCCGGGTTACGAAAGCGAAAAGGACGCTCTTGAAGCAAGATTAAAGTAAAATCAGAGAGGGCGACTCTCAGAAAATAAAATTTATTATAAAGGAGGAAGGTTAACATGGTTGAACTTCTAATTGGAAAAAAAGGCACCGGTAAGACAAAGGCTCTTATTGAGAAAGTGAACAACGCTCTAACGGTTGCAAAGGGCAACGTTGTTTTTATCAGCAACGACACAAACAGAAATATTTTTGATGTAAAGTCAAAGGCGAGAATGGCAGACACATCAGAGTTTGAAATTAAGTCATATGATGAATTCCTTGGATTTATCAGCGGTATTGTAAGCCGTGACTTCGATATTACAAACATTTTTGTTGACGGTATTTTCAAAATTGTCGGCTCAGACAATCTTGACGGATTTGAATCATTCCTTAACAGACTTGAGACTATGAGCCAAAAGTTTGAAATCACATTTGTAATATCAGTAAGCATAGATGCTGAAACAGCACCTGATTACATAAAGAAATTAGCGTAAGACGCGAAAAAACAAAGGTGCCTGTATGAATTGAACGTATGAAATTTGTACAGGCACGATTAATTATTTGGAGGTTTTGATTAATGCAGTATCATAGTACGAGGGATAAGAGCATATCTGTAAGTTCGGCAGAGGCTATAAAAACAGGACTTAGTGCAGAGGGCGGACTTTTTGTTCCGGAAAGCTTTCCTTCAGTTAGTTTAGATGAGATTAAAAATTTGGCGTCAAAGTCATATAACGAAAGAGCATATTTTGTACTTAGCAAGTTCCTTTCTGACTTCACAGAAGAAGAACTTAAAAAGTGCATAGACAGTGCATATACAAAGGAAAAGTTTGAAACAGAGAGCATTGCTCCTGTTTATAAACTTAACGATACAACATATTTCCTTGAATTATGGCACGGCCCGACTTGTGCTTTTAAGGATATGGCACTTCAAATTCTTCCTCATCTTCTTACAACATCAATGAAAAAGACTAATGAAGATAAAGAAATCGTAATCCTTGTTGCAACGTCGGGTGATACAGGTAAGGCTGCACTTGAAGGCTTTAAAGATGTTGCAGGCACAAGAATTATCGTATTCTATCCTGACAACGGTGTAAGTGAAATTCAAAAGCTTCAAATGGTTACTCAAGAGGGTAATAACGTAAGTGTTGCCGCGGTTAAGGGTAACTTTGACGATGCTCAAAGCGGTGTTAAGAAGATATTTACAGACACTGATTATAAAAATCTTCTTGACAGAAATCAATTTAAGCTTTCATCTGCAAACTCAATCAACTGGGGCAGACTTGTTCCTCAGATTGTATATTATTTCTCATCATATGCAGAGCTTGTAAAGAATAACGAAATTGAAATCGGCGATAAGATTAATGTTGTCGTTCCAACAGGTAACTTCGGTAATATTCTTGCCGCATATTATGCAAAGAAAATGGGCTTGCCAATCGCTAAGTTTATTTGTGCGTCGAATGAAAATAATGTTTTGACAGATTTCATAAAGACTGGTGTTTATAATAAGAACAGAGATTTCCATACAACAATCTCACCGTCAATGGACATTCTTATTTCAAGTAACCTTGAAAGATTTCTTTATGACCTTACAGGTTGTGACGATAAACTTGTCAGCGAATGGATGAAAGAGCTTAACACTAATGGCAGCTATGAAGTTTCAGCTGACGTTAAGGCAAAAATGCAGGAAATGTTTACTGCAGGTTGCTGTGATGATGCAGAAACAATGGCTACAATTAAAAAGTGTGCGTCTGAATATGATTATGTTATTGATACTCACACTGCCGTTGCAAAGTCTGTTTACGATAAGTATGTTGCTCAAACAGGCGACACAACAAAGACAATTATTGCATCAACTGCAAGTCCGTTCAAGTTTAATCAGAGTGTTCTTATTGCGCTTGAGGATCACAATGCAGTTGTCGGTAAAGACGAATTTACTCTATTGAAGGAACTTTCTGAAAAGAGTAATATGCAAATTCCTAAGTCACTTTATGAACTGAAAGATAAGTCAGTTGTATTTGACCTTGTATGCGATAAGGACGAAATGCAACAGATTGTAAGTGACTTTCTTATGGTTGAGTAAAATTAAATATTTTAAATAATTAATGAAAGGTGTAACAATGTTACACCTTTCATTTTAACGGAGGTTTTATATGCGTTCTATAGAAGAAACAATAAATGCACTAAAAAACGGTGAATATGATGATAAGCTTACATATTTGTATTCATGCGATAAAAATGATGTGAAAAAGTATTCGGACAGATATATTGACGTTATAAACGGCTTTGAAGAAACATTCGGTAAAGACGGCGATATTGCTTTGTTCTCCGCTCCGGGACGTACTGAAATCGGAGGCAATCACACAGACCACCAACATGGTTGCGTACTTGCCGGAAGTGTTAATCTTGATGTTATATCTGCCGCACGACCAAACGGCACGAATACTGTTCGTATTCAATCAAGAAACTATCCGCTTGATGTGATTGAACTTGACAGTCTTGAAATAAGAGAAAAGGAATTTGACAAGGCGATTTCTCTTATAAGAGGTGTAATTAAAAAATTTGTTGATTTGGGTTATGACGTTAAAGGCTTTGACGCGTACACAACATCAAATGTACTTAAAGGCTCGGGACTTTCATCGTCAGCGGCTTTTGAAGTGCTTGTCGGAACAATTATAAACGGACTTTTTGCAAATAACGAAGTAAATCCGATTGAAATTGCAAAATTCGGACAGTTCGCCGAAAATGTTTATTACAATAAACCAAGCGGACTTATGGATCAGATGGCATCATCTGTCGGCTCGGTTGTGGCTATTGATTTTAAGAGTACGGAAGAACCGATAGTTGAAAAAGTTGAATTTGATTTAAAAAAGCATAATCACGCTCTTTGCATTATTGATTCGGGTGCGGATCACGCAGATTTAACTGATGAATATGCGACAATTCCGTCTGATATGAAAGCAGTTGCGGGATTTTTCGGTAAGAAATTTTTGCGTGAAGTTGATGAAAATGAGTTTATGGCGAATATCAAAAACATTCGTGCAAAACTTAATAATGACAGAGCAGTACTTCGTGCAATCCATTTCTTTAATGATAACAAACGTGCGCAGGAAGAAGTTAAGGCTTTGAAAAATGATGATTTTGAATTTTTCAAACAGCTTGTAAATAAATCGGGACAGTCGTCGTATATGTATCTGCAAAATGTGTTCGCAACAAGTATGCCTAAAAATCAAGCAGTGTCTTTGACATTGGCTTTGTGCGATGAAATACTTGGCGACAAAGGCGCGTACAGAGTTCACGGCGGTGGCTTTGCCGGAACTGTACAAGCGTTTGTTCCGCTTGATATGCTTGATGAATTTAAAACAAAAATTGAGAACGTGTTGGGTGAAAATATGTGCCACGTTCTTTCAATTCGTCCTGTCGGCGGATATGAACTTAAATAATTAAAAAAATCTTCTTGAAGTAAATTTTGTTTCTTCAAGAAGATTTTTGTTTTTTTAAAACAAACTTATAATCCAATACACAATACCGGCAACGAACGAGGCAAGTGTACCGTAAAGGATAACGGGACCGGCGATTGTGAAAATTTTTGCACCGACACCGAGCACCATACCTTCGGTTTTTGCCTCAAGAGCCGGGGAAACAACGGAATTTGCAAATCCGGTAATCGGTACAATAGTTCCCGCACCCGCAAATTTAGCGATTTTCGGGTAAATATCAAGTCCTGTAAGCAATGCACCGGCAAACACCAATATGATTGAAGTGGCAGTGCCTGCGGCTTCTGTATCAAGTCCCCATTTTTTAAACATAGTTAAAATAAAATGCCCGATTACGCATATTATTCCGCCCGATACAAATGCTTTTAAACAGTTTGAAAAAAGTTTTGAATTGGGTGTTTTTGTTTTTACGTATTCATTATATTCTTTGTTAGTCATTTCGTGTTTCATATTAAATTACTCCAGTCACATTATTTTAATATTATTTTCTCATAATAACGATAAAAGTATGCTTAATTATGAATAAAAAATAAAATTTTATCTTAAATATATCATACACCTTGAAATTTATGGCGATTTGAGATATACTTTAAATATACTTATGTTATTATGGAAGGAATGTTTTAATGTTCGGATACGTTACAGTATGCAAAAATGCGTTGAGCGAACAAGGCTTAAAGACGTTTAAAGCATATTATTGCGGATTGTGTAAGGCTATCGGCAAGAGATGTTCGCAATCGGCAAGGCTGGGACTTAGCTATGACATAACATTCCTTGCGATTGTTTTATCTTCGGTTTGCAAAAAAGAAATAAGTATGAAAGATAAAAAATGCGTGTTGCATCCTATCCGTGAAAATATATGCGTTGAAAATAACACGGCTCTAAATTATGCCGCTGATATGGGTGTTATACTTACTTATTTGAAATTGCTTGACGATTGGAATGATGACAAAAGTATAAAAGCGTTGTTTAGTATGTTGCTTTTTGCAAACGGTGTCAGAAAAGCTAAAAAACATTATCCGAGAGAATATGAAAATATCAGAAAATGTCTTGATGAATTGAGTCGGCTTGAAAAAAATAACTGCAAAGAAATTGATGAAACAGCCGATTGTTTTGCGAGAATACTTGAAATATTATTTACACCCGATTTTATTGAGGACAAGGATAAAAAACGTATTCTTGCGTGGCTTGGATATAATACAGGGCGATGGATATATATAATTGACGCGTATAACGATTTGGAAAAAGACGTAAAGAAAAATGATTACAATACCTTTAAAGCAAAATATGAGGATAAAAACGCGCAAGAAATAAAAGACACGATTAGAGAGGATTTATATACCTCAATGACGTTCACTCTTGAAAATGCGGCGTCTGCATATAATTTGCTTGAGATATACAAAAATAAAGAAGTTTTGGACAATATTATGTATATTGCACTAAAAGCTAAACAGAAAAGTATTTTAGGAGAAAGTAATGAATCCTTATGAAGTATTGGGCGTTAGCGAAAACGCCGATGAAGAAACAATAAAAAAAGCGTACAAAGAATTGGTGAAAAAATATCATCCCGACAGATACATTAATAATCCGCTTGCGGATTTGGCGGCTGAAAAGATGAAAGAAATCAACAAAGCCTACGATATGATAACGAATAAGCGTACCGCGACTAATACGGGATACAGTACGTCATCAAGAGGATATTCAACATCACAGACGCATACAAGCGGGCAGGCAAGTTTTCAAAATGTTCGTATTCTTATAACGCAGTCACGAATTCGTGAAGCACTTGAAATGCTTAACTTATTGCCGAAAACAGCGGAATGGTATTATTTATCGGGTCTTGCGAGAATGCAGGTCGGTTGGTATGACCAAGCCATAAGCTTTTTGCAGACTGCTGTACAGATGGAGCCGAACAATGTTGAATACAGAAGTACATTAAACAATGTAATGAACAGAAACAGAACATACACATCAACCACAAGTACCGGCTCAGATTCGGCAGGTTGTTGCGATTGCAGTGATTGTTGTAATTGCTGTACAACGTGGTTATGCTGCAACTGTATGTGCTGATAATATTAAACAGATTGGAGAAAATAGATGAGTAAAGAAGAACAACAGCAACATATTACATCAATAGGCGGTCAGGCGGTTATGGAGGGCGTAATGATGAGAGGACCTTTCAAAACAGCCGTGGCAGTGAGAAAGCCTGACGGTGATATTGAATGTAAGGTCGAGGAAAACGGAACAAAAACAAGAAAGAAGTTTTGGAGATTGCCTATAATAAGAGGTTGCGTGAGCTTTGTAGACAGTCTTGTTATAGGAATGAAAGCACTTATGTTCAGTGCGGAATTTGTCGATATTGAGGAAGAGGCGGAAACGGAAAGTAAGTTTGACAAGTGGCTTGACGATAAGTTCGGCGACAAAATCAAGGATATAGTAATTTATGTGTCAATCGCAATATCACTTGTATTCAGTATTGCTTTGTTTATGGTACTTCCTACTTTTCTTACGAAAGGTGCGGAAAAAATCGGTACACTTATTCCGTCAATTTCGGCATTTACAGATTCACACTTATTTACAAGCCTTTTTGAGGGTATAATAAGAATGGTGATATTTATAGGGTATTTGGCTATTGTTTCAAATATGAAAGACATTAAACGTGTATTCCAATATCACGGTGCGGAGCATAAGACGATAGCGTGCTATGAGGCAGGGGAAGAACTTACTGTTGAAAATATAAAAAAGCACACAAGATTTCATCCGAGATGCGGAACGAGTTTCTTGCTTTTCGTTATGATAGTGAGTATTTTGCTTTTTGCACTTTTGCCGAGAGTGGATATGGTTATATTGCGTGTTTTAATGCGTCTTGCACTTTTGCCGGCTGTAGCGGGTATTTCATTTGAAATTATAAAATTCGCCGGAAGAAGTAAAAGCAAATGGGTGGCATGGCTTTCAAAACCGGGATTGTGGCTGCAAAAACTTACTACAAGAGAACCTGACGCGTCGCAAATTGAAGTGGCGATTGAATCAATGAAACCGTGCATACCTGAAAATAAAGAGGACGACAGATGGTAATATCGGAATTTGTAAGAGAAACGGCAAAACATCTTGGAGATAATGCAAGGTTTGAGGCGGAGCTTATGGTTATGAGTGTTATGGAAATGGACAGAACCCGACTTGTTTTAAACGGCAAATTGCCTGTAATGCCTCAACATACTTACAGAATGAATAAAATGATTGAAAGACGTAAAAAAGGTGAGCCGCTGCAATATATACTCGGAGAAACCGAATTTATGTCACTTGATTTTTTTGTCAGAGAGGGTGTGCTTATACCGAGAAGTGATACGGAAATTCTTGTTGAAACTGTAATTGATAAAATCGGCGATAAGAAAATAATCGTAGCCGATATATGTACAGGTAGCGGCTGTATCGGAATAAGTATTGCACATTACAAAAAAAATACAGATGTTGAGCTGTTTGATATAAGCGATATTGCACTTGAAACGGCTGAAAAAAATATTAAAAGAAATAATGTGTCAGACAGAGTGAAATCGTATAAAATGGATATATTAAATGAATATCCGAAAAAAAAGTATGATGTTGTCGTATCAAATCCGCCGTATATAGAAAAAGCGGTTATTGAAACGTTGCAGACGGAAGTTAAGGACTATGAGCCGAGAATTGCGTTGGACGGCGGTGAGGACGGACTTGTTTTTTACAGACGTATAACCGAAACGGCACATAATTTTTTGAAAAAAGGCGGTCTGCTTGCATTTGAGATTGGCTATAATCAAGGCGAATCTGTAAGAGGTCTTATGCAAAACGACTTTTATGATACAGAAGTGATAAAAGATTTAAACGACAATGACAGAGTTGTAATCGGAAAACTAAAATGAGAGGATGATTTGATGAAAAAGATTGGTATTTTAACAAGCGGCGGAGATTGTCAAGGTCTTAATGCGGCAATCAGAGGTGTTGCAAAGGGACTGTATGAAGAAATTGACGACGTTGAAATTTACGGTATTCAAAACGGTTATGCCGGACTTATCCACGGTGATTACAAGAAGATGAATCAATCTGATTTTTCCGGTATACTTACAATAGGCGGTACAATTTTGGGTACATCACGTCAGCCGTTTAAGATGATGCGTGTCATTGAAGATGAAAACAGCATTGATAAAGTTGCGGCAATGAAAGATAATTATAAGAAAATGGGGCTTGACTGTCTTGTTATCTTAGGCGGTAACGGCACACACAAAACGGCTAATTTACTTTCCGAAGAAGGTCTTAATGTGGTTACAATGCCAAAGACGATTGATAATGACGTTTGGGGTACGGAAATGACTTTCGGTTTCCAAAGTGCCGTTGATATTGCAACGGAAGTAATAGACTGTATTCATACAACAGCTACTTCTCACGGACGTATTTTTATTGTTGAGGTAATGGGACATAAAGTGGGTTGGCTTAATTTGTATGCAGGTATCGCAGGCGGTGCGGATATAATTCTGTTGCCTGAAATTCCTTATGATATTAACGAAATTGCCAAAGTTATCGAAAAGAGAGAACAAGCCGGAAAGAGATTTTCAATTCTTGCCGTTGCAGAGGGTGCAATTTCAAAAGAAGAGGCAAAGATGAAGAAGAAAGAGCTAAAAGCACTTCGTGCGTCAATGCCTTATCCGTCAATATCTTATAAGATTGCAAAGGAACTTGAGGAAGTTACGGGTCATGAAATCAGAGTAACAGTTCCGGGACACTTCCAAAGAGGCGGAAGCCCTTGTGCATATGACAGATTTCTTTGCACGCGTTTCGGTGCGGCTGCCGCAAGACTCATAAAGAACGAACAGTACGGATTTATGGTTGCATTGCAGAATGAAAAAATTGTTCCTGTACCTCTTGGCGAGGTTGCCGGAAAACTTAAAAAAGTCCCTGTCGACAGCGATATTATCGAGGCGGCAAAGGAAATAGGTATATCATTTGGTGACTAAAAATTTGCAGATGTTAAAAAATCAGTTAGGATTCTGGAAAAATGAACTCATATATAAGGCTCTCCGAGTATGTGGAGAGCCTTATTCTTTTAATTCGTCTAAAAGACGTTCAAGACATTTTTTCTCTATTCTGCTGACGTAACTGCGGCTTATGCCGAGTATATCGGCAATTTCTTTTTGTGTTTTCTTCGGCTGATTACCGAGTCCGTATCGCCAACAGAGAATATTTATTTCGGTTGGGGCTAATATTTTTTTCATTGCGTTGTACAGTTTTTGAGCTTCAAGCTTGCCGGAAATGAGGTCGGCAATATCTGTTGAATCGCAAGTCAGTATATCCGAAAAAGTCATATTGTTGCCCTCACGGTCTGTGCCGATACTTTCATCAATGGAAATTTCATTTTGAAGTTTCTTTGACGAACGCATAACCATAAGCACTTCATTCTCAATACAACGTGAAATATATGTGGAAAGACGTGAATTTTTTTCGGGATTGAATGTGTTTATTCCTTTTATAAGACCGATCGTGCCGATAGATATAAGGTCCTCAAGATTTTTTTCGTCAGCATACTTTTTTGCAATGTGTGCAACAAGTCTTAGATTGTGTTCGATAAGTACATTTTTTGCACTTTCATCACCTTTTGCATACAAGTCAAGATATTTCTTTTCTTCACTTTTGTTTAATGGCTTAGGGAATGTCGCATTACCAGAAACGTATCCGGCAAGTATTAAAACAGTTTGTATCCATTCAAAAAATAAACCGCCAAGAAACATATCTCATAACCTCCTTTACACATAATATGCTTGACATATCGTACAAATAGCTAAATTGATGTCCTTATTTTTGTTAAAATTCGGAAAATTGGGTAAAATTAAAATGGTTGACGTAAAATGTCTTTTTATTGTAAACAATACGATATTGACTTGAAATGAGGAACATAATATAATGATAATTGAATAGGTATGAAATATCGAAATCGGAGGGTAGAATATATGCTATGTAAAGTATGTGGAGCTCAGATACCGGATGATGCTCAAGAATGTGAATTTTGCGGTACAAAAGTTAATGAAGATGCAAGTGCGGCAGAAGAAACAAAAGTAATTAATACAGATGAAATAGAAAATGCGTATCAGGAACATCAAGCCGAGTTGAATGAAAATTTGGGTGATGAACAAAATGATAATTCTGAAGAACAAGCAAATTCAGAAGGTGATGAAATCTATGATGATAATGAAAGAAGACGCCGTGAACAGGTAAAGAAAATGATGGAGGATAAGAAACAACAGTTGTCTGAAATCGAACGTCGCCGTAATGAAAAAAGAAAAAGACAAAGACGTAATCGTATCGTTCTTATTGGCGCAATTTGTGCTCTTGCGGTTGCGGCTGCCGGAATAGGTGTGTATTATCTTGTGTCAAATGTCAACGGCGGAAACAAAATAGAGGAAACACCTGCACCGTCAGTGGCAGTTGTGTCAACACCGAGTGTAATCGCAACACCTGAGGTAAGTGAAGAACCTGTACAGACACCTGAGTTATCAATGGAAACATCTCCGAGAGATGAAAACAGTACATCATCAAACAGCCAATCGTGGTCTGCAACAGGTAATACAGGCAGTGGTACATCAGCCTCAAGGAGAGGAAGTACATCGTCAAGCGGCACAACATCTAAGAGTAATACTTCAAACGGCTCATCAAGTACATCATCTAAAGGAACAGGTTCAAGCGGTTCATCATCAAGTTCAAGCGGTACAGGCTCATCGTCAAATACATCATCTGCACAAAACAGCGGAGTTTCATCTTCAAACATTTCTTCACAGCTAAGTACAGGCGGTGAAGTTATATATGACTCAAATGCCGGAAAATATTTAATGACATTTGTAACGAATAATGTTAAATATTACGCAACTGTTTCAGCCGGTAGTACAACGGAACAGATAAACGGCAAGCCTTACACGATAACGGCTGTACCGACGTCGGAAACGTATAACGGAAATACTGTATATGAAATTACGAATATAACGAATTATGCAGGTGACTATATACTTGCTAATTCGGGTACAAAACTTCTTACAAATGATGATATTAAGGGAATGTCAAAGCACGACCTTGCACTTGCGAGAAACGAAATATATGCCCGTCACGGACGTAAATTCCAAACGGAAGAATACAGCAAATATTTCAGCGGTAAGTCTTGGTATTCAATTAATCCGAATTATAATTACAGTGATGATGACAGTAATCTTAATTCGATAGAAGTTAAGAATGTACAATTTATATTAAATGCTGAAAGAAATTAAATAATATCAATAAACTAAAAGTCTGACCCACAGGGTCAGACTTTTTAATTAATGCTGTCAATATCATAAGGCGTGATTTGATATACAAAGTAATTGAGCCAATTTGAGAATAACAAATTAGCGTGAGAACGCCAACGGACAATCGGCTTTTTTGTAGGATCGTCATTCGGAAAATAGTGTTTTGGTATTATCGGATTTTTACCTTTGTCCAAATCTCTGAAATATTCATCACGCAACGTTGTTGCGTCATATTCTGCGTGACCTGTTACAAAAATACGTCTGCCGCCTTTTGTAAATACGATATACACGCCCGCCTCTTTTGAATCGCAAAGAATTTCAAGCTCTTTAACCTTTTTTATATCCTCTGCACGCACTTCCTGAAAACGTGAATGCGGTGCGTAAAATTCATTGTCAAAACCTCGTACAAGCTTTGCCGTGCGTCTGTTTACTTTATGTTTGAAAACTCCCGAACATTTTTCTTTTAACGGATGCTTCGGCACACCGTAATGATAGTAAAGACCGGCAAGTGCCGCCCAACATATGTGCAATGTTGAAGTGACGTGAGTTTTGGACCAATCCATTATGCGTGTAAGCTCGCCCCAATAATCAACATCTTCATATTCAAGGTTTTCAACTGGCGCACCTGTTATAATCATTCCGTCATATTTTGAATCTTTTATTTCATCAAAGGTTGTATAAAATGTTGCCAAATGTTCTGACGGTGTGTTTTTTGATTTGTGTGTATCCATTTGCAGAAAATCTATTTCAATTTGCAACGGTGAATTTGAAAGCAGTCTTAAAAGCTGTGTTTCGGTAGCTATTTTAGTCGGCATCAAGTTCACTATTACTATTTTAAGCGGACGAATATCTTGGTGCATAGCCTTTTTTTCACTCATAACAAAAATATTTTCTTTTCTGAGCTGTGCTGTTGCCGGAAGTTTGTCCGGTATCTTTATAGGCATATATATCCACTCCCTTGCTTAATATACTAACGTTTATTATAACACAAAACAGTATATATTACAATAGATTATCATTAATTATCATATAACAGAAAATTTGCAATATGTATAAATTATACTCAAAAGCATTATAATAAGTAAAGTACGGAGGTGTGTACAGTGATAAATGATACAGATACAGAAAGTAATATAGCGGAACAGGAACGACGGAATATTGAGGATTTGGGAAGTGTTGAAACAAAAAATCCGAGAGGTAATATACATTGTCTGAATATAATCGGTCAGGTTGAGGGGCATATGGTATTGCCGCCGCAGAACAAGACAACGAAATACGAACACGTTCTGCCGCAGCTTATAGCGATTGAGGAAAATCCGGAAATTGACGGACTTATGGTGCTTTTAAATACGGTAGGCGGTGACGTTGAGGCGGGATTGGCGATAGCTGAAATGATAGCCGGAATGAGCAAACCTACCGTTTCGCTTGTTTTGGGCGGCGGACACAGTATAGGTGTACCGCTTGCGGTTGCAACGGACTATTCGTTCATTGCACCGACCGCAACTATGACAGTGCATCCGCTCAGAATGAACGGCGTTGTAATCGGCGTTATGCAGACATTTCAATATTTTCAGAATATGCAGGACAGAATAATTGATTTTGTTGTTTCAAACTCAAATATATCATACGACAAATTTAAACAGTTAATGCTCACGACTGATGAAATAGCAAACGACGTGGGGAGTATATTATTTGCAAAAAAGGCGGTTGAATACGGGCTTATAAATGAAATGGGCGGACTTAAAGACGCACTTGAAAAAATGTATGAGCTGATAGAAAAGGAGAGAGAAAATAAAAAATGATTTATTCAATAGTGCCGACAGATGTTGTGTTTTTCGACAACACTCAAATAAGACAAAGACATCTAAAAATGTATAACAACGTGACACTTGAATTGACAGACGGACGCGTGGAGAGAATTATAAGCACAAATCCGCAGGATTATCTGAAATATCATAATTTACTCGGTTCAAACAATATTTAGAAAAAATATCTTGCAAAACTTTGTCTTATGGTGTATAATGTAACAGATTGCCGTACTCGTGGCAATACACTAATGAAGGAGGAAAAGAATATGCAAGATAATGTATATGACGTTTTGCTGGAGCGTGGACTTATTGCCCAGACAACACATGAACAAGAGATACGAGAATTATTAGGAAAGGAAAAAGTTACGTTCTATATTGGCTTTGACCCAACAGCAGACAGCCTTCATGTAGGACACTTTTTGCAGATGGTCGTAATGCGACATATGCAGAATTACGGACACAGACCGATTGCCCTTGTCGGCGGCGGTACAGGTCATATCGGTGACCCGTCGGGAAGAACCGATATGCGTCAGATGATGACTAAGGAAATAATTGACCATAACTGTGAATGTTTCAAACAGCAGTTATCAAGAGTTATTGATTTCTCGGACGATAAAGCTATAATGGTAAACAATGCCGATTGGCTTTTAGACCTTAATTATGTGGAATTTTTGCGTGACATCGGTTCATGTTTCTCAGTAAATAAAATGCTTACTGCTGAATGCTTTAAGCAAAGACTTGAAAAGGGACTTTCATTCCTTGAATTTAACTATATGCTTATGCAGAGCTATGACTTCTTAATGCTTAACCGTAAGTATAACTGTAAAATCGAATTGGGCGGCGACGACCAGTGGAGTAACATTCTTGGCGGTATCGACCTTTGCAGACGTAAGGACCAAAAGCAGGTTTACGGTATGACATTTACTTTGCTTACAAACAGTGAAGGTAAGAAAATGGGTAAGACACAATCGGGTGCTGTTTGGCTTGACCCTAAAAAGACTACTCCGTACGATTTCTATCAGTATTGGGTAAACGTACAAGATGCTGACGTTATTAAGTGCTTAAAACTTCTTACATTCGTTCCTATGGACGAAATTCGTAAAATGGAAAAGTGGGAAGGTAAGGAACTTAACGAAGCTAAGAGAATTCTTGCTTATGAAGTAACAAAGCTTGTACACGGTGAAGAAGAGGCTGAAAAAGCTAAGAAAACAGCAGAAGAAGTATTCGCTAAAGGCGGAGTAAGTGCAGATATGCCGACAAGCGTTATACCTGACGTTGTCGGAATGGGTGTACTTGATATGCTTGTTAAGACAGGATTGTTGCCGTCGAAGGGTGAGGCAAGACGTCTTGTTCAACAAAACGGTCTTTCAATCAATGATGTAAAATACAATGACGTAAACGGTGTTGTTACGGAAGATATGATTACAGATGAAGGTATGATTATCAAAAAGGGTAAAAAGACATTCCACAGAGTTGTTACAAAATAAGATAAAAATTAAAAGCGTTCACATTTTGAAGTGAACGCTTATTTTTTTAGAATTTTATAATTCCGAGTGCTTCAAGTATTGAAGAAATCAATATTGCAACGATAAACACAGGTGCAACGTATTTAATCATAATATCGAAAAGTTTTTGACGTTTGAATGCTGATGATATGCGTACTTCATCGTGTATTGAGTTGACGCCGATAACGTATGCGACAAATATACAGGTAAGCAATGCACATATAGGCATAAGTATTGAATTTGTGGCAAAGTCCATCATATCAAGAATTGTCATACCGCCTAAAGTCGCTTTATCCCAAACATTGTATCCTAAAATCGGCGGTATACCGAATAAGAAAGAACCGATACCTGCACAGATTGTTGTCTTATTTCTGTCCCAACCGAAACGGTCACAAAGCGAAGAAACGATAGCCTCCATAATTGAAATGGAAGAAGTAAGTGCGGCAAGCAGAACAAGTATGAAGAATACACTTCCTATAACCGTTGCCATACCCATGCTTTCAAATACCTTTGGCAATGTCACAAACATAAGACTTGGACCTTTGCCCAAAGCACTTTGGTCACCGCCTGAAAAAGCGAATACCGCCGGAACAATCATAAGACCTGCCAATATAGCGATAGCTGTATCGAAAAGTTCAATTCTGCCTACATTCTTTTCAAGGTCACTGTCTTTAGGCAAGTATGAGCCGTATGCAATCATAATACCCATCGCAAGCGACAGTGAGTAGAACATTTGTCCCATTGCGGCAAGCACACCTTGAATTGAAAAGTTTGAAAAGTCGGGAACGAAGAAATACTTAACACCCGTCATAGCACCCGGAAGTGTAATTGAGTACACCGCAACAATTATTGCAAGTACGATAAGTACCGGCATAAGTATTGTACTGAACTTTTCAACGCCTTTTTGAACACCTCTTAAAATTACAAAAGTCGTAATTGCCGAGAATATAAACTGATAAATAAGAAGTCTTTGCGGTGATGCAAGCATATCAGTAAAGAAATTGTCTTGTGCCAAAAGCTGATGATTGCCTGTTACATATTTTGTTGCATATTCGATAACCCAACCGCCGATTACGTTGTAGTAAGGCTGAATAATCATGGGAATAAGAGTTGCGATAATTCCGATAAATCCCCATTTTTTACTAAGTTCGCGGAATGCACAAAGTCCGCTTTTACCGGTTTTACGTCCGATTGCGTTTTCGGCAATCATAAGTGAAAAACCGAATGTTACGACAAGAAGTATGTAGAATAATAAGAATATACCTCCGCCGTATTTTGCGGCTAGGTAAGGGAAACGCCAAATATTACCCAATCCTACCGCACTTCCTGCCGCAGCAAGAACAAATCCGAGTCCGCCTGAAAACGTACTTCTTTTTTCGTTGTTCATAAGAAAATACCTCTCTTGATTTTATAATAATGAATTTATTATACTACATTGCAAACAATTTGTAAAATACTTTTTGATAAATGTCAGATATTTTGTGAATATTGCTATAACATAGTATGTAAGTTGCCGACAAAAACAGTGATTGAAATTTAATACATAATATGATATAATAAAAATAAGTATGTATGAAAGAGCAGGTGAGTACTTTGGAAAAAGGTGCAAATATCCTTTTATCATTGATGCAGTTAAATATCGGAGGTGCGGAAACACACGTTGTTGAACTTGCAAAAGAGCTTAAAAGAAAAGGCTTTAATGTAATTGTCACTTCAAACGGCGGTGTTTATGTAAAGGAACTCGAGGACGCGGGAATAAAGCATTACGCAGTACCTTTGCAGAATAAAAATCCTTTGAATATGCTGAAATCGGCACGACTTTTGAAGAAGATAATTAAAGACGAAAAAATAGACATAGTTCATTCTCACGCAAGAATCCCTTCTTTTATATTGGGAAAACTTCACAAGCGAATGAAGTTTCCGTTTGTGACAACGGCACATTGGGTATTTAATACAGGCTACGGTCTTAAATATATAACCGATTGGGGTGAAAAGACTGTTGCGGTGTCAGAGGATATAAAGACCTACTTAATGGACAACTATCACATACCGTCAGGAGATATAAATGTTACGATAAACGGTATTGATACTGAAAAGTTTTCACCTAAAACAGATTGTGAAGATATAAAAAAGGAACTCGGCATAAAAGATGACGATACGGTTATAACTTATGTAAGCCGTTTGGACGAATCAAGAAGCCTTGTTGCAAAACAGCTTATTGAAGCAGTTCCCGAAATCGACAAAGCGGTTGATAATTTAAAAGTTATAGTTGTCGGTGCAGGCGATGATTATAATAATGTAAAAACTATGGCTGACAGCGTAAACCAAAAGTTGGGTCGTGATGTCATTGTACTTACAGGTGCAAGAACGGATATAAATAAACTTATTGCACCGTGTAAGTTATTTGTGGGTGTAAGCCGTGCGGCTCTTGAGGCAATGGCGGCGGACAAGCCTGTTATAATTGCAGGTAATGAGGGATATATCGGATTGTTTGACGAGAGCAAACTTGCGGTCGGCATTGATACTAACTTCTGTTGCCGCGGTTGTGAAATGTCGGGCAGTGAGCTTATAAAACGTGATGTACTTAAATTCTTCAATCTTGACGAAAATAAGCAGAAAGAACTCGGCGAATACGGCAGAGAACTTATTAAGAAAGAATATTCCGTAACTCGTATGGCTGATGACAGCATAAAGGTTTATGACTGGGCATTACAGAAAAATAAAGAAATTCTTATATCAGGTTATTACGGTTTTAAAAACAGCGGTGATGACGCACTTTTGCAGGCGATTATAAATGATTTAAAGCAGTATAAGGAAAGTCCGAACATAGTTGTTTTAAGTGCAAACCCTGCCGAAACAATGGAATATTACAAGGTTAAATCTATAAATCGATTGAATGTATTAAAGATTGCCAAACATATGAAAAAGGCAGATATGCTTATTTCCGGCGGCGGTACACTGATACAGGACAGAACAAGTACAAAGTCACTTTGGTATTATCTTACGGTTATCGCAATGGCAAAAAAGAAAAATATGAAAGTTATGCTTTATTCAAACGGTATAGGTCCGCTTGAAAGAAAGGGGAATATCAAGAAAACCAAGAAAATACTTGATAAAGTTGACCTTATAACATTGCGTGATGAACGTTCATATAAAACATTGCGTGAAATCGGTATTGAAAACAAAAATGTAAAGGTTACAGCCGATCCTGCACTTGATTTGGATATTGCAGACGAAAAACTCGGAAAGGCTATTTTGAAAAATGAGGGTGTTCCGAGCGATAAAAAACTGCTCGGAGTGTCAGTAAGAAAGTGGCAGAACTTAGGCAGTGACTTTGAAACTCAAATTGCGAACGCTTGTGACTACGCATACGAAAAATACGGCTACTATACGGTATTTCTTCCTATGCAGTCAAGTCGTGACACAGCTATAATGCAGAACATAAAACGCAAAATGAAACACGAATCGGCAATTATCAAGAAACGTTATTCCGTTGAGGGAATGCTTTCAATTATTAAATGCTTTGATATGTGTATCGGTATGCGACTTCATACATTAATTTATGCGGCGATAAATTCCGTACCGCTTATCGGTTTGGTGTATGACCCTAAGATAAACAGTTTTATGGAATACACACATCAAAGACACTACGTTGACGTGAATGAAGTAACAGATGAAAATTTAAAGAAAATGCTTGATGAATGTGTGGCAAATTACGACACGATAAAGCAGGATTTAAAAGAAAATTACGGTCATTTAAAAGAAAAAGCAAAGCTTAACGGCAAATATGCGATTGAGCTTTATGAAAAAGGGAGTGTGACGCTGTGAAAGAAAAAACTTCCGGACAAAAAATGCTCCTGACGGCAGGCTTTATGGCAATGGCAACGCTTTTGTCAAAGGTACTCGGACTTGTAAGAGATTCGCTTTTAACGGCATATTTCGGTTCCGGCTTGGAGTCGGACGCATTTTTAACCGCGTCAACTATTCCTACAACATTGTTTGATGTCATAATCGGCGGAGTTATATCTGCGGCATTTATACCTGTTTTCAACGATATAATGTCGAAAAAAGGCAAAGACGAGGCAATGAAATTTGTCAATAAGTTCGTAACGCTTATTGTCTGTATAACCTTATTTATCGTTGTGGGCGGAATAATTTTCAGAGATGTACTTGTGAACATACAAGCACCGAATTACACAGCCGACAAGCACAATCTTGCGGCACAGCTTACCGCGATAATGTTCCCGATGGTAATATTTACGGGACTGGCGTTTTCGTTTGTCGGATTGTTGCAGTCATTCGGCGAGTACAATATTCCGTCAATAATAAGCCTTGTATCGAATTTGGCGATTATACTTTATTATGTGATATTCGGCAAGAAGTTCGGTATTTACGGTTTGTCGGTAACAATGGTTATTGCGTGGAGCTTGCAGTTTATAATACTGATACCTTGGATAAAAAAATTCGGAGTAAAGTACAGACCTGATTTTAAGTTTAAAGATCCGTATATAAAGCAAATGCTTTTGCTTGCCGGACCTATGCTTATATCCACTTGGGTACAGCCGCTTTATTCGATAGTCAATCAAAGATTTGCGTCAAATATCGATTCTGCGGTAACATATATTCAGCAGTCGAACAGACTGTATATAATCGTTGTCGGAGTATTCAGTTTTGTGGTTACAAACTTGATATTCCCGAAACTTGCACGTGCGGTTGCGGACGGAAACGACAATGAAGCGAAAAAACTTACAGTAAGCTCAATGCGTGCGATTGTGCTTGTAATAGCACCGCTTATGGCTGGATTTATAGTTCTTTCAAAACCGATTGCGTCTGTTATTTACGGTTACGGCAAAATGGGCACAGAGGACGTTGAGGCAATAAGCACATTGCTTAAATTCTATTCTGTCGGTATGCTCGGACTCGGACTTAATGAGATTTTGTCAAAAGCATTTTTCTCGCTGCAGGACAGCAGAACGCCTATGAGAAACTCGGTTATAAGTATGGTTATAAATATTTTGCTTGCGTATGTACTGTATAATGTAATGGCAACCAACGGACTTGCACTTGCGGCGGCAGGCGGTTCAATCGTAAATGCGGTTTTGAACTGGTTCTGTATGCACAGAAAGTATCCCGATATGATAAAAGGCAGAGATATTTTGAATATGATAAAAGCCGTTATATCGGCGGCGGTTATGGGAGTAGGCGTATTCTTCGTTTACGGATTTGTAGGTGCAAGATTTGACGGTGTTGTAGGAAATATCCTCACTTGCGGTATATGCGGTGTGACAGGAGTTATAATATACGCTATTATGATTTTTGTTACGGGCGAGGACGATATAAAAAGTATTATAAAAAAGAAAGGGTGAGAAGATGAATAGTTTTATACTGTCTTCAATAGCGGCATTTTGTCACAGCTTTGCAAATGCGTTCAGAAAAAGCGGACTTTGCAAATTGCTTATGAAGATATATAACGGAATATCAGCTTCTTGGAAAAACAGTTCTGTTATGACTTGGATCAGAAATATAGGTCAAAACGAGTCAAACAGTGTTGCGGTAAGAATTGTCAGATGTCCGTTTACGTTTTTAACTTTTATAAAAAAGAAAATCGGAAAATTTGTGGAAAGCAACATAAAAAACAGTTTTATATGTCATTGGGCGAGAGTATATATACAGAATTTTATGGCGGTGAATACACGCTTTTTCGGTATAATGATTCTTGCAACGGTTGTATGTTACAGTATTGTAGGTATGCACCTGTCGAAAATCGCTTTGATTGTCGGTGTTATCGGTGCGATTATGAGTGTGTTTAACTTCAACCTTATGTCGTTTTTAAATCCGAGTAAGGTCGTAAGTGTAATCAAAAGTGCGGCAGGATTTAAAAATCTTGATTTTGAATTTTACGATGAAAAGTATACAAACGGCAAGCTAAGACTTGTACTTGCACTTTTGTGCGGTATTATTGTCGGAGCGGTAATGAGCGTTTCAAAGCTTTACGGCTTGGCAATACCTTTTGCTCTGTTCGGTATGGTGATTGTTATGTATGCACCGATTACGGGTGTATATGCGGCGGTATTTTTAGCACCTTTTATGCCGACAATGATACTTGCCGGTATATGTTTGTGGACGGCTTTGTCACTTGTTATCAAATCGCTTTCGGACGAAAACTTCAAGTGGAAGTTTGACGGCGTGGGTATGTGTATATTACTTCTTTTGGGAGTATTGCTTGTATCGTCACTTGCGTCATTCGCAAGAATGGGAAGTCTTAAAGTATGGGCGATGTATCTTGTATTCCTAACATTCTACTTTGTTGTGGTGAATACGGTTAAGACAAAGGAACAGCTTTACGGACTGTTTAAGATATTTGTTATATCGGGTGCACTTGTTGCACTTTACGGTGTAATGCAGTACGCATTCGGTTGGACAACTTCAAATGCGTGGATTGATGAAGAAATGTTTGAAGACGCAACAATGCGTGTATATTCAACACTCGGCAATCCGAACGTACTGGGCGAATATTTGCTTTTGGTACTTCCTGTTGCGGCGGTATATATGCTTAAAAATAAGTGGAAAGAACTTTCAAAATGGGCGTACGGATTAATGTTCCTTGTGCTTGCATTGTGTCTGGTACTTACACAGTCAAGGGGCTGTTGGATCGGCTTTATGCTGAGCGTAGTTATATTCGTAACATTCTATGAAGGAAAATGGTGGGGCTTTATACCGATTGTGTTGTGTATATTGCCGTTTATCATACCGCAGACTATTGTTGACCGTATAATGAGTGTCGGCAATATGGAGGACTCGTCAACATCGTATCGTGTATATATTTGGATGGGTACGCTCGGAATGATGAAACACTATTGGCTCGGCGGTATAGGTATGGGCGAGGCGGCATTTTCACAGGTATATCCTTTCTTCTCATACAACGCTATCATAGCACCTCATTCACATAACTTGTTCTTGCAACTTCTTGTTGAGGCAGGTATAAGCGGACTGGGAGTATTCTTGGTAATGCAAATTGTATTTGTAAAGAAAATGTCTGATGTATACAGAATGGATGATAAAAAGAGCACGGACTCAATGCTTGCATTGGCTTTGGGTAGCGGTGTAATAGGATTTTTGGCACAGAGTATGTTTGACTATACATTCTACAACTACAGAGTAATGGCAGTGTTCTTTATGGTTCTTGCAATGGGAATGATGCTGTTACATCTTAAACAAGAAGATAGGAGAACCACGATATGAAAAAAATAAAAGTAATAGAAGTGTCCTCGGATACAAACATAGGCGGTGCGGGAAAATGTCTTCTTACACTGCTTGAAAATTTTGATTACAACACATTTGACGTAAAAGTAGTTCTTCCGAAAAACAGCCTTTTAAAACCGCATATTGACAAGATGAATATACCTGTAATCGAGGTTGACGGAATTGCGGATAAGTCGCTTGATTTTGCGGCGGTAAAGGAACTTAGAATGATATTTAAACGTGAAAGACCGGATATTGTTCATACTCATGCAAGTATGTCAGCAAGAATTGCGGCAAAACAAGCGGGTGCAAAGGTTGTTTATACGCGTCACAGCGTATTTGAACCGTCAAAGAAAATATCAAGAGGTATCGGCAAGGTTATAAACGGAATGATTAACAATCATTATGCGGACAGTATTATTGCCGTTGCAGAGGCGGCAAAGGACAACCTTACTGATACGGGTGTTAAGGAAAGCAAGATTAAAGTCATTTTAAACGGCGTTGACGGACTTACACCTGTTTCGACAGACGAAAAACGCATAATAAAAGAACGTTTCAATCTTCCCGACGGATATAAAGCGGTGTCAATCGTTGCACGTCTTGAAGATATAAAAGGTCACGATTATTTTATCGAGGCGGCGGACAGACTTTTGCAAAAAGGAATAAAAGCAAGATTTTATATTGCCGGTACAGGTTCATATGAAAATCACTTAAAAGAAAAAGTAAAAAGTATGAACAGACAGGAACAGATTATATTTACCGGTTTTATATCTGATGTAGATAAACTTATGAGTATAACCGACGTTCAGGCGAATGCGTCATTCGGTACAGAGGCTACATCGCTTGCTTTACTTGAAGGTATGAGTCTTGGAATACCGGCAGTCGTTTCGGATTTCGGAGGTAATCCGGGAGTTATAAAGAACGGACAAAACGGATATATCGTTCCGAAACAAAATTCAAAGGCTTTGGCTGATAATCTTGAAGTATTGCTTACAGACCAAAAACTTTATGATTATATGTCGCAAGGTGCTAAAAAGATATTCCAAAAGACTTTTACGGCACAGGCGATGACGAAACAAACAGAACAAGTATATCTTGATTTGATGAAATAAGGAGGATAAATAAATGTCAGAGAAGAAAGCAAAATTCACTGCGATAGACGCAATAATAATCTTGGTTATACTTGCGGTTATCGTTGTTGGTGCAATTAAAATTCTTCCGTCGTTTACAAACGGAAGTGAAAAAGAAAAGGTTGATTTTACAGTTATGGTTCAAAACAAAGACGAGGACTTTGCAAATGCAATTACGGTAGGCGATGACGTAACAATCAGCCTTACGGAAAAAGACGGCGGAGTTGTGAAAAATGTTGAGTCAAAACCGGCTGTAACTATGGTTTACAACAGTATTGACGGTACTTACTCAAACGAAGTTATAGAAGGTAAATATGACGTGTATGTGACGATTGAGGCTGATACAGATGTTTCTGATCTTGCTATAAAGGCAGGAAGTACGGCAGTTAAAGTCGGTGCGGAAATACCTGTAAGAGGTAAAGGCTATGCGTCAACAGGCTATGTTATAGGAATAGATGACTAAAGGAGGTATGTATCGTGGATAAGAACGGAAAAATCGGCGGAAAAGTAAGCATTATTGATATTCTTGTTGTTGTGCTTGTCGTTGCCGTAATAGTGGGAATTGTGGCAAGATACGGCAGCAGTGTTACGGGTGCGGTTAAATCAAATAAACAGTTTGAATATGTACTTAAAGTTGAAAGCGTAAGACAGTATACTGTTGACGCACTTGAGAAAAAAGGCAAGGTTACAGATAAAAAATCTGAAAAAGACTTGGGCGAAATTGTTGATGTACAGGTTGAAAATGCAACATTGCAGTCAACAACAGCATCGGGTGAACTTAAAAATCCTGAATTGCCAGGAAGATATACTTGCTATGTGACAATCAGAGCAACAGGCAAGGAATCGGACGATAACTATATTCTTGAGGACAGTACGGAATTGTCTGTCGGAAGAAATGTAGATTTGTATTCAAAGTATGTTAAAACATCCGGCGACATAAAGAGCGTAAAAGTTGTTGAATAAAACACTGTTTTAGATGAGTATGTTTTTTTGGACATACTCATTTTTTTTATTGCGGAATATAATAAAAGGAGGTAACATAGTATGTTTTAAGAGAGGAATGGTGGATTATGAACAGATTAGAGAGAATGTTAAAGGATTTTGATGAAAATCAGTTAAGAGAGATAAATAAATTTTTAAATTCGGCAGACGGAAGAAGATTAAAGAGTCATATCAATTCAACAGACAAGGATAAATTGTTGCAGGAATTTTCAAAACTTGACCCAAATGAAGTGAAAAAAAGAATATCGGGACTCAGTACGGCTGATTTGATGAAGATTATGAAAAATTTATAAGAGGTGAGTGAAATGGCAGACGCAATGGATACACTCAAAAATATATTGGGTGATGACGCGGAAGACAAAATTAAAACTGTAATGAACTCACTTTCTTCCGGGGATAATACATCGGAGGGGATTGACAGCGCAAACGGCTTAAATCAAATTATGCAGATAAAAAATATTATGGACAGTATGGCGGTGAACAAAAACGATCCGAGAACAAATTTACTCCTTTCGTTAAAGCCGTATATGCGTGAGGGCAGAAAACATTCTATTGATTCGGCGGTAAGGCTTTTGGGGCTTACAAACGTAACAAAAATGCTGAAGAAATAATATGATTTTGGAGGTGGCGAGATGTATAGGACGTATAGCTATAATGATATGCCGATTCCGGTACAACGACGTAATGAGGATATGAGGAAACCTATGCCGCCACCTAAAAAAGAAATAGAATGTAAAGAGGAGAAAATTGAGAAAAAATGCGAAAAAAACGACAACGGCGGAATTTTAAGCGGTTTGGGTACTGATGATTTAATACTTATTGTGGTTGCATTGGTATTGCTTATTGACGATTGCGACGACAAACTTCTTTTGATAGCACTTGCATTTATATTTTTATCGGAGTGGTTTTAGTATAAATTACTAAAATTAGAAAATACTAAAGAAAAAGGAGGCGAGGGCAAAATTGCTTTATGAACCTAAATTTTATAAATGCGGGGTATGTGACGCGATATTGGAGGCGATAACACCGCATTGTTGTGATGATTTGACTTGCTGCGGAAAGCCTATGGAATTATTAAAGGCGAATGAATTGATTGCTCTTGAAGAAAAACATTTGCCGATAGTCAAAAGGGAGGGGAATAACTTAACCGTATGCGTGGGGCGTGTGCTTCATCCGATGAGCAAGGAACACAGCATACAGTGGATAGAAGTAAAGAGTAAATATCTTGAACAGCGTATCACGTTGAAAAAAGGTGACGATCCGATTGCAACGTTTGAAGTACCGGAAAATGTGCCTGTTACGGTGTATTCATATTGCAATTTACACGGACTTTGGAAAACTATGTCGTAGAATGTTGCATTATGATTACAAACAATGTCTGAAACGCTTACATTTTATTTACAACATTCAAAAATGTTTGATTTACCAAAATTTTTATTGTATAATTATGTTGTAGGAAAATACAAGATAAAAGGGTAAAATTAAAATAAAGCGGGTGTTCATTCAGAACACCCGCTTTGTCGTGTAAAGAGAAGATATTTTAAGCCGATAGATTAAATGTTATTACTTGATAATTACGATTTCAGAAACTATGTCATCATAAATCTTTATGAAGATTCTGTTATTTTCGTCTGAATCGAAGTTTTGAATATCGCTGATTTCAGCAATTGTAATCGGATTTTTTGATTTTGTTGTATCCACGCTGTAAACAGGTGTTTCAGCCGGAACAGTGTAGTTTACCGTATTTGAATTATTTACAGATACGTTTACGGAATTTGAGAATTTTTTTGTAACCTTACCGTATACTATTTCAAGCTTGTCGGTTGGGTTTAGTGTAAATTCGTTATTCTTTGCGGTTATATCAAGAAGTAATCTAATACTTACGATTTCGTCTTTTGAGTTGGTTTTGTATTGAATGATGTCGCCCTCTTGCAGCTTTCTGTCACCGTTTACAAGGATATTTTCGCTTTCTGCATAAATTGATACTTCCTTGCCGTCAACAAGTGCTACAAGCATATCTGTTTGCTCATCATCATTATTTGTTGCTTTCACAATATCTTTAACAACTGCGATTGAAGAATCGGCTGCTGCGTTAATTTGTGAATTTGTAACAACCATAACTTTTGCGGTATAGTTTTCAGACATATCATAAACTGACGCATTGTATGTCTGACCGTCCTCAAACATAGCGATATTTCTTATTGCATAATCATCTGTATTTTCTGTAATATCGAATATAACCGTATTGTCATCAACTCTTACATTGCCTACTTTTGAAAGAGTTTTTGAAAATTTTGCGTTTGTAAGGTCATAGTTCTTTGTGAACTTGTCGGTATTTACCGCACCGCTTTCACTGTTATCAACGGCAGTGTTTATGGCAGTGATTTTGTTGTCTGCGTTTGTGCTGTAAGTTACAAGCTGACTTGCTGTTACATCTTCAGATGTGTTTAGTGAATTTACAACGTCAAGTGCTTTAACATTGCTTTTACCGTTGAATTTTATCTTGTTGTTTGCGTCAAGAGTTACTTCTTTTCCGTCCTTTGTGAAAAGTTTGAATGACGCTTTTTCTGTGTTCTTTGTATAGTATGCTTTCATCAAATAAGCATAGTTTGAACTTAGAGTTTTTGATGCGTCAAATGCCGCAATTTTGCCGTCTGTATCAAGATAGAATACACCCTCACTGCCGATGTCGATTGAATCGGTGTAGTTTGCCGCAACTTTGTATTTTGTACCGTTGATAAGAACACCTTTACTGTCCTTACCTGTTACTTTGCCCTCAACGGTTTTGTTTGTAACTTCAACTTCGTAAAGCTCCTTGTCAAGACTTGCCGCAACTGAAAGTACATCATATTCTGCAAGATCTGAAACGCTTATTTCTTCAAGACCTTTTGTAATTCTGAAGTCAACAGTATCATCAAGCTTTAACACCTTTTGAGAATACTTATCGACAATTTTACCTGTTGAAGAAACGCTGTCTACAACGATGTTTTCATAATTCTTTACGAAAACAATATCGTATTTACCGTTCTTGTTTGAGTCAAGAAGCGTAATGTTACCCGACTTATCTTTAAGGTCAATCAAGCTTTTGTCCATAGCCTGATATTTACCGTTATAAATAAGTGTAGCGTCTGATGAAATTTCTGCGGTATTTGTCTTTGAAGTGTTTTCATCTTTGAAATATTCAATGGCTGTGTTGCCGTTCTTTGTTGTAAGTTTTGAGAATAGCTCTGATGAGATTGTCAAATCATTGTTTTGATTTTGAATAGGCATTGCAAGAATAACCGATTCATCGTTTTTACCCTCGTTTTTCACATAGTAAGTTACGTTGTAACCTAATAGATTATTCATATTGTAGGCTGTTTCGTAAGTTTTGTTGTCAATTTTGATTTGTCCCTTTGCAAGTGATGATGAACCCGTAAGGGAAGTGTTTTCTATTGCTGTGATGCGACCTGTATCTTTTGTGACTTTTAACTTGTCTTTTAAAAGTGTTTTTTCTGTAATTTCGTATTTGCCGTCAGAACCGAAACCTGTTTGTTCCATTAGTTTTGATTCAAGTGCATTTGTTGTAAGGTATGCAACGTTACCTCTTGAAATTTTGTCTGAATATGAGCCTTGAACATTCTTTGCAAGACCGTTTGAAGTACCGATTTTCATATATCCGTGAGGATAACCGCCGTTTTCTTCGGCTGATACCGTATAACCTGTTGCACGAACCATTATAGTCATTGCCTCTGCATATGAAATAGGTGCGTTAGGTCTGAAATTACCGTCACCGTCACCCTCGATAATGCCTTGAGATACTGCAAGGTTTATATAGCCGTTAGCCCAGTGATCCGTTGAAACGTCATCAAACATAGTCTGACCTTTTGAAGATTCTGCCGCATCTTCGAGTCCAAGTGCGTGTATTGCCATTTTGGCAACTTCAGAACGAATGATGGTATCATCAAGTCTGTAAGCACCGTTTTCGTCACCGACCATAATGTTAAGTGCCGAAAGAATTTGTACAGGCTCTTCGTAACGTGTACCTTGTACGTCAGCCGGAATAGCCGCCATACTTACAGGAACACAGGAAAGAACTGTACTTGTCGCAACAGCGACAGATAAAATCTGCTTTTTTAAATTGTTCATTTAAAAATTACCTCCTTTGGGGTTGCCCCTTATCCTAAATAGCAAATGGGTGAATTGTTATCAACCACAAGTGAGATAATACAGTATAACACAGTAAGTTTCAAGCTGTAATATTTGACAATGTGAAAGGTTTTCGGTCTATATTATAGAAGTAAATACGTTTCCTTCTCAATAATTAACATTACGAAAGTTAATTTTTTGTTAATTTTTGTTTAAATCGCAAAAAGCTATTGCACAAATAAAACTGATATGTTAAAATTGATATATGTAAACCAATGTTATGTTTGGAAAAGGAGAAATTATAATGAAAAGAGCAATAAAAACAGCGTCGGCAATATTGCTTGCACTTGCTATGACAACACCTGCATTTGCGGCACCGACAGATACAGATACCACAACAGATACACCTATTGCTACACCTACAGCAGCACCGTCAACATCAACTCGCTTTACTGATATTAACAGTGAAGAATTTGCTTGGGCAAAGTCATATATTAATGATATGGCGGGAAAGGGCTTTATTTCCGGTTATGAGGACAATACATTCAGACCTGACAATGATGTAACAAGACTTGAGGCATTGTCGCTTTTCGCAAGAGCAATGGGGTCAAATGATTCTGCCAATACTGAATTATTGGAAATCGCACACGATAAGTTCGACAGTGTTATAAAAGAGTACGGTTTAAAGTGGGGTACTGATGAAATCGCATATCTGATGTATAAGGGTGCTTTGAAGAAAACAGACCTTGATACATACCTAAAAGATGATGAAAAAGATACACCGATGAAACGTTATGAGGCTGCTATAATCATAACTAAGGCAATGGGCGGCGAAGAAAAAGCACTTTCAGAATTGGGTGTAGTGCTTGATTACACAGACGCACGTGAAGTACCGTCAAATGCTATTCAGTACGTGTCTTATGCAACAGATGCGGGAATTATGGAAGGTATGGGAGAGGGCCTATTCTCACCTAATACAGCCGTTAAGAGAAGTCAAATGGCAGTTATGCTTTCGAGAACTGTAGACAAGACAAACTATACATTTGAAAAGAATAAGATAACAGCTGTTGATACCGAAAACAAGACAATCACGGCAACAAATTCAAAAGGCAAGGAAACTCAATACACATATACAGACAGTACAGTTATAAAGAGCCTTGGTGACGAAATACAAGCGTCAAGACTTGTTTCGGGTGTTGAGGCAGTGTTCGTTAAGTCGGGTAATACACTTGTAAGCGTTGACACTGTATCAAGTGAACCGGACAGAACAATCACAGGCAGATTTGTTAATTCATCTGTTAAATCCGGCGTTGTATCAATAAAGATTAAGCCTGACGATTCGGAAGAAAACGAAACTTATGAATGTGCGTCGAATATATCGGTAACATATGACGGCTCACCGGCAACTGTAAGAAGTTTTGCAGACGGTGACGTTGTAACAGTAAATCTTGTAAACGGTAAAATCGCATCTCTTGCAGGCGAATCAAAGACAACTACAATAAGCGGTGCAACAATCGAAGATATGGAAATAGGTGACGATATTAAAATAACAATCAGCCACGGAAATGATGCTTACAACGGTAAAACATATGCTGTAAGCAGTGACGTTGTTGTAAAGAAAAATACTTCAACTGTTGACCTTTCAAGTATATACAAGGGCGATAAGGTTACACTTACATTGAAGTACGGTGTAATCACACAAATCAACGCAACTTCAAGCACAAAGGTTGTTGAAGGTACAATTCAGTCACTTACTATTGCAACTAAGTCAATTATGGTTGTAAAGGTTGACAATAAGGAACAGACATATGAAATTCCAAGCGGCGTACAAATTCTTATAAACGGTGAAGAAAAGACGCTTTACGATTTCAGAGTAGGTGATATTGTAAAACTTACAGTTGAAAGTGACGCAATAACAAAGATTGTCGCAACATCAACTCAAGAATCATCGGGTTCAATGTCCGGTGTCGTTACGGGAATTAATACTTCTTACGGCGTAATCAGTGTACAGCCGGAGGGATCAACAGATTCAAAACAAGCATTCTGCAAAGACGGAAATACAACTTTTGTAACGGCTGCAGGTATTGCAAAGAAAATGAAAGACATCAAAGTCGGACAAAAGGTAGAAATTAAAGGTACAATTTCAGGCGGCGTATTTATCGGTAAGCTTGTTGTTATTGTTTCTGAATAATATATGCTTTAGATAAAAGGGCGGAAGTGTTTCCGTCCTTTATTATTAAGGAGAAAAAATGAAGAGATTTGAAAAATATTACGGATGGATAATTGCATTTGTATTTTGTGTGGCAGTTATCGCGGTGTACAAAACTTTTGATAACTTTAATAATATAACGCAGTATTTGGCTAAAATTTTTGACGCGGTAAAGCCGTTCTTTATCGCATTTATAATTGCGTATATCCTCAACATACCCGCAAAACGTATGCAAAAATGGCTTTCTAAATCGAAAAAATCATTTATAAAAAAACATACGCTCGGTATAAGTATTATAACGATATATGTTTTGGCGATTATGGCTGTTCTGGCAATTTTGAGAATGTTAATTCCGGCATTGTACAAGAATATTATGGACTTGTATAACAATTTGCCGAATTATATAACTTCATTCCAAGACTACATCAATAACTTTGAAATTATCAAAAAATCAAGCCTGTTTGCAAATGGTATTGATTTGTACAGTGAGATGAATAAGATAGTTACGTCAATAGATATGTCTCAGTTCGGCAAGTACGCACAAGGTGTATACAATATGACAACAGGATTGTTTGATATATTTGTTGCGGTGATTGCGTCAATATATATGCTTATTGACAAGGAACGATTAAAAAAGGGGATTTTTCGGTTGATGGGAATATTCCTAAAAGAAAAGCGTGCAAATTCAATTACGGAACACGCAAAACGTATAAATGATATTTTTACAAATTATCTTTACAGCCGACTTATGTGCAGTATTATAATGGCTGTTGTGTGCAGTATCGTGCTTATGATTATGAATGTTAAGTATGCGCTTATACTCGGTTTGTTTATCGGTGCAATGGATATGATACCGTATTTCGGTTCGATTATATCGTTTGTTATTTCGCTGATTGTGACGTTCATCACAGGCGGAGTGTGGAAAGGCGTTTGGACTGGTATTGTTTTGCTTGTCCTTCAACAAATTGACGGAAACTTGTTAGGTCCTAAGATTATGGGGGATTCGCTTGAAATCAGACCTTTGTGGATTATTTTCGCGGTTACGGTCGGAGGCGCATTGTTCGGTTTTATGGGAATGTTGTTCTCAGTGCCTGTTCTTGCTATAATTCGTGCGATTATGTCGGACTATTTTACGGCCAGAGAAATGAAGAAAATGTCAGAGGAAAGTGAAAATAATGAGTAAGAAAATTGCAGTTATAGGCGGAGGGGCGTCCGGACTTTTTGCGGCGATATTTGCGGCACAAAACGGAAACAGCGTTACAATATATGAAAGCGGTGAAAGGGTAGGCAGAAAGATACTTGCAACTGGCAACGGTCGCTGTAATATGACTAATATGAATGCCGATATTGAAAATTATCACGGCAGAAATCCTAAATTTATAATGGGTGCAAGAAATAAATTTTGGGTGGAAGAAACACTTGAATTTTTCTCTGAACTCGGTATTGTAAGTAAAACCGAAGATGAGGGAAAGGTGTATCCGTATTCGGATCAAGCATCTGCGGTGCTTGATGTTTTGAGGTTTAGACTTGATTCGCTCGGTGTTAAGATTGTAACATCGTTTGAAGTCGAAAAAGTGAAGAAAAAGAAAAGCGGTTTTAATGTTATTTCATATAACGGACAGAGCGAATATGCCGACAACGTAATTGTCGCAACAGGCGGAAAAGCCGCACCGAATTTAGGTTCAAAAGGTGTCGGATATGAAATTTTAGAAAGTTTCGGTCATAAGGTGACGGAGCTTTCACCGTCACTTGTGCAGATTAAAACAGAAACGGATGTTGTTAAGAAGTTGAAAGGTATAAAGCTGAATGCAAATGTATCGCTCGGTAACTTTAAAGAATACGGCGAAGTTTTGTTTACCGAATACGGTTTATCAGGCCCTGCGGTGTTCTCACTTTCGTCACGGCTGAAAAATCAAAAGACGATTTCGCTTGATATAATGAGCGAATATTCAGAGGACGAATTATATAATATGATAAGTGTAAGAATGTATCAAAACCCTAAAATTACGCTTGAAAATTTCTTTGTCGGAATGTTTAACAAACGTGTCGGACAGGCACTTTTAAAATATTGCGGAATTGAGCCGCTTTCAAGATATGCGGTAACGCTGGGTGAAAAGGAAATCAGACGTATATGTTCAACAATAAAAAAATGGAATTTTAAAATTACGGGTACAATGTCGTGGAACAATGCACAGGTTACAAAAGGCGGTGTGATTACGGACGATTTTAACCCGAATACTATGGAATCAAAGCTTGTAAACGGTTTATACGCAACAGGCGAAGTACTTGATATAGACGGTGACTGCGGTGGATATAATTTGCAGTGGGCGTGGTCGTCGGGGTATCTTGCCGGAATATCCGTAGGAAAATAATATAAGGAGTGTATTTTATATGAAAGATTCAATGAAAATAACTGTAAAATATCAGTTTGTATATATGCTGTTAATGCAAGTTGCGGCATCAGGTGTGGCATTTGTGTTCGGGTTGGTTGCGTTTTGGTACTTCCTGTCAATGAATATTGCCAAGGAAATAATTTCTGTTATATTCATAGGTGTAAATTTTGCAATGCTGTATATACCTGCGAAAAACTTTGCAATAAGAGATAACAAATCGTATACACCGCTAAAGCCGAGTAAATTAAAAGGTGCTATGTTCGGTGTGCTTATTTCCGTTGTTACAGCGATTTTGATGGCACTTTTTGCATTTGTATGGGCAAAGTTCAGTGACGAAATCGGTATTCACGGAGTTGTGCCTACAATAATTAATGTAATTTTTTATTATTGGAGTTTCCCGTATAACGGCATAATGGGATTGGCGAATGGAACATATACGATTTATTCGGGTATTTTAATGCTTATAGTGCCAATATTGGCGACATATTGCGGATATATTGCAGGAAGTAAAAAGTTTGAATTTGTAGAAAAAATTGAAGAATTTATGTACGAAAAAGAGGAATAATTCATATAAAGTTGTTGAATTTTTATAAAAGCTATGGTATAATATATTTATATTTTTGACGAATTTGTTATTTATAGGAGTAGAGATGAAAAATAGAATTCATATATTTACAGGTCATTTCGGCAGTGGAAAAACTGAGGTGGCACTGAATTTTGCTCTACAAGAGAAAAAGAAGGGCAAAGATGTTGTAATCGTTGATTTGGATATTGTAAACCCTTATTTCAGAACAAATGATGCAAGAAATGTACTAATGAAAAACGGAATAAAAGTTGTTGCAAATAATTATGCGTCGTCAAATGTTGATATGCCGACAATGCCGCTTGATATTTTAAGCGTGTTTAATAATGACAATTCTGTTGTTGTTTTCGATGTCGGCGGTGACGATGACGGTGCATTGGCTTTGGGACAGTATAAACAATATTTTGATAAATACGGTTATGAGATGCATTTTATTGTTAATACAAAACGTCCTTTAACAAGAACGAATGATGAATTAATTGAAATCGCAGAGAGAATAGAAAGTGCATCACGTTTGAAATTTACGGATATATACAATAACACAAATTTATCCGACCAAACAGACGAAAATACTTTATTTTCGGGATACGATGAAATTAAAATGCTGTCAAAGAAAATGGGTATAGCCATAACAAAAAATTGCGGAATTGATAAGGCTCTTTCAAACGTTCCGACGAATTTGAAGGATACTGTATTTCGTATGAATATCTGTATTTTAAGACCATGGGAAATACAGTAAAAAAAACAACAAAGGAGTTGATTTTTTTTGAAGAAGGTTATCTTCAACGAAGAACGTTGTAAAAGTTGTGAACTTTGCGTAAGTGTCTGCCCTAAGAAAATTCTTAGAATATCGGACGATAAAATGAATGAAAAGGGTTACAAACCCGCTGAAATATTTGAACAAGATAAATGTATCGGTTGTGCATTTTGTGCGACAATTTGTCCTGACGCGGCTATCACGATTGAGGAGGACTGACAGATGGGTGAAAAGGTTTTAATGAAAGGCAATGAGGCAATAGGAGAGGCGGCAATTCGTTCGGGCTGTCGTCACTTTTTCGGTTATCCGATAACACCGCAGACGGAACTTTCGGCATATATGGCGAAGAAAATGCCGAAAATAAACGGAGTATTTCTTCAAGCGGAAAGTGAAGTTTCAGCGATAAATATGGTATACGGTGCGGCTGCGGCAGGAATGAGAGCGATGACAAGTTCATCGAGTCCGGGAATAAGTCTAAAGGCTGAGGGAATAAGCTATCTTGCGGCAGGAGATTTGCCGTGTGTGATTGTAAATATAGTTCGCGGAGGTCCGGGACTCGGCGGTATCCAACCGGCACAGTCAGACTATTTCCAAGCTGTAAAAGGCGGCGGACACGGTGACTATCATTTAATTGTTTTAGCACCTAATTCCGTACAGGAGCTTGCTCATTTAACAGCCGAAGCATTTAATATTTCCGATGAATACAGAATTCCGACTATGATTTTGGGTGACGGTACTTTGGGACAAATGATGGAGCCTGTCGACTTAGATGCAATACCTGAGCCGATTTACGCCGACAAACCTTGGGCGGCAAAAGGAACAGATAATAAACGCAAGAAAAATGTCGTTGAAACACTTTATCTTGAGGCATCAGAACTTGAAAAGAAAGTTTTGGAGCGTGAGGAAAAGTATAACGTTGTCAAAGAAAATTTGCAGCGATATGAGGCACATGATATTGATGACGCCGATATAATCATATCGTCATACGGTATTACTTCAAGAGTTGTCGAAACGGCGGTTAAGTCACTTCGTGAAGAGGGAATAAAAGTGGGCGTTATACGTCCGATAACACTTTGGCCGTTCCCTGAAAAGATTTTTAAAACGGTTAAACCGAAAGCGTTTTTGTCCGTTGAAATGAGTACCGGACAAATGATTGAAGATATTAAGCTTGCGTGTGAATGCAGTGCACCTGTTTATTTCTGCGGACGTACGGGCGGTATTATACCGACACCAGATGAGGTTGCGGAAAAGGTTAAGAGCATAATGAAGGAGGTACAATAATATGAAAACTATATTTAAAAAGCCAAATTCATTAACCGATACAGTTTTTCACTATTGCCCCGGCTGTTCGCACGGAATTGTGCATAGACTTGTATGTGAAGTCATTGATGAACTTGATATTAGCGGCAAAACCATTGCGGTTGAGCCGGTAGGCTGTGCTGTAACGGCACATAATTATTTTGACTTTGATGTTGTACAAGCGGCACACGGCAGAGCACCTGCAGTGGCAACGGGTATAAAACGTTCACTGCCGGACAGGGTTGTGTTCACATATCAAGGTGACGGCGACCTTGCGTCAATAGGTACTGCCGAAACAGTACACAGTGCCGCAAGAGGCGAGAATATAACCGTTATATTCATCAATAATACAATTTACGGAATGACAGGCGGTCAAATGGCACCAACGTCACTTCCGGGACAAGTTACGCAGACATCACCTTACGGACGTGATCCGAAAATACAAGGTAATCCCGTAAGAGTGTGCGAAATGCTTGCCACACTTGACGGACCGTCATATATTGCGAGAGTTTCGACCGATTCCGTACCGCATATAAAGGACGCTAAAAAGGCTATAAAGAAAGCATTTGAAAATCAAATTAACGGTAAGGGATTTTCAATAGTCGAAGTGCTTTCGACTTGTCCGACAAATTGGGGAATGTCACCTGTTGAGGCTATGCAGAGAGTCAGAGATGAAATGATTCCGTATTATCCGCTTGGTGTTTTTAAAGATATTGAGGACGTCGAGGAGGATAAATAATGAAAAATTGTGAAATGATACTTGCCGGATTCGGCGGTCAGGGAATTTTGTTTACAGGCAAAATACTTGCGTTTGCGGCAATGCTTAAAGACAAAAAACTTTCTTGGCTACCGTCATACGGACCTGAAATGCGTGGCGGTACTGCAAATTGTCACGTTATAATAGATGATGAGCCGATTGGCTCGCCGATTGTTACAAGACCGAATATCCTTGTGGCAATGAATAAACCGTCACTTGATAAATTTGAAAATACGGTTTCGGACGGCGGATATGTGTTTATAGATACGTCGCTTATAGACAGAAGGGCGGAAAGAGAGGACGTAAACGAAATTTGCGTGAATGCTACCGAAACGGCTCATAATATAGGTAATAAGAGTCTTGCAAATATGGTTATGCTCGGTGCTGTGTTAAAGAAAACGGAATTGTTTACAATCGATGAAATTGAATACACAATGAAGAAATCTTTGCCGGAAAACAAGCATAAACTTATAGAGATGAATATAAAAGCCGTAAAAGAAGGATATAATTTAGTATAGAGAGATTAAAAGGAGGATTTTGGTTATGGCAGCGGTAAAAAAGAAAAAAGGTCTTATGTACAAAGGTAAGCCGCTTTTAAGATGCGGGAACAGAATTTATTACGGAAATTTGGAAGATAAGCTTATTCTTGCTCTTGACATCGTGGAAAGCAGTAAAAAGCAAGATGTGGACGTATCTACAAAAGTTAAGGTACAGATTATGGACAACACAGGCGAGCTTGGCAAAGGTCAGGTTTATCGTAAGTGCGAAAGAGAAAATCTTTATAAGGCTATTGACATCGGTGAATGGTGGCTGCAAGACGCTATGAAAATGATGGGCTAATTAAATTTAAGCTGTTGCATTTTTATGTGACAGCTTATTTGCATTTATAAAATCATAATCAGAAAGGGTGAAAAATGTGAATTTAACCAAAGAAAATGTAAAGAAAATTTGCGGAATAATATTGTTCACGGTTGTAGTGTTGGTTATAGTGCAGAACTACGAAAAGGTCGGAAACGCTATAGGGCTTTTGTGGGGAATAATTTTTCCGTTTGTTTTGGGCGGAATAATAGCTTTTATACTTAATATACCTATGAGAGCGATTGAAAAGCTACTGTTTAAAAGCAAAAACGGAAAACAAAAGAAATACGCAAGACCGCTCAGTATGATTATAACTTTTCTGCTTGTAATCGGAGTGATTGCGGGTGTGATACTTATTGTTGTGCCGCAAATAGGCGGAACGGTGAGAGAACTTACAAAATCGGCAGAAGCATTTTTTCCTAAAGTGCAGAAATGGGCAGAGGATATGTTCAGTAATAATACGCAAATCCATGATTGGATTGCAAGTTTGCAGTTCAATACCGACAAACTTATGGATACGGCGATAAATTTCTTACAAAACGGTGCGGGAAATGTTTTAAACGGTACATTTACGGCGGCAAAAGCTGTTGTATCGGGTATAACGGCATTTTTTATCGGCTTGATATTTGCGTTCTATCTGCTTGCGAAAAAAGAAACACTTCAAAGACAAGTCAATATGTTTATGCAGGCGGCTTTGCCTGAAAAAATAGTGAATAAAATAACGTATGTCGCAAAATTGAGCAATGAAACTTTTTCAAACTTTATAACGGGACAATGCCTTGAGGCGTTGATTTTGGGTACAATGTTCTTTGTTACACTGTCAATAATACGATTGCCGTATGCACTTTTGATTGGAGTTTTAATCGCTTTTACGGCACTTATACCGATATTCGGTGCGTTTATCGGCTGTATTGTGGGTGCATTTTTGATGATTATGGTAAGCCCGATGAAAGCACTTATATTTGTAATTGTGTTCATTGTACTTCAGCAGATAGAGGGTAATTTAATTTATCCGAAAGTTGTCGGCGGTTCGGTCGGCTTGCCGTCACTTTGGGTTTTGGCGGCTGTTACAATAGGCAGCAGCCTTATGGGCGTGGCAGGTATGCTGTTCTTTATACCGTTTACATCGGTGATATATACGCTCGTGCGAGAATGGACATATAAACGTCTTGAACAGAAAAAAACAAAAGAAAATAACAATGATGAGAGTAATGAAAGCAGTGTGTAAAGCACTGCTTTTTGCGTAATCTTTTATTATAACATATTTTAAAATTGTGTGCAAATAAATAATTTTAAAAATAAAAAATCGCTGATTTGACAAGAATTGAAAGTCGGGTTAAAATAGTGATAACAAATTAAAGCAAAGGAGAAACACAATGAAGTTTATACACTTATCCGATTTGCACATAGGAAAACGCGTGAATGAGTTTTCTATGATAAATGACCAGAAATACATACTTGAACAAATACTTAATATAATCGCAAATGAAGAAATTAACGCGGTTATTGTATCAGGCGATGTGTATGATAAATCGATACCTGCGGTCGAGGCGGTTACGGTATTTGACGATTTTCTTACGGAGCTTGCCACGAAAGATATAACGACATTAATAATAAGCGGCAACCACGATTCGCCGGAAAGATTGGGGTTCGGAAGTAAAATAATGCAGAATAACGGTGTGCATATATATTCGGTTTTTGACGGTGAACTTCACAAGGTGAAAATTGATGATGTTAATTTTTATATGTTGCCGTTCGTAAAGCCGATAATGGTAAGAAGGTTTTACCCCGAAGTCGAAACGTATGAGGACGCGGTAAGGGCGATTATTGAGAATACGGATATTGATAAGTCGCAGAAAAACGTTATACTGTCACATCAATTTATTACAAAAACAGGTGCGGAAACAATGCGAAGTGATTCAGAAAGTGTATCTGTAGGCGGTCTTGATAATATTGATATATCGGTGTTTGATGATTTTGATTATACGGCTTTGGGACATATCCACAGACCGCAGTCGTTAAGTGAAAAAGTGCGATATTGCGGTTCACCGCTGAAATATTCATTCTCTGAGGCAAAATACGATAAAACCGTTACAATAGTCGATGCAGATGATTTCTCAGTGCAAACAATAGCGTTAAAGCCTTTGCACGATATGCGAATGATTAAGGGCAGTATTGAAAATATATTGTCTAAAGAAGTAATAAATGCGGCGGATTCTGATGATTATTTACATATCACGCTTACCGACAAAGACAATATAATAGACGCAATGGACAAAGTGAGAAGTGCGTATCCGAATGTTATGCAGCTTGAATTTGAACGTGATATGAAAGGAAATACAAAGGGTGTATATGAGGCGACAGGTGTCGGAACTAAGCCTGATAATGAACTTTTTTATGATTTTTATAAGTTGCAGAACGGTGTGGAAATAGACAGTGAAAAAGCCGAGTTGGTCGATTCGATTTTAGAGGAGGTAAAAGAAAATTGAAACCGTTAAAGATTACAATGAGCGCATTTGGACCTTATGCTGAAAAAGTGACAATAGATTTTGAAAAATACCAAAACGGTCTTTATATTATAACAGGTGACACAGGTGCGGGAAAATCAACGATATTTGACGCAATAACCTTTGCTTTGTACGGAGAGGCGGCAACACAAAGACGTGAAAATACTATGCTTAGAAGTGACTTTGCAAAAAAAGATACAAAGACATTTGTTGAGCTGGAGTTTATGTACAGAGGTGAAGTGTATAAAATAAAGAGAAATCCGAGATATAAGCGTGAGGGTTTGAAAACAGAGGAAACACCGAAAGCGGAAATTACATATCCCGACGGAAGTGTGAAATCGGGTGTAAAAGAAGTGACAGCGGCAGTTACGGATATTTTGAAAATCGACTGCGGACAGTTTACTCAAATTGCAATGATAGCGCAAGGTGAGTTTTTAAAACTGTTGCTTGCAGGCACGGACGAACGCGGAAAGATATTCAGAAAAATATTTAATACCGATTTATACAGGCGTTTTCAAGATCGTGCGAAAATGTTAGCCAATGATGCAAAACGTGATTATGAAACTGTAAAAAGCAGTATTGAACGTGAAATAAAAGGCGTTGTAAGCGATAATGAAGATGATTGGATTTTATATGATTCAACAAGGACAGATGAATTTATAAATGCACTGATGAACTTGCTTGGCGATTGGGAAAAAGATAAAAAGAGTATTACGGCGAAAGAAAAACGTTTAAAAACAAAATCGCAGAAACTTTCGGACGAAATCAGTTTGGCGGAAAATACAAATAAGTTTATCGAATCGCTTGAAAAGGAAGAAGAAACACTGAAAAAGCTAAATGATGACAGTGAAAAAATCGAAAGTTTAAGAAAAGATACAGACAGACTTGAAAGTGTTAATAAGGACGTAATACCTATTTTAACAATGCTTAAATCGTATCGCGAAAATGTCGGAAAACTTGAAAAAAGTATTTCGGCAAACAAAAAAGTGCTTGAAGAAAATACAGAAAAACACGACGAATTAAAGAAAATTCTTGAAGATGAAAAAGCAAGAGAAAATGAAAGGAAAACGCTTTCGGAAAAGGCAGTCGGATTGAAAAATGAACTTGAATATTATGATGAATATGAAAGTTTGAAAAAGGAAACCGCAAAAAATCAAAAGTCATTGAAAAAGGCTAATGACGAGTCGGAAAAATTAAAGGCTACATTCAATGATGATAAGAAAAAAGCAGAAGAAGAAAAAATTAAACTTTCTGAATTGAAATCAACCGAAGTCAAACTGCAAAAGGTAAAGAGCCTGTATGAAGAAAAAGAGAAGCATAATTTTAAAATACAAAAGGTTATGCTTGACTGTGACAGTTTGAAAAAGCATCAAAAGAAACATAAGAAACTTTCGGAGCAATATACAGATGCTGAAAAGTTATATAAGCAAACTTTAGAAACTTATAATAACGGTTACAGTTTATTTTTACGAGAGCAGGCGGGAATATTGGCAGAGTGCTTGAACGAAAATGAGCCGTGTCCCGTATGCGGTTCAACAGATCATCCTTGCATTGCTCAAAAAAGTGATACCGCACCTTCGGAAAATGAACTTGACGAAATGAAACAATGTGCCGATATGGCGGATAACGAGTGCAGAAAAATTGCCGATAAAGCAAGTAAAGAAAAGAATGAATGTGAAAAAATTGAAAATTCAATTAAAACCGCACTTGAAGATATGGATATTGAAACTGAAAATACAGTTGAAGAAATTGCGGAAAATATCAAAAATGAGCTTACAAATGCAAAAGAACAGCTTGAAATTGCCGAAAAACGCAATACAGAAAGAATTGAATGTGAATTAAATTTAAACGTATACACCGAAAAATGCAATCAAACCGATGAGAAAATCGAAGAAATTACGGCTAAAATCAATGATTTGAAAACGGTTATAAACGGTGATGAAAACAAAATAACGGCACTTGAAAAAATGATAAGCTGTAAAAACAAGTCCGAGGCGGAAAAGGTGCTTGACGATTTAGAAAACAGGATTGATGAAATGCAAAAAAGTTTTGAAATTGCCGAACAAAACTATAATGAATGTGTCAAAGTCATTGACAATGCCAAAGCTGTTATAAACGAAAACGAGCCTTTGGCCAAAACGGAAAACGAACGTATAAAAAAGCAGGAAGAAAAGCTTGAAAAAGCAATGCAAAAGTACGGCATTGATGATGAAAATACTCTTGAAAAATTGGTAAGTGATATTGAAAATATATCAGATATGCGTGATGAAATCAAGGAGTATGACAATAAATTAAGTGCTTGCAATGAGAGAATAAAGATGCTTAAGGAAAACATAGGTAAGGCAGAAAAGACTGATATTGAAAAATTAAAGGCAGATAAAGAAGAAACAGAAAATTCGTTAGAGGAAGTAACGGAACAAAAGAACAGCTTGACTGCTAATATCAGTATAAATAAGCGTATAATGGACGAAACGCAGAAGTTGAAAACGGAGCTTGACGAAAGCGGAAAACGATATTCTACATATCTGAATATTTCGCAGACGGCAAACGGTGAACTTTCAAAACGTCAAAAAATTGCGTTTGAGCAGTACATTCAGTCGGCATATTTTAGGTCAATTCTAAATGAGGCCAATAAGCGTTTTTCATATATGACAAACGGTCGTTTTGAACTTGTAAAGCATGACGGCGACAGTAATTTGAAATCTCACAGTGGTCTTGATATTGATGTGTTTGATAATTATACCGGCAAGCAAAGGAGCGTTAAATCATTGTCGGGAGGTGAGTCGTTTAAGGCGTCATTATGTATGGCACTTGGACTTTCGGAGGTTATACAACGTAACGCAGGCGGTGTTAAATTGGAGTCAATGTTCGTTGATGAAGGATTTGGTGTACTTGACAATGAATCACTTGAACAGGCGATAGAAGTGCTTAATTCGCTTTCGGAAAGTGACAGAATGGTAGGTATTATATCGCATATTTCAGAATTGAAAGACAGAATCGATAAAAAGATTGTCGTGAAAAAAGGCTCTGCGGGAAGTACGGTTGAACTCATAAATTGATTGACAAAGTAAGACGCATATGTTAATATTAATATATGCGTCTGTAGCTCAGTTGGATAGAGCACAAGATTCCGATTCTTGGTGCCGCGGGTTCAAATCCTGTCAGACGTGCCAAAAAAAGTCATAGCAAAGTAAACTTTGCTATGACTTTTTTTAATCCGATTTTATGTTATATAAATGTATTAACAATTCCCTGTACCAACAGAATAAGCATAATAATCGGCATAACGTATTTATAATACGGTTTAATCCATCTTGGAATTTTTGGACCGACACCGGTATTAGCCTCTTTAAGATAATTGTCAAAGCCCCAACCACGTTTTGATATACAGAAAAACAAGTACACAAGCGAGCCGGCAGGCAATATAAGGTTACTTACAAGGAAGTCCTCAAAATCAAGAATAGTTGACTCACCGCCTAATGGGTGGAGTGATGATAATATATTAAATCCGAACACACAAGGCAATGACAACACCGATATAATTATTATATTAATAAGTACGGCTTTCTTTCTTGTGATATTAAATTTTTCAACGCAACAAGTCAGTATATTTTCAAACAATGCAATAACCGTAGAAAATGCCGCGAAAGTCATAAACAGGAAGAACAAGCTGCCCCAAATTCTGCCGCCTTTCATTGAAGTGAATACGTTAGGCAATGTTATGAATATAAGGCTTGGACCGCTGTCGGGTTCAACGTTGAAAGCAAAGCATGACGGAAATATGATAAGTCCTGCGATTATAGCAACGAATGTATCAAGCAGAGCAATATTTATTGATTCGCCTAAAAGAGTTCGTGATTTATCAATGTAACTGCCAAAAATCATCATTGATCCCATACCGATACTAAGTGTGAAAAATGCTTGGTTCATAGCGGTTGTTATAAGCTTGAAAAATCCTACTTCCTGTATTTTTTCAAAGTTCGGCAGAAGATAGAATTTTACACCGTCTATACCGCCGTCAAGTCTGACTGCGTGTATTGCAAGAATTATAATAAGTCCGAGCAGTGCGGTCATCATAACTTTAGTGATTTTTTCGACACCTTTTTGAAGTCCCAATGAGCAAACTCCAAATCCCAAAACAACAACAACCAACATCCAAAATGTCATGGTAGCGGGGGAGGCTAAAAGGTTGTTAAATGTATTTTTTACGTTAGCGGTGTCCAAACCGACAAATCCGCCGACGGCAAATTTATAAAAATAATATAACATCCAACCGGCTACTGTGGTATAGAACATCAAAAGTATATAATTGCCGGCAATCGCAAAATTAGAATGTAAGTGCCATTTTGTACCTCTCGGCTCAAGCTCCTGGTATGCTTTAGCGGTACTCTTTTGACTTGCACGACCTATTGAAAACTCTATTGTCAAAACAGGAATGCCGATTAAGGCAAGGAAGAACAGGTAAAATAACACAAATATTCCGCCGCCGTAATTTCCTACAATATAAGGGAATCTCCAAACGTTGCCTATACCAATCGCACAGCCGGCAGACAGGAGAATAAATCCCAATCTCGATTTTAAATTTTCTCTTTCCATATAATAAATCCTTTCAAATATATTGCTTTAAACATTAACGTGTATCATAATAACACAGATTTCATCAAAAATCAAACTTTTTTAAAATTTTCTAAAAAATTTTAAAAAAAAGTGTTGACAAAATGATGTAATGCGTGTATAATAGGTTTTGTTGTTACGGCGGTATAGCTCAGTTGGCTAGAGCATGCGGTTCATACCCGCAGTGTCAGTGGTTCAAATCCACTTACCGCTACCAAAAACTCAGATTTCTATGAAATCTGAGTTTTTTTTGTGCTTAAAATCATTAAATGATAATATAGTTAAATAAAATCATTAATAAGCGAATATAGTCATAGAAAATATATCTTTATTAATATATAATTAAATTAACAAATATATTATGGAGGAAAGGTATATGAAAAAGTTTATTTCAGCACTTATTGTGACGGCAATGATGATACCGATAGCCGTACCTATGACGGCGTTGGCAGACAATACGGTAAACAATTCCGTATCGGGTTACATTTCTGCCGACACAGGTGTTAAGCTTATCGGAAAAGGCAAGCAAGCTAAAATTTATGTTGACAGCAATGATTATGAGAGTGTAATTCGTGCTGTGGGAGATATGAAAGACGATTTATCGGACGTATCGGGGCAAACTGTTACGATTAATGTAGATATTCAGTCAATGTCAGATGAAGTGAAAATTTCGGGTATTAATATTTCATCGGCAAGTATATCTGTTGACGGCTACAAGTCGCTTACGGAAAGCGGTAAGGGCATTGTTGCGGTGTACAACACTGACGGAACGATAGAAAAGGTGCTTATATCGGAGGACAGCATAAACAGTACAAACGGAACGGCACATTTTAAAGAACTTCCGAGCTTTGACGGTAAAACGGTAAAAGCATTTGTGTGGAAAACAGAAAATGACAAATTGACTGTTACACCGATTGCAAACAGCTATACATATACCGAAACACCGAAAGCGACTATGCCGGCAGATACCGATTGGAGCGATGCAAATATTATAGTCGGTACACTCGGAAACAGTGAAGCGATAGATTCACTTGCGGAAATGGGAACGATTGACGTTTCGGAAATAAAGGACAAATGGGAAAGCTTTACCGTTCAAGAGAACGGCGGTAATCTTATTATTGCCGGTTCGGATAAACGCGGTACAATTTACGGCATATATGATTTCTGTGAAAAAATCGGTGTGTCACCATGGAAATGGTGGGCGGACGTAAAGCCTGAAAAAGCGGACGAATTATATATCAATCTTCCTAAAGAGGGATATACGGAAGATGAGCCGAGTGTTCAGTATCGCGGAATTTTCCTAAACGATGAATACAACTTAAACCAATGGTCAACCTCAATGGGTAACGGAAATATGAATAAGGAAACGTATGAAAAGATATACGAGCTTATTCTTCGCTTAAAGGCTAACACTCTATGGCCTGCGATGCACCAGTATTCAAACGCATTCCATTTGGACGCCGAAAATGCGGTGCTTGCCGATAAATACGGTATAGTTATGGGATCCTCACACGCTGAGCCGCTTTTGAGAAATAACCTTGGTGAACTTTATCCGTATCAGCAAAAATGGCTTGAGGATCACCCTGATAAAAAGCTGTACATAAACACAAAGGACGACAGCGGCAGAGCGGTTTCATATATGTGGACTGATCATGACAGTGACGGTAATGCGGTTGATAATAAGGAGTTTTTGGCTGATTACTGGCGTGACAGTGTAAAGACAAACGGCAGTTATGAAAATATCTATACACTTGGTATGCGTGGTGTTCATGACGGTTCATTCTCAACAAATATGGACACAACAACCGCATTAAACGAAATTATTGCGACACAAAGAAAAATCCTTGAAGAAGAACTTTGCACAGACGGTCGTAAAATCGAGGATATACCTCAAATATTCATTCCGTATAAAGACGTACAAGCGATATACAACACAGGAGCGTTAAAAATTCCCGATGATGTAACAATTATGTGGACAGATGACAACTACGGATATGTACGTCAAAATGCGGACGGTGCGGAACGTGCAAGAGCGGGTAAAACAGGTATCTACTATCATATTTCTTATTACGGTTATCCTACGAGTTATCTGTGGCTTTCAAGCACACAGCCGGGACTTATTCGTGAAGAACTTAAAAAGTCATACGATATGGGTGCAAATAAGGTTTGGATATTAAACGTAGGTGACTTGAAACCGGCTGAAAAAGAAATTGAATACTTTGCCGATTTGGCTAAAAATGTATGGTCAACATCAAATACAGAAATATCTTCAATATATGAGCAGAACGCAAAACGTGATTTTAATATGAATGAAACGGATGCAAAAGAATATGCTGATATAATGGATAAGTATTATGAAATTGCAAACGCAAAGCGACCTGAATTTTTAAGAACAGGTGATTTTTCAATGACCGCATACGGTGATGAGGGTGAAAGATATATAAACGAATATAAAGATATTTGTGCAAGAGCGGAAAAGCTATACGAAAAACTTCCGACAGAAAAGCAAGCGTCATTCTTTGAACTTGCATTGTACCCTATACGTACCGCAACAAATATGGCTATCGACTATGTACAGACCGACAGAGCAAATCTGTATGTAAGCCAAAACAGAGGTGCGGCGGCTAATAAGTATGCTGAAGAAGCTGATAATGCGGTTAAGCAAATTAATACGGATATGGCTTATTACAACTCTATGCTGGACGGCAAGTGGAACAACATTATGAATAACAATCCGTCAAAATTGCAAGGTTGTGACGCACATATAACTACAGAACTTAACGCACCGAAAGTATCATCGCTTGATTATACCGAACTTGCGGTAATGACCGATTCACAGACTGATTATTCGGATAATCCGACTATGACAGTTTCAACTTATGATACATATGATAAATTTATTGACGTAATTAACAAAGGTTACGGCGGTCTTGACTATGAGATTACGTCAGATTCAAATGCACTTGTATTTGACAAGACAAGCGGAACGTCATACGGCAGTGACAGAGTGCATATAAGCGTTGATAAATCAAAGGCGGCAGACGAAGTAAGCAATGCAACGGTTACCGTTGAGCAAAAAATAGGTGATAATGTTGTTGATACAAAGCAGATTGCCGTAACAATCGAAAATCCGACAGAACAAATTTCTGAAAAAACATACGTTGAGGCAGGCGGAGTTGTTTCGATAGAAGCTGAACACTACACAGATAAATTCGATGTAAACGGCTATGAATGGAAAGAAGAAAATGACTTCGGAAGAAGCGGAAACACAATGAAAGCTTATCCTGAAACAGCCTCAAATGCAAAGGAAAGTGATTTAACCAATTCAGCGGCATATATGGAGTACAAGGTTTACTTCACAAATGCAGGTTCATACACATTGGACGTTTATCGTATGCCTACTCTCAACGAACGCGGAACTATGCGTTTGGCGGTAGCGATAGATGACGGTACTCCTACCGTGTTAAGCGGAACTAATAAATACAGCGGAAGCAGGAGCAAGACGGACGCATGGTCAAAAGGCGTATTGTGCAACAGTGAAAAGCTTACAACAAAGATTAATGTTTCTGAGGCGGGGTATCATACTGTAAGAGTGTACAATGTGTCAACAGGCGTAGTCATAGACAAAATGCTTCTTTCTAAGAATAATATAAATTCGTATTTCGGCGCACCTGAAAGCTACAACACAACATATAACACAACAAAAGAAACATCAACCGTAACGGAAGATACGGAAGTCAGCGGTATTGACAAGACATACGAGCCAAAGGCAGTTGTAGGTAATGTGGCGGTTGAAAATAATACTGTAAAGACTGTTGATTTAATCGGTTTGGGTGAAAATGCACAAAATGCAGTGGTATTTACTGTTGGCTACGATAAGGACGGTAATGCGGTATCAACGGATATGAATAAAGCCGAAATAGACGGCAAAACAACGGTTAATGTCAACTTGACTTTGGCAGAAAATACAACATCATATGCGATATATGTAGTAGACAATTTAACCGATATGCAACCTATAGCGCCGTTTAAAACATTCGGTAAAATTAAGTCAGAGGCAGATGATAATTATATCACTCTAAAAACAGATTTCAGTTCTTTGTACGGTAAAAAATCTGTTGCATTGGTAGCAGATTGTGAAATATCGGAGGATATTACGGCGGATAACATTAAGTATGTATACGGTGAAACTTTGAGCAGTGACAGCTACAAATACATTCCGTGGAATGAGGACGAGGGAAAATATTATATTCGTGTCGGTGTTGATAAAGATAGTGCGTATGATGAAATTAAGAATACTGCAAAAAATATAACACCTGATACGCAAGGTGAAGAAACACAAATCAGCAAGTGGGCGTTTGATACCGACTTAAATGATACGAACGGTGCAAATGCGTTTACATTGACAGGTGATACGGTAAACAATAACGGTCAGATTTTGATGAACAATTCAACAAAAGGTACTTCAACAGGCAGTGCGTCAATGCAGTATGCAAACCCTGTAGTAACTTCACAAGGCGAAACATTGACAGTTGAATTTGATATTACATTCGGTAAGCACAGCGGTAAGACAATGTCATACAGCCTCACAGACGCAAACGGTAAAACAATCGTATCAACACAAATTTGTGCATATGATTTATCCGGTAATACGAATGTTAAAATAGGCGGTAATGATGTTCTTGATGATTATTCAAAATTGTCGGCGGCAATATCAAGAGGAAATAACAGCTCGTCATCAAATAAACCGACTTACTTTAAAAATGTAATTGATTTCGGTTCAAATAAGGCGTATGTGACCGTATCACATGACGGCGGACAGACTGCTGAATTTACAGGAAAAATCGGCGACAGCACAGGAAGTCTTGGCGGTATAAATTTCAGTTCAAATCATGGATATGCCGACAGATCGTGTATTGTTGATAATGTAAGCATCGGCAAAGTCAGCGGACCGCAGTATAAAATGACATTCGATGCGGTTGATTCAAAGAGCAAGGAAAGTGTTGACGCGAATATTGTTGTTAAAGACGGTATAAGCGGTGCAGTGCTTACACCTAATTCAAACGGTGAATATTTGCTTTGCGAGGGTGATTATTTAATCAGTGCAACAGCAGACGGCTACCGTGACGCAGGACAAAAACTTGAACTTTCACAGGCAACCGAATCGAAAAATATCACTGTACCAATGGTTTCTGTAATGGATTTAACAAAGGCGGATATTGCGATTGAATTTAAAGACAATCAAGGTAATGATATTATGGAAAGCGTAACGGAAACAGGCGATTTCTATGTCGGAGATAAGTATACCGTTTCTGCTGATTACCGTAAAGACCAAGTTGTTAAACGTGACGGTAAGGTGTACACATATAAGTATAACGCCGAAAAGTCGGTATATACTACAGATAAACTTGAGGAGAATAACATATTTACTCTTGTATATGATGTAGGCGGCGAATATGATTTCTATGCTGATTTTGAAAATTATACTATTGATGACAGTGCATTGACATACGGCGGCGGAAGCCCTAAATTGACTGTTGCAAAGGATAATGAAAACAGTTATTTAAGCTATGCGTCAACAGGTTCAACGGTAGGTGTATGGCAGAAACTTGATACTATGGATTGTACAAATAAAACGGTTACGGTAAATGCCGATATTAAATTTGCACCAAAGGGAACTGCGGGTAACAGTCAATTCTCAATCGGCGATACCTCTCCGAAATTTGACAGTAACAACGTGAATTACGGCTTTGTAAACAAAAGTAAAAAATATGACGGACATATAATTGTGGTTGAATACAATTCCGGAAGTACATTGCTTGTAAACGGTCAAACAGTGTCAAGCGATTTTGTCGGTTCATGGATACACCTAAACGCTGAAATTAATTTCGCTACAAAGAAGATTAATGTGACTTTGAAAAATGATAACGACATAACAGCCGAACTTAATGATTTGGATTTCTACAGTTCAAATGATATAACGGAAATAGGCTCAATCTACCTTAGAGCCGCAAAGTCTAACGGAACGGTAGGTATTGATAATCTTACAATGGTTTGTGAATAAAATGGTTATAACATAAAATCAGGTCGGTAAAATACTGACCTGATTTTATATATTTGAGTGCTTTTTCTTAAATTGTTCGGGTGACATATCGGTGTATTTTTTAAACACACGATAAAAAGTGGTGTAGTCACTAAAACCGCATTGATAAAAAATATCCATTGCATTTTCGCCTGCAAGCAACAGATTTTTTGCCATCATAACGCGACGCATATTTATATAAACGGATATTGTAAGACCTGTTTCGCTTTTAAAAAGACGGCTGATATATGATTTATTCAAAAACATATGTTCCGCAATATCATCAATATTCAAATTGCGTGTGAAATTTTGTTCAATGTAGTTTTGAATTTCTTTGATGTGTTTATTTTTTGAGGAGGTGTCGTTTACAAGAAATTCTTTTTTAAGAATTTCACTCAGTTTTACGACAAGCTGTGCGGCATATGTGGAAACCATAAAATCAGTATCATCTGTTGGGTTTGCCGAGTAATGTTCAACGCCTTTGAAAATATCACCGAGATTGTATTTATTGAATATTTCGGACGGTATTCTGTTGTTTGTTCCGAATTTTCTGGCGTTTAAAGTGTCTAAAATATGAGGGTTCATTGATGAAACAAAGCTGCTGTGTATTTGCAAAAACTGACGATGATAAACGCTTTTTTTCGGAAACGTAATAAAGTGAAATTCGTTGGGGTTTGTGATTAATAAATCGCCCGAAGAAATTTCGTATTCCGTGCCTTCGACATTGTAAAGCGCATTGCCTTCAATCAGTTGCAAAAATTCATAATATATGTGCATATGATTGCCGAGAATTGGTCCTTCGGACATACCTGTTCTGTAAGTATATGTATAAGATTTGTCATACATAACGCGTCGTATCGTCTTTTCCAATCAAACTCACCTCAAAATAATTTTAGCATAATTTTTGTGTGAGGTCAATTCAAAAATGAGTTGCGTTTGTATGAAAATGTGATATAATAAATGTTAAGCAAGATTTGTAAGATTTGAGCCGAATTAAAGCAAAATATATGTGGCTCAAATTCTGTTTTGAGTATATAATAAGAATATAAAATAATACTGTGAGGTAATGGTAATGAAAAAGTTTATGGACGATAATTTTATGTTGAATAATGAAACGGCGATAAAGCTGTTTAATGACTATGCAAAGGATATGCCGATTTTTGATTATCACTGTCATTTAAGCCCTCAAATGATGTATAAGGACAAGCCGTTTGAAAATATTACTCAGATTTTCTTGGGCGGTGACCATTATAAGTGGAGATATATGCGTTCAAACGGTATTGACGAGAGTTACATAACGGGTGATAAGAGTGATTATGATAAGTTTAAGGCATTCTGCGGCTGTTTGCAGTATGCGATAGGCAATCCGCTTTATCATTGGACACACCTTGAATTAAAGAGATATTTTAATGTTGATGAAGTTGTCACGGCTGAAAATTGCGATACAATATGGGAAAAGTGCAACAAGGTTATAAAAGAAACAAAAATGAGCCCGTCAACACTTATAAATCAATCAAATGTTGCGGTACTTTGCACAACTGATGACCCTATTGATTCGCTTGAATATCACAAATTAATTGCAGAAAAGGGACACATAAAAGCAAAGGTTTTACCGGCATTTAGACCTGACAGATTGATCAATATCGAAAAGACTGATTTTGCGGATTATGTCAAAGCACTTGGAAACGTATGCGGTAGGGACATAAAAAATTACGATGAACTTATAGCCGCAGTCAATGAAAGAATTGATTATTTTCATAATGCGGGTTGTCGTATAAGCGACCATGCTCTTGACGGTGTACCGTTTAACAGAGATTATAGCGCAGACGATGTTTTTGCAAAGAAAATGAACGGTGAAAGTTTGAGTGATGATGAAATCAACGCATTCAAGTGTGAAACACTTATAAGACTTGCGAAAAAGTACAGTGAACTTGATTGGGCAATGCAGTTACATATCGGTGCTTTGAGAAACAATAATTCGGCTATGTTCAAAAAACTCGGCGCAGATGTCGGTTTTGACTCAATCGCAGATTATGAAATTGCGGCAGACCTTTCGGCTTTGCTTGACGCAATGGAATGTAACGACGGACTGCCGAAAACGATTCTTTATACATTAAATCCAAAGGATAATTATGTTCTTGCAACAATGCTCGGTAACTTCCAATCAGCTGAAACGGCAGGAAAAATGCAGTTTGGCTCGGCATGGTGGTTTAATGACCAACGTGACGGAATGGTTGAACAAATGAAAGCACTTGCGAATTTGGGTGCATTGAATAAGTTTGTAGGTATGCTTACTGATTCGAGAAGTTTTCTTTCATACACACGTCATGAATATTTCAGACGTATTCTTTGCAATATGCTTGGTGAGTGGGTTGAAAACGGCGAATTTCCGGATGATTTTGATACACTTGGAAAGATAGTTGAGGATATTTGCTTTAACAATGCAAAAAGATATTTTAATGTTGAAATGTAATTGTAAACAGATAAAATCGTTATTACGATTTTGTCTGTTTTTTGTTGCATATAGTTATTAATTTAACGGTCTTTAACTATTAAAAAGTATTGAAAATGTAATAAATATGTGATATAATTATAGTAAATTGATATTACTATAATTAAGTGAGGGAAGAGTATGAGAACCTTTAATACAACAAACATTCCTATGACTGACAGAATTAAAAAGCTAAAGGAAGAATTGTATCGCAAAATGCCTGAAATCGAAGTAGACAGAGCGGTACTTATTACGGAAAGTTATCAGCAGACTGAACAACTTCCAACTGTAAAGAGAAGAGCTTTGGCTTTTGAACATATACTTAACAATATTCCTATTACAATCAGAGATAATGAACTTATTGTCGGAAGTTCGACAAAAGCACCGAGAAGCTGTCAGGTGTTCCCTGAGTTTTCGTATGAATGGCTTGAAAGCGAACTTGATACTATCGAATTTCGTGAGGCAGATCCATTCCATATTTCAGAGGAAAACAAGGCTGTACTTAGAAAGATTTTTCCTTATTGGAAGAACAAGACAAACAGTGATTTAGCACTTTCATATATGGCGCCTGAGGCTGCTGCGGCGATTGAACACAACATTTTTACACCGGGCAACTATTTCTATAACGGTATCGGACACGTTACTGTTGACTACGGCAAAGTTATGAGAATAGGTTACAAGGGAATTATTGCGGAAGTTCAGGAAGAATTGAATAAGTGCAACGTGTATGATGCTGATTATGCCAAAAGACACGAATTTCTTGAATCAATTATAATTTCGTGTAACGCGGTTATAAATTACGCAAGACGTTACGCAAATCTTGCTTATGAAATGGCTCAAAAGTGTACAAATCCGACAAGAAAACAAGAATTGCTTGTAATTGCAAACAACTGTGCAAACGTGCCTGAAAATCCTGCAAGAAACTTCTATGAGGCTTGTCAGACATTCTGGTTTATACAGATGTTACTTCAAATCGAATCAAGCGGTCACTCAATTTCTGCCGGACGTTTTGACCAATATTTGTATCCGTATTATAAGAACGGCATTGACAACGGTTCGCTTACACGCGAATTTGCACAGGAAATACTTGACTGTATTTGGGTTAAGTTTAACGACCTTAATAAAGCAAGAGATGAGGCATCGTCATACGGCTTTGCCGGATACAGCTTGTTCCAAAATTTAACGGCGGGCGGACAAAACGCTGAAGGAATTGACGCAACAAATGACTTGTCATTCCTATGTATTCAAGCGTCAATGCACACTCAATTACCTGCTCCGTCATTTTCTGTCAGAATATGGAACGGCACGCCGAATGAATTTTTGATTAAATGTGCAGAGCTTACAAGAACAGGTGTAGGCTTGCCTGCGTACTACAACGATGAAGTCATCATTCCTGCACTTATGAGCAGAGGTGTTACTCTCGCAGATGCAAGGGAATACGGCATTATCGGTTGTGTTGAACCGCAGAAACCGTTTAAGACAGACGGTTGGCATGACGCGGCATTCTTTAATATGTGCCGTCCGCTTGAACTTGTGTTCTCAAACGGTGTTGATAAGGGTGCTCAAATCAGTATCAAGACAGGCAATGTTGAAGATATGACGACATTTGAAGAATTCTACAACGCATATAAAGCACAGGAAACTTATATGATTGGTCTTATGGTTAATGCTATTAATGCGATAGATACCGCACATTCTGAAAGAGTTCCTCTACCGTTCCTGTCATGTATGGTTGAAGATTGTGTAAAAGAGGGTAAGACTGTACAAGAGGGCGGTGCTCATTATAACTTCACAGGTCCGCAAGGCTTCGGTATTGCAAATATGGCAGACGGACTTTGGGCAGTTAAGACTCTTGTATTTGATGAAAAGAAAGTCACAATGGCGGAACTTAAAGACGCACTTATCCATAATTACGGACAAGGTTTAAGTCCTAAGGCGGCTAAAAATGCGACTCAAGAAGTTGTTATAAATCTTGCTAAAGTAGGCAAGAGCGTTACCGAAAGCCAAGTTGCCGATATTTGCAGAATGTTCCTTACAGGTGAACAGGATCCGGCAAAGAGAAAGCGTTATGAAGAAATACTTGATATGATAAATGAACTTCCGAAGTACGGAAACGACATTGAAGAAATTGACTTGTTAGCTCGTGATGTGGCTAATATATACGCAAAAGAACTTGAAAAACATAAAAATCCTCGCGGAGGTATGTTCCAGGCAGGGTTGTATCCTGTATCGGCTAACGTTCCTCTTGGTGAGCAAACAGGTGCGACACCTGACGGCAGACTTGCCAATACACCGATTGCGGACGGTGTAGGCCCAAGACAGGGCGCTGATACAAAAGGTCCTACAGCTGCGGCAAACTCAGTTGCAAAACTTGAACATGGCAGAGCATCAAACGGTACACTTTACAATCAGAAGTTCCATCCGTCGGCATTGAGCGGAAATGCGGGACTTCAGAACTTTGCGTCATACATAAGAGCATTCTTTGACCAAAAGGGAATGCATATGCAGTTTAATGTCGTAAGTAAGGAAACACTTCTTGACGCACAAAAACATCCAGAAAATTATAAATCACTTGTAGTTCGTGTTGCAGGTTACAGTGCTTTGTTTACATCACTTTCAAAGGCACTTCAGGACGATATTATCAGCAGAACAGAACAAGCATTTAACGCATAAGGAATAATTAATATGGAAAATTATATGAAAGCGAAAGGCAGAATATTTGATATACAGAAATATTCTATCCATGACGGACCCGGAATACGAACAATCGTATTCCTAAAGGGTTGTGCTTTGCGTTGCAGATGGTGTTGTAATCCTGAATCACAGGAATTTGATATACAGACCATGATGTTTGAGGGCAAAGAAAAAGTTATGGGATATGATGTGACTGTTGAAGATGTTATGCCGGCTATTTTACAGGATACATTTTATTATAACCGCAGTGGCGGCGGTGTGACTTTGTCGGGCGGTGAAGCCCTGTTGCAACCGAATTTCGGACCGCACCTTTTACATGCCTGTAAGGATTACGGTATAAATACTGCTATCGAAACAACAGGTTTTGCACGTTGGGAGTTTATAGAAAAGTATTTGCCGTATCTTGATTATGTGCTTATGGATATTAAGCATATGAACAGTGCAAAGCACAAGGAATTTACGACTCAGCCCAATGAACTTATTCACGAAAACGCAAAAAGAATTGCAGAGTCGGGAATGGTTGATTTGACAATAAGAGTGCCTGTTATACCGACATTTAACGCAACACCGGAAGAAATTTATGACATTGCAATGTTTGCTGCAAGTTTGAAAGGTGTTAAGAAACTTCATTTGCTTCCATATCACAGACTCGGACAAGGCAAATATGACGGATTGGGTAGGGAATACAAACTTGACGGAATTGATTTAATTCCTAACGAGTATATGCAAGAACTTCTTGAAGTTGCTAAAAAATCGGGACTTGAATGTCAGATAGGCGGTTAAAATGAAAATTGAAATAATGAATGAAAGTCACAGAGATAAAGTGCTTGAATTATCAAAAGCATTTTATTGGAGTGATGCACTTGACCACGAAGTGCCTATGAATATTATTGAAACAAATATTGATGTGGCAATAAGCGGAGATAAAGGCTTAATTGGTTTTGTATTTTGTGAAGATAATGAGGTTGTCGGATTTTCTTATGTGACGACTTATTATGAAACTGAAGTGGGCGGTATATGCGTACAGATTATTGATTTGTATGTAAATGAAAATGCTCGTGGAAAAGGTGTGGCGACACAGTATTTTAATTATTTATTCGACAAATACAGTGATGCGAAGCGTTTCAGATTTGAAGTCGTTAAAGATAATGTAAAAGCAATATCACTGTATAAGAAAATGGGATTTACAGACGTATCATACGGACAAATGAAAATTGATAAGATATAAAAAATAACGCTGTTTATCAGCGTTATTTTTTCAGCGTGTAGACAAAAATGTCTACACGCTGGCAGAGGTTGAGAAATTAGTTCGGATTTTGCGAAAATGAACT
>OLPO01000015.1_pt1 | contig 185343 bp, 165 predicted proteins | sample 1672831 | NCBI WGS metagenome assembly OLPO01 (sample SAMEA3136728, study PRJEB25190) | human gut metagenome | reverse complement strand
TCATGCAGGGCGTTTGCCTTTTCCAGGGGCCTTCGGGCCCCTTTTCTTGTTTCTTCTGCTTCAAGCAGTAGCTGTTTATCCTTGATTTGTTGTTTTAATGTCATAATGATTAGGCGTTATTAATCGTTTCGAATGGAATTGTTGATATGTCTGATTTTCCTAAGTTTTGCACCTCATGCGGTGCGTCGCTTGAGCCGGGGCAGAAATTCTGCACTTCATGCGGTGCGGCTGTATCTTCTGATGATGAAAAGCATCATTTAGGAACGGCGTCTTCGGGAGTTCCTTTAGGCTCTTCTTCCTATGAGCCAGGCAATACTTCGCCTATGCCGGTCGTGGACTCTTCCTACTCTTTTGATAATACTCAGGTCATTCCGTCAGTTGATGAAACTACAAGGCAGTATCGTCAACCTCATAATGCCCCTTCGGTTATGGCCGTTGACCAAAGCTCCAATTCTGCCAAAAGACCATTGGTTGTGATTATCGCTGTTTTGGCTATTGCGGTTTGTGCCTTGGTCGGTGTTTTGATTGGGGCATTTTCTTCGAATAGCAATCAAAGCGCAACTTCTGAATCTGCCTCATCTCAGCCTACTTCGTCTGAAGAAACGCATGCTGAATCGTCCTCTGGTGCTAATTCTGAGGCTGCAAAGAACGATTCATCATCTGATAAAGCAATTTACGATACCCTTTCGGGCTACTACACTCGTCTTTCGGCCTACGATGACAAAATTGCTTCATGCGCAAAAACGTTCAATGCCAACTATCTTTCAAAGGATATGAGCAAGCGTTCTTCCAGCGCATCTGCCGCTTCTTCTTTGCAGGAGGATATCGAAAAGGATTATTCAGCGTTGAAGAACATCACGATTCCTTCGAACTCTCGTTATGCTTCATCGTATTCCGCTATGTTGACCTGCTATTATGACTGCACTCAGAGAATTGGGGCTATTGTTGAGTCCTGGAACAATAGTCTTCAGTACAGTGATCCGACGGGTCATGAAGACGCAATATGCGAACCTTTGTCGCGTGATAAATCAGGAGACAACAATAAATACTACACGGAGTTCAAGCAGACCTATCCATCCGCTAAACCTGCATCTCCGACAGAATAATTACCTACTTTCTCTTTTAGAGCGTGTGTCTTGATTGTCGAATATTGTTAAGGAGTCTATTAATGTTTGGTGTCACTTCATCGCGTAGCGGTTCTGATATCTTTAGTCTTTTATCGCTTTCGGGAGGTATTTGGCTAAGCCTCACGCTTGTCGCCTTTATCGCTGCAATTGTTTGCACCGTCTTGCTTTACAGAAAGTACGTTTCTGAACCAGGGGCAAGCAAGGTGCCGGGTGCTAAACATGATTTTGGGCCGTTTTTGCGTTTTGAAAAGTTTTGGTCTGAAAAAATCCTTATCGTTCTTTTCATTTACAACATGTGCTTTATTGCTTTTGGCAGTGCGGCGGCGGCCATTTCGCTTCTTTCAACAATCGCATATAGTGCTGCTGGAGCATTCTTTGGGGTAATTCTTGTTGCAGTGCTTTTTGTCTTGGGCGAGGTATCAAATCGCTTGTTTTACGAGTTCTTCATGCTCATCGTGAAAATGTGGCGTAATACCCAGGACATCCGAGCTGCAGTTGCATCTTCCCCGCATTCTTCTGTATCGGATTCAAAGGCTGATGCATCTCATGTAGATTCACGTGGTGCTGTGCCGCGCGACGAAGATGCTTCAAATGCTGTGCGTCTCGACCTTTCGCCAACTAGCCCCATTTCTCCTGTCGCGAGTGCTTCTTCGTCGCCTAAGGCTAGCAATGATTCTTCGTGGACATGCGCTTCGTGTGGCGCGAAGAACAAAGCGGGAGTCTTCTGCTCGCAATGTGGAAAACGCCGAAGCTAGTCTGTCTCCGATTCGAATTTAAAGCCAGAGCTTTGCTCTGGCTTTTTTGTTGCCGCGTTTCATGCGAAGGGCCCGGAATGTCCTTCTGTCGAGTCGCTTTTTTCTAAATAATAGACGACCTGCCTGGTAGTTCTTCGCTTTTCAAAGGCGATTTAACGGCTGTTTCTTTCTTCTTTCGCATGTTGTTCGCATAGATATTAGATGCCGTTGAGAAGATCTTCTTCGCTGGAAGGGGATCTGATATGAAACGAAGTGCTTTAATCGCTGGCATGCTAAGCGGAGTTCTTTGTGCCGGTTGCGTGTTTGCGTATTCTTCCTATATTCGCGGAGAGGCCGATAGCGCTCGCGCGGAGGCAATGCAGCGCTACGGTGGCGAGCAAGTTGATGTTTTAGTTGCTACAAAGGACATCTACCCTGGGGAAACACTCGATGCCTCGAATGCGGAGCGCAAAACATGGCTGAGCGATCTCCTGCCCAGTGAGTGCATCTCATCGCTCGATGAGGTAAAGGGAATGCAGGCAACTTCGCTGATAATCTCAGGCGAGGCCGTTGCCCGTCAGCGCTTTGAGTCGGGTGGCTCTGGAATCGAGGTTCCTCAAGGCTGTGTTGCCCTTGCTGTTCCAGCGCAGGATGTGCAGGCTGTTGGTGGCGCTTTGACCGCAGGCGATGTTGTTGATGTGTATGCTACGGGGTCGACAACAGCCTGTATCGGTAAAAAGATCTCTGTGCTTGCCACGAATGTTGACCATGCAAACGGAAGCAAGGCAAAGGTTAGCTGGGTAACATTGGCGGTTCCGATCGATCAGTCGCAAGAGTTTGTAACTGCCTCTCAATCAATGGATATCTATTTTGTATTGCCTGCTTCCAATTCTGATAATCAATTGCCTGATGGAGGCAATTCTGAAAACCGAGAAAGCAAATCAGCACTCTCGGGGCAAGAGAACCATGAGAATACCAGCAACGACGTTTCTGCTGGTCAATAAGGTTGTTCAGATTGAGCTCGGCTGAAAGGGGAGAAGCCATGGACTCGAAAACCATGCTGTGCTTGGACAGCGAATCACTTAAGCGTCCGGAGTTGATTGGACTTCATGATGAGGATATTGCCGCGCAGGAGTGGTTGGATACGTTTTGCACGGCAGACGATGCTCGCCAAGCGTTGAATTCGGCAGGCGATAGCGAAGTATGGGTCGTCTCATGCGATGACATGGAGGGTATCAATCTTGCCGCAGCGCTTAAGCGTGATCATTCGGAAAGAAACATCGAGCTTGTTTCATTTGGAGGGACCGGGTCGGAATTTGGACGGTGTCAGGCAGCGGGCGTTGGCTTGATTCGGGGAGAGGCGGAATTTGTTAAACGCTATGCGGAGCGAAAAACAAGCAAAGCTTTTGCAGCATCTCGCAAAAAGGGCGATGTCGCGTTTTCTGGGCATAAGATGCAAATGTCATCTTTGCGAATAGACGAACCGACTTTATCGGATTTTACCGAGGCATCCAGCCATTCGCCTCGGAGCGGTCTATCTGAGCAGAGAGTCGTGCAGAGCGATGCAAGGCGAGAGTATCCTGAGCCAGTTAAAAAAGATGCGTCTAAATCTGGCTTCGTGCTTTCCGTTATAAGCGGAAACGGTGGGGTTGGAAAAAGCACGGTGTCGGCATGCCTTGCTATTTTGCTTCAACAGCGTGGCCTTAAAACCGTTTTGGTAGATTTTGATCTTCAGTTTGGCGATGCGGCTTTTCTCTTGGGGGCAGAGAGAGCTTTAGGGCTTGATGAGTTTATTCGTCATCCAGAGCGAATTGCCCGAATGGATTCTCCCAATGGCCTTCCTGCGGTTATTGGCACGCCCGAGAAACTCGAGCAATCAGAAGCAGCTGTTAACCATGTTGGAGAGATGCTTGATTTGCTTAAGGTCCAGTTTGACGCTGTTGTTGTCAACACGGGTTCTTTCTGGTCTGATTGCCATATCCAGGTAATTGAGTCGTCTGAGCAGGTTCTCTTTATCCTGGATCAGCGTCCTTCCTCTGTTCGCTCATGCTCGCGGGCTCTTGACCTTTGCTCACGATGCGGAATCGCAATCCAGCCATTTCGGTTTTTGCTGAATCTTTGCTCTAAGCATGCGTTGCTTAGCGCCCTTGATGTTTCATGCGCCCTTCAAGGGATTCAGGTTGAGGAGCTAAAGGACGGAGGCAGGGAGGTAGGCGAACTGCTTGGCGCCGGCCTGCCGCTTGAGCTCACCTCTTCGAAGAACCCCTTCATTTTGAGCTTGAAAGAGCTTCTGCCCTCATTAATCCCCGCTCGGTTTCGTTTAGGCGAATCGCAGGAAGTTTCAATGCCGGCAGAGAAGAAGACGCTGTTTTCTGGGATCCGCAAAAGGAGGACGGCATGACGCTTATGGAACGAGCCATGATAAAGCCTTCGAGTGACCTTGATGAAGACGACGCGCTTCTTGTTAAGTTGAGGGAAAGGGTTGCAAAGGTCATCGCCCCAGCAGTCATGGCTCGCCTTATTGCTGAAAATCCCTTTCGCGCTCGCAGCGAGATTGGCCTTGCTTGTGAAAGGATACTGCGCGAAGAGCCTTGGCTGCTTGCTGGTCGCTGCAGCATGGAGGAGGCGATTAACAAATATCTTGATGAGGTATTCGGCCTAGGGCCGCTTGAGACAATGCTCTCTGACGATGACATTACCGAAATAATGGTGAACGGCTCCCGTTCTTTGTATTTTGAAAAAAACGGATGTCTATATCGTTCTGAAAATACCTACGAAGACGATGCTCAGGTCTATGCCTTGATCGATAAGATAGTTGCCCCATTGGGACGCAGGGTCGACGAAAGCTCTCCGATGGTGAATGCAAGGTTGGCCGAAGGGCATCGTGTTAATGCGGTGATTCCGCCCCTCGCTTTAGACGGGCCAGTTGTGACGATTCGTAAGTTTCGTGCTCATGCGTTTTCGCTCGAGGAGATGAGAGAACTGGGTTCATTCGACGAGCAGGTTGACGCGTTGTTGAGGTGGTCGGTTCTACGAAGATGCAACATTGCTGTTTCTGGAGGTACGGGAAGCGGCAAAACCACCCTGTTAAATGCGCTTTCTGCATCTATCCCGTTTGATGAGCGAATCGTTACCATCGAGGATTCGGCTGAGCTTAGGTTCAACGAACATCCTCATGTGGTGAGGCTGGAATCGCGTCAGCGTAATGCGGAAGGAACGGGCGAGGTTCCAATTAGAGAGCTCGTTATCAACTCTTTGCGTATGCGCCCAGACAGAATTGTTGTTGGCGAATGTCGTGGCGCCGAGGCTCTGGATATGCTTCAAGCGATGAGCACGGGGCACGACGGGTCCCTCACCACTCTTCATGCGAATTCGCCGGAAGAGGCGGTTTCTCGTTTGACCACCATGGTCCGCTATGGCGCGGAATTACCCCTTGAGGCAATTGAGGCTCAGATTGCAAATGCCATTGATCTTGTTGTTCAGACCACAAGATACCCCGATGGCAGAAGGGGCATTTGCGAGCTGGCGGGTTACAGCTGGGACAAAGATTCGTCGAGTTGCATTGTTCAGACTTACTTCAAAAAAGACATGGTTACCGGAAGAAAAGCATGGATTGCCTTTCCGAGCTGGCTTGATGATCTCCCTTATTTGGGCATCGCGAGCAAGGAGGAGGTGGCAGCGTGGCAGCGTCGGGCATCTTGCTAGCGGTCGCTGCATGCATGGCCCTTCTGTTCGGTTCGATTGGTGCTTCGTGGCTTTTCGAGAGGGCGTTGGAGAAGAGAAGATCGCAAAGGGCGGTTGGAAGGGCTGGAGGGGAAAGCTTTCTTGCTCGCCTTTTGGCAGATGGGATAAGGCCGTTGAAGGGCGTTTCTGCTGCCATACTGAGCAATCTCACGGTTCAGCGCTTCATTGAAAAGCTTGCAAATGAGTTAGGCAATGCGGGCTACCGAACCGACAACGTGTCGCTCGCTTCGGTTCTTGGCTTTGGCTTGATGCTGCTGGGCGTTTTGGTTTACGCGCTTTCCAGTTCGTTGATTGGTGGCTTTGCCGCCATTGCCTGCGGACTGCTTGGCGTAAACGGGTGGTTGGTCCGCAAGCAAGAACAGCGCAGGTTGGAAATGAGGGAGGAGATTCCCGAAGCCCTTCAGTCCATGAAAGCCTGTTTTCAGGTGGGATATTCGCTTTCTCAAACGGTTCATGAGGTTGCCGCAAGCGCAAAGGGGCCGTTGGGAGCTCTTTTTTCGGAAGTGGAGGGGAACCTTGAAACCGGGAGCGATGTTCGTCGTGCTTTGTTGCCGATGCGCGCTGATGGATCGGAGCCTGAGTTGGTATTCCTGGCAACAGCATTGGAGATTCAGCACAAAACAGGTGGTAGCATGCAGCGAATTTTGGAGGCAGCACGCCAATCGGTAGTCGATGAGCTTGATTTAAAGAGAACGCTAAGGACCCAGACTGCTCAGGCAAAATTGTCTGCTCAGATCGTTACAGCTATGCCGTTCGCCTTGATCGGTGTTTTCTCGCTTGTTTCTCCTGGTTTCCTCGACCCATTTTTTGAAAGTGCAGCTGGTCTGATTCTTCTGGCTGTTGCAATCGGAATGCAGATTGCCGGTATCTCTCTTGTGCGTCGTCTTCTGAAAGTCGAGGTTGCATGATGGGTGCACTAATGTGCGTGATCTCGATCGGATTCGGTTTTGCTTTTGGCGTGTTCGCTGGATTCTTTTTCCACGAGAAGCACCTTGAAGCCCTGAGAAGAAAGCGATCGAGGGAAGTTTTGGGAAGCACGTCGTTTCTAGAGGCATCGTCGCTTTCCCCTGAGGCTACGGGTCTTTCGCTGTGGGCAATAGAGAAAGCAGTTTTGCTTTCTTTCGAGGAAACCGAATTGTCTCCGCTTTTGATGAGGGTTGGCTCGCATGGCTTTTCCTCATGTGAGGAGCTGATGCAGAAGGCGGGGTTGAGCCAGGCCCTTACAAAGAAAGGTTTTGCCTGCTCGCGCATTTACTTTTCATTTGGCGGATTGCTCGCTGGATCGTTGGTCGGTGCCGTTTTCTCTTCGTTGCTTGCGGCGATTGGGGGTATTGCAGGGTTTGCATGGGGTTGGGGGCTCTTGCCCAGGGCGATGAAGGAAGAGGCTCGCTGTCGTGCTTTTTCGGCGGAACAGCAGTTCTCTCAGATGATCGAAGTATTGGTGCTTGGCTTGAAAAGCGGAATGTCGTTCGACAGGGCGATAAGCCTATATTGCGACTCCTTCAAAGGATCGCTCTCTTCGATGATGAGCTCGGTGCAGGGGCAGTGGTCCCATAGTTTGATCGATCGCAATGAGGGACTGCGTCAGGTTGCTCGTTCGTACGATTCTGCTCTTTTCGACAGGTTCGCCGAAAACGTCATCAGGTCGATCAGGTTTGGCACATCGATGTCTGACAGCTTGAGCCTGCTGGCCGTAGAAGCACGTGCGATTAGGAAGGCGAAGCTCGAGGAAAGGGTCGCCAAGGCGCCAGTGAAGATGCTGCTGCCAGTAGGCACGCTTATTTTGCCTGCCATGCTCATTTTAGTGATGGGTCCAATCATGTTGGATTTAATGAAGGGTTTTTAGGAGGAGAAAGATTATGGATTGCTTGAATGCAAAAACGGAGCAGACGGCGGTAAAGCTTTGTTCCGGAGGCTTCTTTGAACATGCGAAGAGGCAGATAAAAGCTGATATTTCGCTGGTCAAAGGGATATGGGGACTAAGGCACAGGCCCGCATCGTTTTCAGGGCAGGGCACTACTGAATATGCGATTTTGGTCGGTGTTCTGGTTGTCATAGCTATTTTGGCCATTACGGTATTCCGCCCCAAGATCCAGGAATTATGGGATGCCATTTCTTCGGGGATCAACGGGCTTTGAAGCTGACGATATGAAAGCCTTGAAAAGCTTGGCGAAGGGGAAGCTTGAAGGGCAGTCGAGCGTTGAGTATGCGATTGTTTTCGCGGCTTTCCTTGCTGTTGTGATTGGATTGGGCGCAATGGCCGACTTGCTTGGATCGGGGCTGATCCTCGACCATGCGCTTCAGTCGGCTTCGCATCATCTGAAAGACGTTGCTAGTGCTGCATGGTCGGACATTTTCCTGTATTGAGAGAGGTGCAAGCGATGAACGATGCTGCCAGATTTTCGTTGCCTGAACAGCTATTGCGGCGTATCGCTGCCCCATCTTTTTCTTGGCTCTCTAAGCAGAAAAGGCGAATTGCCTTTAGCTGGCGCGGGCAGGCAACGGTGGAGGGTGCTTTTCTGATCCCGGTGATCCTCCTTATGCTGATGCTTTTGATTCAACCGGGAATTCTTCTTTATGACCGGGTTGTTATGCAGGCTGCGGCGGCGGAAGGATGTCGGCTGGTATCCACGAGGCCTCCTGGCGACTCGTCCGATGCGTATAAGGGCTATGTGTTGAGAAGGCTAGGTTCTGTTCCCCAGCAAAAGAATTTCCATGTGCATGAGGGGGAGTGCTCCTGGGAAGTGTCGCTTGAGGGCGACGAGGGGTGCGAATTGGTCTCGGTGAGGATAAAGAACCAAGCGACGCCTCTCCCGTTTTTCGACTTTGGCGCTCGGGCAATGGGGCTTGTGAACGAATCGGGCAATTACGTCCAAGAAGTAAGCGTTTCGATGCGTTCGAAAAGCCCTTGGGTTGCGGCGAACGCAGAGGGGATGAACCCAGACGCGTGGGTTCAAGGAAATGGTTCAACGGCAGAAAGGGGGTAAGGGTGAAGATGAGGTGCTCTCGCTCGCTCTTTTGGGCTGAAGAGGGGTTTTCGACCGTTGGCATGGTCCTTGCTCTCTTGATATCGATGTCCCTTGTGTTCACAGCTGCGCGGGTCTATGAGATCAACGAATCGTTGTCGAGGGTTCAGGAGGTTGCCGATGCGGCTGTTCTCGCTGCGGAGAACGTCGTTGGTGAATTTTACCTTGTCGCCAGCATATGCGATGCTGTCTCCCTTTCTCTTTCCCTAACCATGGTCGGTTGTCTGGGGCTAAGCGTTGTATGCGCATGCGTTCCCCCAACGGCTGAGCTTTCTAAAACGTTTCTTGAAACGGCGAAAAAGGCCAAGCAATCGCGCGATTCCTTCTGCGAATCGGCAAACGATTCTCTTGAGAAGCTGGCAGAGGCGCTGCCATTTATTGCCGCAATTAAGGCACAGGAAGTGTATTCAGCGAATAGCTCCCTTTCCGACGGGGCGAATTATCAGGGAATCGTTGTGCTTTCTCCCTGGGAGGTTGAGAAGGGGAAAGCAATCTCCTTCGATGATTCCGACAGCGCCTTGAATGAAGTTGAGGAATCGCGAGATAGCCTGGAGGATGCCGCATCCAGGGCCGAAGAGGCTGCAAAGCGCGCAAATGAATGGAAGCAGCGCGGATACGAGCATGATTCCGGCAGCCGCGACTCGTATTGCATGTATGAGCGTGCGGCTAAGCTTGCAGGGATGGGCGGATCGGAGAACCCTTTCTTTTCCTCGGTTGACACATGGAGTTTCGCGGCTTCTCTTGATCGGGCGAAAACGTACTACCGGTATCGTCTTCAGAATGAGGCGCCGAAGGGGCAATCGATCGACGAGCTGTCCAATTCGGCGCTCAGGAAACGTTTTTACGCATATGCCGTAGAGACAGTGGAGAAGGGCTATGTCCATGAGACAGATTCCTCGTTCGATGCCCTTTTCCCTCCTTTGCCGAAAAATACCGATGAAATGCGTTCTACTGCTCTGTATACCGAGGCGGTGTATCCCAAAACAATCGATGGGCAAGGTGCGATGGTTCTGCATGCTTGGAGCGGGTGTCCTGCTTTAGCCCAAGGCTCTACTGGCGTCGGCTCCATTCAGGAGATTGATTTGGCCGGCTCGTACACTCCCTGTTCGTATTGCAAGTTTGTTCCTAGCAGCATGGGGAAGGTTGCAGCGGCTTCTTCTTCGATAGGAAACGGCTTCGAGCATCATTACAACGAGGTTGCGAAGGCGGCTGAGGAGTATCAAAAGGCGCGTGATGAGCTTGGGCCGTTGAACCAGCAGGCAAAGGGGCTCGCGGGAAGCATGCTCGATGGTATCGGCAAAGCGTTCCGCGAAGCATGCTCGCAACGGATCGACATCACGCCCCCTGGTCACTGCGGAGCCATTGCGCTTGTTTCCGATACGGGAACGGCGCAGACGCACTTTCCCTCCTCGTTTGTCACTGGGGGAGTGGAAGGCCTCGGGGCGCGTGCAGCGCTTTCTTCGGCAACTCTTGTCAGGGAAGCTTCTGACGAGGGAAAGAACGTGGTTATCTCGTTCCTTGATGGCCTTTCGGACGAAGGATCCGCTTCGGTTGGGGGAGCAAGGCTTGCCTTGCGAATGTGGTCGGGGTTTTTGACGGTATACGCTCAAGGGCACGATGCGCTGATGCGGACTGTCGAATCGGTTCTGGATTCCATTCCGCTGATGAGCGCAAGTGGCCTGGGATCGTGGGCATCAAGCGCCTTGGGCGGGGTGATTGAGGGACTTGGCTTCTCTCCTGTCGATCTATCGGCAAGAAAAGCGGTGCTGGTCAATTCATGGCATGTTGCAAAGGCCGATGAGTCTTCTTTCTCTGCAAGGGTTTTATCTGCCAAGGAAAGGGCCTTGGCCTCACAAGGTGAAGGGGGCATAGACGGCATCCTTTCCAGCATCGAATCGGCGGCATCTGATGCTGTTTCGGATTTGGGGCCCGAATTCACCATTGCCACGGTCGTCTTGTTCGATGGGGCCTTCGAGGTCCCTGTGACAATCGCCCTGCCTCAGGCGATAACGGGAGGTCTCCAAGAAGCGGTTCAGAAGGGCATCGATTCGCTGAGGGGCATCGTGTCAAGCGTAACGGGGGTGCGGCAATGGCATTAACAAAAGAGGAGCTGCCGGGGCAGATGACGGTCGAGTTTGTTGTCGCTTTTCCCGCAATGCTCGCCATTGCTTTTGTTGCGGTGAATGCCATCTTGTTCTTTTCCGATTGCGCTGCGTTCGACCGGGTATTCCGCAACGCTGTTTGCACCTATGCAGCATCTCCTGCTTACGAACAGGGGACAGCGGAAAGCTGCGCTTTGATCGAGGCGCAGCTTTCCGATTCGCTCTCTCGGGAGAATTTGAGCTATCAGGTTTCATCGTCAGGCGTCGAAGGGGGAACGGTGACGTTTTCCGCGCAGATGCGGTTCCTGCCAACCCTGTTCGGCAAGGGGGCTCTTTCCGGGGTGTTCGGAGTGAGTTTTCCTTCTCTCTGCCATGAGGAACGCATGGTTGTATCGGCTTACAAGCCAGGATTGGTGTTTTGAGATGAGAGGGCGCGGCGAATCCCACGGTGGAGGATTTCTTTACCCCAAGGCGTTTAGCGCTCTGAAGGTGCTTGCCGTTGGAGTGGGCTTGCTATTTCTCGGGAATGCCCTGTTTCTGGGCTTAAACATAGTTGAAAGCAGCGCGGCTGAGCGATGTTCGCCTAGCTCAGAAGGCTCTCTTGCTGAGATTCTCTATAGTTTCGATGGCTCTGTGCGTATCGATTCGGAAAGGGTTATGTCTCGTTTCTCGGAGGATGCCCCATCTTCGTTTAAGGCGGAAGTCATGGACGAGCGAGCTGACTGGTGCTCTGCCGATGACCAGGGCGTGATAGCGGGGTTCGTTGTTGCTGGGGACAAGGAGGCTACGGCTAAGCAGGTTGGCTCCGCGTTGGAAGGAAGGGGCTGGAGAAGCGTGCCAAGCGGGCAGGCTTCGGTGGCAACCTTCGTGAAATCTTCGGGGGAGTTTCGCTGGGCGACGGTTTCCCTCTCGTTTTTTGGCGAGGAAACATCGGTGATGGTAAATGCAAGGGGGGGCGCATGAAGAAAGAAAAGGATGAGCTGAGCGTTTGCATGGCTGCTGGTTTTCTCGACAGGATGATCGGCCTGTTTTCCCGGCGTATCGACAGGGAGGTTTTGATCATTGTTCCCTGTAGGTCGGTTCATACGTTTGGAATGGGGTCGGCGATAGACATCGCTTTTGTCGAGAAGGGCGGCAGGGTTCTCGAATCATATGAGAACGTGCCTCCTTGGCGCATGAGGAGATGCAAGGGGGCTTATGCAGTGCTTGAGCGAAAAAGGTTGGCAGGGGATTCGTCTAGTTGTTTTAGCGGGAAAGACTTTCCCGCTTGGTTTAAAAAAGGAGACAAGGTGGAGTTATGCATCAAAAAATGAGTTTTGGAGAGTTGCCTCAGGAAAAGGGATCTTATCGAGAGGATCGTTTTCAGGTTGCCGAATCGGCTTCAGGGGCTAAGGATAAGGTTGCGGCGATGGGCGCTGCTGAAGCAAGAAAGCTGCGCCAGCCGGATCGGGAAATGAAGGTCTGCCCCGTTTGCGGTGCTCGCTCTTTTGCTGACATGGACACGTGCTTCAATTGCCTCCATGCGTTCTCTCAAGATGACTGCATGGTTGAAAAGGCGGAGGGAAAGCGGCAATTGAAACAGGAGGCGGAAAACGTTCAGCATGGCTTTGGGAAAGATGGTATCGCCTCGTCGGGGAATGGGGACGAGCCTTTCGGAAAGCAGATGGAGCCAGATGCCTATGAGGCTGAAGTGCCTATTTCCCTCGATCCTCTTCCAGCGTTGGCTCGAGGGAGATGTGGGTGTGAGAGCTTGGCGAAAAGCGAGGCCGTTGCATCTCCTGCAGACTTGGACAAGGCAATCGAAATCGTCGTGAGCATATCATTGCCGAGCGATGTTTGCTCAAACGGTGGTGCTGCTTCTCCTGTCGTGCGAGTTGAGACAAGGTAAAAAAGAGGCGTTGCCCCATATGGGGCAACGCCTCTTTTGCGTGAAAGCGCTTGTATTACTTCAAGAAATCGAGCACTGCGTTTTCGATCGCGGGAGTGGTTCCCTCGATAACGTCCGTGAATCGGATGGGCAGGGAATCAAGCTCTGCGAGGCCCTTGGGGATATTGTGGCTGTTGGCCTCATCGGCAATAAGCTCGTTTAGCGCGCACCCGCTAAGCTCGGCAACGGATGCGGGGAGAGGCTGGCCGGGCTTGATGTCGTGAAGGGCGCGGTATACGTTTTCGCCGAACTTGGCCCAGTGCGCGGTGGAGGCGATAAGCACTGGGTTGTCGCCGCGTAGGCGCTCGGCCACCTTGTAGGCGACAGCGGTATGCGGGTCAATGAGGTACTTATGCTTATCGAGCACCTCCTTGATGGTCTCCAGGCAGGTTTCGCTGTCGACAGAATCGGATTTGAAGTCTGCTTGAAGCTTGGCGCGCGTTTCGTCGTCGACGGTGAAGGCCTTTTCGCTCTTCAGCTGATTCATCCAGGATGCGATGGCTTCTGCGTTGCGTCCGGTGAGCTCGAACAGCTGGCGCTCAACGTTCGAGGAAACCAAGATGTCCATGGAAGGAGATGGGGTGAGGACGAACTCGCGATCGGAGATGTCGTAGCTTCCGGTGTTGATGAAGTCGGTGAGCACGCGGTTCTCATTGCTTGCGCAGAACAACGTGCCAAGCGGGGTGCCGATTTGCTTGGCGTACCAGGCGGCAAGAATATTGCCGAAGTTTCCGGTAGGCACGCACACATCGAGCGGCTTCCCGGCCTCAAGCTTGCCTTGCGCCACCAGCTCAGCGTAGCTGGAAACGTAGTAAACCACCTGGGGAAGCAAACGACCCCAGTTGATGGAGTTCGCGCTGGAAAGGGCAACCTGGCTACCCTCCATGATCTTTTCAGCGAAAGCATCGTCCCCGAAAACGTTCTTGGCGCCGGTCTGACAATCGTCGAAATTGCCCTTAACGGCCCAGACCATAACATTGGAGCCTGCCTGGGTTGCCATCTGCTTGTACTGGATATCGCTTACGCCGCCATCGGGGTACATTACCGCGATCTTGACGCCGTCTTTATCGCGGAATCCTTCCAAGGCTGCCTTGCCGGTATCGCCCGATGTTGCAACCAGAATGAGGAAGGTGTTCTTCAGCTTTCCCTGCTCACGTAGCTGCGCGGCGCTTGCGCTGAAGAAATGGGGAAGGCACTGAAGCGCCATATCCTTGAATGCGCTCGTGGGGCCATGCCACAACTCAAGAACATGGGTGTTCTCGTCGAGGGACGTGATGGGGCAAATCGCCTCGTCGTCGAAACGGCTGCCATAGGTTGCGCCCATCAGCTCATCGATTTTGCTGTCGGGCAGATCGATGCCAAACGCGCGATAGATGAAAGCTGCGCGTTGAGCGTAGGGGACTTCTGCCAGGGAGAGGATGCTTTCCAGGCTGAGCTTGGGGAGCGTTTCAGGGACGAAAAGGCCGCCTCCTTCTGCGAGTCCTTTTACCACGGCTTCGGTAAAGGTGACCGGAGCCGCACACCGTCCGCGCGTGTCGATATAGCGATTGGTAGCCATGAATCCGTCTTTCGTGAGGGGTAATATTTGCGGAATCAGTATACTATGTAGCTAATAGTACGTGCCGTAATTGAAACGGGCATTTCACTCAAATGCGTATAGCTTCTTTCGGTGGCGCAGGAGCCCCGTGCAAGGCGAGGTTTGCGGCATTTGCCATCGGTGCCAGCTTTGGCTGGGGAGGGGAAAATATGGAAAAGGTTTCCATGTCTCATGAGGATTATCTTGAGGCGATTGTTATGTTGGGCGGCTCTGACACGCAGTCTGTCCGTTCGGTGGATATTGCCACCAAACTCGGTGTCTCTAAGGCATCGGTTTCGAAGGCTGTTGCCAGCCTGAAGGCCTCCGGAATGCTTGATCAGCCCTATTATGGAGACATCACCCTTACCCACGATGGGTACCAGTACGGTAAATCGGTCCTTGAGCGCCACGAGAAGCTTACGCGCTTCCTGCATGAAAAAGTCGGCCTTTCCCTGGAGACCGCCGAGGAAGAGGCGTGCCAGATGGAGCATGCGATCAGCGATGAGTCGTTTGGGAAGTGGCTCGAGTACTTCGACTCTATTGGGCTTTAACCAATCTTCGCTTATAGGGAGAGGAAGAAACGGGGGTTATGCGCCGCCGTTTCTTTTTTATGCTATGATACGAACAAATGTTTGTTTTAAGGGGTGACATGGCGGCGTCGCGCATCATAATGGGGATCGACCCAGGGCTTGCCCATACGGGTTGGGGCGTAATCCAGCAGAAGGGCTCTGCCCTTTCCTGTGTTGCGTACGGTTGCGTGGCCACGCAGGCCTCAACGCCTTTGCATGAGCGCTTGGGGAAGATCTATGCGCAGGTGTCTGCGGTAGTTTCGCGGTACCAGCCGATATGCGTTGCCATAGAAACGGTGTGGTTCGGCTCGAATGCCCAGAGTGCATTTGCAACGGGCCAGGCTCGTGGTGCCGCTTTGGTGGCATGCGGGCAGGCCTCTATGGAGCTTGCGGAGTATTCTCCCAGCCAAATCAAATTGGCGGTAGTGGGCGCAGGCTCGGCCGACAAGCATCAGGTTCAGTATATGGTGCAGCAGCTTTTGGGGTTGGAGAAGGTGCCTTCGCCCGACCATGCAGCCGACGCTTTGGCGGCTGCGATTTGCTACACCACCCATTCGGTTTCCTGGGAAAGGGGCGCTGCCCGATGATTTCATTTTTGCGAGGAACAATAGCGGCGACATTCGTTGACTCTGCGGTAATCGAGGTTGGCGGTATTGGGTACCGTGTGATGATGTCGGGGAAGAGCCTTTCCCGTTTGGGACATGCAGGGGAGGAAGTTAAGGTGCTTACGCGCTTGCAGGTGCGTGATGATGCCCTGGTGCTGTACGGCTTTTTGAGCCATGAAGAGGAAAAGCTGTTCGTAAAGCTTACCTCGGTTTCAAGTGTGGGCCCGAAAGTCGCCCTTTCGGCTCTTTCTACGTACGAGCCTGAGGCGTTGGTTTCCGCCATCGTCTCGCAAGATGTGGGGGCCATTCAGAGGATTCCTGGCGTTGGGAAGAAGATGGCTTCCCGTATTGCGCTTGAGCTGAAAGAATCGTTCGGCACAGATGCCCAAGTTGTCTTGCCAGGCATTTCCGCCCAAGCGGCTAATGCCCGAAAGGGAGCAGCGGAAGCGCTGCTTTCCATGGGCTTCACTTCCGAGGAAACCGATCTTGCGCTTAAGGGGGCTCCCGAGGAAGCGAACGAAACGATACTATTGCAGTACGCTTTAAAGCGTTTGGGCAAGTAACCGATAAAGGGTGGATTCGTCTTTGTCTGATGATTTTGAAATAGAAAGCGCATTGTTCGAGGCGCCGTTGGAGGCACTGAAGGGCTCAAGCGCGTCGGGTGAGGAGGACGCCGCATCGCGCGCGTGCTCGGTTTCCCTTACCGAAGACGACCTTGCGCTTGATAGGAGCTTGCGGCCAACGTGCCTTGGCGATTACCTTGGGCAAACCAAGGTGAAAGAGAGCCTCTCCATCCTCATCGAGGCAGCGCGTGCTCGAAAAGACGTGGTGGACCATATCTTGTTCTCAGGCCCTCCGGGCTTGGGCAAGACAACGTTGGCAACGGTGGTTGCAAACGAGCTTGGCGTGCATATAAAGACAACCAGCGGCCCGGCCATCGAGCGCACGGGCGATCTGGCTGCCATCCTCACCAACCTCGAAGAAGGCGATGTCCTGTTCATCGATGAGATTCATCGCCTGAATCGCATGGTTGAAGAGGTGCTGTACCCGGCATTGGAGGATTTTGCGCTTGATATCGTGGTGGGAAAGGGCCCGGCTGCCCGTTCCATCAGGCTTGATTTGCCGAAGTTCACTCTTATTGGCGCAACAACGCGAACAGGACTGCTGACAGGCCCCTTGCGTGATCGTTTCGGCATCGCATTCCGCCTTAACTACTACGCGCCCGAGGAGCTTGCCCTTATCGTTCGTAGGTCTGCCCGCATCTTGGGGGTGGACATCCTTGAAGAAGGCGCCCTGGAGATTGCCCGACGCAGCCGTGGCACCCCACGTTTGGCCAACCGCTTGCTCAAGCGCGTGCGCGATTGGGCGCAGGTGAAGGGAATTTCGCCCATCGACGAAGATTGCGCGGCGAAAGCCTTGGCGTTCTTCGAAGTCGACTCGATGGGGCTCGACCCGGTTGACAACAGGATTTTGGAGCTGCTGTGCGTGCAGTTCTCGGGCAGGCCGGTGGGCCTTTCGACGTTGGCCTCTGCTTTGTCGGAAGAGCCGGATACGCTCGAGGACGTTTACGAGCCGTATTTGCTTCAGCAAGGGTTGCTTGTGCGCACGCCTAAAGGCCGCCAGGCAACCGAGCGAGCTTATGAGCATTTAGGGATACGGTATCCAGAGAGGGATTGACGTGTTTACCCAAGATTATCTGATGCGAATGTTTATGCAGTTGGCTGCCGCTATGAAAGAAAGCCTGCTGCGCGCCCGTGGGCAGAACGACCCTCGCGCTGCGGCCGATATGCTTGACGAAGCCGTTTCCGATGCAACGGAGATGGATGGGGATCTGCTTTTGCGCATGGCCCCGGAATCGATGGCGGCGATGCTCCAGCTTTCCCAGCCCGACCCGCAGCTTATGGAGTACGTGTCGCGCTCGTTGCTTCTTTCCTCGCAGTATTTGCGTGAAGCAGGCGATGCTTCGGCATCTGCATTGCGTCAAGAGCAGGCATACGCTGTTGCCCGAGCTTTCGACGTTGAGCTTGGGGAGGGCAGCATAAGCCAGAACGAGCTCGATGAGCTCTTCGCCCGAAGCGGGCTTGATGCTGGAACTCTGGGCGTCTGAGAATCAGCTCGTTTAATGCGGACCGCAGCGTAATTGCGCGCTTCAGAAAGTACGCACTTCGGAAAACCATTAGCCCCGATATCCTTGTTGATTGGATATCGGGGCTTTTTGCTTCCTGTGTTGGGACTCTATCTGGGTGTTTGAAGAATCTTGCATTCGTTCGAAAAAAATAACCTTTGGTAAACATTGACGCGATAGTATGACGGGGTTAACATCAGTCTGTTAGTTAACCCTGGTTTACTAGGGTTTGCAGGCTGCCCTGTTTGGGCAAGAGGAAGGAAGCATCATGGTTTTGTCTGAAATCAGGAACAACGGCAGCTACCGTGTTAAGCGACTTCACGATTGTTCCAGTGAAACCCACCACCACCTTGAGAACCTGGGCTTTATCCCAGGCGAGATGATCACTGTTGTTTCCCGCATCGGTGGCAATCTCATCGTGAACGTCAAGGGCTCTCGCGTTGCTCTTTCTTCTGAGCTTGCGCAGCACATCACAGTGTAGCAGCTTGCAAAAAAACGGTGTTGAACTCGATAAACGGAAGGGAGGCATAGTGAAGACTCTCCGAGAAGCAAAGAACGGTGAAACGGTAACCGTGGTGAAGCTCAACGGGACGGGTGCGGTGAAGCGTCGCATCATGGACATGGGCATTACCAAGGGTTGCTCGGTATATGTTCGCAAGGTTGCTCCTTTGGGCGACCCGGTTGAGGTTACCGTTCGCGGCTACGAGCTTTCTCTGCGCAAAGAAGATGCGCAGATGATCGAAGTCGAATAAGCGTCTCTATGCCCATCAAAGGGTCAGGCATGAGCATCCTTTGATCGGCATAGTGCGCTTTAGTGATCGTGGTGAGCGATCATTTTTTTAATCCTGTAGTTAGCCCCATCTAACACTGAATGGAGGAATGAATGAGAGTTGCACTTACTGGCAACCCGAACAGCGGTAAAACCACCCTGTTCAACGCGTTGACCGGTTCCAACCAGTATGTTGGCAACTGGCCTGGCGTTACTGTAGAGAAAAAGGGAGGCAAGCTCAAGGAGGACAAGTCCATTGAGATTACCGACCTTCCGGGTATCTATTCCCTTTCCCCATATACCCTTGAAGAGGTTGTGGCCCGAAACTTCCTTATCCAGGAAAAGCCCGATGCAATCCTGAACATCGTTGACGGTAGCAACCTTGAACGCAACCTGTACCTAACCACCCAGCTGCTCGAAATGGGCGTGCCGGTTGTGGTTGCCGTTAACATGATGGACGTTGTGCGCAAGCGCGGTGACGAGATCTACGCCGATCAGCTTGCCAAGGAGCTTGGTTGCAACGTAGTTGAGATTTCCGCTCTGAAGAACGAGGGCATCGACGAAGTCGTTAACTGTCTGAAGACCATCGGCTCGGCGGCGGCACCTACCCCCATCACGTTCTCGACGGTTGTGGAAGAAGGCCTTTCCGCTATCGAGGACCGACTCCCCGCAAACGTTCCCGCAAGCCTTAAGCGCTTTTACGCTATCAAACTGCTTGAGAAGGACGAGAAGATCGCCGCATCTCTTGAGGGTGCTCCCGATGTGAGCGATGTTATCGCCAAGGTGGAGAAGGAAAGCGACGATGACACCGAAAGCGTTATCATCAACGATCGCTATGCTCATATCTCCAGCATCATCGACCATTGCCGTACCAAGAACACGAAGAGCCAGCTGACCACCTCCGACAAGATCGACCGCGTGGTTACCAACCGTATTCTGGCTTTGCCGATCTTCGTTGTGGTTATGTTCCTGGTGTACTACATCTCCGTTTCTACGGTGGGCACTGTGGCAACCGACTGGGCAAACGATGGCGTGTTCGGTGACGGCTGGTTCCTTGGCCCAGGCCAGGAACAGTTCGATGAGGTAAGCGAAGAGTTCGAAGGCGCTCAGGAAAGCGTCGATGCTTTCGAGTCTGCTGCAGAGGAAGCAGGGCTTGACCCTGAATCCGACACCTTCATCGAAGATGCCGAGGCTGCCGGACTGGCTGCATCGTACGAATCATACGATGACGAAACCGGCGAAAACGAGACGGTAGACGTTGACGCCGAGGCTTATCAGGAGGCTTTGGACGTTCTTGCTCCTTACAAGGGCGACCAGAATGCGATTGCCGCATTCGAGGCTGCCGCAATCGAGCAGGGCCTTGATCCTGAGTCCGACGACTTTGCCGATGAGGCCTCTGACGCCGACATCACGGCTACGTACGTCGACGAAGACGGCGAGGTTCAGGAAGTCGATGCCGACAAGTACGCTGAGGAACTTGAAGGCTCCGAGCCCGACCCGACCCAGTATGGTATTTGGGTGCCCGGCATCCCCGCTCTTGCTGAGCAGGGCCTCGATTCCATCGGCTGCGCCGATTGGCTGAAGGCTCTGATCCTTGACGGTATCATCGCCGGCGTGGGTGCGGTTCTTGGCTTCGTTCCCCAGATGCTGGTACTGTTCCTGCTGTTGGGCTTCCTTGAGTCCTGTGGCTACATGGCCCGCATCGCGTTCATCCTCGACCGCGTGTTCCGCCGCTTCGGCCTTTCCGGCAAGTCCTTCGTGCCGATCCTCATCGGTACTGGCTGCGGCGTTCCCGGCATCATGTCCTCTCGTACCATCGAGAATCAGAACGATCGCCGCATGACTGTTATGACCACGACGTTCATTCCCTGCGGCGCAAAGCTCCCCATCATCGCTCTGTTCGCAGGCGCTGTGTTCGGCGGCGAATGGTGGGTTGCTCCGAGCGCCTACTTCCTGGGCATCATCGCCATCCTGTGCTCGGGCGTTATCTTGAAGAAGACCCGCTTCTTCGCAGGCGATCCGGCCCCGTTTGTTATGGAGCTCCCCGCATACCATCTGCCCACCATCGGCGCTGTGCTGCGCAGCATGTGGGAACGCGCATGGTCGTTCATCAAGAAGGCCGGTACCATCATCTTGGTTGCCGCCATCCTGATCTGGTTCATTTCTTCCTACGGCTTCGTTGACGGCGTGTTCCAGGCGGTCGAGGACCAGAACGATTCCATCTTGGCCGTTATCGGCGGCGCAATCTGCTGGATCTTCGCACCTCAGGGCTTCGGCGATTGGCAGGCAGCTTCGGCTACCATCACCGGCCTCATCGCGAAGGAGAACGTTGTTTCCACCTTCGGCATCCTGTATGACGGCGATGCTGGTTGGTACGCAAACGTTCAGGCCGCCTTCACCTATGCATCTGGCTATGCCTTCCTGGCATTCAACCTGCTGTGCGCACCGTGCTTTGCGGCAATGGGCGCCATCAAGCGCGAGATGAACAACATCAAGTGGTTCTTCGCGGCTATTGGCTACCAGTGCGGTATTGCGTGGGTCGTTTCCCTGTGGATCTACCAGTTCGCTGGGCTGGCGTTGGGCGAAGTGACGTTCAATGTGTTTACCGTGGTTGCGATTGCCTTCTTCATCGCCTTCCTGTGGTTGCTGTTCCGCCCCAACAAGTGGCAGGGCAAGGCTGCGGTACGTGCCGTTGACGAAGCGTAGGCTTTAGGTTTCAGTCAACGCTAAATGGCATGGTGGGCTCGTCGACCTTTGTCGGCGAGCCCATGTTTTGGTTGTAGCGCACTGAAGAGCGTTAGAGGAAAGAGGTGGCAAGAATGAACTTGGGAACCTTTGTTGTGCTGGTGGTGCTCATTGCCATTGTGGGTGCGATTATCGCTAGCTGGGTTCGCGCCCACAAGCAGGGCAAGCATATCGCCTGCGATGAGTGCGGTGGATGCAGCGCCCGCAATCCCGATAAATGCCCTTGTGCCGAGGAGATGGTGAAGGACATCGACAGGGCCGCTCGCAAAGCGGACGAGATCGATCATCGCTAGCCCTGACCCTATTCGCAATCTTTTAACGCACGCAGCCCCTTCGACGACGTTGAAGGGGCTGCGTGCGTTTTGGACGCGATGCTCTCATGCTTTGAATATGCTGATTCGTTGGAAGAGGGCGCTGAGCGCGCGAGGCGTCATGATGTTGCTAGGTTCTGGGCGGCAAACGTCGAGGCGGGGCGCTGCGGGGCACTGCGGGGTGCCATGCACTAAGCATTGCGTCACCGCGAATCTTCGTGCTTTTGCAAAACGATCGCATGAAAAAAACCCATCGGACAGCTCCGATGGGCTTTCGTTTGCTCTTTGCTACAAAGAGAGGAACAGCTCGTGAATGCGATTGTCGTCGTCGAGCTCAGGATGGAACGCCATGCCGAGCTGCTTGCCGTACTGCACTGCGACGATGTTTCCTTCGCAGGTTGCCAGGACCTTGCAGCCTTTGCGCACGTCGGTGATGAACGGCGCCCGGATAAACGTCATGGGCACGTTCTCCATTTCGCCGAACGTGCCGAAGGAGTGGAAGCTGCCCAGCTGTCGGCCGTAGGCATTGCGGCGAACCGTGATGGGCAGAGTTTCGAAGCCCTTAACCTGCAGGCGCTTTGCGGCAGCTGCAGGGTCGAGGTTGTCCAAGTCTCCTGTGCCGTCTACCGTTTCGGCAAGAAGGATAAGGCCTGCGCAGGTTGCCAGAACCGGCATGCCTTCCTCGATGCGCTTGCGCAGCGGCTCAAGCAGCCCAAGCTCACGCAAGAGCTTTGCCTGCGTGGTGCTTTCGCCTCCAGGGAGAACCAAACGGTCGAAAGGGCGCTCCAAATCGGATGCCTGGCGGATCTCGAAGCACTCGGCACCAAGCGCTTCGAGCTTCTTCTTATGCTCGATGAAGGCTCCTTGGAGAGCCAGAATCGCTACCGTCATTAGCGACCGCGCTCTTCCATGATGAGCTCGATCTCGTCGGCGTTTATGCCAACCATAGCCTCGCCCAAATCTTCGGAGAGCTCGGCGATGAGCTTGGCGTCGGTGTAGTTGGTAACTGCCTTGACGATTGCCTGCGCACGCTTTGCGGGGTTGCCCGATTTGAAGATGCCGGAGCCGACGAACACGCCTTCAGCACCCAGCTGCATCATGAGCGCAGCATCGGCAGGCGTTGCCACGCCGCCGGCGGCGAAGTTCACAACGGGGAGCTTACCGTTGTCGTGAACGTACTTAACCAGCTCAACGGGAACGGCGAGCTGCTTTGCTTCCTCGAAAAGCTCGTCTTCGCGCAGGGAGACCACGTGGCGAATCTGGTTATTCATCTTGCGCATGTGGCGAACGGCCTGGATAACGTCGCCGGTGCCCGGCTCGCCCTTGGTGCGGATCATCGTTGCGCCTTCGGCGATACGGCGAAGCGCCTCGCCCAAATCGCGTGCGCCGCATACGAAGGGAACCGAGAACTTGGTCTTGTCGATGTGGTAGGTGTCGTCAGCGGGGGAGAGCACTTCGGACTCGTCGATGTAGTCGATCTCGATGGCTTCCAGGATCTGAGCCTCAACGAAATGACCGATGCGGCACTTTGCCATAACGGGAATGGAAACAGCCTCCTGAATGCCCTTGATCATCTTCGGGTCGCTCATGCGGGAAACGCCGCCTGCTGCGCGGATATCGGCAGGAATGCGCTCGAGTGCCATAACGGCGCATGCGCCGGCTTCCTCTGCGATTCGAGCCTGCTCGGGCGTGGTAACGTCCATGATTACGCCGCCCTTGAGCATCTGTGCGAGCTGACGGTTGAGTTTTACCTGCTCTTCAGGGGTATTTGCTTCTGCCATGTTCGATCTCCTTGATTGGTCCGGCGCAGACGCGCCGTTTTTTTTGCTGTGCTGAGGCACGCTTCTAACGCATGAAAGACTAGTAGCTATGTGGTATTGCAGGTATACCCAAAACTGGCAATAATGATATAACCAGAATATAACCAGTTTTGATATAGCCAAATTCGGCAAGAAGGAAGGGGATGCGGAGGTGCTTACCTATTCGCTTGATGATAGAGGCGAGTTGAGCCTGTACGAATACCTGTATCGCTGCATTCGCTCCGATATTGAGAACGGTGCCATCGCTCCCGGGGAAAAGCTTCCCTCAAAGCGCAGCTTTGCTCGCCATTTGGGCGTGAGCCTGATCACCGTGGAGGGTGCGTACTCGCAGCTTGTGGCAGAAGGGTATGTGCGCGCCGAGCCGCGCCGCGGATACTTTGCCTGCAACCTGCGCGCTACGGGCATTTCCCCCGATAAGCGCCGTTATCTTGGCGCATCGGATTATCTTGAGCCTGCAACGCAGTCAGGTGATGTGGAGATTGCCCCCGAGGAGGGCTTGGCGCAGGCGTACGCCTCGCTTTCGCATGCGGGGCGCCGCGATGGCCTGCCTTCCAACGAAAACGAGTCGCGCATCGGCGATATCGACGATGCGCCGATCGAGGTGGATCGGCCAAGCGGAGAGGCGTTGGTCGCCGATTTCACAGGCGCTTCGGTTCCTTTGGGCCTGTTTCCTTATGCATCGTGGGCGAAATCGGTGAGGGATGCGCTTTCGCGTGAATCGGAGCGCGACCTTGCAGGGGAAACAGGATATGCCGGGACTGAGCGTTTGAGAACCGCGATTGCAAGCCACCTGCGTGGCTTTCGCGGCATGGAGGTTGACCCTGAGTGCATCGTGATCGGGGCCGGGTCGCAGGTTCTTTACAGCTGGCTCGTGCAGCTTTTGGGGCGTGATCTGCGCTACGGTGTCGAAGACCCCGGTTATCTTCGCCTTTCCCGCATTTACGAGGCGAACGATGTGTCGCTCTCCCATATTCCCTTAGACGGGAACGGCATCGACATGGCATCGGTCGTTGAGCATGGGGTGGATGTTCTGCACCTGATGCCCTCGCATCAGTTCCCGACGGGCATCGTCACCTCGATTAGCAGGCGCTATGAGCTTTTAGGCTGGGCTTCTGCAGAGGAGAGCCGCTATCTTATCGAAGACGATTACGATTGCGAGTTTCGCCTTACCGGCCGTCCCATTCCCTCGCTTCAGAGCATCGATGCGTCGGGGAAGGTTATCTACACCAACACCTTCACGAAGAGCTTGGGGCCCGCATTTCGAATCGGGTACATGATTCTTCCTCCGAGCTTGGCGAAGCGCTTCAAGCGCAAGCTAGGCTTCTACTCGTGCACGGTGAGCGCTATCGATCAGCTCGCTTTGGCACGCTTCATCGAAAGCGGCGACTACGAGCGGCACGTAAACAGGCTCCGCACCCACTATCGCCAGGTTCGCGATGCCTTGATTGCCGCTTTGCAGGAAAGCTCGTTCGGCGAAAGGCTCAGTATCGAGGAGGAGGATGCGGGCATCCACTTTCTTATGGGCATCGCTGTTGATGCGGGCGGCGCAGCGAAGTCTCGCGACCTTGCCCCGCAAGGTCCGGCACGTCGCTACCGTTTCGACGACGATGGCGCTGATGCTCCGAGCCGGACCCTTCAAGATGCTGCACGCCTTCGATGGGAAGCGGAGTTTGCGCGTGCGGCGGAAGAAGGGGGAGTGCGCATCGTTGCCCTCTCTTCTTTTTACAGCGGAAACGCCGCAGCAGAGCAGGGCCCTGTGCGGCGTTTCTTGGTGAGCTATGGCGGTATCGAGCCGGAATCCATCCCTCGCGCCGTCTCCGCTTTGGAGCATGCGGTTTGCGCTGCGGATGAGGCAGTGCGCTAGCGCCTATTCCTCGATAAGGCGGAAGTAGATGGTCTTCACGCCGGAGTTCTCCGATTCCCTCTCGCTTTTGCTTTCGAAGAAACTGAGCGATTCGATGAAGGGAACGAACTTCTTGAATCCGAAGTTGCGGGTATCGAAGTCGGGCAGGCGGCGGGCAAGGCGGGCGCCCAGGCTCGAGGAAAGGATCCAGCCGTCGTCGCCGCTGAACTCTTCGGCGATTTCGCGCAGGGCGGTTTCTACGGTGATGATGTCGAGTCCGTTCAGGTCCTCATCGGTCTGCTCGGGCTCGCTGTGCGTTTCGCGTTCCTGCTCTGCTGTGCTCTTCTGCTCAGGATGCGCGGGGTGCTGGCGGGACTTCTCTTCAACGTTTCGAGCTTGATGCTTGCCTGCGCCCTCGCTTTTCGCCAAAGTGGTGCTTGCCGATGCTTTGGCCAGGGCGTTTGAGGGCTTTTCGCCTTGCTTCTTCTTGCGGGTTTTTGCCCTTTTACCGTTGGCGGATTCGGCGTTTGCCTTGTGCAGCAGGTCGAGGTAGACGAATTTATTGCAGGCGCTGATGAAGGCGCGGGGCGTTTTCTGCTCGCCCATGCCCAGCACGAACATCTCCGATTCGCGCAGGCGCGAGGCAAGGCGGGTGAAGTCGCTGTCGGAGGATACGATGCAGAACGCATCAAGGTGCTTTTGGTACAGCAGGTCCATCGCATCGATGATGAGCGCTGAATCAGACGAGTTCTTGCCCACGGTGTTGCTGTACTGCTGAATGGGCTGGATGGCGTTGTCGAGCAGTTCCTTTTTCCAGGAATTAAGCGTGGAGGTGGTCCAGTTTCCATAGATGCGTTTGTAAATCAGGTTGCCCATGCTTGAGGCTTCCTGAAGGATGATGCTTGCATATTTGCTTGATATGTTCTCGGCGTCGATGAGGACGGCGATTTTCATTTCTTCCATTTGAGTTAAATCCTAGGTTGGCGTAGTAAGTCAGCGAGCGGGATTCTGGCGAGTGCAGATGGCGCGAAAGGCGAGCGAAGCGTGCGAATGAATGCACATGAGCGAACCTTGAAGCGCCAGCTGTGCCGCCAGAATCCCGCGCAGCGTCGGCCGGTTCCGTCGTTCGGAGAACGACGGAACTACTCAATGAACATCGCATCGCCGAAGGAAAGCATGCGGTACTTGTGCTTGATGGCGTGGCGATACGCTTTCATGATGTTGTCGCGGTTCGAGAAGGCGCTTACGAGCATCATCAGGGTAGAGCGCGGCACGTGGAAGTTGGTGATCAGCGCATCTACCACATGGAACTCGTAGCCGGGAAGGATGAACAAGCTGGTGGCTTCCCTGTTGCGGGGCAGCACTTCGCCTGCCTCGGCGTCCCACGCCGATTCGAGGCTGCGTACGCTGGTGGTGCCCACGGCAATGACGCGGCCGCCGTTGGCCTTCGTGCGCTTAATGGCCTCGACGGTTTTCTCGGGCACCGTGTAGCGCTCGGTATGAATTTGGTGGTCTTTCGGGAACTCCTCGTCGACGATGCGGAAGGTGTCCAGCCCCACTTCCAGGTGCACCGTTTCCCAGTCGACGCCCTTTGCCTTAATGCGCTCGATGAGCTCGGGCGTGAAATGAAGGCCCGCCGTTGGTGCGGCAGCGCTTCGCTCTTCGCGCGAGAACACGGTCTGGTACAGCTCTTCGTCGCCGGCGTAGTTCTTGATGTACGGCGGAAGGGGCGTGTGCCCGGCGCGGTGCAGCGCCTCGTCCAAAGAGGGGAGCGGGGTGGTGAGGCGCGCCAGGCGCTCGCCCTTTTCGGCGTTCTCCACCCAGTCGATGATCTCGGCGGAAAGCACTACCTCTCCCTGCTTATCGGTAAAGTCGACCAGAGCTCCCGTGCCGGGCTTCAGGCGCTTGCCGGGGCGCACCAGCACTTCCCAGATAGCCGAAGAATCTCGCTTGGGCTCAACGTCGAAGCGCTCGCGCAGCAAGAACACCTCGGCCTGGCCGCCCGTGTTGCGCTTCGTTCCCAGCAGGCGCGCGGGCATAACGCGCGTCTCGTTTGCCACGATCAGATCGCCTGGTTTCAGGTGGTTGATGATGTCGCGGAAGATCTCGTCATGGAGGGCGCCGTTCTGGCGCTTCATGACCAGCATGCGGCAACCGTCACGCTCGGCGGCGGGCTCTTGCGCGATAAGCTCTTCGGGCAAGTCGTAGTCGAAATCGTCGGTACGCATGTTCATCAGTTTTTCTCGTTTCTCTTTTGCCTTGGCTGCTTTGCGAGCGGCTTTGCGAGCGGCGCGTTCTGCCTTCGCTTCCGCATCGGAATAGGCGCAGCCGCAGTAGTTTTGGCGGTACATGCCAAGCTCGCGGCTTCGGATGGTCGCTTGCGGGTAGAACTCGCGGAAATCCTGGAACACGGCAACGAGCCCCTCGTAAGGGGCTGCGGCGCGTTCCAGCTCTTCGCCAATGACGCTTATATATTGGTAAGGACTTACGGTAAGGGTGGTGCCGATGCCCTCGTAGCCGTGTTCGTGCGCATAGCGCGCAAGCTCTTCCAAGCGCAGCCGGTAGCAGACGCGGCAGCGATCCTGTCGGTTTTCCTGCTTGCCGTCCCATGCGCGCCTCACGGCTTCTTGCCAGGCCTTTGGCTCGTAGGGGACCTTGATGACGGGGATGTTCTGGCTTTGCGCCCAGGTAAGCAGCGTTTGCAGACGATGCTCGTACTCGGAAGCGGGCGCGATGTTGGAATTGAGGTAGGCGATGGTTATGTCGTGGCCCGCTTCGGCCAGTATTCGCACTGGCTCCAAAGAGCAGGGTCCGCAGCAGGCGTGAAGTAGTAATTTCATAGGTTCGTCGTACGCTCCTTCCAGCGTCACCTATACTAGCACCTGATTACTTTCGAGCACCTTTAAGAAAGGATTGCCCACAATGCCTAAACGCAGTTACAAAGCCGTGTTCTTCGACCTGGACGGCACGCTTCTGCCTATTGATATGGATGCGTTCCTGAAGAACTACTTCAACGATATCGCCGCATTCGCCCAGGCGCGCGGCTATGAGCCGAAGCACTTCATCGGCGCCCTGAATGCCGGCGTGAAAAGCATGCTCGTTGAGGAGGGCGGCTTGAACTCCGAGCGCTTTTGGCTCACGTTTACCGCGCAGATGGGGGGCGGAAGCCTGGCGGAATACGAAAAGCTGCTCGACGAATACTATTCGGTTCATTTTGACAGCCTGGGTGCCATGGCAACCAACATCGACCCGAATGCCGCCTATGTGGTGAAGACCTTGAAGGAAAAGGGCTATCCGCTGTACCTAACCACCATGCCGCTGTTCCCGCGCATCGCCGTAGAGAAGCGTTTGGCCTGGGCAAACGTTCCTGCCGACTCATTCGACCGCATCACCACGTACGACAACTCCACCAGCACCAAGCCCCATACCGCCTACTTCCAGGAAAACGTGGAGGCAATCGGCCTGGCGCCTGAGGATATCTTGATGGTGGGCAACAACACCCGCGAGGACCTGGCGGCGATGAAGCTTGGCCTGGACGGCTACCTGGTAACCGACTGGCTGCTCGACCCTGATGGGTTCGACATCGAGTCGGTGAAGCACGGTACTTTGGCCGATTTCGCCCGTTTCGTCGACGAGCTTCCGGAGTGTGAGTAATGGCATTGTTCGAATACACGGTAGAGGCACAGTCGGGGCATGCCCGCGCGGGCTCGTTCGAAACGGCCCACGGCACAGTGAAGACGCCGCTGTTCATGCCGGTGGGCACCAGCGCCACGGTGAAGGGCATTCGCCCGCAAACCCTGAAAGAGCTTGGCTCGCAGATCGTGCTTTCCAACACCTACCATTTGGCCATGCGCCCTGGTGCCGACCTGGTAGCCGAGGCGGGCGGACTGCACAAGTTCTGCGCATACGACGGCCCGATGCTCACCGATTCCGGTGGGTTCCAGATCTTTTCCCTGGAGGATACCCGCAAGCTCGACGACGACGGGGTGACGTTCACCTCGATCTACGACGGCGACAAGATCCGCTGGACCCCGGAAGACAACATGGACATCCAGCAGAAGCTGGGCGCCGACATCATCATGCAGCTTGACCAGTGCCCGCCGTACCCTGCTACGCGTGAGTTCGTGCAGCGTGCGGTTGACCTTTCCGCAAACTGGGCGCGTCGCTGCTTGGCGGCGCACACGCGCGAGGACCAGGCGCTCTTCGGCATCTGCCAGGGCGGCATGCATCTTGACTTGCGCCTTGAGTCCATTGCCCGCTTGAAGAAGATCGGCGAGGAAAGCGTGGCATCTGGCCACAAGGACTTCGCGGGCTTCGGCATCGGCGGCTATTCGGTAGGCGAAGACCATGAAACCATGTTCGAAACCCTTGGCGATGTTGCGCGCGCATTGCCCCAGAACAAGCCGCGTTACCTGATGGGCGTGGGGAATCCCACCACGCTGGTTCGTGCGGTACATGAGGGTGTTGACATGTTCGACTGCGTTCTTCCCACCCGTACTGCGCGCATGGGCACGGCGTTTTCCTCGCAAGGGCGCATGAACATGCGCAACGCCAAGTACAAGCATGACTTCGGTCCGCTTGACGCATCGTGCGATTGCCCCACCTGCAAAACGCACAGCCGCTCCTATATCCGCCATCTGGTTAAGCAGAACGAGATGCTGGGCAGCGTGCTCTTGAGCATCCACAACCTCTATTTCCTGCTCCACTTGATGGACCGTGCCCGCGAGGCGATTCTCGCCGGCGCGTACGAGGAGTTCTATCAGGACTGGATGAACTCGCCTGCCGCAAAGGATTACTAAGTTAGCAGGGCCGCCTTGGATGGGCGGCCCTTTTGCGTGGCGGGCTCGCGTTGCGTGGCGCGGGCTTGCGCTTGAAGGCTCATTCGGGCGCCGTTTGCGTGGCAGTGTTGCGCAATGCTGCCCCAGTCCCTTTTCAGATACCTCTTTTGTGCGGTAAAGTAGCGAATTTGAAGAAATAACATCAGGTTAACGCGTGCGCCGCTATCATGAATCCGATATACGCACACGCGTTTGCGTGCTGTTCAACTGGAAATCAGAAGGAACATAATGGCCGACCAACCCAAGGAAAACGAATTGGACGAGGAAAAGCAAGCCGCTTCTTCGACGGAAAAGAAGAAGCTCACGGCTGAAGAGAAGAAGCGGGCTAAGGAGCGCGAAAAGCGCCGCAAGGCTCGCGCTAAAGAGGTAGAGAAGAAGAACGCCAAGCGCCAAAAGGAACGCAACAAGCGCACCGGCGGCAACAAGAACCGTCGCAACGTGTGGCTTCTTGTTGCGGCAACCCTTCTGGTGATCGGATCGGTGTTCATGTTCACGCCCCCGAACGAGAAGATCAACCAGGGCCTCGATATCCAAGGCGGCCTTTCGGTGGTGCTTTCCGCCCAAAGCACCGATGGGGAAGAGATCACCAAGGAAGACATGGAAAAGTCGCGCGCCATCATCGAGTCGCGCGTTAACGCCTTGGGCGCTTCCGAGGCTACGGTGCAGGTTCAGGGCAACGACCAGATCCTGGTTCAGATCCCCGGTCTTTCCGACCCGGAAACGGCGTTGTCCACCATCGGCAAGACGGGCAAGCTTGAGTTCGCCCGTGCCGACTCCTTCACCGAGTCGGACGACCAGACGGCCATCAAAAACGGCACCTATATGCAGCAGAGCACGGTGAAGGACGATTTCGGCAACTCCTTCAAAACGGGCAAAACCACCTACCGCAGCGTAGATGCGGGTACTTACACGCCCCTTATCACAGGCGAGAACATCACGCGCGTCACGGTGGACAAGGCGTCTGAAACCAGCCAGTACTATGCCGTTAACATCTCGCTCGACGCGGCAGGCACGCAGGCTTTCGCCGATGCAACGCGCGACCTTGCTCCTTCCAACGGCCAGATCGTCATCATCCTCGATGGTCAAATCCAGTCGGCTCCTGCGGTTCAGTCGGAGATCACGGGCGGCCAGGTTTCCATCACGGGCAACTACACGCTTGAAGAGGCCCAGTCGTTGCAGACGGTGCTGGAAAGCGGCTCCTTGCCGGTAAGCTTCCAGTACGAGCAGAGCCAGGTTGTTGGACCGACGCTTGGCCAGGACGCCCTTACCAGCGGCCTTATCGTCGCGATCCTCGGCCTTGTGCTGGTTATGCTGTACCTGCTGTTCTTCTACCGTGGCCTTGGCCTCCTTACGGCTGCTGCCATGGCGGTGTTCGCGGTGCTGTACCTCGGCTTGCTGGCCACGCTTTCGGCATTCGGCCTGTTCTCGCTTTCGCTGGCAGGCATTGCGGGCATCGTGCTCACCATCGGCATGGCTGCCGACTCCTCGATTCTGGTGTTGGAGCGCTTCCGCGAGGAAATCCGCATGGGACGAAGCGTTCGCGCGGCTTCCATCACGGGCGTGCGCCATGGCATCGAAACCTCCATCGACGCCGACCTGGTTTCTCTGGTTTCGGCGCTCACCCTGTTCTTCTTGGCCTCGGCAAGCGTTAAGGGCTTCGGTCTCACGCTGGCATTGGGCATTGCCTGCGACATCGTCATGATGCTGCTGCTGAAGGCTCCGCTCATTCGCCTGCTTGCCCCGCACGTTATCGCCAAGCACCCCGGCTTCTGGGGCGTTCGTGATTGCCAGGAAGCGGCGCCGGTGTACGCCGAGCTTCGCGGGGAGCAGACGGGCAGCGTTGCCCATCCCTCTGCCGAGGCCATGGAAGAGAAGAAGTCCATTGCCCATAAAACGCTCGATGAGCTGAAGGGCCGCTTCATCAAGCGCGACATCAACTTCCTGGGCGTCCGCAAGGTGTTCCTTACCCTCTCTGCTGTGCTTGTGGTGCTCTCGTTCGTGGTTGTCGGCGTACGCGGCTTGCAGTTCGGCATCGAGTTCGTAGGCGGTACCTCGATCGCGTTCCACAACACGGGCGACACTTCCATCGAGGATATGCGCACGGCATTCGCCGATGCGGGCGAGCCCGATGCGGTGGTTCAGACCACCAACGCCGATGGCTCGGAAGGCTTCCTGGTGCGTACCACTACCACCTCCGCCGAGACGGCTGCGTCTACGGCCACCAAGGTGGCAAGCGAGCTTAACCTGAGCACCGACAGCTACGAGGTGAACACGGTTGGACCCGACTGGGGCCAGAGCGTTATCCAGTCCTCGCTCATTGCCTTCGTGGTTTCGCTTCTGCTGATCATCGCCTACATCGCTGTTCGCTTCGAATATAAGATGGGCATCATGGCGGTTGTGGCGTTGCTGCACGACCTGATTATCGTGGTGGGCGTTTACGCGCTGGTTGGCCGCGAGGTTACGCCTAACACGGTTGCGGCGCTGCTTACCATTCTCGGTTACTCTCTCTACGATACGGTTGTCGTGTTCCACCGCATCAACGACAACATGAAGGAATCCGACGTCAAGTGCACCTTCATGTCGATGGCAAACCATTCGCTCAACCAGGTGTTCATCCGCTCGGTGAACACGACGCTCACCTCGTTCGTTCCCGTTCTGGGCATGCTGCTGTTCGGCGGTGAGACGCTGAAGGACTTCGCCTTTGCTATGTCGGTTGGCCTTATCGCCGGCTCCTACTCGTCCATCGCCGTTGCGACGCCGCTGTTCGCCATGTGGAAGTCGCGCGAGGAGAAGAATGCCAAGCTGGTGAAGAAGTACGGCACCGAAATCACCCGCTTCACCTTTGCCTCCACGCCGCTTTTGCCGGCAGGCGAAAAGGAAGCCGAGCAGAGCGTTGCGGTAGCTGCACCTGCTAAGGAAGCTGCTGCCAAGGAACAGGGCAAGGGCCCTGAAACTGCGCAGAAGAAAGCCAAGAAGGCCGGCAACTCCGAGCCTATCCGTTACAGGAGGAAGAAATAATGAGAGAAGGAAGCGCACCCAACTTCGCACCCCCCGTTGAAGAAGGCACGGTGTTCACGTTCGAGGACGAATCGGGCGATACGGTAAACCTTGAGTTTTTGGGGCTCATCATCCACAACGATCGTCGCTACGGTTTCTTCTACGCCATCGGCGATGGGGAAGAGGCCGGTGGCTCGGGTGAGGTAACCATCCTCGAGGTAACCGAGCTTGACGAGGACGGGCAGCCTGCAGCGTTCGAGCTTGTCCTCGACGATGCCATTGCCGCCGAGGTGTACGAGGACTTCAAGCGTGCCACCAAGGACCTCTACGATTTCCAGTAGGGATCGGACATACGCTTGCTGAGGAAGGACCGCTTTCGAGCGGTCCTTCTTTATTTGCCATGCCGAAAACTGCGGTGTACGCCCCTGGCCTTCGAACGGTGGGTTTTGCGTGTCGATCCGGGGTGGATTAGGGGATTTCACTCCGCGCGATAAAAAGAAGACAATCTGCAAAAAGTTTCCAAAACTTCATAGGTAAAACACACTTGAAGAATTTTTTCCTTGACGGCGCAGGTGGTGCGAAGTATTTTATTAAATTGTGTCTTTTTGCAAAACAACCGGTTGCAACGAAGGAGGAAATGACTCGTGGTTCAGTCTAAAAACCCCGATTCCACCAGCCGTTATAGGACTCGCCGGAGCTTCGCGAAGATCCCAGCCGTCATGGACGTGCCGAATCTGATCGCAATCCAAACGGAAAGCTTCAAGAAGTTCATGGACGATGGCTTGACGAACGCTTTCGCGGACATCAGCCCCATCGAATCCAACACCAAAGATATGTGTGTTGAGTTCGGCAAGCATGAATTTGGTGAGCCCAAGTATAGCGTAGACGAATGCAAGGAACGTGATGTGTCGTACCAGGCACCGCTCTTTGCTGAGATCCGCTTCATCAATCGCGAAACAGGCGAGATCAAAGAGCAGGACGTCTTCATGGGCGACTTCCCGCTTATGACGCCCCGCGGCACCTTCATCATCAACGGCACCGAGCGTGTTGTTGTGTCCCAGTTGGTGCGTAGCCCCGGCGTGTACTTCTCTGCCGAGCGCGACAAAACATCTGACAAGACCATCTACAACGCGAAGATCATCCCTTCCCGTGGTGCATGGCTCGAGTTCGAGACCGATAAGCGCGACATCCTTTCCGTGCGCATCGACCGCAAGCGTAAGCAGCCCGCTACGCTTCTTCTGCGTGCGCTCGGCATCGCCGAAACGCGCGAAGAGATCATTGACATCCTCGGCGATTCCGAGATGGTGATCCGCACCCTCGACCGCGACCCCGCCACCACCAAGGAAGAGTCGCTCATTGAGCTGTATCGTCGCTTCCGTCCGGGCGAGCCCCCTACGATCGACTCCGCTCGCACGCTGCTTGACGGCCTGTTCTTCAACCCCCAGCGCTACGACCTGGCGAAGGTTGGCCGTTACAAGATCAACAAGAAGCTTGGCTTCGACCCTGAAAACGCTGCCTCCACGCTTACGCAGGAAGACATCATCGCAACCATGCGCTACATCGTGGGCCTCCATGATGGCGCAGAGAGCGTTCAGGTAGACGACATCGACCACTTCGGCAACCGCCGCATCCGCACGGTTGGCGAGCTGATCCAGAACCAGTTCCGCATCGGCCTTTCCCGTATGGAGCGCGTGGTGCGCGAGCGCATGAGCATGCAGGAGCCTGACGACATCACGCCGCAGTCCCTGGTGAACATCCGCCCCATCGTGGCAGCCATCAAGGAGTTCTTCGGTTCTTCCCAGCTGTCCCAGTTCATGGACCAGTCCAACATCGCTGCAGGCGTTACGCACAAGCGCCGTCTGTCCGCACTGGGCCCTGGCGGCCTGTCCCGTGAGCGCGCAGGCTTCGAAGTTCGCGACGTTCACAACTCCCACTACAGCCGCATGTGCCCGATTGAGACCCCTGAAGGTCCTAACATCGGCCTTATCGGCTCGCTGGCAACCTATGCCCGCGTGAACGACTACGGCTTCATCGAGGCTCCGTACCGTCGCGTTGAGGACGGCAAGGTTACCGACATCGTCGACTACCTCACCGCCGATGAAGAGGAAAAGCACACCATTGCCCAGGCAAACGAGCAGTTCGACCCCGAAACGCGCGTATTCGGCCACACCGACGAAAACGGGAACTTCGTTCCCTCTGAGCGTCTGCTGTGCCGTACCCGCGACTCTAAGGGCGTATTCGGCGAGCCCGAGGAAGTTACCGTCGACCGCGTAGACTACATGGACGTTTCTCCTCGTCAGATGACGTCTGTCGCTACGTCGCTGATTCCGTTCCTCGAGCACGACGACGCTAACCGCGCACTGATGGGCTCCAATATGCAGCGTCAGGCTGTGCCGCTGCTTCGTCCGAGCGCTCCGCTGGTTGGTACCGGCATCGAGCACCGCATCGCGGTCGACTCCGGCGAGGTTCTGGTTGCCCAGAACGCTGGCGTTGTCGACTACGTTGACGGTCAGACGATTATCATCGAGCGCGAAGACGGCGAGTACGACGAGTACCTCATTCCGAAGTTCCAGCGCTCCAACCAGTCCGGCTGCATGAACCACAAGCCTATCGTTCGCAAGGGCGACAAGGTGTATGCAGGCGATGTGCTGGCAGACGGTCCTTCGTGCGACAACGCCGAGCTCTCGCTTGGCCAGAACCTCATGGTCGCCTACATGCCGTGGGAAGGCTACAACTACGAGGACGCTATCATCGTGTCCGAGCGCGTTGTTGCTGAAGACCTGCTCACGTCCATCCACATCTCCGAGTACGAGATCGATGCTCGCGATACCAAGCTTGGACCTGAGGAAATCACCCGCGAGGTTCCCAACATCTCCGACGACATGGTCTCCGACCTCGATGCCGACGGCATCATCCGCGTTGGCGCCGAGGTGTTCCCGGGCGATGTTCTGGTTGGCAAGGTTACCCCGAAGGGCGAAACCGAGCTTACCGCTGAGGAGCGCCTGCTGCGTGCCATCTTCGGTGAGAAGGCCCGCGAGGTTCGCGATACCTCTTTGAAGGTGCCTCATGGCTCCGGCGGCCGCGTAATCAACGTGGTTCGCTCTTCCCGCGCAAACGGCGACGAGCTGGCACCGGGCGTTAACGAGCTGGTTCGCGTGTTCGTTGCTCAGAAACGTAAGATTCAGCAGGGCGACAAGCTTTCCGGTCGTCACGGCAACAAGGGTGTTATCTCCCGCGTTCTGCCGGTAGAGGATATGCCCTACCTGGCCGACGGCACGCCGATCGACGTAATGCTGAACCCCCTGGGCGTTCCTTCCCGTATGAACGTTGGTCAGCTGCTTGAGAACCACCTTGGCTGGGCTGCCAAGTGGGGTTGGTCTGACGATCCCGAGTCCACCGAGCCGGTACCGGGCCCGCAGTACGTTGCAACCCCGGTATTCGACGGCGCAACCGAGGAAGAGATCTCCAACGCCATCGAGGCTGCCAACCGCAACCTTATCAACATCAACCACGCCAAGTACGGCGACAAGGCGCGCGACGAGTTCGTTCCGCAGCTTTCCCGTACTGGTAAGACCTGGCTGTACGACGGCCGCACCGGCGAGCGTTTCCGCGAGCCCATCACCTGCGGTCAGACCTACATCCTGAAGTTGGGCCACATGGTCGACGACAAGATCCATGCCCGCTCGACCGGTCCTTACAGCTTGATTACCCAGCAGCCTCTCGGCGGCAAGGCCCAGTTCGGCGGCCAGCGCTTCGGCGAGATGGAAGTTTGGGCACTGTACTCCTACGGTGCCTCCAACGTCCTGCAGGAAATCCTGACCATCAAGTCCGACGATACCTCCGGCCGCGTCAAGTCTTACGAGGCCATCGTCAAGGGCGAGAGCATTCCTGCTCCTGAGGTGCCTGAGTCCTTCAAGGTACTTATCAAGGAAATGCGCTCTCTGTGCCTGAACGTTGAGCTTGAGGGCCACCAGCATCAGACCATCGACGTCACCCACGACCCCGATGAAGATGAGCTTTTGGGCGCCGCACGTCCTGCTGAAGAGCAGCCTGAGAAGGACAGCGACGACCTGTTGGGTTCCATCACTGCCGAGCTCGGCAACCTGATGGGCGAGAAAAACGACACTGACGACCTTATCGGTAAGGGAGAGGAGAACTAAATGAGCGAATTTGACGTTAACAATTTCGACGCCATCCGCATCTCTCTTGCAAGCGCTGAAGATATCCGTGGTTGGTCTCGCGGCGAAGTAAAGAAGCCCGAAACCATCAACTACCGTACGCTCAAGCCCGAAAAGGACGGCTTGTTCTGCGAGAAGATCTTCGGCCCCACGAAGGATTGGGAGTGCGCCTGCGGCAAGTACAAGCGCATTCGCTTCAAGGGCATCGTCTGCGAACGCTGCGGTGTTGAGGTTACGCGCTCGAAGGTTCGCCGTGAGCGCATGGGCCACATCGAGCTCGCAGCTCCGGTAAGCCATATTTGGTACTTCAAGGGCTCTCCTTCGCGTTTGGGCTATCTGCTCGACATTCCGCCGAAGGAGCTTGAGAAGGTACTGTACTTCGCATCTTCCATCATCACCGAGGTTGACAAGGAAGCTCGCGATGAGGACGTAGAGGACCTGCGCGACGAGCTTTCCGCCGACTTGGAAGAACTCGACGCAGAGCGCGATCGCCTCATCGAGGCTACTCGCCGCCTGTCCGTCGACTACGTCCCCGAAGAGGACGAGTTCGTCGATGACATCGACGAAGACGAGCGCATGACGCCCGAGGAAGTTGAAGAAGAGATCGCCGACATCTACGAAGAGTTCAACGAGCGCAAGACCCTGCGCACCGAGGCTCTGGAGGCATTCCTGAAGATCGAGCCCAAGCAGCTTGTATCCGACGAGGCCCTGTACCGCGAGATGCGCCTGAACTACTCCGACTACTTCAAGGGCGGCATGGGTGCTGAGGCTATCCGCGATCTGCTGGACAGCATCGACCTCGCTGCTACGGCTGAGGAGCTTACGGAAACCGTTGCCACGGGCAAGGGCCAGAAGCGCACGAAGGCCATCAAGCGCTTGAAGGTCGTTGACTCCTTCCTGCATTCCTCGAACAAGCCTTCCGACATGATTTTGGACGTTATCCCGGTTATCCCGCCGGATCTGCGTCCTATGGTTCAGCTCGATGGCGGCCGTTTCGCAACGTCCGACCTGAACGACCTGTACCGTCGCGTCATCAACCGCAACAACCGCTTGAAGCGTCTGCTCGACCTCGGTGCTCCCGAGATCATCGTCAACAACGAAAAGCGCATGCTTCAGGAAGCAGTAGACTCCCTGTTCGACAACGGCCGTCGCGGCCGTCCCGTAACGGGTCCTGGCAACCGTCCGCTGAAGTCCCTCTCCGACATGCTGAAGGGCAAGCAGGGCCGTTTCCGCCAGAACCTGCTCGGTAAGCGCGTTGACTACTCCGGCCGTTCCGTAATCGTTGTCGGCCCGAGCCTGAAGCTGCATCAGTGCGGCCTGCCTCAGCAGATGGCACTTGAGCTGTTCAAGCCCTTCGTAATGAAGCGCCTGGTAGAGCTCGAGTACGCTGCCAACATCAAGGCTGCTAAGCGTGCGGTTGATCGTGGCGCCAGCTACGTATGGGATGTTCTGGAAGAGGTTATCGTCGAGCATCCGGTACTGCTGAACCGCGCTCCTACGCTGCACCGTCTGGGCATCCAGGCATTCGAGCCTGTATTGGTTGAGGGCAAGGCCATCAAGCTGCATCCGCTGGTTTGCACCGCGTTCAACGCCGACTTCGACGGCGACCAGATGGCTGTCCATCTGCCGCTGGGTGCCGAAGCTCAGGCTGAGGCTCGCGTGCTGATGCTCTCTGCCAACAACATCAAGTCGCCTGCACATGGCCGTCCGCTGACCGTTCCTACCCAGGATATGATCATCGGCATGTACTACCTCACCGCAGCCCGCGATGGCTTCCCTGGTGAAGGCCGTACGTTCATCGACTTTGCCGATGCTCGCAACGCCTACGACGCCCGCGCTGAGGTTGACCTTCAGGCCAAGATCTGGGTTCGCCTTACCAAGGACACCCAGGTTGCAACCTCGTTCGGCGTGTTCGACGAGTACAAGGCTGGCTCGCGTCTGCAGACCACCATCGGCCGCATCATCTTCAACAACGTGTTCCCGGACGATTACCCGTTCCTGAACTATCAGATGAACAAGAAGGAAATCGGCCGCATCGTAGAAGATACGTGCAACCGCTACACCCTTTCCGAGGTCGAGCCTATCCTCGACGGCTTGAAGGACACCGGTTTCCATTACGCTACCATCGCGGGCATCACCGTTTCCGTTTACGACGCAACGGTACCTCCCTCGAAGGGCGAGATCCTCGCCGATGCCGACAACAAGGTTGCCGCCATCGAGGAAGACTACGAGATGGGCCTTATGAGCGCCGAAGAGCGTCATAAGCAGGTTGTTGATATCTGGACCGAGGCCAACGAAGAGGTCGGCGAGGCAATGGCTGCCAACTTCGACAGCTTCAACCCGATCTTCATGATGGCTGACTCCGGTGCTCGAGGTAACATCAAGCAGATTCGTCAGCTCGCTGGTATGCGTGGCCTGATGGCAGACACCAAGGGCGGCACGATCGATATTCCTGTTAAGTCGAACTTCCGCGAGGGCCTCTCCGTTCTGGAATACTTCATTTCCACGCACGGCACTCGAAAGGGTATGGCCGACACCGCACTGCGTACCGCAGACTCCGGTTACCTTACCCGTCGTCTGGTTGATGTTGCCCAGGACGTTATCGTTCGCGAGATCGACTGCGGCACCTCCGATGGTGTTCCTTACCCGATCCACAACGACAAGGGCGAGCTCGACGAGAACCTGGTTGGCCGCTGCGTTCTGGAAGACATCCAGGATGCCGAGGGCAACGTCATCGTTGCTGCGGGCGACTTCATCAACTCGATGGACCAGGTTGCCGCTATGGATGCCGCCGGAATCACGAGCATCAACATCCGCACGGTTATGACTTGCCACGCAGAGCACGGCGTTTGCCAGAAGTGCTACGGTTGGGACCTTGCTACCGCACGTCCGGTTAACATCGGTACCGCTGTTGGCATTATCGCTGCTCAGTCCATCGGCGAGCCTGGTACGCAGCTTACGATGCGTACCTTCCACGCTGGCGGTGTTGCAGGTGAAGACATTACGCACGGTCTGCCTCGTGTTACCGAGCTTTTCGAGGCTCGCAAGCCTAAGGGCCAGGCTGTTCTTGCCGAAATCGCCGGTACCTTGCAGGTAACCGCCGACAAGGTGAACAAGACGCTTACCGTTCACGACCAGGAGGGCAACATCCGCGAGTACGTGGTATCTGCCCGCGCAACGCTTCTGCCGGGCGTTACCGACGGTTGCGAGGTTGAGGTTGGCCAGCAGCTCACCAAGGGTTCTGTGAACCCCCACGACCTGCTTCGCCTTACCGATCCGAACACGACGCTTCGCTACATCGTTGCTCAGGTTCAGGACGTGTACGTGTCCCAGGGCGTAGACATCAACGACAAGCACATCGAGGTTATTGCTCGCCAGATGCTGCGTAAGGTTGCTGTTATCGATCCGGGCGATTCCGATTATCTGCCGGGTCGTCAGGTCAACCGCTTCGAGTTCGAGGACACCGCAAACGCTTTGGTTCTGGAGGGCAAGAATCCTCCGGTTGGCCAGCCTTTGCTGCTGGGCATCACCAAGGCTTCGTTGGCAACCGACTCGTTCCTCTCTGCTGCATCGTTCCAGGAGACCACCAAGGTCCTTACCGATGCTGCTATCGAGGGCAAGGTTGACACGCTGCAGGGCCTGAAGGAAAACGTTATCATCGGTAAGCCTATTCCCGCTGGTACCGGCCTTAAGCGCTACCACGACGTGGGCCTTACCTATCGTGGCGTGCCGGTTGACAAGGTCGACTCCGACCGTCTGCCCGATTCCGCTCCTGAGGCGCTTCGCGAGATCGAAGAGCTGCTGCCTCAGCCGCAGGATTGGTCGCTTGACGGCGATGGCTACCTGGGCGCTGGCTCCGACTATGCAAGCTACTTTGCCTCCATCACGTCGGGCTATCGCGGCAACAACCTCTCCGATGAGGACGCCCGTCTGTACATCTACGACGACCTGGGTGTTTCGCAGCGTTGGGCCAACAAGTTCTCCGAGGCTGGCATCGAAACGGTTGCCGACCTGGTTGGCCACACCGAGGACGACCTGCTTCGCATCGAGGGCATCGGCACCAAGGCCATCGAAGAGCTGAAGGAAGGCCTTGAGAAGCATGGCTTGTCCCATGTGATCGAGGACGACCTGAACGCTTCTCGCGATGACATGAGCCAGCTTTTGGACATGGTGTTCTCTCCCGACGACACTGTGCTCATCGGTGGCGACCAGCCCGCAACCTTCAACACCGAAGGCGAGGACATGCTGGGCGAGGCACTGCCTCCGCGCTCCTACCAGCGCAACCTTGAAGAGCTCGATGCCCTTCTTGGCTCCAGCGATCTGGGCCTGCATACTACGGATGCCGACTCCGAGTCCTCTTCCGATGAAGAGTAGGCTTTCTGGCTGATTTCCAAGACGCGCTCTCTTCGGGGAGCGCGTCTTTTTTTGTTTGGGAAGAAAGAGCTTGTGTCGTTTAGGGATGCCTGTCTGGGCAGTTGCGCATGTATGTATTGCGATTTGATTGATAATATGAGACGAAAGCAAAACAACGGTTCTGCCGGGGAATAAGGATGGAACCTCTTCTATTGAAAGCGTGTCCATGCAGCAATCCAATCGCCGTCCTGTGCAACGTTCAAGCGCTCAAGCCCCTTTCTCGAAGCCTCATAATTCTGCTCAGAAGAAAGATAAGGGGAGGATCAAGGCGCTCGATGGGCTGCGCGCTGTGGCAATTATCGGTGTCGTATTGTTCCATATGAGGCCTTCAGCGTTGGAAGGCGGCTTTTTAGGCGTAACACTGTTCTTTGTGTTAACGGGGTACTTCATTACCAGGAGTATTCTGCGTGGCTTGGATAAGACGGGCGAATCTTCGTATGTGGACTATCTTAAGAAGCGCATCCGTCGTTTGCTTCCTCCTATTGCGGTTGCCATTGCGTTTGCGGCGATACTCATATTCCTGATGAGCCCAGCTTTGCTTCCGAAGGTGCAGGCCGATGCTCTACCCTCGGTGTTGTTCTTCAGCAATTGGTCCTACATATTCCGCAATGTTTCCTACTTTGCGGCCGCCGGTTTGCCATCTCCGCTGACGCATTTGTGGTTCACAGGCGTCACGATGCAGTTTTATATCCTGTGGCCAATCCTTCTGATGCTGCTTACCTGCCTGTTCAAGACCAGGAAGGGGTTGCTGGCAGGCATAGGAGTGATGATGGCAGCTTCGACGCTTGCAATGGCTCTTCTATTCGACCCGTCCGCCGACACGGCGCGCGTCTATTACGGTACTGATACGCGTGCGGCTGAGCTTCTGGCTGGTGCATTCTTGGCCCTTGCGTTCGAATCTCTTGAGCGTATTGTCTTGGGCGGCGGCAGGCAGGAGGCTGCAGTCAAAGCGAACGTTATCTCGGTGATTTGCCTAGCGTTGCTGATCGTGGGCTTCGTTTTCGCCAGCGGCCAGGATGCTTGGTTGTACCGCGGTGGGTACCTTGCAGTTGCTGTGGTGTGCTGCTTGCTGGTGATGGCGGTGCAGCAGCCAGGGTGTATCGTTGCGAAGGTGCTCTCATGCAAGCCCCTGGTGTATTTGGGCGGGCGCTCGTTTTCCGTTTACCTCATCCATTATCCTATCCTCACGGTAATGAACCCTGCTACGCGTACCACTCCCCTTGAATGGTGGGAATGGGCGTTGGGCTTCGTTTTGATCATTGCTCTTTCTGAGATTTTCTACCGTTTCGTTGAACAGCCTTTTACGCGGAAGGCTCCCAAGGAGCATGCGATTACTAACAAGGGAGCGGCGCGCTCCGCTCGGGATCCGCGCAGGACGAGGCAAGACGTAGGACGGGGTGCAGGCAAAAGCATTCCCTCTCGCTTCTTCGCGGCGATAAACTCGCTTTCTGACACGCGCATTGCCAACATTGTTACTGCGGTAAGCGTGCTAGCGGTAGCTCTTTTGATTGTTCTGCCCGTTGATTGGCAAGCGATTTCCCAAGCACGTGCCCAGGACTTGAGGCCTGAGCTCTCCCAGGCAGCGGAAACAACAGCGGCAACGTCAACCCAGAACGGCCAACAAGAAAGCGATGCTTCTGTCCAGCCCGGAGCGCTGAGCCCTCAGGCAGAGAAGGTTCCTGACAACTTGGATGCAAGCGCGTGGACCTATGATGCAGAAACGGGTTCCTGCAATGCCGATGTGCTGATAATCGGCGACTCGGTAGGGGATGGCGCTTCTTCGGAAATAAAGAAGTACCTGCCCAATTCGTGGCTTGACGCTAAAGTGAGCCGACAGCTTTCCGTGGGGCCCGAAGTGTACAGCGATGCGGTAAGCGAGGGTTGGAACGGCAGTGCGGTCATTGTAGAGCTGGGAGGAAACAGCCTGATTCGCGACAAATCAATCGTGCAGAAAATGATCGATGCGGTTGATGGCAAGCCGATGTACTTCGTCACCATTCGCTGCCCGTATCCTTTGCAGGATGCTAACAACCAGATACTGCGCGATTACGCTTCGCAGAACAGCAATGTGGGCATCATCGATTGGTGCGGTGCAAGCGAGGGTCATAGCGAATATCTGGTTGATGATGGTCAGCATTTAACCAACGAGGGTTCCGAGGCATTCGCGAAATTGTTCAGGAAGGCCCTGTGTGGTCGGTAGACAAGATACCGGCCTTGCGCTGGTCGCCGTTTGGCGTGCTATCCTGAAACCTGCACAATTCATGAAAGGGAACGCATCATGCCCAACACCAAAACGTATCTTTCCGATGACCGCACGCCTCCGCAAAGCCAGATCGGCGCTTCGCTGGAATCGCTCGCTCGCACTATCCACGAGCGTCGCAACGCGGGGGACGAAAGCTATACGCATCGTTTGCTCACGGGTGATATCGATACGCTGTTGAAAAAGGTTGCCGAGGAAGCGCACGAAGCTACGCTTGCTGCAAAAGACGTGGTGTACAACGAGGGCGACGATGCGCAGGTTAACCATCTGCGCTATGAGGCAGCCGATGTGGTGTATCACCTCATGGTTTTGCTGGAGCGCTGCGGCATCGGCCTTGACGAATTCGCGGCTGAGCTCAACACCCGCATGACCAAAGAGGAAATCGAAGAGCGCGGTGGCGTGGTGCTGCTGAAGCCCGAATACGTTAATCGCGGCAACCACGTTGAAAAATAGCGGGATAGGGGCTTGTGCTTAATTTCCCTGCTTGACTTTAGGGCAATACTCAAACGTAAATAAACTGCTTTGTTGGGCCGGCCTTCCGAAAGGATGCCGGCCTTATTTATTGGCAGGGACGCGTGCGCTAATTCTGTTTCAAGCTTGTTTCGAGACAGCGGTCAGAGCGGTATTTCAAAATGGATATCGTTATCTATCTCTTTAAAACCCCTTATTCACCTGGGGTATTCCGTATTTGGAAAATTTTATACCCAAACATATAAATCCCCAATAACCTATAGTATTGCAGGTTATTTGTATCGGTGCTTTCATGACTCCTGCAGCCGCAAGGCATGCGGCAAAAACAAGCCAAAGCAAGCACTAATCAAGGAGTAGTAATCAATGGCTAAGAAGAACATCCCCTACGACCAGAAATACTATGATCCGGAAATTGAGTGCATGCCGCGTCCCGAGATCGAGAAGTTGCAGCTTAGCCGTTTGAAGACGATGCTCCAATACGCTTACGACAACACGGTGTGGTACAAGCGCTCGTTTGACGAAGCAGGGGTAAAGCCCAGCGACTTGGAAACGCTTTCCGACTTGGCGAAGTTCCCGTTCTGCGACAAGAAGACGGAACGTCAAACGCAGCATGTGGGTTCTTTCTTTGGCGAAATGTGCTCCGTCCCCGAAGAGGACGTGATCTTCATGGCAACCTCTTCTGGCTCTACGGGCGTTCCCACGGTAAGCCCCTTCACGCAGGAAGACTTCGATCTTTGGCAGGACACCGAAGCCCGTCTGTTCTGGCAGGCGGGAATGCGCCCCAACGATCGTTATGTGCATGGCCTGAATTTCGCCCTGTACGTTGGCGGCCCTGACGTTATCGGCGCTCAGCGCTTGGGTGCGTTGGCAATTTGGGTGGGCGCCGTTCCCTCCGATCGTTTGATCTTCGTTTTGAAGCAGTACCAGCCTACGGTGATCTGGACGTCTCCCTCTTATGCTTGGACCCTTGGGCAGAAGATCAAGGAAAAGGGCCTTGACCCGAAAACCGACTTCAACATCAAGGCCATCATCGTAGCTGGCGAGCCGGGCGGTTCCATCAAATCAACCCGTGAGGCAATTGAGGACCTGTGGGGCGCCGATGTGCGCGACTTCTTCGGCCTTTCCGACATCTACGGCGCATGCGCCGCAATGTGCGAAGTGAAGGATGGTCTGCATATCGTTGAAGATCAGATTCTGGTCGAGACGGTTGATCCCAACACGGGCGAAGTGCTTGAGCCTGGCAGCACCGGCGAGCTCACCTACACTACGCTGTGCAAGAAGGCCCGCCCGATGATCCGCTTCCGCTCTGGCGACATCGGATACGTTACCACCGAGAAATGCGAATGCGGCCGCACCCATGCCCGCATCCACGTTACCGGACGCAAGGACGAGATGTTCATCGTTGGCGCAGTAAACGTATTCCCGAGCGATGTTGAGTACGTGGTTCGCGCAGAGCCGGGCGTTACGGGCGAATATCTGATCCGCGTGTACGATGAGAATTACTCCACTCGCTACGAGGTGTCCGTTGAGCGTGCAGCCGGAAGCGACGAATCGTTCGATGAGGTTGCAAAGCGCGTTGAGGCGGCCCTGAAGGCGCATACGGGTGTTCGTCCCGCTAAGGTAATTGTGTACGATACGGATAAACTCGGCGTATCGTCCGAGCACAAGGCGTCTCGTTTCATCGATGAGCGCGATAGCGCCAAATAACGGATAGGCGCACGCGACAAGGCTCGCGTTTGCCAAAGCGTCATATTGAACCAGCGCAAAGCCAGGCGGTTGCAGCCTGGCTTTGCCTGTGCGCTAAGAGAAGAAGGAAAAGGTATGAAAGAAGTGCTATGGCACGGGCGCGGCGGCCAAGGAGCCTTCACGGCGGCGCGCTTGCTGGGTGCTGCGGGGGCGTTTGCCGAAGGGCGTTACTCGCTGGCTTTCCCCTCGTTTGGCCCTGAACGGCGTGGTGCTCCTATGCGCGCGTTCACCAAGATGGACGCCAATCCAATCGGCGACCGTAGCGCCGTTACGCGTGCCGATTACGTAGTGTATCTCGACGACACTCTGCTTGGTTCTGGCTGGGAGGCCGAGCTGAAGCCGAATGGCACGGTTCTGGTGAACAGCCTGAAGAGCTTCGGCGATAAGCGCATCGTTTCCATTGATGCCGACGGCATATCCCAGGAAGTGCTGGGTCGGCCGATTCCCAACACCGTGTTTCTAGGCGCCATCGCTTCCCTCGACTCTGACGTGGACATTCAGAGCATCGAGCAGTCGGTGCGTGAGTATATGCCGGCAAAGCTTCATGCCAAGAACATTGCCATTATCAAAGCGGTGGCGGCCGAGTTCGCGCAGTTCCAAGAAACCGGCATCGCGCCCCACATTCGAGGCTAACCCCCGAACTATTCTGGCTATTTTGAGAGGAACTTAATGTGAGCCCCATTGATAAGCCCTCCGTTGCCTCTGGGTATCGCACCGCGAAAGCCCAAAGCAGCAACGAGCTGCGCGTAGGGTATCCCGGCAGGCGTCCTATGCGCATTCCTACCTTGCAAACCGACGACTTGGATCCGAAAGATTATGCGCGGAGCACATGCTTTGCTGCCGGCTACCTAACGGTGAAGAACGCCGGCTGGCGTAACGAGCGTCCGGTGGTCGACCCTGAAAAATGCACTGGTTGCCTGAAGTGCTATATGTACTGTCCCGATGGCGCGGTATTCAAAGTGTCCAACGATCCGGCGTTATGTCCCTCCAACCGTACCGACACTTCAGTGGAAATCGACCTCGATTTCTGCAAAGGGTGCGGCATCTGCGCGCGCGCCTGCGCATCAGGCGCTATACGCATGATTCCCGAAGGCCAGGCTCGTCAGGCCGAGGAAGCGCATGAGAAGGAGGCGGAGTGAGCATGAAGAAGTTCCTTTCCGGTGACGAAGCCTTTGCCGAGGGTGTGCGCCTTGCGCGACCTCAAGTGATTTCCGCATACCCCATTACGCCGCAAACGGTTGTCGTGGAGCGTCTGAGCGAAATGGTTGAGGCGGGAACGCTCAAGGCAGAGTACATGCACGTGGAATCGGAGCATACGGCGCTTTCCGCCTGCATTGGCGCTGCAGCCACGGGGGCGCGAACCTTCACGGCTACGTCGAGCCAGGGCCTGCTGTATATGGCCGAATGCCTCACTTATGCCGCAGGCGGCCGTTTCCCCATCGTGATGATGAACGCCAATCGCGCCACGGCGTTGCCCTGGAACATCTACGGCGACCAGCGCGATTCCTTGGCTTTGCTCGATCACGGCTGGATTCAGGCCTACGCTGACACCAACCAAGAAGCACTCGACTTGGCGCTTATGGCCTATGCCGTTGCTGAAGACCCGGCGGTTATGACCCCGTTCATGGTGAACATAGACGGCTTTGCCCTTACCCACACCTACGAAATGGTCGATATCCCCGAGGTTGAGCAGGCCGATGCCTTCTTGCCTCCCTACAGGACAACGAACCGTTTCGATTTCGAAAACCCGGTTAACATCGGGTACTCAGCGGGTCCGGAGTACAACCGCTACTTCAAGTACTACGCTCATCACGATATGGAGGACGCCGCAAAGGTAGTGGAAAGGGTGGAGGCCCGTTTTGCCGAGGTGATGGGACGCACTTATCCTGGCATGGTCGAGTCGTATTGCTGCGGCGATGCGGATGTTGTGCTGGTTACATTGGGCTCCATAGCTGGATTGGCCCGTAGCGTGGTTGACGAGCTGCGCGCTCAGGGGATAAAGGCCGGAATGCTTCGCATCCGCTACCTTCGCCCTATGCCCTATGCTCAAATCGCTGAGGCTTTGAAGGGCGCAAAGGCAATCGGCGTTCTTGAGAAAGATATCTCGTTCGGCGCTGAAGGGACGGTGTTCACCAACGTGAATTCCGCGCTGCAACGTGAGAGCATGACAACGCCTACCGTCAACTTTGTCGGCGGCTTGGGCGGCGATGACATCTCCACGGTCCAGATGAACGGTATGTATCGGTGTTTGATGAAACTCGCCCAGGGCGAATATGCCGGCCCGCGTGTTTCTTTCCTTGGCGTGGATTCCCCTGCTGACGAATTGGGCAAAGAAGGGATTGCGTAATGGCTATCAATGCGCGAAACATTACCGATGATGAGTTCTTCTTCGGTCATAAGGCATGTGCTGGCTGCGGCGGTTCTTTGGTGGTTCGCCATGCACTTAAGGTGCTGGGGCCGAATGCGGTTGCGGCGCTTCCTGCCGGCTGCATGAGCGCAACGGGGTTCAATTTCCCCCAACTGAGCTTTTCGAACAATGCCATGATCACCCCGTTTGCCGCAACTGCCTCGGTTATCTCGGGCATCGAGGTTGGCTTGAAGGCCCAAGGCAAAGACCCAAGCGAGTACACGGTGGTTGGCTTTGCCGGCGATGGCGGCACGGCAGATATCGGCCTGCAGGCGCTTTCGGGCACCATCGACCGCAACGATAACGTGATTTACATCTGCTACGACAACGAAGCATACATGAACACGGGTATTCAGAAGAGCTCCCTTACTCCCTTTGGCGCCAAAACCACCACCACTCCGGTGGCGGGAAGCATCCGAGGGTGCCTTACCCAAAAGAAGAACATGTTCGAGATAGTGGCCGCGCATGGCATCCCCTATGCGGCTACTGCTTCGGTAGGGTATTTGAACGACTTTATCCGCAAGGTCGAAAAAGCAGCCAGCATCAAGGGCACCAAGTATATCCACGTTATCGCGCCGTGCCCAACAGGGTGGGGCTGCGGCGTTGATGAGACGGTAGAGGTAGCAAAAGATATCGTTGATTGCGGCTTGTGGTATTTGGCGGAATACGAAAACGGCGAGTTCAAGCTGAATCGCAATCCTAAAGAATTCACCTCAGTGCATGATTACCTGAAGCACCAAGGCAGGTTCAAGGCGCTTACCGATGAGGACATTGATCAGGTTGAAGCTGAGCGCGACAAGAAATGGGCTTATATGCGCGAGCATTGGGCCTAATACGAGGCGGGGCGCCCTTTCCCGCTATAGGTACTGCCCGCGGACCTGCCAGAAGGCCACGGCGCTGGCGGCGGCAACGTTGAGCGAGTCGACGTTATGGGCCATGGGGATTTTCACGGTGCAGTTGCAGCTGGCGATGGTGGAAGGCGCCAGCCCATCGCCCTCGGTTCCTAGGACCAAGGCAAGCTTTTCGGCTTGCGCGATCTGTGGATCCTGGAGGGCGATGGAGTTGTCCTCCAATGCCAGGGCGGCAACGGTGAAGCCCAGCTTGTTCAGCAGCGGCACGCCCTCTTCGGCCCAATCGCGGTCGGCGCCGATGCGCGTCCAGGGAACCTGGAACACAGTGCCCATGGAAACACGGTTGGCGCGACGGTAGAGCGGATCGTGGCAGCCGGGCGTAACCAGCACGGCGTCCATCCCGAGCGCGGCGGCGCTGCGGAAGATCGCGCCGATATTGGTGAAGTTCGTCACATCCTCCAACACGGCAACGCGGGTTGCGCCCTTTAAAAGCTCTTGCACGGTGGGAAGCGTGGGGCGGTGGAATGCGGCCAAGGGGCCGCGTGTGCGTTCGTAGCCGGTAAGCTCGAAAACCTGCTGGTGCGTTCCGACAAACAGGGGAGCGGCAGGGGCCGCTGCCTCAATGCAGGCGAACAGCTCCTCGCAACTTGGCTCCCAGCGCTTGTCGGAAAGCAGCGCAAACGGAGTAAGCCCCGCACCCATGGCGCGCTCTATCACGTTGCGCGATTCCGCGATGAACAGCCCCTCCTCGGGTACTGCGGCACCGGTGGCCAGCCGAAGCCCCACCAGCTGCTTCGGATCGCGAAGCTCGGAATCGGTCATGCGGGAAAACGCGCGAAGGCGTGCATCGTCGAGGTTCTCCAATTCGATACGGGGCATGTCGTTCCTTTGCTGCTGCGTGCTTTTGTCTGATTATATGTTGAGGGATTTCGCCTCAACACGCTTGTCAAGCACCATTTTGGCACTTGTGCTAAAATAACGGGTCGGAATATCACCCACGGAAAGGTAACTATATGTCAGGGCATTCAAAATGGGCAACCACCAAGCACCGCAAGGCAGCTCAGGACGCTAAGCGCTCCGCACTGTTCTCCAAGCTTTCCCGTAACATCACCGTTGCGGCAAAGGAAGGCGGCGACCCGAACCCTGAGAACAACGCTTCCCTGGCAGCCGCTATCGATAAGGCAAAGAGCTACTCCCTGCCTAAGGACAAGATCAAGACCGCTATCGATAAGGCATTCGGTTCCGGCAAGGATGCCGCGAACTACGAAACGGTTGTGTACGAGGGCTATGGTCCCTGCGGCGTTGCTATCTACTGCGATGCTCTGACCGATAACCGCAACCGCACCGCTGCCGACGTGCGCGCCGCCTTCAACCATCATGGTGGCAACCTGGGCACTTCCGGTTCCGTTGCCTTCCAGTTCGAAAAGAAGGGCCAGATCCTGGTAGAGAAGGTCATCAAGTCCGAGCAGAAGAAGGTCGCCGACAAGGAAAATGCTGTCGATGAAGACGAATTCATGATGGCTGTTGCCGAAGCGGGCGGCTCCGATTACGAGGACGCTGGCGATGAGTGGATCGTATACACCGCTCCCACCGATCTTATGACGGTAAAGAAGGGCCTCGAAGAGCAGGGCATCGAATGCAAGGGCGCCGAGTTCATCATGGAACCCACCACGCCTACCCAGGTAACCGCCGCTGACGCCAAGAAGGTTATGCGCTTGGTCGACCGTCTGGAAGAGCTCGAAGACCTTCAGAACGTTTACCACACCATGGACATCACCGACGAAATCGCCGCTGCCCTCGAAGAAGAGGACTAAGCGTTTAACTGCTGCTCCAAAAAGGTACTATTCTTGTTCCATTTTTGTGCTGAACAGGCGTTATTCGGTAACGTAATCGTTTCAAGAAAGGCTGCATTATGCAGCCTTTCTTTCTTTTAATCAACCCTGCTTTTAAGGCGTATGCCTGTGGTATAGTGGTTGAGCTTCAAAGCATTAATCGCACTACTCAACTACACCACGATGCTTAAAGGGGTCTTCTTTTCGTGACGCGTAAAGCGAACATTCTTTCGTTCGATGAGGTAAAAGCCCGCGAGGCTTCCTCTCCGCGTACCGTTGCGCCCTCAGCTTCCTCTCGCAGAGCCTACGATGCTCATCGGAACGCTGCAGAAAGCAGGCCCCGCTCTTCCCGTTCCAACACCCCCCGCGTTTCAAGCGCCCGTTCATATCGCCAGGCATCCGCAGCGCGGTTTGCCGAAAGCGAGTATGCCCAACCCCAGCGTCCTGCTCGGGGGTATTCGGCGTATCGTGAGCACGATGCTTCCACCGCCCGCCGTGCCGAGGCTTCTCGTGCGGGCCGCGGCTATGCTTCATCTGTTTCGGCTGATGAGCGCCGTTATTCTTCCGCACGCGTGCAGGCACGCAGGGGCTATCAGGGTCAGTCGCGTCCTTCGGCCGCTTCTTCTCGCAGAGGATACGAGCAGGGCGCTTCTTCTCGACGCTTCGAGGAAGACCCAGCGCACGAAGAGGCCCAGTCCCGGTCGCGGCGCGAGGCGCAGCGCAAGCAAAGCGAAAGCCTGTCGCAGGAAATCCGCAAGCGCTTCCGCACGGCCAAGGCCGATCGCGAGTTCGACCGCACCATCGGTGCGCGCGAGCGCGCCCGTGCACGCATGGAACAGCAGGAGCAAGGCAGCCGTGCTGCGGTGTACGACATGCGCATGGGCGCAAGCCAGCGCAAATCGGTGCGCAGCATGGCGGAAGGCGAGAAAGGCAAGCGCAGCGGCTTTTCCCTGCCGTTTGCCCTTCCGTTCAACGGAAGCCTTTCAGCTTGGGCAACCCGCGGCATCGTCGCGTTCGTGGCGGTGGCCTTTGCAGTAGTTATGCTGTACCCCTCGTGCCAGAACTACTACAACGAAACACGTCAGCTTCAGCAGCTTGAAGCTGAGTACGATGCGCTTCAGACGTACAACGCGCAAATGCAAAGCCAGGTAAACTACCTCAATACCGATGAGGGCATTGAGGATTACGCTCGCTCCGAGCTTGGTTGGATACGCCCAGGTGAACACGTTGTTTCGGTGGAAGGGGTAACCTCCACTTCCGACAACACGCGTTCGAACAGCCGTGCTTTTGCCATCCCTGCCGGCAGTGTTGCTGCGCCCGATACCTGGTATTCCGGCATATTGGATGTGATCTTCGGCTATGGCCATTAACTCAAAACGCATTGCAGCATTCGACATCGGCACGGTAACGTGCCGATTGTTGTTAGCGGAGGTTCAAGACGGCGCCCTGCATGAGCTCGAGCGTCGTTGCGTCATCACCAATTTGGGGGTAGGCGTCGACAAGACGGGCGTCTTGCGGGAAGACGCCATCCAGCGCGTTGTTTCCCAGATTGCGGAGTACGTTGAGATCGTGAACAGGTACCGCAACGAGCAGTACCCCGATATCCCTATCGTGGCAGTTGCTACCAGCGCTTCCCGCGATGCCCGAAACTCCGATGCGCTGGTTGGAAAGCTGCGCAAGCTCGGCGTGGAGCTTTCGGTGATTGAAGGCGAACGCGAGGCGGCCCTTTCGTTTCGCGGCGCATCGCGCGGCTACGAAGGCGAGAACCTCTTGGTAGCCGATATCGGCGGCGGCTCCACTGAAGTGGTGCTTGGCCTTGGCGGGAAGAGCCCTGTGCTGGCTCATTCCTTCAACGTGGGGTGCCGCCGCATGACGGAGCGCTTCTACGTTTCCGACCCTCCTTCGGCAGACGAAGCATCCGCGGCGCGTGCATGGGTCCGTGAAGAGCTTGCTCCGTTTTTCCAGCACGCTCGAGAGCAAGGGATAGCGATCGACCGCATCGTTGCGGTGGCGGGCACGGCAACCAGCGTCGTTTCTATGCACAAAGAGATGAAGGTATACGACCCTTCCCAGGTGGATGGCGTTTCCGTTTCGCGCGAAACGCTGCAGGGGCTCTACGACAGGCTTCGCAGCATGCCCTTGGCGCAGCGCAAGCAGGTGGTTGGCCTTCAGCCTGAGCGAGCTTCGGTGATAGTTGCCGGTTTGGGCATTTTGCTTGAAGTGCTGGATGCGGCTAGCTGCAAAACCTTCACAGTTAGCGAGTCGGATATTTTGCAAGGGCTCGTTCTAAGCGTCTATGAGCAGGAGAAATAACCGCAATTGCCAACCGTGCGCAACCTGCGCAGTGTAAAGCCTTGATGGGAATTGCCCTCAACCATGCGTTGGGGGCAATTTTTGCTATGATGGTAGCGCTTGCCTTGAGGGGCAGCATGGGAGCGTGGTGGAATTGGCATACACAGCGGACTTAAAATCCGCCACCTTCGGGTTTGTGGGTTCGAGTCCCACCGCTCCTACCAGTTCTGAATATTGCAGCGCCTTAGCCGTAGGCCTTGGCGCTCGGCCATAACAAAAAAGCGTTGAACGGAAAGCGTTGAAGATGACTGACATCGTACCTTACATGCAGGATCCGCAGCTTGTGGAGAGCATCGCGGAATTCGAGGAGTACTGCAAAACGGAGGATGCTTCCGCGCAGCCCGGTTCCCCGGAGCTGTTCGAATCGTACCTGAACCGCTATGCGGGCAAGGTTGGCGCCATCATCAACACCTTCATCCCCACGGGCACCCATCCCGATATGGACAAGTACCTGTACGATCCGCTTAAGAAGTACAGCGAAAACGGCGGCAAGCGCCATCGTCCGCTTATTTGCGTGGCCGCATGCGCAGCGGTTGGCGGCGACATTCGCCAGGCGTTCTCCGCGTCTGCCGCTATCGAGCATTTTCACACGGCAGCGCTTATCCACGATGACATCGCCGACGAGGCATCGTTGCGCCGCGGCGAGCCCTGCATGCACCTTACCCAGGGCGAAGGCCTGGCCATCAACGCGGGTGATTTGGCGCTCTCCATCGTGAACGGCATTGTTATGCGCGACCCGCTGCTTTCCGACTCCATGAAGGTGCGTGTTGCCATCGAGCTGGTTTCCATGGCGCAGAGCACCGTGGAAGGCCAGGCGCTCGATATCGGTTGGGCGCGTGATGGGCGCTACGACATCACCCCTGAAGACTACCTGGTTATGGCAACGCACAAAACCGCGCACTATTCCGGTGCGGTTCCCCTGGCCGTGGGTGCCATGGTCGGCGGCGGCAGCGAGGAGCAGATTGAGGGTCTTCGCGCCTATGGCCTTGATACGGGCCTTGCGTTCCAGATTCAGGACGACCTGCTCAACTTGGTTGGCACCAAGGAAGCAAAAGAAAAGGACTATCGCAGCGACATCACCGAAGGCAAGCGCACGCTTGTCGTGGTTCACGCGCTGCAGAACACCACGAAGCGGGAACGCTTGGTAGAGATCCTTTCCTCCAAGGAAACGGATCCGGAGGTTCTTGAGGAAGCGGTTTCCATCATGCGCGAAGCGGGCAGCATCGACTATGCGCGCGCCTACGCGGAAAAGCTCACCGCCAACGCCCAGGAGCGCCTTGCGAAGATCCTGCCCGAATCGAAGATGCGCGACCTTTTGGTGTCGATGGCAGATTGGTTCGTTGATCGACTTAAGTAGTGAAGCATATGGATCCCATTAAGAAGAACGATACCGGCGCTGCGGTAGAAGACGTGCAGCGTCGTCTTGTGAAAGCTGGATATTTAGCGGAAAACCAGGTAACTGGCACGTTCGGTGCCGAAACGGAAAACGCCGTTTCGGCGCTGTGCCGCGATTGCGGTATTGAGACGCGCACCGAGGTGGACGATACGGTTTGGACGAAGCTCGTTGATGCCTCGTTCGAGCTGGGCGACCGCAACCTGTTTCTGCGCGTGCCGTTTTTCCACGGCGCCGATGTGCGCACTCTGCAGGAGGCGCTTTCTGCGCTGGGCTTTGCCTGCGGTGTTGCCGACGGCATCTTCGGCGTTCACACGGAAGATGCGCTGCGTCGCTTCCAGCTGAACATGGGCCTGCCCACCGATGGCATCGCCGGCGCGTTCACGTTCCGCGCGCTCATCCACCTGCAGCATTCCTGGAAGGGCAAGGATTCATACAGCCCTGTCCCGCGCTTGGGCTTCGCCCGTGCCGCGCAGGTGCTGGAATCGAACCTCATCTGCCTGTTCGGCACCTCGGAGTTCACGCGCTCGGTTGCGGCCCGCATGTCGAACCTTGCCCTGGCAACTACGCCGGCCTCGAAGGTTACCAGCGCTGAGTCGCTTCTGGTTGCGCCCGACAAGAGCATGTACTTCGTGCAGATCCTGGTAGGCAACGAAAAGCCCGCCTCCACCGTTCCTACGGTAGATTTCGTGGACGAGGAAAGCCTTCCCGACCGCATGGGGCAGGCCTTCATGGCAACCAAGGGCCATCAGCGCCGCATCGCCGTCCGCTTGCCCGAAGAAGGCTGGGAGGATGCTGGCGAAGATCGCTCGGCGCAGCATTACGCCATCGTCCTGCTTGACGCTTTGTGCTCGGGCTTGGTTATCGCGGAACAGCGATAGCGTTGGCTGGCGTTTGCTATACTGAGGACGCATTAGGCAATTGAGCAGAAAGGCGTCCATGGAAGCATCAGCTCTTATTCTTGCTGCGGGTGCAGGTACCCGCATGAAATCATCTAAACCCAAGGTGGCGCACGAGATTTTCGGCAAGCCCCTTGTTCGTTGGGTCGTCGATGCCGCACACGCTGCGGGCATCAATTCCGTTGTTGGCGTGGTAGGCCACGGCAGGGAACAGGTGGAGCCTCTTCTTGCCGACGTAACCACCGTTGTTCAGGAAGAGCAGCTGGGCACCGCGCACGCCGTTCTGGCGGCTCGTAGCGCCCTTCAGGGCCGCACCGGCTCGTTGGTGGTGCTTACGGGCGACTCCCCGCTGGTGCGCGCTGAAACCATCGCCGAATTGGTCCGCACACGCGAAGAGTCCAACGCCGCCGTGGTTGTTCTTACCATGGAAGCGGAAGACCCCACCGGCTACGGCCGCATCATCCGCGACGAGGCGGGCGATGTTCAGGAAATCGTCGAGCAGAAAGACTGCACGCCCGAGCAGGCTGCCGTCACGGAATGCAACTCCGGCTTCTACTGCTTCGACATCGAGACCCTGTTTGCCGCGTTGGAAGAGGTTTCCACCGACAACGCGCAGGGCGAATACTACCTTACCGACGTTTTGGGCATTGCCCGCAGCCAGGGCAAGCGTGTTCTGGGCTTGAAGGCGGAAGACGCCTCCGAGTGCCTGGGCGTTAACTCTCGTCGCCAGCTGGCGGAAGCCACCAAGGTGCTGCAACAGCGCATCAACGGCATGCACATGGACAACGGCGTGGCCATCATGGACCCGGCCACCACGTGGATCGGCCCCGATGTGGCCATCGAGCCCGACGTTGAGATCCTGCCCATGACCTTCCTTATGGGCAACACCTCCATCGCCACGGGCAGCGTTGTGGGCCCCAATTCCCGTCTTACCGACACCACGGTGGGCACGAACTGCACCGTTGAGGAAACGGTGGCAATCGAAACCGTACTGGACTCCGAGGTAACCTGCGGCCCCCGCGCATACCTGCGCCCCGGCACGCATATGTGCGACGGCTCCAAGGCCGGCACGCATGTCGAGATCAAGAAATCCACCATCGGCAAGGGCAGCAAGGTGCCGCACCTTAGCTACATCGGCGACACCACCATGGGCGAAGGCGTCAACATCGGCGCGGGCAGCATCACCTGCAACTACGATGGCGAGAAGAAATGGCCCACCACCATCGGCGACAACTGCTTCGTGGGCAGCGATGTAATGATGGTTGCTCCGGTAACGCTGGGGGAGAACTCCCTTATCGGCGCCGGTTCTGTTATCACTAAAGACGTTTCTGCGGGGGCCCTTGGCTTGGGCCGTGCCCGTCAAACGGAAATCGAGCATTGGAACGAGAGGAAGAAGAACTAATGAGCAACATGACCAAGACCAGGGCGATTTTCGCCGGGTCAACCTGTCCCGAGCTGGCTGAGGATATTGCCACCGCGCTGGGCACCACGCTCGGCAACGTGAAGCTCGAGAAGTTCTCGAACGGCGAGATTTACGCACGTTACCTTGAAAGCGTTCGCGGCGCAGACGTGTTCATCGTGCAGTCCACCTCTACCCCCAACGTGAACGAGGCGGTAATGGAGCTGCTTATCATGGCCGATGCCGCAAAGCGCGCTTCCGCCCGCACCATCAACGCGGTTGTTCCGTGCTACGGCTATGCCCGCCAGGACCGCAAGGCTGCAGCTCGTGAGCCCATTACGGCCAAGCTGGTTGCCAACCTTATGACGGCTGCCGGCATCGACCGCACCATCACCATCGACCTGCACCAGGGCCAGATCCAGGGCTTCTTCGACACGCCGGTTGATCACCTTACCGCGCTGCCGATCTTCGCCGATTACTTCCGCAAGAAGAACATCGACCCCGAAAAGCTGTGCGTGGTAAGCCCCGACGTGGGCCGCGCAAAGGCTGCTAAGAAGCTCTCCGACATGCTTCATTCCGACTTGGCCATCATGCACAAGGGCCGTCCGGGCCACAACAAGGCCGAGATCACCGCGCTTATCGGCGACGTTACGGGCAAGATCTGCATCGTGAACGACGACATGATCGACACTGCCGGCACCCTGTGCGCTGCTGTTGCCACGTTGAAGGAAAAGGGTGCGGAAAAGGTATACGTATGCGCAACGCATCCTATCTTCAGCGGCCCGGCATATGAGCGCATCGAGAACTCCCAGATCGATGAGCTGGTTGTTTGCAACACCGTTGCCGTTCCTCAGGAAAAGCAGACCGGCAAGATCAACGTTATCTCCGTTGCTCCGCTTTTGGCTCGCGCCATCAACAACGTCTACGACAACAAATCGGTTGCTGCCCTGTTCGATCCTGACTTTGCCCTGTAGAGCATGCGCGTAGTGGTTGGCCTGGGAAACCCAGGGGAAGAATACGCGCATACGCGCCATAACGCGGGCTTCGAGGTGGTTGACCTCTTGGCTGCCGATTGGGGCGTAACGTACTGGAAGAACACCTGTGGAGCGCTGGTAGGCGAAGGCAAGATGCGCCATGCCGATGGCAGCATCGAGAAGGTTATCCTGGCCAAGCCCCAGAGCTTCATGAACCTTTCCGGCGGCCCTGCTTCGAAGCTGTGCCGCGAGTACGATTGCCCGGTGGAAGAGCTTATCGTTATCCACGACGAGCTCGATATCGATCCGGGCACGGTAAAGGTGAAGAAGGGCGGTGGGCATGCGGGCCACAACGGCCTGAAGTCCATCATCGAGAAGTGCGGCTCACGCGATTTTCTGCGTGTGCGCACGGGCATCGGCCGCCCGCCCGGAAGGATGAGCGTGGTTGATTTCGTGCTGGGCACTCCGAAGAAGGAAGCCAAGGACGATTTCGACCAAGCATGCCAGCGTGCTGCCGAGGCAGTGGAATCGCTGCTGGAAAAGGGTCTGGCACGAACGCAGGATGTGTTCAATCAGCATTAAACGAATGGCTGCTCGCTAACGCGGGTAGCCATTTTTTCGTTTGGACGAGTTTTTGGTCAGGCGATTTGAGGGCCGCAACGCTTCGGGGTTGGCTTTCTTTGGCGGTCTGCATGACCTATATCGATTGCTCATACCACATTCGGCTTATTTGGGTGGGCACTGCGATGTACTCATGAAAAGGGAAAAGCGATTATGGTGGCTAAAGAAGATGCAGGTAGCGAGCCTATTCATTGATGTTCTAATGCCGCTGACGGCATATACATTCGTTTTGACCGCCTTAGCGGGTAGCTAAGGCATTGCGGGCATATGGCGGGGTAGTATTAGAGCAACAAAAAAGCGCCTTTGAAAAGGCGCTTTAACAAGTCAAAAGATTTGCCCCCTACGGGGCGTCGCTCAAACGAGAGACATTTTTGGCTTAGCCGTATTTTGACTCGCAGTGTCATCCTGACTGGTAATCGGGACAAGCCCACTGTAACACAGGTTGAAGGGATATCAAGTGGCTAATCTGAGGAACTACAAAGGCAATTACAACATTGGCCTCGACATGGGTACCGGATCAGTTGGTTGGGCGGTAACCGACGAAAGTGGCAAACTCCTTCATTTCAAGAAGCAGCCAACCTGGGGCAGCCGCTTGTTCGATAGCGCGGAAACAGCTGCTTCCGCGCGCATCCCTCGTGGTCAGCGCCGTCGCTATGTACGCCGTCGTTGGCGTTTGGACCTGCTGCAAAGCCTCTTTGACGAAGAGATGTCTAAGGCCGACCCGGAGTTCTTCATTCGCTTACGTCAGGCAAGGCTGCTTAAGGAAGACAGGGAAGAGGGCCATCGCGAATACGGCCATCCCCTTTTCAACGACTCCGATTTTGCGGAAGCAGATTACTATAAGCGCTTTCCGACTATCTACCACTTGCGCAAGTGGCTTATGGAAACCGATGAAAAGGCTGATATCCGCCTGATTTACCTTGCAGCTCACAACATCGTTAAGCATCGTGGCAACTTCCTTCGACAGGAGAACACGAGCTTAAGTGCAAAGAACGCTCGTCCGCTTGATGCGTTGCTCGAATTCCGCTCTGCTTTGGCTGATTGGTGCGCTGAGCTGGGCTATGAGTGCGATTCGGACGAGTCCCAAGCAAAGTCCGAGGCGATCCTCTCCATCCTTGAAGAGGAGCATACGGCCAACTCCGATAAGAAGAAGAGGATTTCCTCTCTTATCGGCGTATCGATGAACGACGGTGCCAAGGAAAGCAAGGCATGCAACGATGCCCTTGCTGGCGCAATGGTGGGCTTGAAGGCCGAGTTCAAGAACGTTTTCGGCGATATTTCCGCAGATCAGACTTCTATCTACCTCTCGAACGATGAGGCTGTTGAAGCGTTGCGCGAAAGCGTTCCCGACGAGGGGGCGGAGCTCTTCGAGAAGCTCTGCAACGTCTACTCTGCCTATGTGCTCCAAGGCTTGCTTTCGTATGCGCCTGGTGAAACCATTTCCTCAAACATGGTGGTGAAATACGAGAAATACGGCGCTGACCTGAAGGTGCTCAAGACGCTTGTTCGTGAGTATGCGCCTGCTGAGTACGATTCCTTTTTCCGCGGTGAGTTCTACCGCGATGAAGAGGGGCGCGAAATAGGCATGTACAACGCCTCCAAAGCCCAGGGTTACACCAAGTACAATTTGGGCACTTCCAAGATGCCGTACGAAGATTTCGAAAAGGCGGTTAGGAAGCTTTTCGCTGGAACGGCAGCCGAAAGCGATGCTCGCTATACGCAGATGATGGCAGATTTTGGCGAGCAGCGTTTTTTGCGTCGCCTGAAAACAAGCGATAACGGCAGCATCTATTACCAGCTTCATCTGGAGGAACTTTCTGCCATTATCGAAAATCAGGGAAAGCACTATCCTTTCCTTTTGAAGGAAGCCGACAAGATCAAGTCGTTGGTTTCTTTCCGCATCCCGTATTACGTCGGCCCCCTTACTGGCAAAAACGCCCGTAAAGACAAACATGGCAAAAACCGCTTTGCATGGTCGGAGCGTAAGCCGGGTATGGAAGATGCCGTTATTACTCCTTGGAATTGGGATGAGGTAATCGATCGCGGCAAAAGCGCTGAGGCCTTCATCACCCGAATGACGGGTATGTGCACGTATCTGCAAGGCGAAGATGTTTTGCCCAAGTGCTCGTTGCTCTATGAAGAGTATTGCGTTTTGAACGAGCTGAATGGCTCCAAGTGGGGCATGGGCGGTGAGGATGAACATCGCTTCGATGCTGCCGATAGGGAAGCCATTATCGAGGAGCTTTTCAAAAAGAAGAAGACGGTTAAGTACAAGGATGTTGAGAATTGGCTTGAGCGTGAGCCTGACCACATGAACGTCCGTGTGAAAGGCGGTCAGGGTGAAAGCGGCTATGAGTCGAAGCTTTCCTCGTACTTCTTCTTCCGCAAAGACGTGTTCAATGTTGATGAGCTTGATCCTGCCGATTACCCAATGATCGAGCAGATCATCCTTTGGAATACGCTTTTTGAGGACAGGAAGATTCTCAAAGAAAAGCTTGAGAATGCGTATGGGCCAAAAGGCAGCGGTCGTTTGAACGATGAGCAAATCAAGAAGATTTGTCGCAAGCGCTTTACGGGCTGGGGCAGGCTGTCGAAGAAGTTCCTAACAGGCATAAAGGTCGATACCGACTGCGGCCCTCGTTCCATTATGGATGTGCTGCACGAGGGCGACCCGAATGCAGGGCGTCGAGGTCGCACCATGGTAATGATGGAGATTCTCCGCGACGAAAACCTTGGTTTTCAGGAAAAAGTTGATGAGTTCAACCGAAATTATTTCGGTAAAAAGGGGAAAGCTCTTGAAGTCAACGAGCTCCCGGGCTCGCCTGCCATTCGCAGAAGCTTGAACCAAGCCATTCGCATTGTGGATGAGATTGCTAAAATTGCTGGCAAGGCCCCGCAGAATGTCTTCATCGAGGTTACGCGCGACGATGAACTGGGCAAACGTGGCAAAAGGACCAAGCGCCGTTACGATGCGTTGAAAGAAGCGCTGGCTGTTTTCAAGAAGGAAGATCCTGAAATCTGGGCGGAACTGCAAGCTGCTTCGCCATCTGATCTTGATGAAAGGATGACGCTCTATTTTATGCAGCGCGGTAAGTGCTTGTATTCCGGTGAGCCGATTGATATCAATAGGCTCTCAAGCGGCGATTATGAGGTCGACCACATTATCCCGCGTTCCTACATCAAGGACGATAGCCTGGAAAATAAGGCTCTTGTTCTTCGCAAATGCAATCAAAGCAAGACTGATGCGATGCTGCTTGATCCCTCGATTCGCCGAAAAATGCGCGGGTACTGGGATATGCTTCTTGACGCAAAGCTCATTGGCCCGAAAAAGCATCGCAATCTGCTGCGTGACCATATCGACGAGAAGGCAATGAAGGGCTTTGTTGCTCGCCAGTTGGTGGAAACGAGCCAGAGCGTAAAGCTTGCCGGCTCCTTGCTTTCCGTGCGCTATCCCGAAGCGAACATTGTGCCGGTGAAGGCAAGCATGTCCCACGACTTACGTGAAGCGGCTGGTTTTGTGAAATGCCGTGAGGCGAACGATTTCCATCACGCGCATGATGCGTATTTAGCCTGCCGCATGGGCTTGTTCATTCAGATGCGTCATCCGAAAGTGTATGAGAATCCTATCGCCATGACTCACGCAATGAAGGAGTATGCTCGCCAGCAGTCGAAGCTGTTTAATCGTGATCATCGTGCACCTGGTACGAGCGGCTTTATCGTGAACAGCTTCATGAGCTCCGGCTTCGATAAGGAGACAGGTGAGATTTTCAAAGACGCATGGGATGCCGAAGCTGAGGTTGAGGGCATCCGCAAGGCCTTGAACTATCGCCAATGCTATATCTCGCGTATGCCTATGGAGGACACGGGAGCATTCTGGAATGCAACGGTGTATTCCCCGCGCGACCCGAAGATGGGGCCAAAGCTTGCACTGCCTTTGAAACAGGGACTCGATCCGAAGAAATATGGCGGTTTCTCTAGCCAGCAGTTTGCGTACTTCTTTGTATACGAAGCACGCGACAAGAAGGACAAGCGCGTGTTCCGTTTTGCCGAAGTGCCGGTATGGCTTTCCTTGAAAATCGAAAGCGATAAAACCGCGCTGGAGCGTTACGCGATGGAGCTTGCCGAGAACGAAAAGCTGAAGTTCGTTCGCATCGAGAGGGCGAAGATTCTCAAGAAGCAGCTTATTGAGATTGATGGGGATAGATATTTTGTGACAGGCAAGAAGGAGATGAAAAACGGAAGAGAGGTTGGTCTGTCCAGCAATGAGATGCTTAGTTTTTCTCAACTTTACGATGAAGGTTTCCCTTTGGAGAAAAGGGAAGAAAGCTCAGAAAAGCTATTCACTTTCATTCTCTCCCAAGTTCCAAAAATAGGGAAGATCCACTCTAGGATGCTCGGGCTTGATTTGATTAGAGAATCATTTTTCGATTCGGATTCAATTCAGAAAATCCAGGGTGTTATGTCCATCTTCCTTTCCCTAAACGCAAAGGCTAATGCTGTTGATTTGTCTGGAATTGGGGGTGGGAAAGCTGCTGGCAGGCTTCAGCCAAACTACTCAAAAATGCTTTCTGATCCAAAAACGGATTTTGTAATTATCGACCAATCGGTAACGGGCATGTTCGAAAGGCGGACTCGAATTGGCCTTTAGGAACGTCATAATCGAGAGCCCTTGCAAGTGCACCTACAAAGGTGGCTATATGGTCATTCGCAAAGAGGACGATACGGCCAAAGTCCACCTTGACGATATTGCTTCGGTGGTTCTGCAAACCAATCAGGCCTTTGTTAGCGCATATCTTCTTTCCGAGCTTGCAAAGAAGAAGATCTCCTTTGTCGTCTCCGATGAAAAGAGAAATCCGATTGGGCAGTATCTGCCTTTGTACGGTGCGCATAACGTGAGCAAGCGGATAGGGGAGCAGCTTGAATGGAGCGAGCCTTCTAAAAAGAGGGTTTGGCAACATGTTGTGCAGGATAAAATCTCCAATCAAGCCGCCCTACTAGCTGCTCGTGCGGAAGAAGAATGCTCGGAGCGTCTTTATGCGCTTGTGCCAGAGGTTCGTTCTGGCGACCCGACGAATCGTGAGGGCGCGGCAGCTCGGCTGTATTTCCGGGCTTTATTTGGAAAAGGCTTCTCTCGTGATGACGAAACGCCTTTAAATGCAGCATTGAATTACGGGTATGCCATTCTTCTTTCTTCCGTAAACAGAGAGATCGTGGCAAGGGGTTATTTGACCCAGATTGGGATTTGCCATAGGAACGAATATAACCTTTACAACCTAAGCTGTGACTTGATGGAGCCATTTCGCCCCATTGTGGATAAGCTCGTTTTCGATAATGTCGATGGTGATTTTTCAAAGGGCGAGAAGCGGCTTTTGGTGGACATGCTTAATATGGCCGTTCCCTACAGGGGAGGTTCGTACAGGGTCGCGTCGGCGATATCGCTTTACGTACAGGATTGCTTAAATGCGCTTGGCAAAAGGCTGTCGGTTGATGAAATCGAATCGTTCGATGTGGTATGAACAGTGGCGCAAAGGTTCGATATATGAGGCTCATTGTTTTCTTCGACCTTCCGGTTAAAACCGCTAAGCAGCGGAAAGATTATCGGCAGTTCAGAAAGTTTCTGCTGAAAGACGGCTACCTTCAGTTGCAAGAATCGGTTTATGCAAAGCTGGTGGTAAACGACGGTGCCGCGGGTGCTGCGGTGGCTCGTTTGCACAAGAATAGGCCACCTGCGGGGCTTGTTCAGGTCATGAAAGTCTCTGAAGCGGCGTATGCCACCATGGAATACATCACGGGAAATCGCAAAGCGTATGACGAGGTGGATACTATGGAAGAGTTGTTGATCCTATGAACCTCGTATTTGACGGCCTCGATGCTCCTTTGATTGTCGATCGTGGGTTTCCTTGCGTTCTTCAGGTTGAAAACCCTGCGTTGTTCTTTCGCTTGGCTCAGTCGATAGGTTCTCAAGAGGGGAGATACGCAGTGGAGCCGTATTCCCTGTGGAATGGTGAAGATGAAGTTGCTCCAAAATCCAATATGCTATTCATCCCAAATGCGTTTGAGCTGCCCTGGGACGATCGATCGTTGTTGGGCGAGGTTTGCAGGCGTATAGAAAAAGATCTTATTGACGATGAGGATATGAGGCTGGAACTCGAAAAGGCAGAGGCGGCTCTTGCCTCAAGGCTGATGCTGCTGAGCGGTGGTTTGTCGGCTGATTATGCTTTTGGGATAGAATGGGACCTGGGCAAATGCCTGAAGATGCTCGGCTTTGGAGTGGATACGATGCCTGGCTCGAAGCTCATTGATAATTTGATCTCGTTTCTTTCTTTGGCGCTTGACGCCAAGTGTCAAAAGGTTCTTGTGTTCGTGAACCTTAAAACTTTTTTGACAGAAAATGAGCTCGAAAAGCTCTATGAGCACGTTTTTTATACGAAAAATTTTGTGTTAATGTTGGAAAATAAACAAGATAACACTGCTTATCGATATGAGAGAAAACACGTTGTTGACCTGGACTTTCTTGAATATTGAGATGTGCTATCAGTTGGTTTTGCCGTCCTTGTGCAGAAAGGATTTTGCTCCACAGGTTTTGGAGCAGTGTCGAACTGACTGGTAATCAAACTCTTGAACAAGCATCGCACCCATGTGCCGGTTTTGGAGCAGTGTCGAACTGACTGGTAATCAAACCTTAATAGACGCATGCGCGAGATGATGCCAGTTTTGGAGCAGTGTCGAACTGACTGGTAATCAAACATAAGGTGCTCGAACCTGGCGCGGTTATCGTTTTGGAGCAGTGTCGAACTGACTGGTAATCAAACCGAACACGAGACACGGTAACAACCGCGCGGGTTTTGGAGCAGTGTCGAACTGACTGGTAATCAAACTCTTGGCGTAGGCTGCAATGCAGTATGCAGTTTTGGAGCAGTGTCGAACTGACTGGTAATCAAACTTCTTGCGCGCCTTCAGCTGCTCAATCTGGTTTTGGAGCAGTGTCGAACTGACTGGTAATCAAACCGGCGCCGGCACGGGCTACCGCGTTCCCAGTTTTGGAGCAGTGTCGAACTGACTGGTAATCAAACGATGTCAGCCTCGGAGAGCGCCATGGCTTAGTTTTGGAGCAGTGTCGAACTGACTGGTAATCAAACTGTTCATTTGCTTGCGAAAGCAATCCAAAGTTTTGGAGCAGTGTCGAACTGACTGGTAATCAAACTTGCAACTCATTTTCAGCTCTACTCATGGGTTTTGGAGCAGTGTCGAACTGACTGGTAATCAAACAAGTGCGGGGCGCCGCCGCGCTTCACCGAGTTTTGGAGCAGTGTCGAACTGACTGGTAATCAAACGGTTTTCCACTTCACCAGTGAGCGGATTAAGTTTTGGAGCAGTGTCGAACTGACTGGTAATCAAACTGCTGAAACCAGAGCTGGTCAACGATGCAGTTTTGGAGCAGTGTCGAACTGACTGGTAATCAAACTTATGGCAACCACGAAGAACGCTTTCACCAGTTTTGGAGCAGTGTCGAACTGACTGGTAATCAAACCAATAAGCGTATTATGGGACATATCCCAGATGTTTTGGAGCAGTGTCGAACTGACTGGTAATCAAACCTGCCAAGACCGTTACCACGGTAGAGGTTGTTTTGGAGCAGTGTCGAACTGACTGGTAATCAAACCGCAGAAGCTCTTCTACTCCAAGATGCAGGTTTTGGAGCAGTGTCGAACTGACTGGTAATCAAACACGTGGGAGGTCGATGGGTGGAAGCTTGAGTTTTGGAGCAGTGTCGAACTGACTGGTAATCAAACACAGGTACAACGTGAACACTCGCGTCTTCAGTTTTGGAGCAGTGTCGAACTGACTGGTAATCAAACGCCGGCTACCCGCTGACGGACTCGGCATTGTTTTGGAGCAGCGTCGAACTGACTGGTAATCAAACTGGCTTTAATCGTTGGTCGGGGCGGCGGGATTCGAACCCGCACGGGCTTGCGCCCACCAGCTTCTGAGACTGGCGCGTCTGCCTATTCCGCCACGCCCCGAGGTGGTATACTGAATACGAACGGCGAACACCCCCCGGGTTAGGAACCTGGGCAGAGTATCGCCGTTCGTTATTTAATTAAGACGTGAACCGTCTTGCCCTAGTTTTGGAGCAGTGTCGAACTGACTGGTAATCAAAATCTTCTTCTTGATCCGCCAGCGGTGCTGTTGTACGAGCTTGTGGCGTTGAATGCTCTGATGAGATCCCTCTCTAAATCGTTCATCTGTTGCGCTGAACAAGGCACGATTTTCACGAAAACAGGCTTTCCGTTGCGAACATCGGCATAAACATCGCCGTTCCCGTGTCCAGTGAGGTGATTCCTTACGCGGGAACATACATGCAAGGATTGTCCTACGTATACGTTCTCGTAAGCTTTTCCGTCGGGTGATGGCGAGGTGACGATTACATAGCATCCCGGCTGATCTAACGCCTTGTATCCGCCAGTCACCTTGTTGCCGGATTTGGTCGTTTTCCAATTTCCGAGGAAACCGTTGGCGGAGATCATCTGAGAGCCCAAGATGCTCTGTCGCAGTGCGGCTTGGTGCTGTCTTTGCTGCTCGACTACGAGCAGCTTGACGCAACCTACGATGATCACCAGCAGGATTGCTATGAGTGCGATGATGGAAATCTCGAACGTGAGAACATCTTGCCCAGCAAGATTCCCCTTGAATCCGTTTTGCATTAGCCTAAGCCAGCTATCCAAATATAAGGATATGTTCATCGGAGCTCTTTCTCTTCGCTCGCTCGATTATAGTCGATTTGAATATTAGTCAGGTTTTGCCTGGTTTTGAAGCGGTTCCGAACCAGCCTGTAACCAAATCGGCAGGTTCGGGGTCAGCGAAAACCTGGGACAATTTGGGGCCGTTTGCAGCGTTCCGGTCGAGCAAGGGGAAAGATGAGAGGCGTAGCTTCGAAAGGCTTGCGATGAGCGCAGCGTTCCCCGCCTGAACTTTCGCCAAGAAGGCCCAGAATCTGGAACTCATACGCAAACCAAGGAATCATTCCTCGCATGCAATAAAACAGATGCCCAAACCATCTAATCCGCTGGTCAAGAAAACGTTAGTATACGAATTGACGATAGGCAAATCCGTAAGCTGAAGGGCTTTGATTTCAGGAGGAAATATGGTTCAGGCGCTTGATATTAAAGGGGTCAAACTCGGCGAAGGCCGCCCGAAGACGATCATTTCCCTTATGGGCGCGCAGGTTGCTGAGAATGTCGACCTTATCGAAAAGGGCATCGAATCGGGCGTTGAGTGCTTTGAGTGGCGCGGCGACTTCGCGGCAGATGTGCACGACCCGCAAAAGATGGCAGAGCATTCCAAGGAAATCGGCAAAGCGCTTTCCAACAATCCGTATCTATTCACGTTCCGCTCTACGAGCCAAGGCGGTCAGCTTACCATTCCCGTGGAGGAATATGTTGCCCTTAACAAGGCGATTATCGAAGCCGAGGCAGTAGACCTTGTCGACATCGAAACCTGGATCGGCGACGCGGCTGTTCTTGAGCTCGTCGCATGCGCAAAAGAGCACAACGTCAAAACGGTGATTTCGTACCATAACTTCGCAGGGACCCCTTCCGTCGAATGGATGGTAAGCCTCCTTACCCACATGACGGACCTGGGCGCCGACATTCCCAAGATCGCCACCATGGCGAATAGCGCCCAGGATGCGTTGAAGCTTCTGGCCGCAACCGAAGAAATGTCCCGCATTCACAGCGATAAGCCATTGTTGACCATGGCAATGGGCCGCGAGGGGAGCATCACTCGTCTGGCAGGGGAGCTATTCGGTTCCGCCCTTACGTTCTGCTCGTTGGAGGAAGCCTCTGCGCCTGGCCAGGTGCAGGTGGAGCAGGCCATTCGCATCATGGATGAACTGCACGAGGTATTCGCATAAACGAAATTGGCTTTTGCGCCTTAGCCAAAACAAGGCGCATTGGGGAAAGAGGGATCAATCATGTCGGAGAAAACCAAGATCAGCGGCCACACTCATCTAATTAGCCTGTTGGGCAGCCCGATTCGCCATTCGATGTCGCCAGCTACCCACAACCTTTCCTTTGAAAAGCTGGGCGTAGATTCGGTTTACGTCGTGTTCGATGTGCAGCAGGACGACTTGCCCAGCATCATTGCCGCCATGAAGCGCATGGATGGCTGGGACGGGAGCAACGTGACCATGCCGTGCAAGCAGGCGATTATTCCTTTGCTCGACGGCCTTTCGGACAGCGCAGAGCTCATGGGCGCTGTGAACGTTCTGAAGAAGGAAGAGGACGGTAGGATCATCGGCCATAACACCGACGGTGCGGGCATGATGCAGAATATTCGCAACCATGGCGAGGAAATCGAGGGCAAAACCATTACGGTGGTAGGCCCTGGCGGTGCCGGTTCTGCGGTTTTGGTCCAGGCTGCTCTGGACGGCGCCAAGAAGGTGCATGTGTTCGCACGAGAAGGCGGCCCCTCTTACGCGCGCTCAACCGTTCTTCTTCCGCGCGTTCAGGAAAAGACGGGCGCGGAGATGATCCTTCATGCGTTCGAAAACAAGGAAGAAATGAAGGGAGCCATTGCCGAGTCCGACATCCTCATCAACGCCACCCCTGTTGGCATGGGGGAAAGCGCTGGTCAAAGCTCCGTTCCTGCCGAGTTCATCAAGGAGGGTATGGTAGTGGCCGACACCGTCTACCATCCGCGCATGACCCAGATCATTAAAGACGCCGAGGCGAAGGGCTGTAAGGTTATCGGCGGCATCGGCATGATGATCGAGCAGGCTGCTCGCGGCGAAGAGATTTGGTATGGGGTCAATATGCCAACGCAAGAGATCCTAGACGAGCTGTTCCCGGAGGAATAACCGTTAGCCAAGCAAGGCCCTGCAGGCGATGGTCTGCAGGGCCTTTGTCTTTCAAGGGGGTGGTGTTTAAGGGCGGGATAGTCAAAAGCTTTTTCGCCCAGGTGTTTCACTGGGTACTATCCTGTACACTTAAAAATCGCCGGTTCCGTAAAGTGCATAGCATCTAAACGAAGATTAATCACACAACGGAAGGGGCGCGCTATGCCAAGCATCTTGATGGCGGCATTGGTCGTTTATGGGGTTTTCCAATTGGTGAAGTACCTGATGGGAGCTACGGTTGGGGATGCGAAGTCGCATGTTGTGGGCAATTGGTACAGCGACAGCCACAGCAAAGATGCGAACCGTGACCTTATAACTTTTACCAAATGTGTTTCGGCGTTCGTTTTCGCGCTCTTGCTCTACACCGTATTTTACGCTTGAGTTCAAGCAGGTGGCACCTTGGGCTATTGCTGCTCTTGGCAAATTGAAAACTATACGTTGAAGATGCGGTGTGCACTTTTATGAGCGGATTCCGTTCTGGTATAGTCTTTGCCAGAAGATGACGTCCCGCCAGGCTGGGCGGCATCCCTGCTTAAGGAGCCGGGTTACTTTCTGAGGGTTCCCCGGTTCTTCTTGCGCTTCGACACCGTTCCCCTTTTTCCGGGTTAATTCGATGATTCCAATAACAACGGTAAAAATCGCGCAGAGCGCAATCACGGTTTCTTGGTCCATCGCGTGCACCTCCTTTTCGAGGATGCTGCCCGGAAAGGCGAAACGCCATGGGCGGATTCTACCTTAATGTTTGATTTGAATGTCCGATAACTGACCGATAATCCCATTTCAAACCGTAAAAATGCGTCGAGTGAATCCTCTCTTCCAAAAGCCAGGCGTACAATGGAAGCATGAAACTGCCCAGTGAACATATTGAAGAGATAGACCTTAAGCACCATGGCCCGCATTTGGCGGGAATGCGAGCCCGTGCGGCTGAGCGCGCGGCCGAGCGAGCGCTTGCGCATAACCCTCTTTTGGTGATATCGGCATTGGCCGCGTTGGTCACGATGTTTTTCGTGCCGCCTTCAGCGGCGTACCTGGGATACTTCAACTGGCACACGCTTGCCTGCTTGTTCAGCATCCTCGCGGTTATTGCCGCCATCGATTCATCGGGTTTGCTTGAGTTCGTGGCGCATTCGTTGGTGCAGCATGTTTCCAGTACGCGTGCGCTGGTTATCGCCTTGGTGCTGGTAACGCTCTGCTGCTCTATGGTTCTTTCGAACGATATGACCTTGGTCACCGTGCTTCCGCTTGCGGTGGTGCTGCTGAAGTCGGTAAACAGGGAAGCGGAAATCCCGTTCGCGTTCATTGTCATCACGCTTACTGCCAACCTGGGCGGCATGCTGCTGCCCTTCGGCAACCCGCATAATCTGTATTTGTACTCCGTTTTCGATGTTGATTTCGGCGATTTCGTGGCCACCATGGCCCCTCCGCTGGTGCTGTCGGTTGTGCTTATTCTTGCCCGCTGCTGCTTTGTGAAGAAGGCGGAATTCCATTACGAAAAGCCCGAGAGCATTCGGCTCTCGAAACCGCGCGTTGCAATTTATGCGGTGCTTTTCGCCCTATGCATTGCCATGACGGTTGGTGCGGTGCCGTACCTTATGGGCACGGTTGCCATCGTGGTGGTGCTGGCCATAACGGACAGGCGCGTGTTCGCCAAAACCGATTATGCGCTGGTTATCACCTTCGTGTGCTTCTTCATCTTCAGCGGCAACATTGCGCAGATTCCGGCTATTTCCCAGTTCTTCTCGGACGTGCTGGCAACGTGCGGCGCTTTCGTAACCTCGCTTATAAGCAGTCAGGTTATAAGCAACGTGCCAAGCGCTATTCTCATCAGCCACTTCTCGAATGACTGGGTGGGCATTGCCTTGGGCACCAATGTGGGCGCGGTGGGCACACCCATCTCTTCGCTGGCTACGCTTATCACGTTGCGCCAATACCAGAAGGCGGGCTTGGGCAACAACGGCAAGTTCATTGCGCGCTTCGAGGCGTACAATTTCGCGTTCCTCATAGTTGTTTCCTTGTTCGAGATATTCGTCATGCAGGTGCGCTAGCTTCGGCTTCCACTGGCACTTGCTGTGTTGGTGGCTCTTCGGGGTTGCGAAGGGGCCTTTTGCCTGGTATTTGCGTTGCTAAGCACACCGCTCTCGCAAAGGAAGGCGAGAGCTTCGTATAATACGGCCATGAACAATTATCTTTCCCGCTACAAAAACGCATCGTTCGGCACGCTCGACAAGGCGTGTTTCATCGAGCTGTTTTTCGATTTGGTGTTTGTGTTCTGCATGCGCACTATCATTCCCATTTCAGTAAGCGGCGCCGAAGACGCGGTTTCCTGGTACTCGTACTATACGTTCGTGTTCACCTATGTGGCGATGCTGCAGGTGTGGTACAAATCCACCACGCTTATGAACCGTTTCGGCACGGGTGGGGCGCTGGACGTTTCCTGCCTGGTGGTAAACATGTTCTTGCTGATGAACATGGCGCACGCCATTAGCACAGGCTGGGAAAATTTCGCCCTCTACAACGTTTCGTGGATTCTCGTCGATGTGAACCTTGCGGTGCATTGGTGCTTGCGCTTGTACCTGACCAAGGGTGAAAACCCGGCTTTGGAAAGGTTCGGCAAGCGCGTGGTGGCCTTCCTGGTGCTGCAAGCCCTTTTGGTGGCATCCTCGTTCGCATTCCCAAGTGTGCCTGCGCAGGTAATTTGCCTGGTGGCACTGTTAGTGGGTTTTGCCTCTTTTGCCAGCAGGCTCGAGCGGCAGATAGGGAAAAGCCACCGCAGCCATCTGGTGGAACGCTGTGCGCTTCTTATCGTGCTGGCGTTCGGTGAGGTTGTTATCGGCATCGGCAACTCGCCTGAAGCGGGGTACTCGCTGCTCGATTCAGCGTTCTTGCTGCTATTGGCGTTGGGACTGTTCTTGATATACCTGAACCAGGTCGAGAACATCGTCGATGAAGACAAGCTGGGAAACGGTTTTGCCTACATCGCCATCAACGCGTGGCTGACCTTCTGCATCGGCAACATAACGGCTGCTTTCGAGATCACGAACGAGGGGCTTCTTGTTGAGTGCTTGTCCGGGCAGGTGTTCATGGCTGTATGGGTTTCGGTGTTCCTGCTGAGCTTGTTTTTGTTCCTGCCGTTTTCAAGGGAGTTCGGGGCGGTGCGCAAACGCTGGATTGCCGCCCGGACCGCAGCCTGCGCGGGGGTCACCTTCATCACGCTTGTTGTTGGCAACACGCCCCTGGCCTTGGTGTATGAAACGGAAGGCCTCGTAAGCACGGAGGATATGCCGCTGTACGTGCTGTTCTATTTTGTGATGCTGTTGGGCCTTTTGCTGATATACGCGGTTCTGCTCATCGACAAGAAAATGCTGGGAAGGCGCCCAGTGGAAGAGCGGGATTCGTAAAACGGCCGCCGTTGTTTTCGCGCCGAATAGCGTCTTGTGCCCGGCGGGGCTATGGCGCACGGTAGGCTTTTATCGGCTTATATCGGAATGCTGATTCCGTTTTCTGTTCGGAAGGAGTCCCTGTGAACAACTTCGAGTTTTATTCTCCCACCAAATTCGTGTTCGGCCGCGGCGTCACCGATGAGGTGGGGCAGCACGTTGCAAAAGCGGGCTATAAGCGCGCGTTGCTTGTGTACGGCGGCGGTTCGGTGGTGCGCACGGGAACCCTGGCGCGCGTTAAGGAATCGCTTTCGAAGGCCGGCGTCCAGTTCTTCGAGCTTTCGGGCGTTCGCCCCAACCCTGAGGTTGCCTCGGTGCGCGAAGGCATTGCCCTTGCACGTGAAAAGGAAGCCGATCTGATGCTGCCCGTTGGCGGCGGCAGCGTTATAGACTGCGCGAAGGCCATCGCGTTCGGCGTGTTCCACGAAGGGGATGTGTGGGACTTCTTTGCGAAGAAAGTCGCCATCGAGAACGCCTTGCCGCTCATGTGTGTGCTTACCATTCCCGCAGCGGGATCGGAAGGATCCAGCTCGTGCGTTATCTCGAACGATGCCATCGATGCGAAGTTTGGTGTGAACTCCGATCTTATCCGTCCGCAGACCTCCTTCCTTGATCCGGAGCTTACGTTCACTTTGCCTGCTTACCAAACGGCGGCCGGCGTAACCGACATGATCGCACACATCTGCGAGCGTTTCTTCAGCGGCACGGGCTCTTCTGAGGTTACCGACAACATCGCAACGGGCCTTATCCGCACGCTCATCAACCAGGCGCCTGTTGCCATTGCCGAGCCTGAGAACTATGAGGCCCGTGCAAACATCATGTGGGCAGGGACGCTCGCTCACAACGATTTGGCGGGATGCGGCCTTAACGCAGTCCCCACCAGCCGTGCCGGCGGATGGGAAAGCCACGCGCTTGAGCATCAGCTTTCCGCATTCGACACCTCCATCACGCACGGTGCGGGTTTGGCGGTTATGATGCCCGCCTGGATGCGATACGTATGGCGCGAAAACCCCACCCGTTTCCTTACGTTTGCCCGTATGGTGTTCGGCATCGAGCCCGTTGATGAAACGGAAGAGGCGGTATGCGATGCGGTAACCGCCGCCATCGACGAGCTGCAGGCGTTCTTCGCCGGTCTGGGCATGCCCACGAAGCTGGGCGAGTTCGGCCTGAAGCCTGAAAACGTAGATGCTTTCCTGATTACGCTGAAAGCGAACAAGGGCGAAGAATTCGGCGGCTTCAAGAAAATCAACCTGGAAGATGCGCGAAAGATCTATTGCTCGGCGTTTTAGCTTCGGCAGATAGGCGTAGAGCCTTGTTCCTTTCAATGCGTGATGGCAGATACGCCACGGCAATCTCTGCTTCGTCGCGCTAAGGGGGCCGCCCTTTGGGCCAAGCGTTCAAAGGGCGGTTCTTTTTGACTGCCCTCGCTCGCTTTTAGTGCGCTCCTCTCGTCAACGCCTTGGCACCATCGGCGCGTTACCTGCATAGGTGGCGCGCCTTTCCTATACAATGCCTAGTGAGAAAGAAAAGTTAGTAGGTATTGCTATGAGTGCGCGCATTAATCTTGCCGCGGCCGATCCGGCTGCGGCTTCGCGTCTTGCAACCGAATTTGACCTGCCTCAGTTCATTGCCACCACCTTGGTGGCTCGCGGGTTCGATACGGTTGAAAAGGCCCAGGAGTTCCTGAACCCTTCGCTTGAGAGGGATTGGGCGAATCCGTATGAAATAGAGAACATGGAGGCGGCGGTAAACCGCATCGAGGCAGCCGTCAAGAACGGCGAGCACATCTTGGTGTTCGGCGACTTCGACCTCGATGGCGTTTCCGCCACCACGCTTATGACGCGCGGTTTGCGCGAATGCGGCGCCCGCGTTACTCCGTTCATCCCGCTCCGTTTCGAGGAAGGGTACGGCCTTTCGCAGGCGGCCATCGATAGAGCGTCTGCCTGCAACCCCGATTTGGTGGTTACGGTAGACAACGGCATCGCCGCCAAGAACGAGGTCGAGATCCTCAAAGAGCGCGGCATCGATGTGGTTATCACCGATCATCACGAGCCGGCCGATCTTGTGCCTGTTGGCGTGCCGGTTGTTGACCCGAAGTGCGACGACAACCCCAGCTCGATTCTTGCAGGCGCGGGGGTGGCGCTGAAGGTGGTGCAGGCGGTTGGCTCCCGGTTCGGCAAGCCGAATCTGTGGCGCGAGTTGATAGATTTGGCGACGCTTGGCACTGTTGCCGACCTTATGCCCATGCGCAGCCAGAACCGCGCTCTGGTGGGCACGGGTGTGCGCATGATCAACGAGAACCCGCGCCCGTGCATCGCAGCGCTTTTGGGCGCTTCGGGCTTTGCCGACAAGCCCGTTTCCTCTTCCAGCTTGAGCTTCACCATCATCCCGCGCTTGAACGCGGCAGGGCGTATGGGTAACGCTCAGCTGGCGCTTGACCTGCTTCTTTGCGATGATTTTGCTGAGGCAACGCATCTTTCCACCGAGCTTGAGAACGTGAACACCCAGCGCCGCACCATCGAAGCGGAGCTTGCCGAGGTTGCCTCCGAGCAGGCTGAGCGCATCTTCAAGGGCCAGCGTGCGCTGGTGGTTGCGGGCGAGGGCTGGCATGAAGGCGTGAAGGGCATCGTCGCCTCGCGCCTCACCAACCGCTACGGCGTTCCCTCCATTCTCTTCACCATCGAAGGCGATGAGGCCCATGGCTCGGGCCGCAGCGTGGGCGATGTGAACCTTTTCGACGCGGTTTCCTCCTGCCAGGACATCCTCACGCGCTTCGGCGGCCATCACGCTGCCGTGGGCGTAACGCTTCCGGCGGCAAAGCTCCCCGAGTTCTCGGAGCGCTTGTGCGCGTACATGGACAAGCTTCCGCCAGAGGAATTCATCCCGCGCATCGAGGTGGACGCGAGCGTCGACTTTTCGGAGCTCACGCTGGAAAACGTGGCGAAGCTCGACTTGCTTGCCCCGTTCGGTCAGGAAAACCCCAGCCCGCACTTTTTGGCGCATGGTGTGGTTATCTCGGGCGGTAGGGCAGTGGGCGCTGATAAAACGCACCTCTCCTGCACGCTTACTGACGGCGTCCATTCCCTGGCAAGCATCATGTTCCACTGCCCTGATATCTCGGGGTTGCTGGGCTGCGGGTGCGCGCTCGATGCGGTGTTCGAGCTGCAGATCGACACATGGCGCGGGCGCCGTTCGGTGAAGGCGGTCGTTTCCTCTATGAAGCCCCTTTCGCCCTGCGGCGCGCTCGAGCGCTGCTTGGGTGAAGACAAGGAATTCGTCTCCGGCTTGGTTTCGGCCGAAGAGGACGAAGCTCCGGCCGAAGATTCCACGAGCCTGATTGCCTCGGAGTCCGACCGTCTTATGTGGCAGGAGTACGCCAAGGCCGACCCGCCGGGCTTTCGCACCGCCTTGGTGGGCGCGTTCTTGGGGGAAAATCAGCTCCATGAATCGCAGCAGCGCGCCTTGGAGGTGCTCGATGCGGGCAAATCGGCCCTTGCCATCATGGGCACGGGCCGTGGCAAGTCGCTCATCTTCCATATTCATGCGGTTGAGCTGGCTTTGGCGCGCAACCAGGCCAGCGTGTTCGTGTACCCGCTGCGCGCCCTCGTGGCCGATCAGGCATTCCACTTGGACAGAACGCTCGGTTCGTTCGGGATCCGCTCCGAGGTCCTAACCGGCGCCTCAACGCCCGAAGAGCGTGCGGCGGTTATGGCCGGCCTTGCGGCGCACGAGGTGGACATCGTGCTCACCACGCCGGAGTACCTCGCGTTCCATGCCGTCGAATTCGCGGCAACGGGTTCCATCGGCTTTGCGGTGGTTGACGAGGCCCATCATGTGGGCACCTCGAAAGCGGGCTTCCGCCCGTTCTACGCACGGTTGGGAGAATCCGTTGCAGCGCTGGGGTCGCCGCAGGTTCTGGCGGTTACCGCTACGGCGAACAGCGAGATTGAGCAGTGCATTTGCCAATCGTTCAACATCGCCCCTGAGTGCGTGGTGGTAGATAGGCACGAGCGCACCAACCTTGCTGTGGTCGATCAGCGCAACATGAAGAAACGCGAGCGCTACCTGGTGAACCTTGTGGCGCAAGGCGAGAAGACGCTGATATACGTGAACTCGCGCATGGAAACCATTGCGCTAACCCGCAGCCTCCGCAAGCAGGAGCCGCACATTGCCTCGCTTATCGGTTTCTACAACGCGGGCCTCTCGCGCTCCGAGCGAGAGCGCGTGGAATCGCTGTTCCGCGAGGGCGGCTTGCAGGTGCTGGTGGCAACCTCTGCCTTTGGCGAAGGGGTCGACATTCCCGGCGTTCGCCATGTGGTGCTGTACCACCTGCCGTTCAGCGAAGTGGAGTTCAACCAGATGGCTGGTCGTGCGGGACGTGACGGGCAGCCAGCACAGATCCATCTGCTGTTCGGCAAGAGCGATGCGCAGCTCAACGCAGGCATTTTGGACGATGCAGCGCCCACGCACGATGGCATGGCGCAGATTTACCGCGGCCTGCGCGCCCTGCAGCGCCAGCACGGCCAGGGCTTTTTCGCGCTCGATGCGGAAAGCGCGGCGAAAAGCTCTTCGCGCTTGCTGGGGGCGGCCATCACCGCTTCGCAGGTGGAATGCGGCGTTTCCGTGTTCGAGGAGCTGGGGCTCATTAAATCTCAAGGTTGTGCTGGGGTTTCGGGCAAGGAAGCGAGCATCAATGTCGTAGACTATAAGGGCAAGGTCGAACTGGACGATAGCGTGCGCTATCGCGAGGGTATGGACGAGCGTGAATCGTTTGCGGCCTTTAAGGAATGGGTGCTTATCAGTTCTGCCGAAGAGCTGCAGAACCGGATACGGCGCCCTTTGCTTCCCACTACAGACTCCCAGGAGGAACGATAGCCATGGCAGATACCAACGAGTTCCACCCGGTTGGGCTGGTGGCATCGCCGGTAGACCCAACCATCAAATCGGCCACGTCGGCGCCGGTGGGCTCCGACCCCGTTGAGCGCTTCAAGGCGCTTGAGGACCTGGCTTCCACCTACTTGGATAAAGACGATTTGGCGTTGATGGAAAAGGCGTTCCGCTTCGCCGAGAAGATGCATGCCGGCCAGAAGCGCAAGTCGGGTGAGGCGTTCGTTATCCATCCGGTGGAGGTTGCCATCATCCTGGCCGATCTCCACATGGATGTCGAGACGCTCATCGCAGCGTTGCTGCACGATACCGTTGAAGACACCGTTGCCACAAAGCAGCAGGTGGCAGAGCTTTTCGGTGATTCAGTGGCCGAATTGGTGGATGGCGTTACCAAGATCACCAAAATCGAGGTGGAAACGCTCTCCGACGAGCAGGCGGAAACGTTCCGCAAGATGCTCATTGCCATGAGCAAGGACATCCGCGTTATCGTGATCAAGCTTGCCGACCGCCTGCACAACATGCGCACCCTTTCGGCGCTGCGCGAAGACAGGCGCATATTCAAGGCGCGCGAAACGCTGGAAATCTACGCCCCCATCGCGCACCGTTTGGGCATCAGCTCCATCAAATGGGAGCTTGAGGATTTGGCGTTCTTCTACTTGGAGCCCACTAAGTTCAAGCAGGTTTCCCGTATGGTCGCCGAAACCCGCCGCGAGCGCGAGGAGTACTTGGAGAAGGTTATCTCCATCCTCCGTGGCGAAATGGGCAAAATCGGCGTGGACTCCCAGATCATGGGCCGCCCAAAGCACCTGTACTCCATCTATCAGAAGATGTCGAAGAAGGGCAAGGGCTTTTCCGAGATCTACGACCTTATCGCCGTGCGCATCATCACCACCACGGTGAAGGACTGCTACTCGGCGCTGGGCGCGGTGCACAGCCTGTGGCACCCGATGCCCGGGCGTTTCAAAGACTACATTGCCATGCCGAAGTTCAACATGTACCAGAGCCTGCACACCACGGTCATCGGCCCTGCTGGCCGCCCGCTTGAGGTGCAGATCCGTACCGAGGAAATGCACCGTATGAGCGAATACGGTGTCGCAGCCCACTGGCGCTACAAGGAAAAGGGCGGCAAGGGATCCGAATCGGCCTTCGACAAGCAAATTGCCTGGCTGCGCGAAATGGTTGACTGGCAGGACGAAACCAAGGATTCGCGCGAGTTCTTGAAGTCGCTTAAAACCGATCTCGACCCGAAAGAGGTGTACGTATTCACCCCGAAGGGCAAGGCCATGAGCCTGCGCTTTGGCTCCACACCCGTCGATTTCGCGTTCGCCATCCACACCGAGGTGGGGTACCACTGCGTGGGCGCAAAGGTGAACGGCTCCATCGTGCCGCTTTCCTACAAGCTGCAAATGGGCGACCGTGTTGAGATCCTTACCCAGAAAAGCGCAACGCCTTCGCGCGATTGGCTCAACATCGTGAAAACCCCTTCGGCCCGCTCGAAGATCCGCTCGTACTTCGCGAAGATCAGCCGTTCCGACGACCTGCAGGAAGGTCGCGACATCCTTATGCGCGAGATGCGCAAGCACGGCTTCGGCATCTCGAGCGCCCAGAGCATGCGCGCCATGCGCGAGGTTTCCGAGTCGATGGGTTATAAGGACGCCGACGACATGCTGGTGAACATCGGCACCGGCAAGGAAGCGCCGATGCATGTGGCAAACCGCATGCTGAAGATCCTGGTGGACAGCGGCACGGAAGAGGCCGCAAAGCCCCTGATGGGAACTTCGTCTTCGTCTACCGGCAAGATGCCGCCGATGCTCACCAGCGTCAAGCGCCCCAAGAAGCACGAAACCCATTCTTCCAACGGCGTGGTGGTACGCGGCATCGACGACGTGCTTGTGCGCCTTTCCCGTTGCTGCAACCCCGTTCCGGGCGACAAGATCGTGGGCTTCGTTACCCGCGGCCGCGGCGTTTCGGTGCATCGCGACGATTGCCCCAACGCCGCCGCGCTCAAGCAGCATCCCGAGCGCATCATCGAAGTGTTCTGGGAAAAGGACGGCCCCTCGGGCGATACCTCGTTCAACGTGGAGATCTTCGTCGAGGCGCTCGACCGCCTGAACCTGCTCATCGATGTTGCCTCGGTGCTCTCGGAACATGGCGCCAACGTGCTTTCCGTCAACACGAACACGCATCGCGACGGCATGGTTGAGATGCGCTTTTTGTTCCAGGTGTCCGATACGGCGGTTATCGATCGCATTCTCTCGAAGCTCCGTTCGGTCGATGGGGTGTTCGATGCCCGCCGCATGATGCCGGGCACCACCTCTTCCAAGTAGTGAATCAGCTCCAAGAAGGGTTCTTCAATGAAGGTTTCAGTTAAGCGAGATGGGCGCACGTATCGCGTGACGGGCGCTGCGGTCGACATCAGATTCTTGGTGCTTGGCCCCATCGAGAACAACACGTACATCATTTCCGACGATGCGGCCACATTCGTGGTAGATCCGTCCGACAACGCCGATGCCATCATCAAGGCGCTGGGCGGCAAGAAGCTCGATGCCATCGTGGTTACGCACCATCATGCCGACCACACCAGCGCTCTTGCAGCCTTGAAGGCGAAGACGAACGCCCCTGTGTACGCTTCGGCGGTGGATGCGCGTATCATCGAGAACCAGCCGGCAGGGCAATTCCCGCCCACCAAATCGTGCAAGGTTGATCATTTTCTGAAGGATGGCGATAAGGTACGGTTGGGGAACATGGTGTGGCGCGTGATGGCAACTCCGGGCCACACGCCAGGCGGAATCTGCCTGTTCCTGGAATCGGACGCGGGGAAGTACCTTGACGGCGCTAATGTCTTGATTTCGGGGGACACGCTGTTCTGCGGCTCCATCGGCAGGACCGATTTCGAGGGCGGCAACGATAAGCAGATGCGCGCATCGCTGCGCAAGCTTTCCCAGCTGCCAGCCGATACGCTGGTTTTACCGGGACATAACTCTTTGACAACGATTAGCGATGAGCAGAGGCGCGTGTTTGCCTATTACTGCTAAACTTGCGCTGCGCCTGCATGGCGTCGAAGCGCACAGCGGATGGGACCGTTGCGGGTTTCCGCAGCATTAGACCTTGGAGGGGTCATGGCCGGTATCGGTAAGAAAAAGAAGAAAAAGAAGTTCGATTACTACGATGCGTTCGAAGCCCAGGCTGCTTTGTGCGTGAAGGAAGCGAAGCTTCTGAAGGAAATCGTGCACGAGTTCGAATCGGCGGGCGAGCTTGAAAAGGAGCTGCCCCGTGCCCATGCCATCGAGCGCGAGGCCGACGGCGTTTGCCACAGCGTGTTCGAGGCGCTGCTTCCCGACTTCGTGACGCCGCTCGATCGCGAAGACATCATCGCCATGACGGAAAGCCTCGACGAGATCATCGATATGACCGAAGAGGTTATCCAGAACTTCTATATGCTCGACATCCACTTCATGCACGACGATGCGAAGAAGTTCTCGAAGCTCATTGTGCGTGCCTGCGAGGCGCTCAGCGAGGCGATGAGCGATTTCCGCAACTGCAAGAAGGCTTCGGAGAAGCTTAACTCGCTGTTGGTTCGCGTGAACGATATCGAAGATGAGGCCGACGCCCTGTATCTGCGCATCATCCGCGAGCTGTACACGAAGGAATGCGACAACCCCCTTCGCGTCTCGGTTTGGACGCGCCTGTTCAGCGCCATGGAAGATTGCGTCGACCAGTGCGAGGCAGTAGCGAACAAGATGAGCATGATCATGGTGAAGTACGCTTAAGCTCAGCGTTCTTATGCCGTGGCTGGCCCGTCGTCCCGTAAGGGCGGCGGGCTTTTTTGTCGCCAGATGAGTATCCAGAAGGCGAAGTTCTTGTCGTAAACCTTGGCGCTGCTCTGCTCGTTGCCGTTTTCCCGAGCGAGCGTGCCGTTCATGTTTCGTGTTTGCGACTAATCGCGCGCAAAGGGTGCGTTGGCAGGCGCTTTTGGTAATATGTATGAGTTGTCTCATACGAGGAAAGAAGACGATGGCACTTATAGTTTCCAAGTTTGGCGGCACTTCAGTTGCCTCCCCAGAACGAATCAAAAACGTGGCAAAGCGTCTTATTGCCATGAAGCAGGAAGGCAACGATGTCGTTGCCGTAGTATCCGCAATGGGCAAAACCACCGATGAGCTGGTTGGTCTTGCTGCCGCATTGAACGAGCATCCCTCCAAACGCGAGATGGATATGCTGCTCTCCACGGGCGAGCAGGTAAGCATGTCGCTTTTGGCCATGGCTATCCAGGCGCTGGGCTACAACTCGATCAGCTTCACCGGCTGGCAGGCTGGCATCACCACCGACGATGCCTTCTCCAGCGCGAAGATCGAGAACATCAACGCCGATCGCATTCGCGGCGCCCTTGATACGGGCGCTATTGTGGTGGTTGCTGGCTTCCAGGGCATTTCCCCTGACGGCGACATCACCACGCTTGGCCGCGGCGGCTCCGACACCACGGCAGTTGCCCTTGCCTGCGGAATCGGCGCCGATGTGTGCGAAATCTACTCTGACGTAGAGGGCATCTACACGGCCGACCCGCGCGTGTGCCCCCGCGCAAAGAAGCTCGACCGCATCTCGTACGACGATATGCTCGAGCTTTCCAGCGGCGGTGCCGGCGTTCTGCAGTCGCGCGCTGTAGAGTTCGCTCGTAAATACCATGTTGTAATTCATTCCCGTTCTGCATTCTCCGATGCAGAAGGAACGCTTATCGAGGAGGTAGTTCCTTCTATGGAACAGGCAGTTATTTCTGGCATTGCACACGACACGTCCGAAATGAAGATCACGCTGCGTGGCCTTCCCGATGAGGTTGGCATGGCAGCCCAGCTGTTCTCCATCCTTGCGGGCAACAACGTTTCGGTTGACATGATCATCCAGAACACCACCACCGACGGCAAGGCGAACATCTCCTTCACGTTCCCTGGCTCCCAGAAGGAGCAGGCGCTTGAGGCGGTGGACACGCTGGTGAAGAAGTACGGCGCAACCGCCCTTATGGACGAGAACATCGCCAAGGTTTCCCTGGTTGGCACGGGCATGAAGTCTGCCCCTGGTGTTGCGGCGAAGTCTTTCGGCGCTTTGGCTGAAAACCATATCAACATCCTGATGATTTCCACCAGCCCTATCCGCATCTCCATTGTGGTTGAAGGCAGCCAGGTTGATGCCGCGGTTCGTTGCCTGCACACCGCATTCGGCCTTGATTCCGATACCATCTTCGAGGAAACTCAGCTTTCCGCTGAGGAAATCGCCGCGAAGATGGCGAAGGGCAGGTAGTCGTAACGTTCGCTCGAGACGTTACGACGCTGCGCGCGATTCTAATGGCGCAAGGTAACCTCAAGCCCCCAAGGGCGGCATGAAGCCAGTCCTTGGGGGCTTCGATTTCCTGAACTCGTTTGAATCGCGCTCGCTGACTTACTGGCGCATGCCCGATTCTCTATATCTGCCGGATAGAGCCATCTTATAGAGACAAAGCAAGAGAAGCTCGTCCGATTGGGCGAGCTTCTCTTGTTATTGAAGGCTTTATTCGCTATTCGCGCTGTGCCTTGTTCTATGAAGTTTTCCAGCGCCATTGGAATCGCGCGCAGCATCATTGCGTTTCGTAAGCCTTGCGCTGCCCGCAAGGGCGGCGTGATGTTACTTGTCCTTGTTGGAAACCAAAAGCAGGATACCGCCGATAACGTTTACGAAGATCAGCGTGCATACGCCGAAGGTGGTGGTGTTGGGCTTGGTGCCCTTGTAGATGCCCCAGCTGTGAACGGTCATGGGGATCGTCCAGGCCAGGGGGATAACGGCCCAGCACAATGCGATGCAGCTCAAGATGCACAGGATGAAGTTGATCAGGCGCAAGGTCTCATCTTGGCTGGTCATAGGGTAGGTGGTTGCTTGGGCGTAAACGGGCTGGGGCTGTTCGGAAACGTAAGGCTGCTGATAAGCCTGCTGCTGTTGCTGACCCGGCGCAGGAGGCGGAACGGGGGTACCTGCGGTCTGCTGCTGGCTAGTGCTCGGTTGAGCGGCGCTGGCAAGCGAATTGCCGCATTGGACGCAGAACTGTGCGTCGTCGATGTTTTCCTTGCCGCAATGGGGGCAGAACATGGTTGGTCCTCTCGGTGGGGGATGGATACGTTTTGAACAAATCTAATTGTAAAGTACGATTTTCAAATCGTCCTCTTCATCGGGCAAATTTAATGATGCTGCCAGCCTCGTTTTAGGTTGACGTAAGGTTCAGCCCAAGCGTCGCGAAGCGAAGTTGGAAGGGGCGGGAATAGCGGCACGGCATTTCTGCAAAGCAACGGGGGGTTGCCTGCTCTGCTTCTAGGGTCCATTGAGGGCATCATTTTGCGCCGAATGTTAAGTTTGCGTGGTGTATCTCCTGGTGCGTAGTATCATGAACATTCAAGTACACGACGCAAAGGAGCTTCAATGTCCTGGACGAAGGAAATTCCCGCAAATCCGGTTGTTGCTGTAGCAGGTGCCACGGGCGCTGTTGGCAACGAATTCCTCGAGGTTCTTCATGATCTCGATTTTCCTGCAAGTGAGATTCGCGCGCTTGCCTCAAAGCGTTCAGCTGGCAAGAAGCTTCCTTTCAAGGGCTGCGGCCAGGTTCCCGCAGGCGAGCTTACGGTCGAGGAAATGACTCCCGAATCCTTCAAGGGCGTTGACATCGCCCTGTTCAGCGCAGGCGCAAGCGTTTCCAAGGAAATGCGCCAGGCTGTGGTTGATGCAGGCGCAGTTATGATCGACAATTCCAGCGCATTCCGCATGGACGAAGACGTGCCGCTGGTTGTTCCCGAGGTTAACCCGCAGGACGTCGCATGGCACAACGGCGTTATCGCCAACCCGAACTGCTCCACCATTCAGATGGTTGCTGCGCTGAAGCCGCTGTATGACATCTCGCCCATTAAGCGCGTGGTGGTTTCCACCTACCAGGCTGCTTCGGGCGCCGGCGCAAAGGCCATGCAGGAACTCTACGCGCAGACTCAGCAGTTCCTGAACGGCGAAGAGCTCACCATCGATGCCTTCGCGCATCAGATCGCGTTCAACTGCATCCCCCATATCGACAAGTTCCTGGAAGACGATTCCACCAAGGAAGAGTGGAAGATGGTCGTTGAAACCAAGAAGATCATGGGCGATGAGAATATTCAGGTTGCGGCAACCTGCGTGCGCGTTCCGGTACTCCGTTGCCATGGCGAATCCATCAACGTGGAATTCGAGGGTCCGGTAACGGTGGAAGAGGCGCGTGCTGCGCTGGAGGCTGCGCCGGGCATTACCGTTATGGACGATGTCGCTAACAACGTATACCCCATGCCGGGCTTGCTCGCTGGTACCGACGGTGCGTACGTTGGCCGCCTGCGCAAGGATCCTTCGGTTGAGAACGGCCTGGCATTCTGGAACGTGGCCGATCAGATTCGCAAGGGTGCAGCGCTCAACGCTGTGCAGATTGCCCAGCTGCTGCTTCCGTAGCGCTTTTCAGCTGCATATATGTGTAGACGGGCGGGAGAATAAGCTCTCTCGCCCGTCTTTTTTCGGGAACCGTGCAACGTAGGGTATCCTTGAAAAGTTGTTCAGCCTCGCCCATGGCGGGGATTTTTTGTGTATAGCGCCCGATGCGTTTTGCAGATACGGCGCCTAAGAATGGAAATGTGATTTATGACTGCAGATGCATCGCAGGAAAAGCAGGTAACGTCTCAAGGTCAGGATAGCGTGCGCTTCGAGGACCTGGGGCTTAACAAAGAGGTTATGGGGGCAATCGAGGAACTGGGCTACAGCGCCCCGACGCCCGTTCAGGCTGGGGCGATCCCGGAGGTTCTTGAGGGCCGCGACGTGCTGGCTGCCGCTCAGACGGGTACTGGAAAAACGGCGGCATTCCTCTTGCCAACCATGAACAATCTTCCTCATGGCGAAAAGCGCCGTGGGAAGGGCCGGAGCCTCGGTTGCGGTCCGTATCTTCTGGTGGTAACGCCCACGCGCGAGCTTGCCCAGCAGATTGAGTCGGTGTGCCGCACGGTTGCGGGCCATACCGGCCACACCTCGGTTACCGTGGTTGGCGGCGTGAGCTACAACCCGCAGCGCAATGCCCTGAAGAAGGGGTGCGACATCCTTATCGCCACGCCCGGCCGCTTGATCGACCTTATGGAGCAGGGCGCGTGCCAGCTCGACCAGGTGAAGGTTCTGGTACTTGACGAGGCAGACCGCATGCTCGATATGGGCTTCCTGCCGGCAATTCGCACCATCGTCAACGCTACCCCCGAGCAGCGTCAGACCTTGCTGTTCTCCGCCACCCTCGACGAGGACAAGGTTGGCTCTATCACCGATTTGGTGAAGAGCCCTGCCCGCATCGAGATCGCTCCGGTAACCTCAACGGCTGAAACGGTTGAGCAGTACGCCTTGCCCGTTTCCCTTGAGGCGAAGAACGCCCTTCTTGCCCAGGTGCTTAAGAAGGCTGGTTCAAAGCGCGTCATCGTCTTCACGCGCACCAAGCATCGCGCCGATGCTTGCCGCCGTCGTTTGGTGAAGGCCGACATAAGCTGTGCTGTTATCCACGGCGATCGCACCCAGAACCAGCGTGAGCGTGCACTGCGCTCGTTCAGCGCAGGCGAGGTTGACGTCCTGGTGGCAACCGACGTGCTTGCGCGCGGCATCGACATCGCCGACGTCAACTACGTCATCAACTTCGACGTGCCTGAGGATCCAGTGGACTACATCCATCGCATCGGCCGTACGGGCCGCGGCGGTGACGTGGGCTGGTCGCTCACGTTCGTCACCGAGCAGGACTTCGATGAGTTCAACGACATCGAAACGCTGATGGGCAAGACTGTCGACCTGTATGACGCTGAGGGTTTGGACTTGGGCGAGAACCCGGTGTTCATCGATCCTGATCGCGTCCCGGCTTCGAAGTTGCCTGGCAAGAAGGCTAAGAAGAAGCGTCGCAAGGCGCGCGAGAAGAAAGCTGCCGCAAAGCAGAGCCAGCCTTCGGCAAAGCAAGAAGAGAGCGCTGAGGGCAACGAGGCTCACTCGAAGAAGCGTTCCGAGCAAGGCAAAAAGCAGCAGGCGGGCAAGCGCAGCCAGAACGGCCGCAGCCAGTCGAAGAAGCAGCAGGGCAAGCCTTCGCGCAAGAATGCCGTTCGCTCGGGCGATGCGAAGCGCTCTGGCAACCGCGGTTCCAAGCGACGCAGCGCTCAGCGCAGCACGGAAGAGGTGCCTGCAGCATTCAGGCCTGGCGTGCGTTCCTCTGGGGTGCGTCAATCCGCCAAGCCCGGCAAGCACAAGCGCTCGCAGGGCGGCAAGAACCATCGTGGCCGCAGAAACGCCTAACCTGTTGGCGGAATAGCGCATGCAGCCCGGAGGAAGCTTCCTCCGGGCTGTTTTTGATGTAGGAAAAAGAAGGCCGCACTCCCGTTCGGGGTGCGGCCTTCTTGCTTTCTTAGTCGGCCGAAAGGGTTCTTCCTTTGGCTGCCTTTAGCTTTGATTCGTGTAGTTGCCTAGATGGCTAATCGAGCCTGCCGGTGAACAGGAACTTGATGCGTTGCCATAGGCTGGGTTTCTTGGGCACCAGCTGGATAGCTGCCCTGGTGGCTGCTTCTTCCACTTTCTGATCCATGACGGGCGAAAGCTCGATGGGCGTGGAATCGGGCTTGGGGGCAGGGGAGCTTCCCTCGGCGGGGCCTGCCACGCCCGGCTCGGTTTCCTCCAGGCCAAGCAGCGAATCGCTCGCAGTGTGCGCAGGCTGCTTTGCCGGCACCTTTTCTGCGGCTTCCTTCTCGGCTTTTTCCTGGGCTTTCTTCAGCGCGGCAAGCTCTGCTTCTGCTTCTGCCTTCGCTTTCGCCTCCGCTTCGGCCTTCGCCTTGAGCTCGGCCGCTTCCGCCTCAGCCTTCTTGGCGGCTTCTTCCGCCGCCTTCTTCGCCTCTGCGGCAAGCTTTTCAGCCAAGGCAGCCTCGGCAGCCTCGGCTTCCTCGCGCGCCTTGCGCTCCTCTTCCTCCGCTGCCTTCATGCGCTCGATGCGGGCAAGCTCGGCACGGCGCGCTTCTTCCTCTTCGCGCTTTTCGGTGGCATGGCGGTAATCGTCGCGTGCCTTCTGGATGAGGTATGCCTGCGAATCGAAGGACTCCGCGTTGCCGTCGGCATCTTCGCTGCTGAAGAACTCGAGCGGGGTGTAGTCCAGGTCGTTTTTGAGCATGCGGAGCTTTGCCGTGTCGGAAAGCGAAACGTCGAGGTAGCTGTTCACGCGCTCCTTCAGCTCAGGGTCGTAGATGGGCCATGCGATTTCCACGCGCTTTTCCATGTTGCGCGTCATAAGGTCGGCGCTGGAAAGGTACAGCTCGCGGCTGTCGCGCGGGCCGAAGCCGTAGATTCGGCTGTGCTCCAGCAGGCGGCCAACGATTGAGACAACCTCGACGTTGTCGGTGTAGCCTTCCACCCCTGGAACCAGGCAGGAGATGCCGCGCACGAACAGGGTGGTTTTAACGCCGGCCTGCGATGCCTCGGCAATCTTGTCGATGATGTCCTTGTCGGTAACGGAATTGGTCTTGAACACCAAGCCGTTCGGCTCGCCCTTCTTCGCGAGGGCGATCTGCTCATCGATCTTGTGAAGGATCATCGGCTTGATCTGCAGTGGGGCAACGGAAAGCTTCTGGTACGCATCGGAGGCGTTTTCCAGGCTCATGTTGCGGAAGAACTCCGCCGCGTCCTTGCCGATGGCCTCATCGGTGGTGATGAAGCTGAAGTCGGTGTAGAGCTTCGAGGTCTTCTCGTTGTAGTTGCCCGTGCCAAGCTGCGTGATGTACTGGATGCCGTTTTCGGTATGGCGTGCGATGGTGCAGATCTTGGAGTGCACCTTGAAGTCGTGGAACCCGTAGATAACGTTGGCGCCTGCCTGCTCGAAGCGCTGCGACCATTCGATGTTGTTCGACTCGTCGAAGCGGGCGCGCAGCTCGAACAGCGCGGTTACTTCCTTGCCGTTTTCGGCTGCGGCAACCAGCGCCTCTGCCAGGTGGGACTGGCTTGCCAGGCGGTAGAGCGTGATCTTGATGGAGAACACCGAAGGATCGGTTGCCGCTTCGCGAAGCAGGCTGATGAACGGATCCATGCTTTCGTAGGGATACATGAGCAGGGCATCGCGTTCGGCTACCTGTTCCATGATGGGGCGCTTCTTGTCGAAGCAGGCCGGCCACTGCGGCGTGAACGGCTCGTTGGTGATCTCTCGTGCCAGCTCGGAATCGATCATGCCGGAAAGGCCCCATGCATAGCCCATATCAAGCGGAACGCTGGTGACGAAGCTCTGGTAGGGCTTCAAGTTCAAGCGCTTCAGCAGGAACTTCTCGGTAGCGGAGGAAAGCGGCGTATCGGACTCCAAACGCACAGGAGCCAGACGCGCGCGCTTTTTCAGCATGCGCTTCATGTGCTCACGGTAGTCGTAGTCCAAATCCTCTTCCGTGCCGTCGTTCGGGTCGATGTCGGCGTTGCGCGTTACGCAGATAACGCTGGCGCGCTTGGTGGTGTACATCGAGAACACCTCAGGCGCAATGGTCTTGATGGCGTTTTCGAGCAGGATGTACTGCGTGCCCTCGCCGGGCAGCTTGATAACGCGCTTGGCCTGGTGAGGCAGCGGGATAAGGCCGAACGTAGCATCGTCGGCGCCGATGTTCTTGCTCTTCTTCTTGCCCTTGCCATCAGCGGCCTTGGGCTTTTCCCCAACCTGCTCGTCGTTTACCAGGCGGGTAAGAACGTAGAGCGCGCCGTTTTCCAGGTGAGGGAAGGGGTGGCGCGAGTTGATGATCTGCGGCGAGAGGTAGGGCACCACGCGTTCCTGCAGGTAGGCGTAGAGGTAGTCGGCCTGCTCGCTGGACAGGTCTTCGGGAAGAAGCTGGCGAATGCCGCACTCGGCCAGCTGGCCCATGATCTTGTTGTAGATGCGCTCCTCTTCAGGGTACAGCTCGTGGCAGCGCTCGTAGATCGCCAGCAACTGCTCGTTGGGCGTCATCTGGGTTTTGTTGTCGCGCATGTCCTTGTCGACCAGCGAAAGGTCGGTCAGGCTTCCCACGCGCACCATGAAGAATTCCTGCAGGTTGCTGCAGAAGATGGAGACGAAGGTAAGGCGCTCGAGCAGCGGAACGTTATGGTCTTCGCCTTGGTCGAGCACGCGCTTGTTGAACGTGAGCCAGGAAAGCTCGCGGTTCTGCATGTAGGGCAGGACGTGGCGGCCCTTGTGCTTAGGCTTCGGCTCTGCAGTGGGGGCAGCGCCCGTGCCGGGATTCTTTTTAGCTTCCATGATTTCCCCTCTATTCTATTCCCCAAGTAAACGGCGCCAAGCGCCGGTAGTTCCCTGGGTATTATTGTAAACGTTGATGACGCTTCTCGCAGGTAAGATGCGTTTTTTATCGCGCAACGGAAAGCGTTCCTTTGTTGCGTTTCGCGCTGTGTTATGCCGACTGCGGGCAGCTTACCGGCTTAACCAGCACGCGCTCGGCAAGGTAACCCTCGCGCACTCCGTACTTGCAGATGTCAAGGCGCTCGCCGCCGCACAGCTTGAACGCCTCGCGGATGATCACGCAGCCGGGGATGAGCGTGTGGATGCGGTCGGGAACGGTGCGAAGGGCCTCGTGCGCGAAGGCGTCGGGGTTCTTCGCGTAGCGCTCGAGGATGGCGTCGATATGCTCGGGCAGCAGGTAGTTGAATCGGTTGCCGTCGTTGCACAGGTCGCCGTAGAGCTTGGCGGCCGAGCGGATGGAGCCGCCGATGCCGTACAGCTGGCTTGATCGGTACACGTCGGTCTCTTCGCGGCTTGCATGCTCCTGGAACGCTTGGGCTATGGCGCCGATTTCCTTTTGCGTGGGCAAAAGGCCCTTCACGTACGTGGCGAACGAGGAAAGCGAGCCCTGGGGGATGCTGGTCTTCGCCAGGTCGAACCCGCCGTTTATGCTGGTGAGCTCAGTGGAGCCGCCGCCGATGTCCACCATGGTGCCCGTTTCCAGGCTCTGGTCGAGCTTTGCGCCAAGGTAGCCGAGGTGCGCCTCTTCCTCGTTCGAGAGGATGGCGATGCGCATCCCGATTCCCTCCTCGATTTCCGCGGTTGCCTTGTGCGAGTTCGAGCAGTTGCGCAGCACGGCGGTGGCGAAGATGTCGATGCGGTCGCAGTTGAAGTGCGAAGCCCGGCGCAAATGCGCGTTGATGGTCTTGATGGCGCGCTTCACGCCTTCTTCGGTCATGGCGCCTTCCTTCACGTGGGAGGCAAGCCCGGCCATGACCTTGTAGTTCAGCAGCGTATCGATGTCCTTCTTCCGCAGGGGCTCATGCGCGGCGCACTGCACCTCGTAGATGCAAAGGCGGATGGTGTTCGAACCTAGATCGATGATGCCGTAGCGGGACATATAAGAGCTCCTTGTTGTTAAATTCGCTGCTTTAGAACACTTCACTTGATTTAACTATATTCGCTTAATCGGAAGTGGGGTAGCATCCCTTGTAACGTGTTATTTAACATTTTTCTGTCATTTGCCAGGCATCTTGCCGGCTTGGCGCCGGCCTAGGCGCTTGTGCGAATGGCTTGGCTTGCGGCCAAGGGGGAGGGAAACGATGCTCGATACGGTTCGTTTGGATTCGCAGAAGGTTTCCAAGAAGGAATACAAGGTCCGCTTCAAGGAGCTCATCAACAAGCTGGTGGTGCTTCAGCAGGAGGCGAAGCGCCAGGAGCTTGGCGTAGTGGTGCTGTTCGAGGGATGGAAGGGCGCCGGCAAGGGCAGCCGCATCTCCGATCTGCTGTATCACCTCGACGCGCGCGACACCTCGGTGTACGTAACGGAAGACTTCGACGAGGAGGAAGCCCAAAACGTGCTGAGCGGCGAGTTCGGCGCAACCGGGTACTTTCCCGTTATGCAGCAGTTCTGGAAGGCGCTTGGCCAGCGCGGCAGCATGACGTTCTACGACCGCGGCTGGTACTCGGTTGCAGCACAGCATGTGATAAACATGCTGCCGAAGAAGGGCAAGCTCTCCAAGAAGGAGCGCGCTGCAGTCGAGGCGCACACGCAGCGCGTGCTGCCCTCCATCGAGGACTTCGAGACGCAGCTGCGCAACGACGGGTACCTGGTAATCAAGTTCTTCCTGCACATCTCCGAGCAAACCCAGCGCGAGCGTTTGGTGGGGCTCTACAGCGACCCTGCCACCAAATGGCGCGTTACCCAAAGCGACCTTCGCCAACTCGACCATTACAAGCAGGCGTACCGCGTGTACGACGAGATGCTGAAGCGCTCGAACTTCAAGGCCGCTCCGTGGATCCTGCTCGATGCGACCGACCATCGCCGCGTGAACCTCAGCGTGGCGCAGACGCTGGTCACCGCCCTGGAGCGCGAGCTTTCCAAGCCGAAGAACGCTGCTGCCCTGGAAGCGGAGAAGAAGGCGAAGGAGAACTCCGCTGCGGCCGTCACGGGTGCAGTTGCAGGAGACGAGCGCGTGCGCAGCGAAGAGCAGAACCATCAGCTTCGCATCCAGGCGGAGCGCGAGGCCGCCGAGACGAGCGCGCATGCTCCCACGATGACGCGCTTCATTCCCAGCGAGCGCATCCCCTCGCTTGACGAGGTCGATCACTCCCTTGCGCTCACGCGCGAAGACTACAAGCTGCAGCTGAAGGCCGAGCAGGAGCGCTTGCGCCGCATCGAGCTGGAGATGTACATCAGGCGCGTTCCCATGATGATCATGTACGAGGGGTGGGACGCTGCGGGCAAGGGCGGCAGCATCAAGCGCGTGGCGCAGGCGCTCGATGCCCGCTCCTACACCATTTTCCCCAGCCCGGCGCCCACCAAGCCCGAGCTGCTGCATCCTCATCTGTGGCGCTACTGGACGCGCTTGCCGAAGGCGGGCCATGTGGGTATCTACGACCGCAGTTGGTATGGCCGTGTGCTGGTCGAGCGCGTTGAGGGCTTCGCCAGCACCGAGCAGTGGAGCCGCGCCTATGAAGAGATCAACGAGTTCGAACGCGACATGGTCGACTGGGGAGCCATTCTGCTGAAGTTCTGGGTTGACGTTTCGCCCGAAACGCAGCTTCAGCGTTTCGAGGCGCGTGAGAACAACCCTGCGAAGAGCTGGAAGATCACCGCGGAGGATTGGCGCAACCGCGACAAGTACCCGCAGTACCGCGCTGCCGTAGACGACATGTTCCGCCTAACCTCCACGCACAATGCGCCGTGGATTATCCTGGAAAGCGACGACAAGTACTACGCCCGCGTGAAGGCGCTGCGCATCATCAACGAGGCGATAGAGAAGCGCTTGGGGCTGTTCTAACCTGGCTCAAAGGGCATCCAGGGGCTTCTTTGGACGCCCTTTGCGTCTTAACGCTGCATGGAAGGAGCGCTGCAGCTGATGCACGATATCTGGAACCCCTGGCATGGCTGCACGAAGATCAGCGAAGGCTGCTCGAACTGCTACATGTTCAGCGCCGATAAAGCGCGCGGGCTCGATGGAAGCGTGATACGCCGCAACAAAACCGCGTTCGATTACCCTCTGCAGCGTACTCGCGCCGGCTCGTTCAAGGTGCGGTCGGGCGAGCTTATCCGCGTCTGCATGAATTCCGATTTCTTCATCGAAGAAGCCGATCTGTGGCGTGAAGAGGTGTGGTCGATCATCCATGCCCGCCCTGACGTGAAGTTCTTCATTCTCACCAAGCGTCCGGAGCGTATGGCGAAGTGCCTTCCCGCCGATTGGGGCGAGGGGTGGGAAAACGTCATGCTCAACGTCTCGTGCGAAAACCAGCGTCGTGCCGATGAGCGCATTCCCATTCTTCTTGCAACCCCTGCGGCCCATAGGGGCATTATGTGCGCTCCCCTTATCGGCCCGGTAAGCGTGCGGCGCTACTTGAAGGGAAGCGGGGAAGCGCACGGTGCGACGCTCGAGCAGGTTATCTGCGGAGGCGAGAACTACGATAACCCACGGCTTTGCGATTTTTCCTGGGTGCAATCCCTTGCCGGAGAGTGCCGTGAGCATAACGTGACGTTCTCGTTCGTTGAGACGGGGAGCGTTTTTGCCGTCGAGGGGAGAACCTACCGTATCCCGAGAAAGCTTCAGGCCGAGCAGGCGTTTAAATCGGGGGTTGTGCACCAGGGCAAGCCGATTGCCTGGAGCCTTTCCGACCCGTTAGGGCTCCCGCTTTCGCCCGAGGAGCTTTACACGCCGAGATTCCGCGCCAAGTGCGCTACCTGCGGCGGTCATTTAACGTGCAACGGATGCTGCAACTGCGGGCTTTGCGGTGAGCCTGATGAAGAGCTTTTCGCCTGGGAAGAGCTTTGCCCTGCTGCCGGCAGGCATTGCGGCCAGTAAAGCGCGCGGATTGGCGTTGCGTCTGCGCTGCGTTTGCCGAAGCTCAGCGGGGAGCTTTCAAGGCGCCGCCGGAAAACCCGTTCGCTTTTCGGTTTTTGCCGATTGCCCGCAGAGGCGAAATCCCTCTTGCGAATCTTCGCAAGAGGGATTTCTTTTTGCTACTATTGTTTAGTTGCATCGTTGCTTTACGTGCGGCGATGGAAGTTCGTTTCAGTGCCAAGCTTGTAAAGGTGGTTCATGCCAAAGGGCGCAAACAGACGCGGTTCATCGCATGGGTCCCATGCTGCTCCGCAGCGCTCGGGGAACATGATGCCCGCAAGTTATCATTCTCAATTCGCTTCTCAAAACCAGAGCGCCTCTGAATTCAGCCGCGACAGGTACGGTTCGGCTGCTCGTACAAAAAACCCGCGCAAGGGCGGCGTTTGGCGCGTGGTGTTCATCATCTCCATCGCGGTGTTCGTATGCGCTTTGGCCGCATTGGGCGCTATCGGCTACCAGTATTGGTCGCAGCAAAACGCCTACAGCAACCTTGAGGAATACGCAGAGGTCGATGCGGCGGAAAACGCCAACTTGGCCCTTTCCGATTTGAAGGTTGACTGGAACGCCCTGCAGGCCATCAACCCCGATATCGTGGCATGGATCTACGTTCCCGGCACTCCCATCAACTATCCGGTGGTGCAGGGCTCCGATAACGAGGAATACCTGCACAGGGCCTTTGACGGCTCAACGGGGTGGCTGGCCTCTGCAGGCACCATCTTCCTCGATGCGTCCAACTCTTCCGATCTGTCCGACCAGAACAATGCGCTGTACGGGCATCATATGAACGATGGCTCGATGTTCGCTTCCCTGGCCGGTTTCGAGGACCAGGCTACCTTCGACAGTCATCGCGACATCTACGTGCTAACTCCCCAGGGCAACTATCGCCTGAAAACGTTTGCCTTGGTGAAAACGACGGGCAGCGACGCTATCGTTCAAACGTCGTTCTCCGGCGATGCAAGCTATCAGGCATACGTGCAGGACAAGCTTAACCGCAGCGTGGTAAGCCAGAAGGGGGATGCGCTTTCTGCTGCCGATATCAAGCAGTCGATGCTCTTCTCCACCTGCGAATACTCTCAAAACGACGGCCGCGCGGTGCTGTTCGCCGCTGTGGTGGAAACCACGGCAGCCAACGATCCTTACCTGAGCGCGAGCTCCTCAGGGACAACCGGTCTTTCGTCAAGTCAGGACGCGGTCATGGATCGCAAATATGAGGAGGCTGCATAGATGAGCATGTCGGTGTTTCCCGGAGAGCGCCCCGACAGAATGGAAGAAGAGTGCGGTGTTTTCGGCATTTACGCACCTGGTGAAGACGTTGCGCGCATGACGTGCTTCGGCTTGCAGGCGCTGCAGCACCGCGGTCAGGAATCCGCTGGCATTGCCGTAGGCGACGGCGACACCATTATGGCTTCGAAGGATTTGGGCTTGGTAACCCAGGCATTTACCGAGAGCGACCTTTCCGCCCTGAAGGGCAACCTTGCCATCGGCCATGTCCGCTATTCCACGAGCGGCGGCGTCGACTCATGGGAAGCGGCTCAGCCCCATATCTCGGCAATCGACGATGTGCTTATCGCGCTTGCTCACAACGGCACGTTGGTGAACACCAACTACTTGAAGGCGAGGATCATCGACTACGGCGTGCATCTGCGCGCGGGCACCGACTCCGAAGCTGCCGCCAAGATCATCGGCGAGGTAACCAAAACCACTCATTCTCTTCGCGCGGGCATCCGCACGGCTATGAAGATGATCAAGGGCGCCTATGCCATGCTGCTGGCAAGCCCCGATTACCTGTACGCCTTCCGCGACCCCAACGGCATTCGCCCCTTGGTGGTGGGCAAGCTTTCGAACGGCCGTGGCTGGGTTGTTTCCTCTGAAACCTGCGGCCTTGATATCGTGGGCGCAGAGTTCATGCGCGAAGTTGCCCCCGGCGAGATCATCCGCTTCGGCAAAGACGGCATGATCTCGGAAACCGGCGTTGAGCCGGGCAGGCGCGCCAGCTGCATTTTCGAGTACGTCTACTTTGCCCGCCCCGACTCGGTGATGGACGGCCAGAGCGTGTATGTGGCTCGTCGCGAGATGGGGCGCATCCTTGCGCGCGAGGCACCGGTTGAGGCCGACTTGGTGCTGGGTGTTCCCGACTCGGGCCTGCCTTCTGCTATGGGCTATGCCCTTGAAAGCGGTATCCCGTACAGCAACGGCATTGTGAAGAACCGCTATGTGGGACGCACCTTCATCCAGCCTACCGACGAGATGCGCCAGCTGGGCATTCGCCTGAAGCTGAACCCGCTTCCCTCTGTTATCGCAGGTCAGCGTCTTGTTGTTATCGACGACTCCATCGTTCGCGGCAACACTTCCAAGAAGCTGGTCGACATGCTGCGCGATGCGGGTGCCAAGGAAGTGCACCTGCGCATCGTGTCGCCCGAAACCCGTTGGCCCTGCTTCTACGGCATCGATACCGACACGCAGGATCAGCTCATTGCCGCCAACATGACCAACCAGGAAATGTGCGATTTCATCGGATGCGATTCGCTGGCGTTCATTTCAGTTAAGGGCTTGCATGAGGCGGTTCAGTGCGACCATCCCGGTTTCTGCGACGCTTGCTTTACCGGCGAGTACCCGGTGGATATTCCTGATACCATGAAGGCGAAGAGCTTCCTCCCCGAAGGGAAGGCAGTGCTTGGCTAACGGTTAGAGCCAAAAGGTGCGCCATGGCGCCTTAAAGCGTGGCATGAATTGTTTGTAAGCCCCCGAACAGGGGATTTGAGTTCCAGGAGATGCTATGACTGATCGCGTTAAGGTCAACGCTATGGATAACAAGGAAACCAAGTGGCCCAGCTGGACGGCTCAGGGTGCTACCACCTACGCCGAGGCCGGCGTGGACACCGCTGAAGGCGCTCGTGCGGTCGATGCCATCAAAGATGCTGTTCATCGCACTTACCGCGACGAGGTTCGCGGCGACATCGGTGGCTTTGGCGGCTTGTTCTCCATCAACGTGGCAAAGAACATGGCCGACCCGATTCTGGTTTCCGGAACCGATGGCGTAGGCACCAAGATCCAGCTGGCAAAGCTTGCCGGCAAGCATGATACCGTGGGCATCGATCTGGTTGCCATGTGCGTGAACGACATCTTGGCAACGGGCGCCGAGCCCCTGTTCTTCCTTGATTACATCGCCATCGGCAAGCTGAAGAGCGAAGCGGTTGCCGAAATCGTCTCCGGCATCGCCGATGGCTGCCAGATGTCGGGCGCTGCCCTCATCGGCGGCGAGATGGCTGAGCATCCTGGCGTCATGGACCCGCATGAGTACGACCTTTCCGGTTTCTGCGTTGGCGTGGCTGACCGCCCCGAGATGCTCGACCCCGCAAAGGTCCAGGAGGGCGATGTGCTTATCGGCCTTGCCTCTTCGGGCATCCACTCCAACGGCTATTCCTTGGTTCGCAAGGTGGTAACCGACGGCAAGACGCTCTACGAGCTGCGCATGCCCCAGGAATCCTTGGGCGGCCAGAGCGTGCTCGACGCGCTGCTTGAGCCTACGCGCATCTACGTGAAGCCCGTGCGCTCCGTCCTGCGCCAGCTCCCCGGTGCTGTTCGCTCGTTGGCGCACATTACGGGCGGTGGCATCACCGAGAACCTGAACCGTGCGCTTCCCGAGAACATGGACGCAGAGGTTCACGTGGGAACGTGGGGCATGCCTCCCATCATCCCGTTCGTGTGCCATGCTGCGCATTTGGACGAGCACGAGGCACTGAAGACCTTCAACATGGGCCTCGGCATGGTGCTGGTTGTCGACCCCGGCAAGGTCGATCAGGTAGTGGAGATTCTGGAAGCGGAAGGCGAGGCTCCTACTGTTGTGGGCCGCATCGTTCCCGGCTCGGGAGAGGTCGCCTACGTAGACCAGGACAAGCTGTTCGAAAGCGATTCTGCAGCTGAATAAACGTGTGCCATGCGACCGAAGTTGCTTTCGGTCGCATGCTTTTTTATGTGCCTAAGCGGAAAGCTGCCAAGGGAACCGTTCCTTTTGGCTGCTTCCTTGGGCGTTCTTTGAAGTTTCAAAGTCGGAAAGGAAAGGCATGGCTGCCAAAACGCAAAAGCCCTTGAACATCGGTGTTCTGATTAGCGGCAGCGGTTCAAACCTTCAATCGCTTATCGACCACATCGAAGAGGGCACCCTCGATGCCGAGATCAGCCTGGTGGTTTCCTCGCGTCCCGATGCGTACGGAATCGAGCGCGCCAAGAAGGCGGGCATTCCCGTGCTGGTCATGAACCGTGAGGCGTATGCCGATGCCGCAGCGGCAAACCAGCGCATAGCCGATGCCCTGAAAGAAGCAGGCGCGGAATACGTGATCATGGCGGGCTACATGCGCATGGTTACCGCGGAGATCCTTGACGCATACCCCGATAGGGTAGTGAACCTGCATCCTGCGCTGCTTCCTTCCTTCAAGGGCGCTCATGCCATTGAGGATGCGTACAACTTCGGCGTAAAGGTGACGGGCGTTACCGTGCACTTTGCCAACGCCGATTACGACAAGGGCCCCATCATTGCGCAGCGGGCCGTTGAGGTACGCGAGGGCGAGCCCATCGAGGCGCTTGAGGCGCGCATTCACGCAACGGAGCATGAGCTGTACCCCCATGTGGTCCAGCTTTTGGCCGAAGGGCGCGTGAGCGTTTGCCCAGAAACGCGCAAAGTACACATCGCAGGCTAGCGGGCTTCGGTTTCGCAGCTGCTCTTTTTTTGAACGTCTACGCTCGGCAAGCGCTGCTATGCTGGGCGTAGCAAATATCAGTAACCAGACAAACATGGAAAGGCGGTACCAGGTGGCAGATCCAAAGGTAAAGCGTGTTCTTATGTCGGTAACGGATAAGACGGGCGTGGTTGAGTTCGCGCGCGCTCTGTCCGAAGAGTTCGGGGCCCAGATCATTTCAACGGGTGGCACGGCTCGCGTAATTGCCGAGGCGGGTGTTCCCGTTACCCCTATCGACGAGGTAACCAAGTTCCCCGAGATGATGGATGGTCGCGTGAAGACGCTGCATCCTGCTGTTCACGGCGGTCTGCTTGCCAAGCGCGACAACCCTGAGCATATGGCACAGGCAGCAGAGCACGGCATCGAAATGATCGATATGGTCGTGGTGAACCTCTATGCGTTCGAGAAGACGGTAGAGTCTGGCGCTGATTTCGGCACGTGCATCGAGAACATCGACATCGGCGGTCCTTCGATGCTTCGTTCCGCTGCGAAGAACTTCGCAAGCGTTGCCGTGGTGACCGATCCGGCAAGCTACGGCTCTATCCTTTCCGAGATGCGTGCCAACAACGGTGCAACCACGTTGGCAACCCGCACGCAGCTGGCGTTGCGCGTGTTCCAGACCACCAACGCCTATGATGGCGCCATCGCCCAGTGGCTTGGCTCGCAGCTGGAAAAGCCCGAAGAGTTCCCCGAGCAGCGCGACATCCACCTGGTAAAGCAGCAGGGCCTTCGCTATGGCGAAAACCCGCATCAGGATGCGGCGTTCTACCGCGTGCCCGAGTTCGCCACGCCCCACTCGCTGGTTAACGCACAGCAGCTCAACGGCAAGGAGCTTTCCTACAACAACATCCTCGACACCGACGCATGCTGGACGCTTGTGCGCGAATTCGACGAGCCTGCGGTTGTTATCCTGAAGCATCAGAACCCGTGCGGCTCCGCCACCGCGGAAGACGTTGCCACGGCCTACGACAAAGCCTTCGCATGCGACCCGAAGAGCGCATTCGGTGGCATCATCGCTGCAAACACCGAGGTGACGCTCGAGTTCGTTGAGCACATCAACGCCAACAAGCAGTTCGTTGAGGTGCTGATTGCTCCTTCCTTCCAGCCTGAGGCGCTTGAGCTGCTGCAGCAGAAGAAGAACCTGCGCGTACTCGCTACGGGCGGGGTAGACGCTCCTGCGGCAATTGAGTTCCGCTCTGTCGACGGCGGCATGCTTGCCCAGCAGGTTGATCGCGTGAACGAGGATCCTGCCGAGTTCACCGTTCCCACCAAGAAGAAGCCTACTGAAGACGAGCTTCACGAGATGCTGTTCGCTTGGAAGGTATGCAAGGGCGTGAAGTCCAACGCTATCTTGGTTTCCAAAGACCATGCGGGCATCGGCATGGGCCCTGGCCAGCCGAACCGTGTGGATTCCACTAAGCTTGCCTGCGAGCGTGCACATGAGGCGTGCGAGCGCATGGGCGTTGCGGCAGAGGGCTTGGTATGCGCTTCCGATGCGTTCTTCCCGTTCCGCGACAACATCGATACGCTGGCTGAGTATGGCGTGAAGGCCATCATCCAGCCGGGCGGCTCCATTCGCGATGAAGAGGTTATCGAGGCCTGCGACGAACACGGCATCGCCATGGTGTTCACCGGCCATCGTCACTTCCGTCACTAATCAGGTTGCGCTGTTCTGTCCGAACAGCGCAACACATGCGAAATGCAATGACGCTGTTCGAGCCCCTAGCGGTGCTGTTGGCAGTCGAAGCGGTCTGGGCGTGCGAACGCGCCCAGCATCCGTTTCCCGCCGTTTGTACCCGCTAGGGGCTCGCTGCTGTTTAGTCCGGTAATGAGATTCCCTTTAACAGCGCTTGCTGGCATATTGCGCAAATCCATGAGTTTTGGAACGCTCTTGGACCCTTCGATTCTTCGGCGAATCTCCGAAATAGGAAGAATGCACTCCTGCCCTTTTTATGCGGTTTCAAATGGGATAGGGAGGCTCTGATATACTCAAATACTATCTTCCTACTGACACACAGAAAAAAGGTCCTCCCAGCAGTGAAGTTCAATATTCGAAATCTTATGGGCGGCTTGGTCATCATCATTGTGCTGGCCTTCGTCTTCTTGCGCGGCGATCAGATCAACGAACTGGCGTCTACCATGGCCCAGGGCGCTATGATCCCGCTGGTTATCGCTATCCTCACGCAGCTCTGCAAGTACATTTCCCAGAGTTTCGCCTACAGCTTCTCGTTCAAAGCGGTAAACGAGACCATGCACCCGAAGAACACCTTGCCTCTGGTGTTCGGCACGTTTTTCCTAAATACGGTGGTACCCTCGCTTAACCTTGCCGGCACTACGCTGGTGGTAGACGATGCGCGTAGGCGCGGCATCGAGCCGGGCAAGGCCACCTCGGCGGCTTTGCTCATGCAGATCACGGTCGATTCCGCGTTTGCCACCATCATGATCATTGGCTTTTCCATCTTGGCCATAACCGTGGGTCTTTCGCCTATTTGGCTGTTGTTCGGCTTGGTGGTAATCGTGCTGGTGGGCGCCATGATCTCCATTATGGTGCTGGGCCATAAGAACCCGCAGCTGGTGATTCGCATCCTCATGCCCATCGCGCGCTTCATCAACAAGGTGCTGGTCAAGTTCCACAAGGATCAAATGGCTCCTTGGGTGGAGAAGACCGTGCAATCGTTTTCCAGCGCGGCGAAGCTTATCATCCAAAACCCCAAAACCACGTTGAAGGCCTGGGGTTGCTCGCTCATCGCGAGTTGCTGTGAGCTTTCCGCGTTTTGCCTGGTAGGCTACGCCTTTGGTGTGACGGTCCCTGAGTCTTTGGTATGCGGTTATGTGGTTGCCACGTTGTTCGCTATGGTCTCGTTCACACCGCAGGGCGTGGGCGTGGTGGAAGCAGCGGTTACCGTTGCCTTCACGGCGTTTGGCGCATCGGCAACTGCCGGCATGGCCATTGGCTTGGTGTACCGCGGCATCGTGTTCTGGATGCCGTTCCTTATCGGCGCCATCCTTATCCAAACCACCAAAACCTTCCGTCCGCAGAAGCAGAAGAAGGAAAAGCTCCCCGACAACAACTTCAACCGCCAACGCGAGCGTGCCGAGCTTGGGCGCGAAGCCGCCCAGCATAAGGCCGAGCGCGATGCGCTTCGCCCTTCCGCCGCGAAGTTGAGCCCTTCGGAGGAAAGCACGTTTAAGGGGGAGGCCTCATCGTCTTCTTCCGAGAAGCCGGAGCTGGAAGTAGAGGAAGGGTAGGCTCCGCCGTCCCAGCACCACCGTCTGAAAGGATTTTCATGCCTAGCTTTATCGAGCATCTTTCGCACACCACGCGCAGCTATCGTAGGTTCCGCAGCATCTACCGCGTGCCCGAAGGCCATATGCGCCAGTGGGTTGACAACACGCGCTACACAGCGAGCGCCAAGAACTTGCAGCCTCTGCGCTACCGCATCGTTTCCGACCGCGAGATGTGCGCCAAGGTGTACGACACGCTGGCTTGGGCGGGATACCTTGCCGATTGGGACGGCCCTGAGGAAAACGAGCGTCCTACGGGTTATATCGTTATGGCGGTAGACACCAACGTTTCATCCCCCGAAGCCGCGCAGATCGATATGGGCATCTGCGCGCAGACCATCATGCTCGCCTCCACTGAAGAGGGCTTCGGCGGTTGCATGGTAATGTCCTTCAAGAAGAAGGAGCTTAAGGAAATTCTGGGAATGCCCGAGAACCTTGAGCCAGTGCTGGTTCTTGCATTGGGCAAGCCTTGCGAGGAAGTGCGCGTGGTTGACATGGAAAACGACGACGTAAAGTACTATCGCGATGAAAACGGCGTCCACTACGTGCCCAAGCGCTCGCTTGACAGCATCATGTTCTAGCCATGAAGAAGTCAGAAGCGCTCAAAACCCTTGGCCTTCAAGAAGGCGCCACGGAAGAGGACATCAAGAAGGCTCACCGCAAGCTGGTTATCGCAAACCATCCCGATAAGTTCGGCACCGATGAAGTGGCGCGTGCCCAGGCCGAGGAAAAAACGAAGCTCATCAACGAAGCGCGCGATGTGCTTCTGAATCATTCATGGGATCCGGAGTATTCTACTTCGGGCACGCCATATGGGGCGCCGTTCTCGTACAACCCTTATGCCTCGGCGCGCCCGCAAGGTGGTCAGGCGCCGCAGGGCAGTCCGTTCGAGGGCTGGCCGTTTTCGGAAACGTTCGTGTGGACCACTTGGGATGAAAACGGCAACAAAACCACCTACACCAGCCAAGGCGGCAACCCGTTTCAGGGAAGCCCGTTCGGTGCCAGCCCGTTTTCGTGGGCGGATCCGTTTGCCGCTTCGGGCAGCAGCCGCAGCGGCGGTTCCTCGAATGCCTCGAATGATGCTTCGGGCAATTCGCAAGGCTCGCGGCAGGGCAGGGGATCCTATTCGGGTTCGAATCCCTTTGCGGGCACGGTGTTCGATTTCGGCTCGTTTTTCACCAATGAGCCCACCGCGGAAGAGCTGTTGCACGAAGCGAAGGCCGACTTGCGCCAGGATGTTGAGCTTATCGTGGCGAAGGCGGTTATCCTTGCGTTGGCGTTCTTGCTGAACGCTCCTGCCACCGGTTTGTACCTTTACACCATCATCTCCATTGGCCAGGGTATATGGAAGCGCCTCAATTTCCTTTCGCTTTTCCTTTTGGTGCCCTTTGCCATGCTGGCGCTTATTTTCACGCCTGGCGGCGATGCGGCCATCGGAGTCATCGCGCTGGTGGTGTTCGTGTGCGCGGTTGGCTTCGACATATCGAACGTGTATCGCCACGTGAAAACCATCCGTGCCTTGAAGAAGGATTAACGGCTTCACCCGCAAAATCTGACGGACACTGCTACGCTGTGTATCTTATCAGAACGTTTGTTCGATTATCGGGCAAACGTTCTGCTACATTATGGGTGCTATAATTAGCACGTTTAACGCAAAGCATTAATTGAAGGAGAGCGTATGCCACGTCCTATGACCATGGCAGAGAAGATCCTTGCAGCCCATGCAGGGCTTGAGGAAGTGGTTCCCGGCCAGTTGATCGAGTGCAACCTTGACCTCGTTCTTTCCAACGACGTTACCGCACCCATCGCCATCAAAGAGTTCAAGAAGATCGGCGTAGAGAAGGTTTTCGACCCGACGAAAATCGCTTTGGTCCCCGACCATTATGTTCCCAACAAGGACATCAAGAGCGCCGAGCAGGCCAAGATGACGCGCGATTTCGCACGCGAGCAGGGCATCACCCATTATTACGAGGTGGGCTGCATGGGCGTTGAGCATGCTCTTCTTCCCGAGCAGGGCGTTGTGGGCGCTGGCGACCTTATCATCGGTGCCGACAGCCATACCTGCACCTATGGCGCGCTTGGCGCATTTTCCACCGGTGTTGGCTCAACCGATGCCGCTGTGGGCTATGCAACCGGCAAGGCATGGTTCAAGGTCCCTGAAAGCCTTCTGTTCAACATCGAGGGCGAGCTTCGCCCCGGCGTTACGGGCAAGGACATCATCCTGCACATCATCGGCATGATCGGTGTGGACGGTGCACTGTACCAGGCCATGGAGTTCCGCGGCAGCGCCATCGAGGGCCTTACCATGGACGAGCGCCTCTCCATTTCCAACATGGCAATCGAGGCCGGCGGCAAGGCGGGCCTTATCCCGGTTGACGATGTTACCCGCAAGTACATGGACGGCCGCACCGAGCGCCCCTACACCGAGTACCATTCCGATCCTGATGCGGTATATGCGAAGGTGTACAACATCGACGCCCAGGACATCGTCCCCACGGTTGCGTTCCCGCACCTGCCCTCCAACACGCGTCCCGCATCTGAGGCTCGCGACATCGTTATCCAGCAGTCCGTCATCGGCTCCTGCACCAACGGCCGCATCGAGGACATGCGTCAGGCCGCTGCTGTGCTCAAGGGCCACAAGGTTCATCGCGATGTGCGCTGCATCATCATCCCTGCTACGCAGCAGGTGTACCGTCAGTGCATCAAGGAAGGCCTGATGGACATCTTCTTGGATGCAAACTGCGCAGTTTCCACCCCCACGTGCGGCCCTTGCCTGGGCGGCTACATGGGCATCCTCGCCGCAGGTGAGCGCTCCATCGCAACCACCAACCGCAACTTCGTAGGCCGCATGGGCGACCCCACCAGCGAGGTGTACCTTTCTTCGCCGGCAGTTGCAGCTGCCAGCGCCGTATTGGGTCATATCGGCCTTCCCGAAGATCTTGACTAATTAGGAGAAGCGCATATGCAATTCAAGGGAACTGTTCATCGCTACGGCCGCGATATCGACACCGACGTTATCATCCCGGCCCGCTATCTCACCACGTCTGAGCCTTCCGAGCTTGCCAAGCACTGCCTGGAGGACTTGGATGTTGAGTTCGTAAACAAGGTAAAGCCCGGCGACATCATCGTTGCCGAGGAGAACTTCGGCTGCGGCTCCTCGCGCGAGCATGCGCCTATCGCCATCAAGGCTGCAGGTGTGGATGCTGTTATCGCCAAGAGCTTTGCACGCATCTTCTACCGCAACTCCATCAACACGGGCCTTGCCATTTTGGAATGCCCCGAAGCGGTAGACGCCATCAAAAACGGCGACGTGGTAAGCGTTGACACCGAAACGGGTACCATCACCGACGAAACCACGGGCGAAAGCTTCACGGCACAGCCTTTCCCGCCCTTCATCGCCGACATCATCGAGCAGGGTGGCTTGCTGAATCGCACGCGCCACGTGCTTGGGCTCGACTAAAGAGCTTTTAGCCCCGAGCTCCTAGAACGCAGAGGCTCAATAGCCTTGTGCGGAAATCTGGGAGTGCAGAGGTTCTCTGCCAATCAGGGTGGTTCGCGGCCCCGTTCCGCGCGGTATAGGCACGCAGAACGGGGCCGCTTGGGCGCATAGGGGGAGGCAAGCATGTTGCTGACGTGCTCGCCCTCAAGGCCCTTGCGCCCCTCAGACTTCCGCTTGCTGTTTTGCTCAGCGCACAGCTGGACATTCAACGCCCTTTCGGGCGTTTTTTTATTGCGGTAATATCGTTTGCGAACTGTTTTTAGCTGAAAGAGGATTTCACTATGACCAAGACGTATAAGATCTGCACGTTGCCCGGCGACGGCATCGGCCCCGAGATCATGGCCGAAGGCGTAAAGGTGCTGAAGGCTCTGGGCAAAAAGTACGATGCCGAGTTCACCTGCGAAGATGCCCTTATCGGCGGCTGCGCCATCGACGCGACGGGTGAGGCGCTGCCTCAGGCAACGCTCGATGCGGCCAACGCCTCCGATGCGGTGCTGCTTGCTGCAGTGGGCGGTCCCAAGTGGGACACCACCGATCCGAACGCACCTCGTCCTGAGCAGGGACTGCTGGGCATCCGCAAGGCGCTTGGCCTGTACACCAACCTGCGCCCGGTGCAGATCTTCAACGCTTTGGCAGATGCCTCCACGTTGAAGCCCGAGGTGATCGACGGGGTGGACATGATGATCGTTCGCGAGCTCACCGGCGGCCTGTACTTCGGTAAGCGTGAGCGCTTCTACGACGAGGAAGGTGCCGGCGCCAACGGCGGCAAGGGCCAGCGTGCCTACGACATGCTCGAGTATCGCGAGTACGAGGTTGAGCGCATTGCCCGTCAGGCTTTCGAGGCTGCCCGCAAGCGCAAGAACAAGGTTACGAGCGTTGACAAGCGCAACGTTCTGGAAACTTCTCGTATGTGGCGCGAGGTTGTGCATCGCGTGCACGACGAGGAGTACCCCGAGGTCGAGCTTGAGGATCTGCTGGTGGACAACACGGCAATGCAGCTGATCAACCGTCCGGCCGATTTCGACGTGGTGGTTACCGAGAATATGTTCGGCGACATCCTCTCCGACGAGGCTGCCCAGATCACCGGTTCGCTGGGCATGCTCGCCAGCGCATCCCTGGGCGACGGCGTTGCCCTGTACGAGCCCAGCCATGGCAGCGCACCCGACATTGCCGGCCAGGGCATTGCAAACCCCTTGGCCCAGATCATGTCGGTTGGCATGATGCTCCGCTACAGCTTCGACATGGGTGAAGCGGCTGACGACATCCAGCGCGCCATCACCGAGGTGCTCGACGAAGGTTGGCGCACGGGCGACTTGAAGGATGCCACTACGCCTGCCGATAAGGTTGTGGGCACCGTTGCCATGGGCGATTTGGTGGTTGCGCATCTGTAGCCCAACACGCCGTTCTGCCGAACGGCGTTGATTCGCAGGAGGCTCGATGATGCTGCGCGAGCCCCTGGCGGTACAGATGGCGGTCCAAGCGGGCTAGACGTGCAAAGAGCGTCTGGCAAATCCCGCTCAGCGAAGCTGTGCAGGATGCGTCTGCTCGGATGCATAGCTTGGAACGGAGCATGCCACCTGCATGCTCGCCCCGCCATCTGCACTCGCCAGGGGCTCGTTTGCTGTTTATCCGAAATAGGGTCGGGCTTTCCTTTGATGCGCCTTTTTTGAGCGTGAGTGCAGCGCTATAATAGGGCGGTTACAGGCATTGATATGCCTACCCTGAGTATTCGAAAGTGAGCAACCAAAGCATATGGCAGTGAAAGCACCCGAGGGAACCTTCGATCTTCTTCCTGATGACGTGCGGTTTTGGGACTATTTCCGTCAAACCGCGTTCGAGATTTTCGGTCGTTGCGGCTATCAGCCCATTGAAACCCCGTTGTTCGAGCAGACGGATTTGTTCGTGCGTGGCATTGGCCAGTCCACCGACGTTGTTTCCAAAGAGATGTTCACGGTTGTTTCCGGCGGCAACATGGAAAAGCTGCTTGCCGGTGAGTCCCTGAAGGCGAAAAGCCGCCTTTCCCTGCGTCCTGAAGGCACGGCAGGCACGGTTCGCGCCGTTGTCCAGCACGACTTGGTTCCGCAGGGCGGTGCCCCAGCGAAGCTCATGTACGCTGGCCCGATGTTCCGCGCCGAGCGTCCTCAGAAGGGCCGTTTGCGCCAGTTCCGTCAGGTCGGCGTTGAGTGCCTGGGGGCCGATGAGCCAACGGTAGACGCCGAGGCCATCATCATGCTCATGCGCTTCTACGAGGCCATTGGCATTCCCGCAACGGAAACCCGCCTGCTGTTGAACTCGATGGGCTGCGAGAAGTGCCGTCCGGCTTATCGCGAGATGGTGCGTGAGCACATCCATCAGCATTCTGGCGAGCTGTGCGAAGAGTGCAACCATCGTGCCGACCTGAACCCGCTTCGCGCGTTCGACTGCAAGAACGAGCATTGTCACGAGGTTATGGAAGGCGCTCCGAAGATCACCGACCATCTGTGCGACGAGTGCCGTGCGCACTACGAGGCCGTGAAGAGCTATCTGGATGCTGCCGGCATTGCCTACATCGAGGATCCGCGCTTGGTTCGCGGCCTCGACTACTACACGCGCACCGTGTTCGAGATTCAGGTTGATACGGGCATGGGCAGCCAGAACGCCATCGGCGGCGGCGGCCGTTACGACAAGCTGGCCAAGGAAGTGGGCGGCCGCGACACTCCGGGCCTGGGCTTCGCCTTGGGTTACGAGCGCTGCGTTTTGGCGCTCGAGGCGCTTGGCGTAAAGGCGGAAAGCACCGTGCAGCCCGCCGCCTTCATCGCATGCGTCGACGACTCCACCCGTGCAACGGCATTCAACCTGGCGCAAGAGCTTCGCGCTGCGGGCCTCTACATTGAGCTCGACCATCAGAAGCGCAGCCTGAAGAGCCAGTTCAAGCTCGCCGACAAGCTTTCGGCGCGTAAGGTTGTTGTGCTTGGCCCCGATGAGGTGGCGCAGGGCGTTGCGAAGGTGCGCGATATGGCGACCCATGAAGAGCAGGCGGTAAAGCTTGATGCCGTGGCCGAGGCCTTGGCGTAGCAAGCACGGTTCCTGCCGAAGAAACAATCGCACCGGGTTGCGCAAAGGCGCTTCCTGCGTGATGAGATACCGTAGTTAAACAAAAGCTGCTTGCGGGGCAGCTGGTAGCGATAGGAAAGAGGAGCAAGCACTACCATGACCGATTATCTGAACGAATACTGCATGCACTCCCACACGTGTGGGCAGTTGCGTCGCAGCGACGTTGACGCAGAGGTTACCCTGACCGGTTGGGTATGGCACAACCGCGACCACGGCGGCCTGATCTTCATCGACCTGCGTGATCGCGAGGGTTACACCCAGGTTGTCGTCGACCCCGACTGCGTAAGCGAGGAAGACTTCCACACGGCTGAGCACCTGGGCCGCGAATATGCGCTTGAGGTTACCGGCAAGGTTCGCGCTCGCTTGGACGAGGCCGTTAACCCCAATATGGCAACGGGCGAGATCGAGGTTCTGGCAAGCTCGGTAACGGTGCTGAACACCTCCGTTACCCCTCCGTTCTCCATCGAGGACGGCATCGAAACCGACGAGACCACCCGTATGAAGTGGCGTTATCTTGACCTTCGCCGTCCTGAGATGTACGCAAACCTGAAGCTGCGCCATGTGGTTGCCCAGGCTATGCGTTCTGCTTTGAACAAGCGCGGCTTCCTTGAGGTTGAGACGCCTATCCTGGCAAACTCCACCCCTGAGGGCGCTCGTGACTACATCGTTCCCTCCCGCCCGAACCCAGGCAAGTTCTATGCTCTGCCCCAGAGCCCTCAGCAGTTCAAGCAGATGCTGATGGTTGGCGGCATTGAGCGCTATTACCAGATTGCCCGCTGCTTCCGCGACGAGGACCTTCGCGCTGACCGTCAGCCCGAATTCACCCAGGTTGACATCGAGATGTCGTTCGTTAAGGAAAACGACGTTATCGATATGATGGAAGGTGTTTTCCAGGAGGTTCTGGAGGCTGCTGGCGTTGAGCATGAGTTCCCGCTGCAGCGCATGCCCTGGAAAGAGGCTATGGATCGCTTTGGCTGCGACCGTCCCGACATCCGCTTCGGCATGGAGCTTGTTGAGCTTACCGACATCGTTCGCGGCTGCGGCTTCGGCGTGTTCTCCAAGGCGGTAGAAGCCGGCAACATCGTCAAGGCCATCAACTGCAAGGGCGCAGGCGACTGGAGCCGCGGCGAAATCGAGAAGCTGGGCAACATCGCTTCCGAAAACGGCGCAAAGGGCATGGCTTGGATTGCCTACACCACCGATGGCAAGGAAAAGAGCCCCATTATCAAGTTCCTGGGCGATGACGTCCATGCCAAGATCAAGGAAGCTATGGGCGTAGAGCCGGGCGACTTGGTTCTGTTCGCTGCCGATACCTTCGAGATCGCCAACGCCGTTCTCTCCGCTCTTCGTTTGCACATGGCAGACGCCTTGAACATTCCCCGCGAAGGCCATAAGCTCCTGTGGGTTGTCGACTTCCCGATGTTCCGTTATGACGACGAGCTGAAGAAGTACGCTGCTGAGCATCATCCGTTCACGATGATCCCCGAATCCGATTGGGACAAGATCGAGACTGATCCTCTCTCTTGCGGCAGCTACAGCTATGACATCGTCATGGACGGTTTCGAAGCTGGTGGCGGCTCCATCCGTATCCACAATGCCGAGCTGCAGAAGCGCGTTCTGGCTCGTTGCGGCGTAGATGAAGAGGATATGGAAGTGAAGTTCGGTCATCTTATTCATGCGCTTGAGCTCGGTGCTCCTCCTCATGGTGGCATCGCCATCGGTCTTGACCGTTTGGTAATGCTTCTGGCTGGTAAGCAGTCCATCCGCGACGTTATCGCGTTCCCGAAGACGAGCTCCGCCTCCGACCCGATGACGGGCGCTCCGAACGCAGTTACCGCAAAGCAGCTCAAGGAAGTTGCATTGCGCACGCTTTAATCTTTTGGTTGCGTCGTTCTCCTGAACGACGCAAGACATACGAAACGCTATGACGCTGCGCGAGCCTCTGACGGCACAGCTGGTGGTCCAAGCGGGCTGGACGTGCGAAGCACGCCTGACGCCCGCTTTCCCGCCATCTGCACTCGTCAGAGGCTCGCTCGCTGTTTCGTCCGAAAATGCGATGATGCTACGGTTCTGCTTGACATGCCATCTTCGCGAACTCGCGTAGCGTATTGTGCTACGCTCGTGAGCCCTGCGAACCTGCGAAACTGGGGTGGGCCTCGATGGCTTGCTGGTGCATACCCTGAATTTCAATTGATTCCTTGATTCGCTTTGGGTCGGGGATTTCTTGCTAATTAAGGGCTGTTGCCCGCTGATGCTGTGGGGTACGATTGCGAATGGTGCTTGAAAGGGAAAGGATGCATGATGGGGAATAAGAAGTACTTTTTCTTCGATTACGATGGCACGTTGGCAGTGCCTCGTACGCGTACCATTCCCAAAAGCACCCTTCAGGCGCTTGACGAGTTGCGGGCTCAAGGGCATTTCATTGCCCTGGCAACAGGGCGCTTGCAGATAAACGCGGTTGACTACATCGATTCTGCCGGCATCACCAATATCGTGGCCGACGGCGGCTATTCTGTGACGCTCAACGGCGACTTGAAGTGGATGGAGGGCCTTCCGCTTGATCCGGTGAAGAAGAGCCTCCATATCCTTGATGAGCAAGGCATTCCCTGGGCGGTTAGCACCACCAACGAGCTGGTGCGCTATTCTCCCCGTGAAGACTTTGCCGAGATCGCCGGCGACTACTATGTTCCAACCGAATATGATCCGACACTGCGCATTGATGACTTGACCTGCGTGTACAAGGCATATATCCCTTGCTCTGCCAAGGACGAGCCCATGGTGTTCGCCACCGGCGCGCTTGATGGGGTGCCGCATGTTCGCTACGATTCCGACACCATCTTCATTGAGCCGATGGACAAGCAGCGCGGCATCAAGCGCATGATGGATCTGCTTGGCGCCCCTTACGAAGACGTTGTGGTGTTCGGCGACGGGTTCAACGATGTGTCCATGTTCATTCCGGAGTGGACATCGATTGCCATGGGCAACGCTCGCGAAGTGCTGAAAGAGCGTGCTGATTTCGTTACCACCAACTGCGACGATGACGGGATAATGAACGCTTGCAAGCATTATGGCTGGATTCGAGGCTAGCATGGGACGCATAGAGAACGCATGGCGGCATTTCCGCACTATCACGCATCATAAGGTTCTGGTTTGCCAGCATTGCTTCAAGGTCGGGCTGTACCGCCAGGGCATCATGCACGACCTTTCCAAATACTCGCCAACCGAGTTCAGGGTTGGGGTGAACTACTATCAGGGAGACAGGAGCCCCAACACGGCCGAGCGTGCTGATTTAGGCTACTCGACAGCATGGTTGCACCATAAGGGGCGAAATCGCCACCATTACGAGTACTGGATCGACATGAAGGGCAACCGCGATGCCACTTTTGAGGGCAAGCCGATGCCTACGCGCTATGTGGTGGAGATGTTCTGCGACCGTATGGCAGCGAGCAAAGTGTACCAGGGCAGTGCCTACACCGATGCCAGCGCCTTGGAGTATTTCAAGCTTGAGCAGAGCGCCAAGGGCGAGATCCTGATGCACCCCGATACCAAGGCTTTGCTGGAGCGTATGCTCACGTGGCTTGCCGAAGATGGGGAAGAGATAGCCCTCCGTCGTGTGCGAAACGAGATAGTGAAGCCTAAATACCGAGAGCCCAATACCCCGAAGTTCTGATGAGTTGCAATGGCGCCACGCGCAAAGCCAATGGCGCATCGAGGCTTTGATTGCTCGGCACGGCATGCAAGCTAGCGTTCCGTCTTTTCAACCCGGCTACTCCCATTGGCTTCGTACTCGTTGATTTGCCGGCGGGTGCTTGGCATGAGGTTCGGGAGTTCGATAGAGACAATCCTTTTTTGGATGCGTTGAAACCTGTTGGAATAGCAAAGAGGCTGAAGCTCAAGCTGAGCTGCAGCCTCTTTTCGTGTACTGAATAAGAACTGCTTCCAACCGGCGCCCTGGGCGTGGGCTTGGTTATTCCGTATCCACAAGCTTCTTTTTTGGCTGACGCACGTTCACCTTCTGGCTTGCCAGGCTTACACGGGAGTGAGCAGGGATGGATTCGGTTACGAAGGCGCTGCCTGCGATAACGGTGTCTTCGCCTACCACGGTTTCTCCGCCCAGCACGCTGGCGTTGGAGTAGATGGTTACATTGCCCTCGATGGTGGGGTGACGCTTTACGCCGGCAAGCTTTTGGCCTGCACGGGTGGAAAGGGCACCGAGCGTTACGCCCTGGTAGATCTTCACGTGGTTGCCGATGATGGTGGTTTCGCCGATTACCACACCTGTTGCATGGTCGATGAAGAAGTACTCGCCAATGGTTGCGCCGGCGTTGATATCGACGCCGGTACCGCTATGGGCGTACTCGGTCATGATGCGGGGGATGAGCGGCACGTTCTGCGTGTACAGTTCGTGTGCGATGCGGTACACGAAGATGGCGAAGAACCCAGGATACGAGAAGATGATCTCTTCCTTGCTCTGAGCTGCTGGGTCGCCATCGAAGGCAGCCTGGACATCGGTAAGCAGCACGCGCTGGATTTCGGGCAGCTTCTCGAAGAAGTTCTTGCAGATTTCATCTACACGCTGCTCAACCTCGGCTTCGCTGATGTTTTCCGCACCTTTGAACAGCAGCGCTTCTTTCAGCTGGCGGCGCAATGAATCTTCGATGCGGATAAGCGTTTCGCCGATGAAGTACTCGGGATTGGTGCCCGTAGGGGTTTCGTCGCCGAAGTAGCGAGGAAACATCACGCGGCGCAGATCTTTGATGATGTTGATGATGGCTTTCTTGTTAGGGAAGTGCCTATCAGGATCGGTGAAGAAGATTTCGGTGGCGCTGTAGTTCTTGGCGATACCGGCAACAATGGCGTCGAGGTTTTCGTTGAACATGCGGTCCTCTTTCGGTTGTTGGCGCTCCTTGTGGGGCGGGCTCTTTTTGTTTCACCTATCGTAACGTGAACCGAAGTGCTCTCCAATACACGAACCGCTAATTCCGACCATTTTTGTAGGTTTTTGGCTGGGGCGAAGCGCAATACCGAGCAGATGCAGAGAGATGTTGGGATAAAGGCGCTGAAATATGGGGATTCGATTGCTGATATGTGGTGAATTAGTTAGATAAACTAACTAAATTTCCCAATACGCTAAAGTTGCTTTTTGCATTTATTGGACAAAGTGCATAAGTTTGAAGAGAATCTAGCGCATTGCTCGGACGAACGATGCGAATAGGGCTGCTCTCCGCAGCGCAAAGGAGATAATTGTGGTTCGCATCATCGTTGATTCCGGGTCCGACCTGTTGCCAGAGGTGGCGAAGGAGCGGGGTATCGAAGTCCTGCCGCTGCTTGCAAACGTTGACGGAACGGAATATCGCGACGGGATCGATCTGGGGCGCGATGCGTTCTACGAGCTGCTCGAGGAAACGGGAAGCTTCCCTAAAACTTCGCAGGTTTCGCCCCATACGTTTGCCGAGGCGTTCAGAGAAGCTCGCGAGGCTGGCGACGAGGTCATCGCCCTTACCCTCTCGTCTGCTCTCAGCGGCACCTACCAGAGCGCAAAGCTTGCGCAGGCGATGGTGGGGGAAGAGGGCATCTACGTAATAGATTCCCTTTCCGCTACTTACGTGATTGCGCTTGTTGCAGAGTATGCCTGCGCATTGCGCGACGAAGGGCTTTCAACGAAGCAGATCGTCTCTGAAATCGAGCGCTTCAAGGGGCGTGTGAAGCTGGTTGCCGTGCTGGACACGCTCGAGTACCTTCAGCGTGGCGGCCGTCTGCCTAAGGCTGCCGCACGTATCGGCGAGGCTGCGAAGCTCAAGCCCGTCGTGGTCATCACCGAGGAAGGCGAAGTTGGTTTGAGCACTGCTGTGCTGGGACGCAAACGCGCGCTTGATGCCTTGGTGAAGAACGTTGCCAAATGCCCAGCCGATCCGGCATTTCCGGCCATCCCTATTTACTCGTACGGAACCAAAAGCTGCGAAAAGATGATCGAGCGTTTGGCGGATACCGGAATGGAGCTTTCCGACAAGCGTCAAATCGGGTTCGTCATCGGCTCCCATATCGGGCCAGGGGCCTACGGCGTGGTGTATGTGGCCAAGTAGGGAAATTGAACCTGTCGCACAAGGAGTTGCCTGGCGCTTGCGCTCCTAGGTTCGGTTGGGGCGTTTGCGGGAATTCGAGACAATTATCCAGACATGTCTTAGAAAGTTATCCAAGGCTAATTTATTCTAATCGTCACTGATGGAACAGGTATCATGGGCACCGATAAACAAAGAGCCTTCCTTTTTTGCAGGATGCGAAGGCGCAATTGAATCGAGGTACCTATGACACGTTTTCATGGCACGCATACCACCGTGCTTGCCGGGCATGGCTTCGACGAGGCGGGCCCTTATCTGCTGATAAACGATATCGATGAGGCTACGCAGCATCGGTTTTCCGTTCGGAGAAGAACCTTCACGTTGAAGCAGCTGCCGCAACGTTATTGTGTGGGGCGTTTCGACCTGCTCACCCACCGGAAAAGCGTATGCCCGCTTAGTATCGAGCTGCTTCCCACGGAAAAGGACGATATGTGCCCAGCCTGCAGGGAGGCCACAGGGTTCAACCCTTCCTTTTATTACGCGGAAACGATATCTCCTCAGCAGCGCACATACAATGAAACGCCCCATTATGTGTACTTGGCCTATTTCTCGCCACAGCATATCAAGGCGGGTATTTCGTCGGAGACCAGGGGTATTGAGCGATTGCTGGAGCAAGGTGCTCGTGCGGCGCGCATCGTAGGGCGTTTCCCGAATGCCGATGAGGCGCGCGGGCTTGAGGCGGCGCTGTGCTCTCAGCCTCAGATTTTCGAGACCATGCGCGCTTCCCTGAAGGCACGCTTGCTTGCCGAAGAGCCATACAACCCCGAGGCTGCGTGCAATACGCTTGATGCGCGGGCAGGGGAATTGGCGAAGGTACCTGCAGTGCATGAGGCGGGCTTTTCGCTTGCGGAGCCAGCGCAGGACCTTTCATCTAGCTATTTTGGTGGTCCTTCGCCTGATGTGAGCGAGCTTCAGTTGCCCGAGGGCCACGAAAGCGAATGCGCAGGCACGTGCCTTGGCATGGTGGGCGACAAGCTGGTTATGCAGCAGGGCAGCTTCGGCTACGTAGTTTCCTTGAAGGAATGGAAAGGCCATGCGGTTGACCTGCTGGAAGATGAGGTTGCGTTCGAATACGATTCGGCGCCTCAACAGATTTCCTTGTTCTAGGCCATTTTTTCGTGTTTCTTGGAGCCCTACGTCCCTTTGGTGGTCGTGGGGCTTTTCTGCGCACGGTTTACAAGTGACGTTGTGTTCCTTATAGTTTTATCAATAAGTAACGCAGCGTCACTAAAATAGCGCGCAGCAGGAAAGGACTATATACGCCATGGCATTGAACACGGAGCAGAAAACGCTGGTGGAAGAGCGTGTGTTGGAGGGCGAACGAGCTGCCTTTGCCAGCAGGGGCGTTCAATTTGAAAAGTGCGTGTTTGCCAATGGCGAGTCGCCCTTGAAGGAAAGCCGTGGCATTGCGCTTTCTGGCTGCAACTTCGAATGGAAGTATCCGCTGTGGTATTGCGATGATGTGCAGGTTGAGAATTGTGTGTGGCTGGAGATGGCGCGCTCGGGTGTGTGGTACACCAACAACATTGTAGTGAGCAACTCTGTCCTGCAGGCGCCCAAGAACTTCCGTCGGTGCAACGGCGTTGAACTCAACAACGTCACGTTTGCCGATGCGGCGGAAACGCTGTGGATGTGCCAAGGGGTGCGCCTTAACCAGGTTCAAGCGCGCGGCGACTACTTCGCCCTGAACAGCGCGGACCTTTTTGTGGACGGCTTAACCCTAACGGGTAACTACTGTTTCGACGGCGCGCGCAACGTTGAGGTGAACAGCTCGAAGCTCATTTCCAAGGACGCATTTTGGAACACCGAGAATGTGGTGGTACGCGATAGCATTATCGTGGGTGAGTATTTAGGTTGGAACTCTAAGAACCTTACGTTCATCAACTGCACCATCGAAAGCCTGCAGGGCTTGTGCTATATCGAGAACTTGAAGATGGTTAACTGCAAACTACTGAACACTACCCTTGCCTTTGAGTATTCCTCAGTGGATGCTCAGATCGATTCGAGCGTTGCCAGCGTGCTGAACCCAGCAAGTGGAACCATTCAATGTGAAAGTATTGGCGAGCTTGTTATCGAACCTGACCAGGTTGATGCTTCAAAGACGCGCATTGTGTGCACAGCGGGCGCATCTCAGGTACAAACGCGCGTATCGTGGCGCAAGTAGGTATAAAAGTACTAGGAGTAGCCAAAAGGAGTCGAAAGATGAACTGTCACCCTTTGCCGTTCGGCTGTTTTGCTGCAAGCATCAGGAGGGAAGATGGAAGAGTTCGATTTTAGCGTGCTGGTAAACCGTCGTAACATCAATTCCTACAAGTGGAATGTGGCGGAAGACGAAATTCCTCTGTGGGTTGCCGATATGGATTTTCCCACGGCTCCTGCGGTGCGCAAGGCAATGGAGCGTAGGGCGGCCCATGGAGTGTTCGGCTATGCCGATGTGCCCGATGAGTGGTACGGGGCGTATTGCGGTTGGTGGCAGCGCCGCCATGGGTTTGCCCTGCAACCCGAATGGCTTAACTTCGCTTCGGGTGCGGTGCCGGCGCTTTCCAGCTTGGTGCGGAGGCTTACCCTGCCGGCCGAAAAGGTGCTTATCCAAACGCCGGTGTACAACATCTTCTTCAATTCGGTGGTGAACAACGGCCGCGTGGTGGAGGAGGCGCCGCTTACGTATAGCGAGGGGTCCTATTCTATCGATTTCGCTGACCTTGAGCAGTGCTTGGCCGACCCGCAGGTAACCATGATGGTGCTGTGCAATCCCCATAACCCAGTGGGGCGCATTTGGAGTGCAGAAGAGCTGGCGAAGGTGGGCGAGCTCTGCGCAAGGCACGGGGTAGTGGTGGTGTCCGATGAGGTGCACTGCGACCTTACTGCACCAGGCACCTCGTATATTCCGTTTGCATCGGTTTCCGAAACGTGTCGCATGAATAGCGTTTCGCTTATGGCGCCCAGCAAGGCGTTCAATATCGCAGGCATCCAAACCTCGGCGGTTTGCGTGCCGAACGAGCATCTGCGTACACGGGTAGTGCGCGGCCTGAACAACGATGAGGTTGCCGAGCCTAACGCGTTTGCCGTGGATGCGGCGGTGGCGGCCTTCAACGAAGGTGCTGAATGGCTCGATGCCCTGCGCGGGTATCTATGGGAAAACCGTGCGTATATGGAGCAGCGGTTGGGGCAGGTGCCAGGCGTTTCGGTGGTGCATGGCGAGGCAACGTATTTGCTGTGGGTTGATTGCCGTGGTTTGGTCAAGGGTGCACACGGCTTATGCCGCGAGATCCGTGAGAAGGCGGGCGTGGTGCTGAGCAACGGCCGCAGCTACGGTGCGGCAGGGGAAGGCTTCCTGCGCATCAACCTTGCATGCCCGCGTAGCTTGCTGGAGGAAGCGGTGGAGCGGATGCTTCCCGTTCTTCGCTCAAGGGATTGAGTTTAAACGCCGCTCTTTTTCAAGGGCGGCGTTTCTATTTGCGCAGGCTCGCTTCGCTGCTGGTGAGGTTTTGCGCCATTTCCGAAAGGCGCTTTGGGGAGAGGTGCTTGCCTTCTGCAACCCATTGGCGGTACATGTTCACGGTAGTGGATGCGGCGAACATCAGCACAAGCGATATCTCTGCTGCGGAGAGCCTTCCGAATTTGCGGGTGTTGATGCGGTCGAGCTCGGTTGCATGGCTTACGATGTTGCGGCTGATTTTCTCGGAGCCAAGGCCGCAGAAGATGCATTCCGTTGTTGCGTCCGCATTGCCCCTATCGCACATGAACACCATGAGCTGGCGAACGAATTCGGCGGTGTGCTCGGGCAGGACAAGGCCTTCGGTTTCAGCGAAGAATTCGGAAACCAGCGCATCAAGGTACTCCTGAGCCAAAGCTTCCAGCGTGGGGTAGTGGCGGTAGAACGTCTTCTTGCCAATGCGAGCCTCGCGGCACAGCTCGGCAACGGTGAGCTTGGCTAGGGGCTGTTTCTTGGTAAGCGCCTCGAAGGAGGAATGAATGGCTTCACGGGTTTTGATGATGCGCAAATCGGTTTCGTTGGCCATGCTGCTCCTTCAGTTTGGATGATTACCTTGTTGATAATAGCGGAACAGCTCGAAGGTGTCGTATGCTACCCAATAAATACCCTAGAATGACCTTTTACACGCAAGTGTTATAACTACGGAAAACACCAGGCAATCGCTTAGACACCGTGCTGTTGCTCTGGTTTGCTTGCTGCAAGCTGGTTAAACGGGCATGTTTTTTGTTGGACTGGTGAAACAAATGGGCTGCCTGCTTTTTGCGCAAAGCGGGCAGCCCATGTTTCTTGGCGGGATGCGGGGGCACCTCAGCGGTCGCCGAGCTGCCGTTGGGGGGGTCTCCTTTATGCCTGGCGGTAATGGTGAAGGAAGTCATCGAGGTTCGTCATGCACTCACTGAGCACCTCGATGCGGGGCAGGTACACCACGCGGAAATGGTCGGGCTGGTCCCAGTTGAAGCCCTTGCCCGGTACCAGCAGGATCTTCTTCTCGTGCAGAAGGTCGAGTGCGAACTGCTCGTCGTTGGTGATGTTGAACTTCTTGGTGTCGATCTTCGGGAAGATGTAGAAACCGCCCTTGGGCTTCACTGCGGTGATGCCGTCGATGCTGTTAAGCGCGTTGTACACATATTCACGCTGCTCGTACACGCGGCCGCCGGGAACCACGTAGCTCTGCACGCTCTGATGCCCCCATAAAGCCGTTTGGACGATGCTCTGCGCGGGCACGTTCGAGCAGAGGCGCATGTTCGAGAGCATGTCCAGGCCCAAGATGAAGTCGCGGGCGCAAGCGCGGTTGCCTGAGAGCACCATCCAGCCAATGCGGTAGCCGGCGATCATATGGCTTTTCGAGAGGCCGCTGAACGTGATGCAGAACAGGTCGGGTGCCATGCTGGCGATGGAAACATGCTCTTCGCCGTCGAACACCAAGCGGTCGTAGATCTCGTCCGAGAAGATCATCAGCTGATGCTTGCGTGCCACCTCGACGATCTCCTGCAGCACCTCGCGTGGGTACAGGGCACCCGTGGGGTTGTTGGGGTTGATGATGACGATGGCCTTGGTACGCGGCGTGATCTTGCTCTCGATGTCCTGGATGTCGGGGTACCACTCAGCCTGCTCGTCGCAGATGTAATGCACGGGGTTGCCGCCTGCCAGGGTGGCGCATGCCGTCCACAGCGGGTAGTCGGGGCTGGGAATGAGGATCTCGTCGCCGTTGTCGAGCAGGGCCTGCATGCACAGGTTGATGAGCTCGCTTACGCCGTTGCCGGTGTAGATGCAGTCCATGTCGACGTTGGGAAGGCCCTTGATCTGCGAGTACTGCATGATGGCCTTGCGGGCGCTGAAGAGGCCCTTCGAATCACTGTAGCCTTCGCAGTCGGGAAGCTGATGGCGCATATCCTGCACAACTTCGTCGGGGGTGCGGAAGCCGAAGGGGGCTGGATTGCCGATATTGAGCTTCAGGATGCGCGTGCCCTGGCGCTCCATGCGCGCCGCTTCGTCCACAACGGGGCCGCGTACGTCGTACAGAACGTTGTCGAGCTTGGAGGATTTCTTGAATTGGCGCATGGGCGCGCTCCCTTCGGTGGTGGCGGTGGCGAGTGGACGGTGTGCTGGGGCTTCTTTTCCGGCGCCGGTTTCGGCGGGCGCGTTGATTGCTTTTGCGGCCTCGGCGGGTTGGGGTGAAGCGGGTGCGCTTGCGAAGCGCGGCGTTTTTGCGGCGGGGCCTTCCTGCAATGTGCTCTCTGCGCCGTTGGAAAGCCATTCGGGCGTAACGCCGAGGGTTTCGGCGAGCTCTGCCATCACGTCGGGGCGGGGGATGGTTTTTCCGCTCACATATTGGCTTACCTGGCTTTTGCCAAGCTTGTAGCCCAGGGCTTCAGCGGCATGGATGAGGTCGGCTTGCTTCATGTGCGTGTTGCCCATGGCGGTTTTGAGCCGATCGGAAAACGTCTGCTGCGCCACACTGCCTCCTTTAGTTCAAATTTACCTTGAACTTCATTTGGTTCAAAGATTAAGTTCAATTTATTGGAGCATAGCACGTTATAAATTGAACTAGTGAGTAATTCGGCAAAAAATTGAACCCTAGAATTGAACGTGCTCAAGCAGCGCGACATAAACGAAGTAGCTGCAAAGCCAAGCGCGGGCAACAAAAAAGCGGATGGGGTAAAACCATCCACTTTGATGCTGCGAAGTGCATGTGGGGCGTGTCCAAAAAGCTTCTCTTGATACTCGAAGAGAACGCTCCCTTCAGATGCCCTTTGAGCGCTTTATTTCTGCAGACCTTCGATGTAGTTCACCAGGTCGCCTACCGTCTCAAGGCCCTCGGGCTCGCCGAACTCAACGCCGCACTCGTCTTCCAGGTCGCAGATGAGCTCTACCATGTCCAGGGAATCGATGCCCAGGGAATCGAAGGTGGAGTCTTCGGAAACCTGCTCGGGCTCGATGTCGAGATTGTCATGCAGCAGGGTGGTAATGGTGTTCATGATATCCATGAGATAAGTCCTTTCTTATGCGGTAAAACGCGAGGACATTGTACCTGATTTCCGATTGGAGGCCAGCAGCGTACAGGATATGCAGAGAAAGCGCGCGTAATGGCACCGTGCCTTTTGGGTAAGATGAATGAAAAGGAGGGGACCGTGATCTATTTCGACAATGCCGCAACCACTATGCAGAAACCGCCCGAAGTTGCCGAGGCAGTGCTACGTGCAATGACATCGTTTGGAGGGGCGGGTCGTGGCGTGCACCCGGCCTCGCTTGCGGCGGGCAGGGCCGTGTTCGATGCCCGGACTGAAATCGCGCGATTGCTCGGCGCTCCTTCGCCCTCGTGCGTGTCCTTTACCCTGAATGCCACCATGGCCTTGAACATAGCTTTGCAGGGTTTGGCTGAGCCGGGCTCAACGTTGGTTACCACAGCCGCTTCGCACAACTCGGTGCTGCGTCCCCTGTTCAAGCTTCGCGATGAACGGGGCTGCACGGTTCGAATTGCTCCGATAAACCCTGATGGCGGCCTTGATTTTGCTGCCTATGAGCGTCTTCTTGCCGAAGGCAGCGTGCGCTACGTTGTTGCGACGCATGCCTCTAACCTTACAGGGGACGTTTATAACGTGACCCGCATGGCGGCGCTGGCCCATGAGTATGGTGCGCTCTTCATTCTCGATGCTGCCCAAACGGCGGGGGCCATCCCCTTGTCCCAGCAGGAGGTTGGTGCCGATGTGGTGTGCTTCACTGGGCACAAAGGCCTGTTTGGCCCGCAGGGCACCGGAGGCTTATGCGTTCTCCCGTCTGTTGACGTCCCTCCGCTTGTTGAGGGAGGCTCGGGGACGTATACGTTCAATGAGAGGCATCCACGTTTCATGCCGGAGGCTCTTGAAGCCGGTACGGTAAACGCCCATGGGTTGGCTGGCTTGGCGGCGGGTGCCGGCTTTGTCGAGAAGCTGGGGGCCGGCGCTATCCACGAAAAAGTGAAGCGCTTGACCCTTGCCTTTGAGAAAGGCGTGCGTGCCATACCGGGCGTTCGCGTTTTGGGCGGCAATGGCGGGATCGACCGATGCGGCGTTGTCGCCATTGATGCGGAAGGCGTTGACTCGGCGCTTTTGGGCGATTCTCTTGCACGTGAGCATGGCATATGCACCCGTGCTGGTGCCCATTGCGCTCCGCTTATGCATCGAGCCCTTGGGACCGAGGAAACAGGGGCTGTGCGGTTCAGCTTTTCATATTTCAACACCGAGGAAGAAACCGAGCAGGGGCTCTGCGCTCTTCGAAAGAGCGTAGAATCTTTGCGGAAGCAAGAAGTTAACAGGCATTAGGAAAGGAACGCCTTTATGAAGGAACTTGATGCACGTGGGCTGCAATGCCCCAAGCCCCTTATGATGGCAAAAAAGGAGCTGGACGCCGGCTGTGCCGATCTGGCAGTTATGGTGAGCAACGAGGCTGCGGTTTCCAACCTTTCTCATCTTGCAAAGCGCTTTGGCCGTTCGGTTTCTATCGAGCAACGGCAGGACTATTGGGCTGTCACCATCGGGGGCTCCTCCGAGGGCGCAACGACGAGTGGGGCGGAGCCGTGCGAGTGCCTGGTAAGGGAGCCTTACGCCGTTTTCGTCGGCAAGGACCATGTGGGCGAAGGGGGCGAGAAGCTGGGCAAGAGCCTGATGAAGATGGCTTTGTACACGTTGTCCGAGTCCGGAAATCCTCCTGCTCATCTGCTGTTCATGAACGGCGGCGTGAAGCTGGTTGCCGGAGGCGAGCAAGCGGTTGTCGACAGCGTAAGCTCCTTGGTGGCGCAGGGAACCGAGGTCCTGGTGTGCGGAACCTGCCTCGATTACTACGGCTTGAAGGAGCAGCTGGCGGTTGGCGAGGTGTCGAACATGTACGATATCCTGGGCCGTATGCAGGAATCCTCTAAGACCATCACGCTGTAGCCATGGCAGAATACCTGGTGGCGTTCGGGTCGACCCACGCGGCGCTTTCGTTCGAGGTGGCATTCGGCGAGCAGGGCTCGCTTGTTCCTGTTCCGCCGAAAGTGCGGGCAGGCTGCGGAATGGCCTTGAAGTTCTTTGCGGCCGAAGACGCCGAGGCGAAGCGGCGTGTGGAGAAATGCTCTGCCGAACTTGGCGTTGGCCCCCAGATAGACGGCCTATTCCGAAAGCAGGGAAGCCGATATTGCCCGCTTGACGGTGTTTAGACGCGCTTGGGCAAGCTAATGGAGCGCCCCAGTATCGTGATGGATGCTGGGGCGCTTCTCGTTTGGGCTCAGTTGCCGTCTGCGAAAGAAATGCGCCCAACGTTCCCTTCGGTGACCAATCCAATTTGTGCAGGGGCGCGTCCCGCCAAACGCTCGAACTCCTCTTCGAACTTCGCGGCGTTTTCCGCGGGAATGGCCGTCAGGATGCCTCCGGACGTTTGCGGGTCGCAGATGATGCCCAAACGGTTATCGAACTCAACTTCGTCGAGGCTGCCTTTATCGATTGAGGTGCTCAGGTACTCGATGGTGGAGAACGTGCGTCCTGGGCGGCAGTAATCGCAGCAAAGCTGCCAGGCTTGGCTGAACAGGGGAAGGGATGGAAAATCGATAACCGCTGAGCAATTGCTGGCTTCGAGCATTTCGCGCAAGTGCCCTGCCAGCCCGAACCCCGTCACATCGGTTGCCGCATGCGTACCGGCTGCAACCATGGCTTTGCTGCCTGCGGAATTCAGCTCCATCATCGAATCGATGACAGGTCGCAGATTCTCTTGGCCGATGCAGTCGATTCTTGCGGCGGCGGTCATGATTCCAACGCCAAGCGGCTTCGTGAGGTACAGTTTGTCCCCTGGCTGTGCGCCGGCGTTGCGCACCACGGCGTTGGCGGCGGCGGTCCCGAACACCGAAAGCCCGTACTTCGGCTCATCGTCGTCGATGGTATGGCCGCCGGAAACGAAGGCGCCCGCCTGCGATACCGCATCGGCTCCGCCTTGCAGGATGGCCGTTGCCACATCGGTTCCCAAGGAAGAATCGAGGGCGAGCAGATTCAACGCAACATGGGGCTGCGCTCCCATGGCAAACACATCGGAAAGCGCATTTGCCGCTGCGACGCGACCGAATTCGTAGGGGTCGTCGACCACGGGGGTGAAGAAATCCACCGTGAACACGCCTACGGTGTCGTTGCTCAGCTGCCATAGTGCGCAATCGTCGCTTGTCTCGTAGCCAAGCAGCAATCGTTTGTCTGGCGTTGGTACGCTAGCGGGGGAAAGGGATAAGAGGATCTTCCTCAAATCGCCCGGACTCCATTTCGCCGCACAGCCGCCCTTTGTGGAAAGCTTCGTGAGCCTGATGCTCTGTTTTTCGGTAGCCATCTCTGCTCCTTTCAATGGCTGCAAGTATATCAGCGGCGTGCGGTCTTGCTGCTCGGTGTGCGGTAGTCGGCGGTTTTCATCGTTTTGCCTTGCCTCGAACGCGCTTCTGATCCAGTTGAGAGCGCCGTTTATTCTCAGCTGGGAAGAATGCTTATTCTTGGTGAAGAATAAATAGGGTGGAACCCGCCATTTGCCGAAACCCCTGCTCACGCTTGTGCTATTTGAATTGGTAATAACCCATATTCGCTCTCTATGATTCGCCGTGATGAGACCTATCCATTATCTGGATAGGGGATAAAGGCAAGCATGAAAGAGAGTGAGAGATATGGAGCTTACCCGTCGTAGCTTCCTGAAGGCTGCTGGTGCCGCGTTCGCCACCAGCATGGCTTTCGAGTTCATGTCTCCTTCGCCCGCATTGGCGGTCGAATCCTCTTCCGAGTGGAAGCTTGTGAACACCGAAGAATTCACCAACATCTGCTGCTACTGCGCCGGTGGCTGCGGCTCGTTGTGCTCTTCGCGTGATGGCGAGCTTATCAACCTGGAAGGCGACCCCGACCACCCGATCAACGAAGGCGGCCTATGCCCGAAGGGCGCAACCATGTTCCAATTGCGCAACGTGGTAGACCCCGAAACAGGCGAGATTATCAAGAATCCCGACCGCGTCACACGCCCGATGGTTCGCCGACCCGGCGCTAAGGACTGGGAGGACATCACCTGGGAGCAGGCTATCGAGGAGATTGCCCGCAAGGTGAAGGACACCCGCGACGAGACGTTCGTTGAAACCAACGAGGACGGGCTTACCGTAAACTACACGCCTGCCATTGCCAGCCTTGGCGGTAGCCAGGAGAATTCCGAGGAGCAGTACCTCATCTTGAAGATGATGCGCTCCCTGGGCGTGGTGGCCATCGACAACCAGGCCCGCGTGTGCCACAGCTCCACCGTTGTGGGCTTGGCGCCGACGTTCGGTCGTGGCTCCATGACCAGCCATTGGTCCGATATGGCAAATGCCGACTACATCCTGCATTGCGGGTCGAACAGCTGCGAGAGCCATCCCACTTCCTCGCTCCACCTTCATCGTGCGCACGACAGGGGCGCGAAGTGGATCGTGGTCGATCCGCGCTACACTCGCACGGCCGAGCAGGCCGATATCTACTGCCCCATCCGCAGCGGCACGGACATCGCCTTCTACGGCGGCATGTACAAGTACATCATCGACAACCTTATCGAGCCCGGCTTGGCGGAGTACGCCCGTACGGGTCAGAATCCGGACAACTACAACTTCGAGTACTTGGTCAATTACACCAACGCTTCCTACCTGCTTGACCCTGAGTTCGGCTTCGACGAGAAAACCGGCCACTTCACGGGTTGGGACGAGGAAACGAAGAGCTACGACAACCATACGTGGCACTACCAAACCGAAAGCGAAGAGAAGTGGGACACCTCCGCTTCGGGCGATTACGCCTGGGTGAACAACCCCGGCACGCCCGAGTTCACCCCGCCGGTGTTCACCAAACCCAAGCGCGACATGACGCTGCAAGACCCGAACTGCGTCTATCAGCAGTTCAAGAAGCATTACGAGCGCTACGATCTCGATACCGTGTGCAGCATCTGCGGCATGGACAAGGAAACGCTCGAGCTGGTGTACAAAACCTACAGCGAGTCGGGTGCGCCGGGCAAGTCGGGCACCATCCTGTACGCGCTTGGCCAAACCCAGCACAGCTACGGCGGGCAGAACACGCGCGCCATGTCTATCCTTCAGCTGCTGCTGAACAACATCGGTGTCCCTGGTGGCGGTGTGAACGCGTTGCGCGGTGAGCCCAACGTTCAGGGCGCAACCGACATGGCCATGATGGTGGACGAGCAGCCTGGTTACCTGAAGTGGGCGAACACCACCGACCGCTCGAGCCTGCGCAAATGGCTGGAATCGCAAACGTACTCGGCGGGCTACTACACCAACAAGCCCAAGTTCATGGTCTCGGCGCTGAAGGAATGGTTCGGCGATGCTGCCACCGTTGAAAACGACTACGGGTTCGACTGGTGGCCCAAGGTTCCCTCTGGAAAGGGCGCCAAGAACTTCACCCACATCAGCACGTTCGAGCTGATGGACCAGGGCATCATGAAGGGCTACTTCAACTGGGGCATGAATCCCTGCCACAGCGCCCCGAACGCCAGCTTCGTGCGCCGCTCCATGGCAAAGCTCGACTGGCTTGTTGTGGCCGATCAGGTGCTTACCGAGAGCGCAACGTTCTGGAAGGCTCCCGACATGAAGCCCGAGGAAGTGAACACCACGGTGTACTACCTTCCGTGCGCGCTCATTTACGAGAAGCCGGGCATGATCTTGAACTCCGGCCGTTGGATCCAGTACCGCTACAAGGCCTGCGAGCCGTGGGATCAGGCCAAGCCCGACTACGAGATGTGCGACCTTATCTGGGCGAAGATCGTGGAGCTGTACAAGAAAGAGGGCGGCGCAAACCCCGATCCTATCCTGAACACCAAGTGGGATTACTACGTTGACGGCAAGATCGATCCGCGTCCTGTTGCGTGGGCGCTGAACGGCTACCGCGTTGCCGGCACCGAGTGCAACACCACAACCCTCAATCCCAAGGCCGACCTGGTGAAGGGCTATTCCGAGCTTGCCGCCGACGGCTCCACCGCGTGCGGCATGTGGGTGTACTCCGGCTTTTGGAACAACAACGCCGCGCCTTTGAGCGCGCCCGACCAGCCGTGCGCCAGCCGCGACCGCAGCGACCCCACGGGCTTGGGCCTGTACCCGAAGTGGAGCTTTGCTTGGCCGAACAACCGCCGCGTCCTGTACAACCGCGCTTCTGCCGACACCAAGGGTCAGCCCTGGAACGAGGAGCGCACCCTGTGCAAGTGGGATGGCTCGAAGTGGCAGCTCAACGACAACGCCGACTTCGTGGCGGTAAAGAACGACAAGCCGGTTGAGCCGAACAACAACGCCTTCTTCATGACATGGGAGCAAAACGCCCGCCTTATCAGCTACGGCATGGTGGATGCCCCGATGCCCGAGCACTACGAGCCGTTCGAGAGCCCGCTCGAGAAGAACATCATGAACGGCTCGTTGTCGAACCCCTGCATCAAGTTCGCCGAGAACAAGAGCACGGCCCATGCCGATTTCCGCGAGTTCCCCTATGTGGCAACTACCTATTCGGTAACCGAGCATTGGCAGACGGGAGGCCAAACCCGCATGTGCCCGGCCCTGATCGAGAGCATGCCCGCCCAGTTCGTCGAGATCTCCGAGGAGCTGGCGGCCGAAAAGGGCATCAAGAGCGGTGAGAAGGTCCACGTGTGGAACAACCGCGGCAGCGTGAAGATCCCTGCGGTGGTTACCAAGCGCGTGAAGCCCCTTACCGTGAACGGCGAGACAAAGCATTTGGTTGGCATGACCCACCATTACGGCTGGGCAGGCGTGTTCGGCACCGATGAGAGCATGGTGAACGACCTTACCCCCAACGTCGGCGACCCGAACAGCTTCATCCCCGAGTACAAAGCGTTCCTTGTGAACATCGAGAAAGCATAAGGAGGTAAACGATGAGTGAAATGGCGATTCTTTTCGATTCCTCCAAGTGCACGGCGTGCAAGGGCTGTCAGGTTGCCTGCAAGTGCTGGAACAACCTGCCTTCGCCCACGGAGCTGAACGCCTGCGCCGATTCGTTTACAGGCACGTACCAGAACCCGCCCGACATCAACGGCGACACGCGCCTGATCATCACGTTCGACGAGCGCGAGACCGACACCCAAAAGGGCATTGCCTGGGCGTTCGGGCGCCGTGCCTGCCAGCACTGCACCAATGCCGGCTGCGTTTCGGTGTGCCCGTCGGGCGCCCTGTACCACGACGAGGAAACGGGCATGGTCACCGTCGACGAGTCGAAGTGCATCGGTTGCCAGCGCTGTTCTTCGGCATGCCCTTACAGCGTGCCCCGATACCATGGGCCGAAGGGCACCATCAACAAATGCACGGGTTGCATCGACCGCATCCAAAACGGCATGGAGCCCGCCTGCGTGGCAACGTGCCAGCCCAACGCGCTCCAGTTCGGCGAACGCGATGAGATGCTGAAACTGGCGAACGAACGCGTGGAATGGCTGCATGGGAAAGGCTACAAGGATGCCGTCGTGTACGGCGATGCCGAGATGGACGGCCTGCACGTGATCCAGGTGCTGAAGTACGGCATCGAGGCGCACGGGCAGGTGGAAAGCCCTGCCATCAACCCCGCGGCCCTGTTGACGCAGATCATGAAGCCAGTTGCTGCGGTTGGCATGGGCGCTACCGTGGTGGGCCTGGCCGCGATGTTCGGCCTGGCGCACGGCTATAAGCGCGATGCCCTGGTGTACAACGAGGAAACCAAGGACACGATTTCCATGGAAACGGGAGACGTGGTGAAGCAGGGCGATCCGCAGGATACCCGCACCTTCGCCGAGGCCGTTAAGGGAGAGGAGGCCTAGCATGAGCAGAAAGCCTATTCAAGTTGATGAGGCCGCCAAGGCCAAAGACGAGCAGTTCCGAGCCGAGCGCAAAGGGTCGAAGCGCTACATCAAGCGCCACTCCAAGCAGGCACGATGGACTCACGGCATTACCGTGATCTGCTGCATTTGGCTTATGGTCTCGGGCTGCTTCGTGTTCGTTCCGCCGCTGGCCCAGGCCGTGGGCCCGGATGCGGTGTTCGCCATGCGCATGAGCCATCGCGTTATCGGCGTGGTGTTCGTGGCGGTGCCCCTTATCAGCGCCATCATGGCACCGAGGGGTGTGGCGCACATCTGGCACAACAACGTGTGCAAATGGACTAGCGACGACAAGCTGTGGATGAAGCTGTTCCTGCCGTACCTTTTCCTGGCCAAGCGCATCCATATGCCCGACCAGGACGAGCAGAAGTCCGGTCAGCGTTTTGCCGATGGCATGCTGTGGGTAAGCGGCTTCATCATGGCCATCACCGGCGTGCTCCTTCTGCTGGGGGAAACCGTGCTTTCCCTGGGCGCTGGCGTTCATGGTGTGCTGCTGCTGTTGCACGACATCTTCTTCCTCATCATGGCCATCTTCGCATGCGCCCATATCTTCTTGGGCGCGGGCATCTTCCAACCGTACCGCGGCGTGTGGAAGGTCATGTGGAAAGACGGCCTTATCTCCGAGTCGGATGCGCTGTACCACTGGGGCCATTGGGCTCGCAAGGAGCTCGACGAAGGCAAGAACGTGGTGGAAAAGTAATCCACGTAAGTTCGTTTCCGAAAGCCGCTGCGCCTTGAGGTGCGGCGGCTTTCCGCTTCTGGAAAGAAACGCCCAGTGGCGGGTTTTCTTGCATAAAATCCCTGCTGAAAGGCGAAAATCAAGGGGCAATGAGCAATAAGGAGCAACGTTTATGAACCTTACATTCATCGATCGCGTTATCAAAGCGTACGAGCCCGATTCGCCCGAGGCCGATATGGCGCGCCTGAAGTTCTTCTACGGCTTATGGGAAGACATGGACCGTTGGTCGAAGGGACCCACCACCGCCGACAAGCACTACACGGTTCCAGGCGAGGAAGAGCTTGAGGAAGCATGGATTGTCGATAAGCCGGTGTTTTCGATTGCGCCGCCGAAGCTTGCCAAGGAGCGTTTCTGCGCCATCTGCTACAGCTTGCGCGAGTACGTGTGCGACGAGGGGCTGCTTTCCGAAGAGGACGCGCAAGCCTTGCACGAGGTGAACTTCCGCACGCTGGTCGAGCAAGCTGACATGGAGCTTGCCGCAACCGACCCCGAGGCGTTCGTTGGCGGGTTGCTCTCCAACGCATATGAGCAGGAGGTGCCTGCAACGGCAGCCCATATGGTTGCCCTGATAGGCATGCTGGCGCTGCGTGTTGACTTGGAGCTGGTTGCAAAGGCGGTGCTGAAGCGACAGCGCAAGATCAACAAGATGAACCACAACCCGCAGAAGTGTCCCGTTTGCGGCAGCACGCCCGCGCTTGCCAAGGTGGGCGGCGAAAGCCCTACCGAGGGGCGTGGCCGCACCCTGTATTGCCAGCAATGCGGCACTGAATGGGCGTTCGAGCGCATCAAATGCGCCCATTGCGGCACGCAGAACCCCCAGCACCTTCATTATTTCAACGTGGAAGGCGATGATGCCCATCGTATCTACAAGTGCGACGAGTGCGGCGGGTACACGAGAACAGTGTTCGTCGAGGACGCCCTGCGCCCGTTTTCCTTCGAGGTCGAGGAAGTGGTTACGGCAAAGCTCGATGCCATCGCTCACGATCCGAAGTTCCAAGCGCAGGAGTAGCGCAGTAGCGTACACTCGAAAGCGGCCCGATAGGGCCGCTTTTTTGCGTTTTGCGGAGGTATGTTGTGATTGACCTGGCGGAAGAATGGCGAAGGCTCGACGCGCGCCGGAGAAAGCCCGATGCGAAGGCACACTGGGACAAGCGTGCCGAGACGTATTCGTTCAAGGATGCGCCCGACGAGTACCTGCGTGCGTTTATAACCAAGGCGGGCATTGCGGGCGGTGAGCGGGTGCTTGACATGGGTTGCGGCACCGGCTCTCTTTCGCTCGCGCTGGCCGGCATGGGCTGTTCGGTGATTGCCGCCGACTTCAGTGAGGGCATGCTTTCCCGCGTGCGGGAAAACGCCGTCAGCAGGGGAATGCTGTTCGAAGAGGCGGGCTTTCCCCTGGGCATTCCAGATTGTTCGGGACGGCGAGTGCATCCCGGCGAAGACCATGCAAAGCCCTCAGGGGTCCAGGGATTCGCTTCCTCTGCTTCGCCGGGCAAGGTGCTTCCCCTGTGCATGAGCTGGGAGGATGATTGGGCGCAGTTTGGCTTGGAGGCGGATTCGGTTGATGTTGCGCTGGCATCGCGCTCTTTGATCACCCACGACTTGGAAGACTCCCTGAAGAAGCTTTCCCGAGTGGCCGCAAGCCGCGTATGCGTAACGGTTGGCACGGGCGTTTCGCCGCGCATCGACATGCGCGTGGCGCGTGCCATGGGCCTTGAGCTCGAGGTTCACAACGATGCGCTGTTCGTGTTCGGCATCGCGCACCAGCTGGGTTATGAGCCCACCGTCTCATACATCCATTCACCCAGAATGAAGTGTTATGTTTCGCCTGATGAGGCATATCATTCGTTATTGAGAACAAAGGAATACGTTGCTGATGGCGCAAGCCAGGTAAGCAGTGAGGAATGTTCGCGCCGTTTGCGCTTGTTCCTTGAGCGGCACTTGGTTGAGCGAAGCGAAGGCGCGGTGCGATGCTGGACGTTGGACGAGCCGCGTGTAGTGCCCTGGGCTTTCATCCGCTGGGACGTGTGAGCTGCCTGGGTGCCTGACGGCTGCCCAACAGGAGTTTCCCCATTGGGCGCCCGGGCATTTGCAGATGAAAAACCGCTCAGGCGGGACGGCCCCTTTGGGCGCCTTGCTCCTGCTTGCGCTCCTTTTGTAACTCCCCTAACCGAAAGGACTTCCCATGAATGCCAACGAAATGATGAGCGTCGAAGAGGCGCTTGAATGCGTGCTCTCGCATGTTCAGCCGCTGGAGGCGGAGACCATTCCGCTTCTTGAGGCGGTTGGGCGTGTGGCGGCAGAAGACTTGCGTAGCGATTGCGATATCGCGCCTTTCGACCATGCCGCGATGGACGGCTTCGCGGTGCGCGTGGCTGATTTGGCGCAGGCTTCAGCCGAGCATCCCGTTGCCTTGCAGGTGGTGGGCGAAGTCCCCGCAGGCTCAGTGTATAGCGGGGAAGTGGGGCCGGGCGAGGCGGTGCGCATCATGACGGGCGCGCCGGTTCCCGCTGGCGCCGATGCGGTGGTGAAGTACGAGATTGTCGATTATGGAGCCGGCGACGGCAGGCAGGGCAGCTCCGTTTCGTTTTCTCAGCCTGCCGGCAACGCTGAGAACATCCGCGGCAAAGGAGAGGAGATCGCCGAGGGAGAGGTTGCCGTTCATGCGGGCGAGACGATAAGCGCCGCAGGCGTGGGCTTCTTGGCCAGCTGCGGCATCACGGAGGTGCCGGTGCATCGTCGCCCGCGCGTTGCCGTTGTCCCCATCGGATCTGAGCTTCTTCCCGCCGATCGGCCGTTGCACTCGGGCTGCATCCGCGACAGCAACTCGTATGCCATGGCGGCATGCGTGGCGCAGGCAGGCGGCGTTCCGGCGCGCCTGCCCATCGTGCCCGACAGCGAGGAAAGGCTGGCGCGCACCATCAGGCTCGCAGCGGAAGACTACGATTTCGTCATCACCACGGGCGGTGCCTCGAACGGCGACTACGACTTCATCAAGCCGGTGGTAGAAGAGCTAGGCGAGCTGCATATGACGCTGGTGAGCATGCGCCCAGGCAAGGCGCAAACGTTCGGCACCGTGAACGGCACGCCGGTGTTCGGCTTGCCGGGAAACCCAGCGGCAGCCTACTGTGGTTTCGAGGTGCTCATCCGCCAGGCACTGCGCAAGATGCAGGGGTATTCGTCGTTCGGCCGCCCCACGGTGAAGGCGCGTTTGGTGGGCAGCCGCAAGAAGAAGGACCCGCGCCGCATCTACCTTCGCGCCACGTTGCAGCGAAACGCGGAGGGCGAGCTTACCGTGACGCCCGCCAAGAACCAAAGCTCGGGTCTGTTCAGCACGCTTCAACGCGCGAATTGCCTTGCCGTTTTGCCCGAGGGAACAAGCTCCAACCCCATTCCCGATGGAACGATGCTCGATTGCCTGCTGCTCGATGTTGAGGAAGGAACGGTGCTGTAGCCATGGAAACGCTGAGGTTTGCGGTTGTCACCTGCTCGGACTCTCGCAGCGAAAAGGAGGACACGGCTGGCTCGCTGCTGCGCGAGCTTATCTCGTCGAAGGGATGGGAGTGCGTGTCGTATGAGGTGGTGAAGGACGATCGTGCCGACATCTCGGCGGCTATCGTGCACGCTGCTGACGAATGCAAGGTCGACGTGGTGCTCACCTGCGGGGGCACGGGCCTGAGCTTGCGCGACGTCACGCCCGAGGCTACCCGCGATGTCTGCGAGCGGGAGGTCCCCGGCATTGCCGAGGGCATGAGGGCCTACAGCCTTGCCATCACGCCGCGCGCCATGCTCTCGCGCGCCCTGTGCATGCAGCGCGGCACCACGTTGGTGATCAACCTGCCCGGCAGCAAGAAAGCCGCCCAGGAAAACTGGGATGGGGTAGTGGAGGTGCTGCCGCACGCTGTGAGCATGATGCACGGCGGCGGGCATTAGAAAGGGCGGCTTCAAACCGCCCTTTCCTGTCAGGTTCACGATTGCCCTTCTGAATCGGACTTGTTGGCTGATTCTCTCCTGCCCGATTTGTCTTGTTTGATGCCGATTAGTATGTGGCCCGTTGCTGCGATTGTGAAATATCCATTTGCTGCGCTTTGCGATAGAAATAGTCTATGGCAAAGCGCAGCTTTACGCTAAACGGCGAATGCGCTGCTTAGCTCGCTTGGGGAATATGATGCTTAAGGGCCTCAAGGTAGGCTGCGCCATAACGCAATCGCTGGGTTCCTTTGCGGGTGATGATGCCGATTTCCATATACTCGTCCACCTCAAGGGGCAGGGCGATGATGCTGGGGCCGTTCAGCTCGGCGCTGATGACGCCCGAGCATACGGTATAGCCGTTCAAGCCGATAAGCAGGTTGAACAGGGTTGCACGGTCGCGAACGCGGATATTTTTGCGGCGGTCGAGCGTAGAGGTGAGCTCCTCGGAATAGTAGAACGAATTGTAGCTGCCCTGCTCATACGAAAGGAACGGATAGCTCTCCAATTCCTCGATCGTCACGCTCGCTTGGTTGGCCAAAGGATGTTTCGAGCACACGAATACGTGAGGGCTCGATTTAAGCAAGGGCTCGAAAACCAGATTGTTGGCAGTGATCATTTTTTCAAGCACCTTGCGGTTGCGCTCGCTTAGGTAAAGGATGCCGAGCTCGCTTTTCATGTGCGCAACGTCTTCAATGATCTCGTGCGTTTGCTCTTCTCGCAACGTGAAGTCGTAGCTTGACGCGTTGAACTCCCTGATCACGTCAACGAAAGCATTTACCGCGAAGGAGTAATGCTGGCATGAAACGCTGAAGTGGGGAGCCTGGTGCGTTGAGCCCTTGTAGTGCCCCTCGAGCAGGTCAACCTGCTCGAGCACTTGGCGGGCGTAGCCCAAGAACGTTTCCCCCTCTTCGGAAACGACGATGCCCTTGTTGGTGCGATCGAATATGCGCACGTCCATCTCATCTTCCAGGTCATGGATGGCTGCGGTGATGGAGGGCTGTGAAACGAACAGGCGTCGCGATGCTTCCGTGATGCTGCCGCATTCGGCAACTTTCGTTGCGTACACAAGTTGTTGAAGCTTCATGGCCTTCCTTTCGATACAGCAATGAGTCTACGGCTAGATGGAAGAATCTCTATCCCAAGCGCCGGTTTTGCCGCCCTCTTTATGAAGCAGGCGCACGGCGTCGATTTCCATGCCACGGTCGATCGCCTTGCACATGTCGTACACGGTTAGGCCCGCTACGCTTACGGCGGTTAGGGCTTCCATCTCCACGCCGGTTTTGCCTACCAAGCTGCAGGTTGCCTGCAGGTGGATGCCGCAGCGGCCGTCTTCGCGTTCCTCGGTATGCTGGGGTGTGCACTTCACCTCAACCTTGGTAAGCGCCAAAGGGTGGCACAAGGGGATAAGGTTGCTGGTCTGCTTGGCGGCCATGATGCCGGCGATGCGGGCGGCGGCCAGCACATCGCCCTTCTTCGCGGTGCCGCCCTCGATCACGGCAAGCGTCTCGGGCTTCATGGCAACGAAGCCTTCGGCTGTGGCGGTGCGTTTCGTTTCCGCTTTGGCGGAAACGTCTACCATGCGGGCGTCGCCGTCGGCGTCGATATGGGTAAGGTGCTGGGTCATCGGTGCCTCCTTCGGAAGGGCGGGAAGAATCGGGATAGGTGCCAAACTCCCAGCTAGCCGCCTACCTGGCTCATCATTCGCTTGGTGCCTATGCGGTGTTTGTGGCTGCCGGGCTTATGGGCAAGGGCCGCCTCGAACACGGAAAGCACGTCCTTGTCGGTGCCCTTGCGCAGGGCGCTTCGCACATCGTACTCCACATCGCTGAACAGGCAGGGCTTTATCTTACCGTCTGCGGTAAGGCGTAAGCGGTTGCAGCTTGCGCAGAAGTGGTTCGAGACGGCCGAGATGACGCCAACGGTGCCTTGCGCATGGGGGAAGCGGTAATAGCGGGCGGGCCCCCAGCCAACAGGCTCGCTTCCGGTGGCGGGGAACAGGCCGGCCATTCCCGCCTCGTGCGCTTGGGCGTTGATGGTCTCGATGATCTCCCGCGCGGAAACCACATCGTCGATGCCCCATCCGCATCCGCCGCAGCCTTCGCCCGATCCGATGGGCATGTACTCGATGAAGCGCACGTGGAGTGGCGCGTGCACGGTCATGCGCGCGAACGAGAGCAGGTCTTGGTTCAAGCTGCGCACCGCAACCGCGTTGATCTTCACCGGCTCAAGCCCCGCGTCAAGCGCAGCCTCAACGCCTCGCAGGGCGTCGCTCAGGTTCCCGCGGCGGGTGATGAGGCGATACTGCTGGGCATCAAGGGTGTCGAGCGATATGTTCACGCGGGAAAGCCCCGCTTCCTTCAGGCTGGCTGCCATGCTTGGGAGCAGGGTTGCGTTGGTGGTCAGGGCAACGCTTTCGATGCCGGGGGTATGCGCGGTTCGCTCCACCAGGCCCACCAGGCCTTTGCGCACGGTGGGCTCGCCGCCGGTGAAGCGGATATGCTTGATGCCGAGCCTCGTGGCGCACTCAACGGCGCGCGATACCTCTTCCAAAGTGAGGATGTCCTTGTGGGCGAGTAGCTTTACCCCTTCTTCGGGCATGCAGTATATGCAGCGCAGGTTGCACCGGTCGGTAAGCGATATGCGCAGGTAGTCTATGTTCCTGCCGAAGCCGTCTTTCACGAGCATCCTCCTTCTGCCTTTAGCTGGGGTGCCGGAAGGGGCAGTCCCTTTCGGACGCGGTTGGTTTTCCTCGGCTACCTTGAAACTAAGTACACCTTATCGGAGGGGATGCGAATCCACAGCTCATCCCCCTTTACCGGTAGCTCTTTTTCGGGGACCTTCAGCTTGTCTACGCGCCAGAACAGGTGCTGCTCCAAGTAGGCCATCTCGTTTTCGGTTTTCCCCACTTCCTTATCGGCGTCAGACGCGCGATCGGCGAATTCCAGAAGAACCGAGCGGTCGAAGCGGGAATCGCTTGTGCGCACCACGCGCACGCGGTATGCGTTGCGTCCGGGACCTTCGGCACGCTCAAGGAAGAAGGCGCGCACGCCTAGGTGGGTCACGCTGCTCGGCACGGGGGCATCCGCCTCAACGGTTATGCCCCATGCCGGAAGGAACACGCGCCGCTCGCCCGTGCGTGCGGCCGGCGTGCAGTTCTTGCAGCCGGAGAGCTTGATGCCTGCCGTGCTCTGGGGACTGTTCACCAGCTCTTTGCCGCTGTCGATTTCCATAACATGGCCCTTTTCCACCACGGCGATGCGGTCGCAGAAGCGCAGGGCCTCATCGATGTCGTGGCTTACGTAGAGCACCGTTCCGTGGAAGGTCTCGAACAGCCCCGCCAGATTCTGCTCAAGCACGCCTTTCAGGTGCGCATCGAGGGCAGAGAAGGGCTCGTCGAGCATGAGGATGTCGGGCTTGGCCGCCAGCATGCGCGCCAAGGCCACCCGTTGCTGCTGGCCGCCTGACAGCTGGCTGGGGAAGCGCCCGCCGAAGCCCTCCAGCCCGAAGCGTCTCAGCTCGGCTTCCACTTGGGCATCGCGTTCGGCTTTGGGGGTTTTCCTGCCGATGCCCGCTGCCACGTTCTGCGCCACGGTAAGGTTGGGGAACAGCAGGTAGTTCTGGAACAGCAGCGCCGTTTTGCGCTCCTGAGGCGTGAGGTTCACTGTGGGGCGTTTTCCTGCCTCGCGCTTGAAGAACGTTCTGCCGTTCACCACGATGTGCCCTTCGTCGGGGGTCTCTATGCCCGCGATGCAGCGCATGGTAAGGCTTTTGCCGCATCCCGATTCGCCGAGAAAGCCCAGCGTCTCGTTTCCTGCCTCGATGGTCACGTCCAAGTTGAACGAGGGGAAGTGCTTCTTGATGCTCACGGAAAGGCTCATTGCGCGGCTCCCTTGCGGTATTTGGTGGTGTGGCTGCTCCATAGGTTGATGAACAGGATAACCAGGAAGCTGAACCCGATGACGACCGCGCTCCAGAACCACGCAACGCCGTCGTTGCCGTTCATCCACTCGAAGTAGATGGCGATAGGGATGGTGCGCGTGATGCCGAGGTAGTTGCCCGCCAGAAACAGCGTTGCGCCGAATTCGCCCAGCGCGCGGGCAAAGGCGAGCACGGTGCCCGCGGCTATGCTGCTCCAGGAAAGCGGCAGCATAAGCTTCAGGAAGATGCGCGCGTTGCTCCAGCCCAAGGTGCGCGCGGCGTCGAGCATGTTCGGGTCCAGGTTCTCAAACGCGCCCAGCGCGCTGCGGTACATCAGCGGGAAGGCAACCACCACCGCGGCGATTACCGTCGCAGGCCAGCTGAAGATGAGCGGGAACCCGATATCGATGAAGAAGCTGCCGAAGGCCGTGTTCTTGCCGCACAGGTACAGCAGGATGAAGCCGCACACCGTAGGCGGCAGAACCATGGGGATGGTGAAGATGCTGTCGGCGATGTTCTTCGCCTTCTGCGAAAGATGCATGCACCACCAGGCCGCCAGCAAGCCCAAGATGAAGATGATCACGATGGCGACGCCTGTGGTTTTCAGCGTTACCCACAAAGGGCTCCAGTCGATCTCGGCGAGGAATTTGCCGATGGCGGCGATGCCCGTTGCGCTGGTGGCCACGGTTACCTCGCTTGCCGGCGCTAGCTTGCAGAAATCGGCGAAGGTGGGCTTGAAATAGGCGGGGTTGTCGGAATCGGTGAGGTCGCTGCCATCGCATCCGATAACGCTGGCGTAAACCGAGCCGTTGATGCTTTGGTCGAAGTTGAAGCTTGCATTGCCCACCTGGTACGTGGTGTCACTGGTGAAGTACCAGGTGCCGATGGTGGAAAGCGGGGTGGATCCCGCAGCGGCATTGTCGTCGAGCGCTTCCAGATACGCCTTCAGCGCCGCTTGGCTTGTTGGCGAGTCGAGCTCGATGCCGAGCTTCTGGCAGAGCTCGGTCGGCACGTAGACCACCGCGAAGTCATCGCCGGCGATCAGCTGGAGGAAGGCACCGACTTCGCCGCTTTTGGCAACCAGGTAGGAATAGCCGTAGTAGGTGCCTTCTATGGCGCGGTTCGAGCCCTTCTGCGCACGGGAGAAATCGGAAACGGCGAACGACGAGCCTTCCATCCGCGCGCAGGTGGCGTCTTCCGATACGGCAACCTCGTTGCCGGCATTGCCGCTATCGCTGCTCGATGCTGAGCTTTGCTGGCTGGCGGCAGTGTTCGACGCGGGTGCGTGGGGCGCTTCTGCGTCGTTCAAGGCATCGTCGGCGAATGCGAAACAGGGCATAAGCCCTATCGCCAGGGCAAGCGCTATGGCAAGGCTTGCCGCAATATGCTGTGCTCTCATGTAAGTACCTCCGCGAAGGTGCCGTATCGGAAAACAAGGGGATGGCGTCCTTGCGGTGTCCATCCCCTTGGTAAGTGCGAGGCCTGGGGTGCCTAAGCGTCAAGCGCTAGGCCAGCTCGAAGCCCCACTTCTGCCAGATTCCCTGGGCCTTTTCGCTGTTCAGGCACCAGTCGAGGAATTCCTTGGTGGCGTCAACGTTCTTGCAGTCTTTCGTGATGGCGCCGGGGTACACGATGTTCTTGTGCGTGTCGCCAGGCACGGTGCCCACAATCTCAACGCCGCCGAAGCGGTACACGTCGGAGGCGTACACGAATGCGATGTCGACGTCGCCCGACTGGGCATGCTTGCACACGTTGCCGACGGAGGTGTCGGTTACCACCTTCAGCGCAGAAGAGTAGGTGCCGCCCTTGCCGGAGATTTCCTTGCCCGTTTTGCCTGCGTCATCGCCTGCGGGCGTGTAAACGCCCACGGTGGAAAGCGCCTGTGCAGCGTAGTTGCCGGCGGGAACGGAGTCGTCGCCAACGCAGATGGAGTATTTGCCGGCGGCGATGTCGGCAAGGGTCACGTCCTTAAGGCCAGACCCCTCTTTGGAGACCATAACCAGATCGTTCTTGAACATATCGGTGCGGGTGGAATCGTCCACATAGCCCTCTTTGACGGCGGTGTCCATAGAGCCCTTCGATGCGGAGATCAGCAGATCGGCATAGGATCCTGCGCCCAGCATCTCGTTCAGCTCGCCGGAAGCCTTGTACTGGGTGTCGGCGAAGGAGACATTGTCGTGGCCGTCCTCGATGTAGGCCTGCTGCACTTCCTCCATTGCCTTGGAAAGGGAGTTCGCGGCGAACACCTGAAGCTGCACGTCTTCCTTCTTCTGCTCCTGCTGGCAGCCGGTAAGGGCAACGGCAACCAGCGCACAGCAAGCAAAGGCCGCAAACGCGGTGGCGATTCTCTTCGCCTGTTGGGTAACGGTCATGGGGAGTCCTCTCTATTCGGGGTGCCGTTTTATCCTTTCGCGAGAATAAAAGGGTAATCCATTGCCCGCTCTGGGAAAATATGGAAAACGGTTGCGATGTGTCGAAAAAACGAGGTGAACGGTATGCGCAGCGACGAGGTTTCGGCCGATATCAAGGTGTTCATCAGCTCGAAGGGGCAAGCGCGCCACAGCCCCGGGCTTGGCCGCGGTGTGGTGGAGCTGTGCGAGCGGGTTGAGCGGTTGGGCTCGTTGAACAAGGCGGCAGCCGACATGGGCATGGCCTACAGCAAGGCCTGGCGCATCATCAAGCAGGCAGAAGAGGGCCTTGACGTGGCTCTTTTCCTTCGCCAAGGTGCGCGCGGGTCGTGCCTTACCGATGAGGCGCGGGCGCTTATCGAGCTGTACCGCAGGGTGGAGCGCGAAACGAAGGCCTGTGCGAACCGTGTGCTGCGCGAATCGGTTGACGAGCTGGTCGAGAAAGGGGTCCTCTCCCATGCGGCAGCTCCTGATTTGGAGAAGAAGGCCACGCCCGAGCTTATTGCCCAGGTGCGGGCGCTGGGGCTCTAGGTTGCTCCTTCGCTTGATTCGTTTTGCGGATTTTAGATAAAGGCGCATAAAGGCGGTAACCGTTTACCGACGAATAAACACCGTTTACGTTACCTGTTTTCCTGTTGGGTCTTTCCCCCAGCAGCGCATCTTTTTTGTGCGGAGAGTGCAGGGGGGGCGACTTGGATTCGGCGTCCCTCCTGTGACGCTCAACGGTACATGCGGTACAAAACCTCAGCCTGGGCCAGCTCCTGCGGTGTGTTCACGTTGGCGAAGGGGTCGATGGTCCCCGGTTTGCGCAGGCGCTCCGCATCGAAGCGTGCGCAAACGATTGCGTCGATCAGGTCGCGCATGCGCTTTGCGCCCTGTGCGGTGATCTTCTCCAGAACAGGCTGGCAGGTGCTTTTGCGATACACGGCGGCAAAAGGCTCCCAGCTGCTGCCGTTGAAGGGGACCACGGCATCGCTTCCGCTTGCCTGCAGCGCCAGGGCCTCGCGAACTAGGATCTGCGGCAAGAAGGCAACCATGTCGCAGGCCACAACGCCCACGGCATCGTTCGTGCTGGCGCTGACGGCGGTGAGCAGGCCGGGCAGGGCGCCGCGCTCGCTCATCACGTCGCTTACCAAGCGCAGGTTGGGGTAGCGCTTCGTAAGATAGGCAAGGCGCTCCTTTTCGTTGGTGGTTACGATGAGCTCATCGGCAAAAGCGGAGACAACCTCCAGCATGTGCTCGATAAGCGGGCGTCCCAAAAACGGCGTAAGGGCCTTCGACTGCCCCATGCGCCTCGATTCGCCGCCCGCCTGCACGGCGATGGTAAGCGGTGCTCTGGCGTAGCGTTCGCGCACGAACGACGCAATGGCGCCCGCCTCTTCGAAGCCGAACACGGGAAGGCCCTTGGCGCGTGCGGCGTGCTCCGCTTTCGGCATGTCGGTTACCACGGCAACGGGTATTGCGGGGCAGTCGGGCGTTTCGCCGCCTGCGGCGTTTCCCTCATCGGCCTCGAGGCGCGCGATAAGGGCATCGGCGGCCGCTTGGTCTTTGGGATTTTCGGCTCGCAGCAGCTCGATGGTGGGAAGGCCCACACCGCGAAACCCCTCAACAAGCACCAAATCATAGTTGGGAAGAAGCTCCAACGCCTCGAAGCAGGAAAGCTCGCAGGCAAGGTCGCAGGTAAATGCCAAGCGTCCGCTCGAGAGGATGGCAGTTGCCGACGCGCCGGCAGCGCGGTGGCGGTATGAATCTTTCCCCGGGATGTCTATCTGGAACTTGGAATGGCCATGGTGCTTCAGCGTGCCGATGGAAAGCCCTTGCGCGGTAAGCTCCGCGATAACCTTTTCCAGCAGGGTGGTTTTGCCAGAGTTCTGCCTGCCCACAAACGTGACTGCGGGGCTTGGCTTGTAGGCTCGATGTGGGAGCGGTTCGTAGATCATGCGTTTCCTTGCGCTTGGTTTCGTGCGGTTCGGCAAGGCAAGTGTAGGCTAACCGGGCTGTGAGCTGGGCGCTCTATTTCCCGAAAGGCGGCGCGTGCTGGCCTGCGGCAGAATTCTTCTTACATTGAATAGGCGGCCGCTTGCCCTGCTCGTTGTGCCGAACATGTGCTATATGGCGTTTCGCTTTGCGCGCCATCGCTACTATAAGGACGAATTTTGCAACCGAGGAGGCTTTCATGGCGCATATTACTTCCATCAACATCTCCGCCCGCAAAGGCGTTCAGAAGCGGCCGGTGGGGGATGTCCCTCAGGTCGTTGTCGCCGGCGAGGGCCTTGAAAGCGATGCCCATGCGGGCAAATGGCATCGTCAGGTTTCCTTTCTGGCGGAAGAGTCCATCGCCAAGGCGCGTGAGATGGGCTTGGAAGTGGGTCCCGGCGATTTTGCCGAGAACTTCACCACCGAGGGCATCGACCTGCTCGATTTGCCGCTGGGCACGCAGCTGCGGTTGGGGTGCGAGGTGCTGGTGGAGATCAGCCAGATTGGCAAGGTATGCCATACGCGCTGCGCGATTTACCATTTGGCCGGTGATTGCATCTTCCCGCGTGAGGGCATTTTCGGCGTAGTCCTTGAAGGCGGCACCGTTCGCGCCGGCGATTCCATCGAGGTGGTGAAGCGCGGCGACGGAACCTGCAGCCATACGCCGCCTGAGGCTTTGGCGGAGGTTGAGGCGGCGCGCAAGGCGGGAACGTTATGAGCGCACGCGTAGAAGAGCCGTTGGATTCCGCTTCTTCAGCTGGAAAACGCGAGGTTTACCTCGACAACGCAGCCACCACCAAGCCGCGCCCCGAGGTGGTGCAGGTGATGATGCGCGAGCTCCAGAATTACGGCAACCCCTCTTCCACCCATGAGCTGGGCCGGCGTGCTAAGCGCGTGCTGGAGGAAAGCCGCGCGGTGGTGGCCGAGGCCTTGGGGGCGGAGCCCGACGAGGTGTTCTTCACTTCAGGTGGCACCGAGTCGAACAACCTTGCCGTGCGCGGTTCGGTTATGGCGCGTGGGGTGGCTGCAGGCAGGGTCATCACCTCGGCGTTGGAGCACCCTTCGGTTACCCGCTCGGTGCGAGGCCTGAAGCGAGAAGGCGATGCGCGCGTTTCCTATGTTGAAGCGGTGCATGGCAATTTCGATTTGGAGGCATGCGCACGCTTTTTGCAGGAGCCAACCACGTTGGTGACGGTTATGGCGGTTCAAAACGAGCTGGGGTACCGCTTGCCCATCCCCGAGATCGTAAAGCTGCGCAACAAGTACGCTCCAAACGCTTTGGTTCACACCGATGCGGTGCAGGCGTTTGGCAAAATTGCGGTTCCTGTGCATGAGTGGGGCGTTGACCTGGTCTCCCTTTCCGCTCATAAGATCGGCGGCCCTAAGGGCATTGGCGCCCTGTTCGTGAAGCGGGGCACCCAGATGTTCACCAACGCATTCGGCGGCGGGCAGGAGCGGGGGCTGCGCTCAGGCACCGAGCCGGTGTTCCTCGCCGCGGGCTTTGCCGAGGCGGTGCGGTGCGCCTTTGCCGATAGGGCGGCGGAGGAGGCGCGTGTCCGGGGGCTGTGGAACCGCATGCGCGACCGCATCGCCGAAGAGATTCCCGATGCGATCCTCAACTCGCGTGAGGACGGTTCGCCCTATCTGTTCAACTTCAGCGTTCCCGGCATGAAGAACCAGTCGGCGCTTCGCTACTTAAGCGAGCATGGCGTGTACGTGTCCAAGGCCTCGGCGTGCGAGTCGAACATCAACACCGTGCCCACGGGGACCTGGCGGCACAAGCATCCGCTTTCCCTCCAGGCGGCGGGGATCCCCCTTGCCATGGGTAAGAGAACCCTGCGTGTGAGCTTCGGTTACGCTTCTGCCGAAGAGGACGTGGATGCGTTCGTTGATACGCTGAAACGCTACCTGAAATCTTCCTGATCAGTTAGCCTTAGCTGCTAATTGGAAGGCGTTCATTGTTAGCCTGTTCTTACGCTTTTCGTTGTTAACCTGGGCAAACCGGTTTCGGTGCTAAGGTGTGGTGAATCGCTCACGTAGGTGGGCGATTCTTTTTGCATTTTGCGGCCCGCAAGGACGGTTGGCGGGCTTTGCCTATGAAAGAAGTTGAGCGCTATGAACACCGGATCGTATCAGACATCGCGAATGGCGGAAGTGCGCCATGTGCTGTGGATCGTGCTTATCTTGAACCTGGCGGTTGCCCTGGCAAAGTTCTTCTACGGCTTGGCTACCAACTCGCATTCCATGCAAGCCGACGGCATCCATTCGGTCTTCGATTCCATGGGCAATGTGGTTGGTCTGGTGGGCATCACCCTTGCCCTTCGCCCTGCCGACGAGGGACATCCCTACGGCCACTTCAAGTTCGAGACCTATGCCAGCATGGTTATCGGTGTGCTGCTGATCATCGCGGCGTTCGAGGTGGGCTCAAGCGCCATCGCCGCGCTTATCTCGGGTGACCACAACGCTTCGGTCACGCTTGTGTCGTATGTGGTTATGGTGGGCACCCTGTGCATCAACATCGGCGTTACCACCTACGAGCGCAAAGTGGGCAAGCGCCTGAACAGCGACATCTTGCTGGCGGACGCAAGCCACACCCTTTCCGACGCCATGGTTTCCATCGGGGTTATCGTGGGCCTTGTCCTTATCCAGCTCGGTTTCGCCATCGCCGACTCGGTTATGGCGCTTGTTGTCATGGTGGCCATCCTCTACACGGCCTTCGACGTGTTCCGCTCGGCGTTCCAGACGCTCTCCGACAAGGCCCGCATCCCCGAAGAAGAGGTGCGCAAGGTTGTGGAGGGCATCGAGGGCGTGCGCAACGCGCATCGCATCCGCACGCGCGGCACCCAGGGTGATGTGTACGCCGATCTGCACGTGCTGGTGGATCCCGATATGACGGTAGCTGCCTCGCATCAGCTTGCCGACCGCATTGAATCGGAGATCGTGCATAAGTTTCCGCAGGTGAAAGACATCTTGGTGCATATAGAGCCCGACGATGCCTACCACCGCGCGGAAAGCCACGACGAGTAGCGCTGCCGTGGGCATTGCGCCGTTTGCGAAAAACTTGCAGAAGTCGGTTGACGCAAGGTGCTGTTCTGGTAATATTCATTCCTGCTGAAGTGCTCAGCGCTTCGGGCGGTTAGCTCAGGGGGAGAGCGCCACCTTGACACGGTGGAGGTCACTGGTTCGATCCCAGTATCGCCCACCACTTATTGCAGCCTGGAAGGTGTCAACTTCCAGGCTTTTCTTTTTCTGGGAAAAGAGGGAAGCTCCCTAATTCCCACTTTTTGGCACCGCGGTTGCCCTGCGCAACAGGGCGGGAAGGGAAGAGGCATGCACACCAACATATCGCTCCAACAGCTCCGTTACATCATCGAAGTGGCCGAATGCGGTTCCATCAATGCGGCAAGCCAGCAGCTCTATGTTTCCCAGCCCACGCTTTCCACCACCATCAAAGACACCGAGCAGGAGCTGGGCATTTCCATCTTCAACCGCACCAACCGCGGTATCACCCTCACCAACGAGGGCACGGAGTTCATCGGGTACGCTCGTCAGATCCTGCAGCAGTTCGATCTGTTCGAGGCGCGCTACTCCAACTCGAACAGCGCTGCGAAGGGCCGCCTGTGCGTTTCCTCCCAGCACTATGCGTTCTGCGTTCATGCGTTCGTCGACTTGGCAGAAGAGTGCGACGAGGAGGAGTACAACTTCTCGCTGCGTGAAACCCGCACCGCGGAAGTGATTGAGGACGTGAAAGAGTTTCGCAGCGAAATCGGCGTGCTGTATTTGAGCGATTTCAACCGAAAGGTGCTTACCAAGGCGTTCTCCGATGCGGGCCTTACGTTCACGCCGTTGTTCGAAGCACGCCCCCATGTTTTCGTGGGTGCCCACCATCCGCTTTCCTCGCGTGCCAGCATCAAGCCCGAAGACTTGGAGCCGTACCCGCGCTACTCGTTCGAGCAGGGCAGCAACAACTCCTTCTTCTTCGCTGAAGAGCCGCTGAGCCAGCTGCCGCACAGCCAGAACATCACCTATTACGACCGCGGCACGTTGACCATTCTCCTGAACCGCCATAACGGCTACACCATCTCAACGGGCGTCCTTTCCGGCGAAATGGGGCAGAGCATCTGCGCTATCCCGCTTGAGGTTGATGAGACCATGACAGTAGGGTACCTGTACCATGCCGAGCGCCCGTTTTCGCCTTTGGCGCAGCGCTACATCGAGAAGCTGCGCGCCTACATCGAGGACAACCCAACGGTCACCACGTACTATCCTGTCAACTAGCAACCAAAGGAGCTTGAAAGAGCAGCCTTCTTTGGGTGCCCCCTATCTTTCAATTGAATAGCATCCTGTTGCTGTAAAGCCATTCGCCGATTGAAATGCGCCGTTGCCCCTGGTGCGCAATAGAGAAGAGTATTGTGTACATAAGCGCCCTTCCTCGTTTAGGAATGGGCGTTTTTGCATGAATGGAAATCATTCTTGCTCGAGAATAATTGCGGTTGGGGCCTGCTTGGGCGGATTGCTTTAGCGTGCTTCCTCCGCTTGTGAAAGGAGGATACGTGTCTGCGCTATCTGTCGAGCCCAGGACAGCTGCCGATGCGAAGTTAGAGTCCTACCTCAAGCGTTTTGAGCGTAGGGTCGAGGCAACGCCGCCGGGGCAGTGCCCCCTGGCCACCCAGGCATCCTTGCTGGAAGCGGGCGCCAACCAAACTTGCGGGAAATGCGTTCCCTGCCGCGATGGCCTGCCTAAACTTGCCGCTATGATGCGCAAGCTGGCAAACTGCCAGGCAACCGCCGAAACGGTGGAAACCATGCGCACGCTTGCCGCCATAATCCGCGATACCTCCGACTGCGCGGTGGGCTACGAGGCTGCTCAGGCGACGCTTGATGCGCTTGAAGCGTTCGCAGCCGAGGTTGATGCTCATGTTAGCCGTCGTGGCTGCACCGAGGGCATGGGGCAAAGCGTGCCCTGCGAAACGCTGTGCCCGGCACACGTGAACGTGCCTGGGTACATTGCGCTTGTTGGCCAGGGAAGCTATGCCGAGGCCATCGAGCTCATCCGCAAAGACAATCCGTTTCCCACGGCATGCGCCTTGGTGTGCGAGCATCCATGCGAAAAGCGCTGCCGCCGCATCCTCATCGATGCGCCGCTGAACATCCGCGGCATCAAGAAGATGGCGGTCGATCAGGTTGCGGCCGATGCCGTTCCCGTGCCGAAGCGCCTTCCCGATTCGGGCAAGCGCATCGCTGTTATCGGCGGCGGCCCATCTGGCCTTACCTGCGCCTACTACGCTGCGCTCATGGGACATTCCGTCACGGTGTTCGAGGCCAACCGCGCCCTTGGCGGCATGATGCGCTACGGCATCCCCGCTTACCGCTTCCCCCGCGAGCGCTTAGACGAGGACATCCGAGCCATTCTCTCGGTGGGCAACATCGAAGTGAAATATTGCTGTTCCGTTGACGCTAGCGCAATGGCGAAGATCAACCAGGAATACGACGCCGTCTACGTTGCCATCGGCGCACAGGCAGGCAAGACGCTCAAGCTCGAGAACGCCGATGCAGAGGGGGTCGTTTCCGCTGTTGACCTGCTCCAGAAGATCGGCGACGGCGAGTACCCCGATTTCACGGGCAAGAAGGTTGTGGTCGTTGGCGGCGGCAACGTTGCCATGGACTGCGCGCGCACCTCGGTTCGCGCCGGTGCGGCTGAGGTGACGGTTGCCTATCGCCGCAGGCAGTCGGACATGACCGCGCTTGTCGAAGAGGTTGAGTCGGCAGTGGCGGAAGGCGTGGAGATGGCGGTGCTTGAAGCGCCTGCTCGCGTCGAAGTGAACGAAGAGGGCCGCTGCACGGCGCTTATCACGCAGCCGCAGATGATCGGCGCAGTGAAGCGCGGGCGCCCGGCGCCGGTTGCCGCCAACAAGCCCGAGCGCCGCATCGAGGCCGATGTGATCCTCATCGCCGTTGGCCAGGATATCGTCTCTGAGCCGTTCGCGGAGTTCGGCATGGAAACCGAATGGGGCAAGATCGTGTCGAACGGCCGGCTTGAGTCCCCCGGCATGCCAGGCGTTTTCGTGGGCGGCGACTGCCAAAGCGGCCCCGCCACCGTTATCAAGGCAATCGGCGCCGGCAAGGTTGCCGCGCGCAACATCGACGAGTATCTGGGTTATCATCACACCCTTTCGTGCGACGTTTCCGTCCCTGCGCCCACGCAGAACGATCGCACTCCGAAGGGTCGCGTTGAGATTGCGGAGCGCCCTGCACGTGAGCGCAAGAACGATTACTTGGGCGTTGAGTGCAGCATGAGCTTGGAAGAGGCGCAGCAGGAATGCGGGCGTTGCCTGCGCTGCGACTGCTTCGGTGCCGGCTGCCAGGTTGAAGGGAGGACCCAATATGTCTAAAGAATGCAGGTGCTCTTCCCAGACAGCTGGTGAAGCGCTGACGCTCGTTGTTGACGGCAACACGGTAACGGTTCCCGCTGGTGCAACGATCCTGGATGCCGCAAAGAAAGCTGGCGTGCACGTTCCCACGCTGTGCTACTTCAAGGAGCGCAGCGCCATTTCCTCGTGCCGCATCTGCGTGGTGGATGTGGAGGGGTTGGATGCTCCTGTTCCTGCGTGCTCGACCTTGGCGAAAGAGGGGATGGTGGTTTCCACCGCCTCCGAGCGCGTGCTGTCGTATCGCAAGATCGCCATGGACTTGATCCTTTCCGACCATGGCCTTGATTCGACGAACTATTGCTTCAGCTGCAATAAGAACGGCGCATGCGAGCTTCAGGCGACGGCGCGCGAGGTGGGCGTCCAGCATCCTTCGTTCGAGGCGCCGGCGGGTAGGAAGCCAGTGCTCGATTCCAACCCCTTCATCTCGTTCGACCCCAATCTGTGCATTCGCTGTCAGCGTTGCGTGGGAGCGTGCAACGCTGCGGCAGGAAACCATACCCTGCAAACCGCAAAGCGTGGGCTGCGCACCTCCATCGAAGCGCCCTTCGGCCCCGACTGGAAAACAACGGGGTGCGAATCGTGCGGCAACTGCGTTCAGGCGTGCCCCACGGGCGCCCTTACCATGAAACGCCGCGCGGAGTACCGTGAGTGGGAAGTGAAGCGCGTGCTCACCACCTGCCCTCACTGCGCTACGGGCTGCCAGTACAACCTTGTCGTGAAAGACGGCAAGATCGTTGACACTGAGGCAGTGGACGGCCCTTCGAATCATGGCCTTCTGTGCGTGAAGGGCCGCAGCGGAAGCTTCGATTTCGTGCATTCGTCCGAACGCCTTACCACGCCGCTTGTTCGCAACGCCGAGACGGGCCAGCTCGAACCGGCCTCCTGGGACGAGGCGCTTGACCTGGTTGCATCGAAGATGGGCGCGTTGCGCGATGAGTTCGGCGGTGAATCGCTTGCTGCGTTTGCCTGCGCCCGCTCCGCCAACGAGGACATCTATATGCTGCAGAAGATGGCGCGCACGGTGTTCAAAACCAACAACATCGACAACTGCGCCCGCGTGTGCCATGGTCCCAGCGTGGCAGGCCTTGCCCAAACCTTGGGCTCCGGCGCAATGACCAATCCCATTACCGATATCGCCCAAAATGCCGATGTCATCATGCTGGTGGGCTCGAACCCTGAAGAGGCCCATCCCGTTATCGGCATGCAGATCCGCCATGCAGTCGAAACGGGCACCAAGCTCATCGTGGTCGACCCGCGCAACATCGGCCTTACTGCCAAGGCGGACATCCACCTGAAGCTGCGTCCGGGCACGAACGTTGCCTTCGCCAACGGCGTGGCGCGCGTGCTCATCCATGAGGGGCTTATCGACGAGGAGTTCATCGCTCAGCGTTCCGAGGGCTTCGATGCGTTCAAGGCCATGGTGGAGAAGTACACGCCTGAGTACGTGGCCGACATATGCAACATCGATGCGTGCGATTTGGTTGCCGCCGCAAAGCTGTACGGCGAAGCGGGGGCGGCGGCCATCGTGTACTGCCTTGGCGTAACCGAGCACACCAGCGGCACGGAAGGCGTTATGGCGCTTTCGAACTTGGCCATGATCACCGGTAACTTCGGTAGGCCGGGAACGGGCGTGAACCCCATCCGCGGCCAGAACAACGTGCAGGGCGCGTGCGACATGGGTGCAACCCCCGGCGATTTCCCTGGTTACCAAAAGCTGGCAAACCCCGAGGTTATGCAGCGTTTCGAAGAACATTGGGGCGTTGAGATTCCCAAGTGGAAGGGCGCATACGCAACCGAGTGCTTCCCGAAGATGATTTCCGGCGATATCAAGGGCCTGTTCATCTTCGGCGAAGACCCGGTGCGCACCGATCCGGACACGCATCATGTGATCAAGGCGTTGGAGTCGCTTGACTTTCTTGTGGTGGACGACTTGTTCCTTACCGAAACCGCCAAGTATGCCGACGTGGTGCTGCCTGGCCGCAGCTATGCGGAGAAGGAGGGCACGTTCAGCAACACCGAGCGCAGGGTGCAGCGCATCCGCACGGCGGTAACCATCCCTGGCACGCGTCTGGATACCGACATCTTCATTGACCTCATGAACCGCATGGGGTATGAGCAGCCGCACCTTACCAGCGCGCAGATCATGGACGAGATTGCCGAGCTTACGCCGAGCTTCCATGGCATCAGCCATGCACGACTTGACTCGGTGGAGGTTGCAGGCAACGGCTTGCAATGGCCGTGCACCGGGAAAACGCATCCGGGCACGCCCATCATGCATGTGGGCAAATTTACGCGCGGCAAGGGCATCTACTCGCTGGCGGAGTACATTCCCCCCGCCGAGCTGCCCGATGAAAGCTACCCGTTGATGCTTACCACAGGGCGCATCCTGTACCACTACAACGCAACGGCCATGACCGACAAGACGCCTGGCTTGAACGAGATTTGCGGCCGTTCGTTCATCGAGATCAACACGGCAGACGCGCAGAAGCTGGGTATCGAAGACGGTGCGCGGGTCCGCGTGGAAAGCCGCCGCGGTTCCATCGAATCGCAGGCGCGCGTGTCGGGAAAGACCAACCCTGGTGAAACGTGGATGCCGTTCCACTTCCAGGACGGCAATGCCAACTGGCTTACCGATGCGGCGCTCGACCGCGTATGCGCCACGCCCGAATACAAGGTGTGCGCCGTGAAGGTCTCTGCGCTGTAGCGCACGTTGCTCAATTCGCCGCGCCCCGTCCGACCGTGCCGTTGGACGGGGCGCTAGCTTATGCCCAAAAGGGTGCGGTATATCCGCTCGTCTTCTTCGAGGAACACATTGAACACCACTTCCATGCGGGGCGTAGGGTGATCCGCCAGCCAGCGGCGCACGGCGTTCACGGCGATGGCGGCAGCTTCTTTTTGGGGAAAGCCGAACACGCCCGTGCTGATACAGCAGAAGGCGATGCTGGCGTCATCCGTCTGGGCGGCAGCATCAAGGCAGGCGCGGTAGCATTCGGCAAGCTGCTCGCGATGCTGATCGGTAGGCCTTCCGTTGGCGATGGGCCCCACGGTATGCACGACATGATGCGCGGGCAGGTTGTATGCCGGGGTAACTTTTGCATGCGCGGTAGGCTCGGGGTGGCCTTGCTGCTCCATGAGGCGCGCGCATTCCTTGCGGAGCTGAACGCCTGCGAAGGTGTGTATGGCGTTGTCGATGCAGTAGTGCAGCGGCGCCCAGCAGCCGGTCATGCCTGAGTTCGCTGCGTTCACGATGGCATCGGCTGCAAGCGTGGTGATGTCACCGCGCCACAGGTGAATGCGCAGGTCGGCGGGCGAGGCCTCCGTTTTGCCGATAGTGGTGATCCCTTTGTCTGCGATCATGCCCTGCAGGAGAGCGTCTTGCGCCTCTAGGAACGTGGGGCTTGCGGACAATGGCTCGCGTGTGTTCACGAGCGAGCGGAACGTAAGCCACAGCTCTTCGGTGGTGCTGCCCCCACGCGGCGGTTGCGCGGGCATCCAGCCGCCCGTCTCCCGACGCTCTTCCATAAGGTAGCCAACGAGCCTTCTCAGCAGATCTGTTCGTTCGGACTCTTCCACGGTTCCTCCCAGGTTCGCTCCATTGTGCTTTTCTTGCATGGTGGCACAGCAGGGCCGCATTGGTAAGTAGTCACCAATAGGTAAGCGTGAAGCGGGGAAAGGACATAAACCTTTCCGCTATATCCGCGGCGCGAAGTGGGCTTGAGCTTCGGGTGCGGAATGCCTTTGCGGTATCGCTAGGGCCCGTGGATTCAGCTTGGGCCGAAAGAGCCTAGGGCTTCGCTGATGGTTGCGCATGCCTTCCGTTGATAATTTGACGGTTGCCTCTGATGCCAAAAGCGCGAAGAGAGTATGTATTAAGGCAACGCGGTGTTGCCTGTTGGGTTTCGCGGGTGGAAAATCGGCAACGGAGACTAACCAATGAGAGGCACCGTAGCGTGAGCGAAGCAGCGAAAAGCAAGAAAGACAACAGCATCGATATGCTTCATGGCCCCATGGCAATGAAGATCGTCCTTTTCTCCATCCCCTTGGCCATCACCAGCATTTTGCAGCAGCTGTTGAACTCGACCGATGCCGTGTTCGCAGGCCAATGGCTGGGCAGCGCCGCCCTTGCCGCAGTCGGCGGTGTGGCCCCCATCATCAGCTTGTTCGTGGCGGTGTTCGTCGGCTTGTCCGTTGGCGTGAACGTGGTTATCGCGGTGCATATTGGCCATGACGATTTGGCAAAAATCCGCGGTGCCGTGCAAACCACTGCCATTGCGGCCATCGCCTGCTCGCTGCTTTTGGCCATTGCCGGCGTGCTTTCCACCGATTCCATCCTTGCTTCCGTGAACATGCCGCCGGAGGCTTGGGCGGACGGCGCCCAGTACTTGCATGTGTACTTTGTGGGCATCGTGTTTTTGGTGGTGTACAACTTCGGCTCTGCCGTGTTGCGCGCGAAGGGCGACAGCAGGCGTCCGCTTTACGCGCTTGCCGTTGCAGCCGTGTCGAACATCGTTTTCGACTATGCGGCGGTGACATTCTTCAACGCCGGAGTCTTCGGCATCGCGGTGGGCACGGTGATCGCTGATGCCCTGTGCGCCATCATAATCGTGTACTTCCTCCTTAATGAGGAAGAGGAGTACAGGCTGGTGCTCCGCGGTATGCGGGTGGTTGGCACCGACTTGAAAACGCTTATCCACATTGGCTTGCCGGCTGCCCTGCAGGGTGGCGTGTTCGCCCTTTCCAACATCATCATCCAAGGAGAGATCAACGCGTTCGGTGCCGATGCTACGGCGGGTTCCTCCGCTGCCATGAACTTCGAGTTCTACACGTACTTCTTCGTGAACGCCTTTGCGCAGGCGGCTGTTACCTTCATCGGGCAGAACTACGCAGCAGGCAAGTTCGACCGATGCGATACGGTGATGAAGTTCTGCATGGGCGCTTCGTTTGCGGTGTCGCTCGCCTTGAGCCTTTTGTTCACGTTCGGCGGCGATATCTTCTTGGGCATCTTCACTACTGAAGCTGGCGCCCTGACGTTTGCCTACTCTCGTTTGTGGCATACTGAGCTGTTCGAGTTCATGCCCTGCTCGTACGAGGTTACGGCAAGCGCCCTGCGCGGTATGGGCTGGTCGGTTTTGCCTACCATCGTGGTTGTCGTGGGCTCGTGCTTGCTACGTATCGTGTACGTCTTCACGCTGTACCCGTTCATCGCATCGTTCGAGAACCTCATGCTCATCTATCCCGTTACCTGGCTGGTAACGGGCAGCACGATGATCGCCCTGTACTTCTACGCCCGCAAAAAGGCCTACGCCAAGGCTTCCCTCTAACGGGTTTGTGCAGCACTGGGCATTGGTTTGGAATTTTCCTTTTGAATATTCCAAATTTTAGGGTGACGAATAAGAGAAAGTGCGTATAATACATTCCTGCACGCGGACGTGGCTCAGCTGGTAGAGCATAACCTTGCCAAGGTTGGGGTCGCGGGTTCGAATCCCGTCGTCCGCTCCATTAAAGCTCAGAAGGGCCGTTGCATTCAGGTGCAGCGGCCCTTTTCTTTTCTGGGAAGCTGAAGCTTGCGCGTTTGCAGAGGGTCTCTTCTAGCGGGACTGCTTTGCGCCAACCCTCACGTTCATCAGCGCAATCGAGGCGATGACCAGCGCAATGCCGGCAATGGCAGCGGGGGATAGGTATTCGCCGAAGAACGCAACGCTGATGATGGCGGTTGCCACCATTTCCACGGAAGCGATGATGGGCACTTTGCTGGTCTCGCGCATCTTCAAGATGCCCTTGTAGTACAGCAGGTACGCAAAGGAAGTGGGCACCAACGCAAGGACGAAGCCGTAACCGATGGTGGCAGCGTTGTACGATTCGGGGCAGTTCCACGGTTGAAACAGCACGGTGATCGCAAGCGCGGCAAACAGGTAGCTGTACGTGCTCATGACGTAGGTGTTGGTGCTGCTGCCCGCCAGGCGCGTGATGATGGCCGCCATGCCGTACGTGAAGCCTGAGCCGATGCCGCATGCAATGCCCAGCAGCGATACCGTTGCCAAGTCGAATTGCCCGCCGGTTGCCGCTAAGCTGCAGCCCACCACGTTGATGCACAGCGCAACGACCTTCAGAAGCGAGATTCCCTCGTGGAATATCAGCATCGAGAAAACGGTGGTGAAGATGGGCGCGGTGTTCAGCAGCACGGCGGAAACGGCGATGCCTGCGTTGGCGATGGCCATGGTGTATATAACGTTGTAGACGCCGTTTGAGACTATGCCCAGCACGGCGCAGGCGGCAAGCGTGCGCTTGCTTACTTTCAAGGCCGGTAACCCGAATTTTGCTACCGTAATGGCCCCCATGATGAGAAACGCCATCGTCATGCGGATGAAGCTGGTGCTTGCGGCGGTGGAGCCGTTCAACTCCATGAGCTTCACCAGCGGGCCCACCAAGCCCCATAACGTTCCCGCTGCAAGGATCTGCAGCATGGCTATAGTTTCTTGGTTGGCGGGCTTGCCCATGCAGGTGCGTTCCTTTCCGCTTCGAGTTGAGCGCTTTAGTGTGCTAAAGAGGGACTGTCCCTCATGGCAATTTGCTTTATTTGGATAAAGTGTAGCGGTAGAACATGTTCAGTCTCGTATACTCGTCTCATTCTTTTGTGGCTGATTCGCCAACCATGCCTCTGTGCAAGGTTGGCAGAAAGAGGGACTTCGATGGAAACCCCATCTTCCGAACCGTCCGTCCAACCGTCGCCTGCGTCATGCGCTTCGCAAAGCGTGCGGGAGATCGTCGATGGCCTGCCTTTGGCGGAAATCGACATTCCCGACAGCCTGCGTCAGGACCTCGCCCTGTTCTTGCGCTTAGAGCGCAAGGTGCTCGATGAGTACGATCCCGATGTCCGCGCGCTGTTCGACAAGCTGTTGCAGAGCGTCATCGCCGCAAACGAGGGCGACCCGGGCCGCGCAGCCGCTGACGAGCCGGTCGACGAGCAGGGCATTCCGCTTCCCACCAGCGAAGGCAACAAGGCGTTTCGCGAAGCGGTTGAGCTGCTCGACTCCCTGCCTATCGAACGCGCCCAAGTGGTGGTGCGCGCATTCACGTCGTTCTTCCACCTGGCAAACCTTTCCGAGGAAAACTATCGCGTGAAAACGCTGCGCGAACGCGGCCATGAGCCTCTGGGCCAGGCTGAGGTAGATCCGGCGAACGAGCTTACCGTTGCCTATCGCCAGCTGGTTGAGGAAACGGGGGTGGGCCGCGCAACCGAGCTGCTGAACCGCTTGGAGTTCCACCCGGTGTTCACCGCGCATCCTACCGAGGCGCGCCGCAAGGCGGTAGAGGGCAAGATCCGCCGCATTGCGCTGCTTTTGGCCGAGCGCCCCTACATGGGCGGCTCCGACCTGGCGGAAAACGAGCGCCACTTGCTCCAGGAGATCGATGCGCTGGTGCGCACCTCGCCTATTTCGGTGAAGAAGCCCACGCCCGTCGAAGAGGCCGACACCATCATCGACGTGTTCGACAACACGCTGTTCCGCACCATCCCCCGCATCTATCGTCGTTTCGATGATTGGGTATTGGGGGAGAAGGCCGGCCGCGTTCAGCCGGTGTGCCCGGCGTTTTTCCACCTGGGCAGCTGGATTGGCTCCGACCGCGACGGCAACCCCAACGTAACCGCCAAGGTAAGCCGCCAGGTTGCCGCCAAGTTTTCCTCCCACATGGTTTCTGCGTTGGCCGAGGCGTGCCGCACGGTAGGGCGCAACCTCACGCTTGAGTCAGGCTATACCGCCCCCTCTGCGGAGCTGTTGAACCTGTGGAACCATCAGGTGGAGATGAGCGAAGTGCTTACCGGCCGTGCCGAGGTGATCTCCGCTTCCGAGCCGCACCGCGCGGTGATGCTGGTGATGGCGGCTCGCCTGGACGCCACGGTTACCCGCAATGCCGACACCATGTACCGTTGCGTGGAGGATTTCCTGGCCGATTTGCGCGTGGTGCAGCGCTCGCTGGTGGAAGCGGGCGCGGTTCGTGCGGCGTACGGCCCTGTGCAGACCCTTATGTGGCAGGCGGAAACCTTCGGCTTCCACATGGTCGAGATGGAGTTCCGCCAGCATTCGGTGGTGCACGAGCGTGCGTTGGCCGATATCCGCGAAAACGGCATCCACGGCAATTTGGCGCCCATGACGCGCGAGGTGCTCGACACGTTTCGCGCCATCGGCTCCATTCAGCGCCGTTACGGCAAGAAGATGGCGCATCGCTACATCATCTCGTTCACGAAAAGCGCCCAGCATGTTGCCGATGTGTACGAGCTTGCCCAGCTGGCCTTCGCGCATGCTGAAGACGTGCCGGAGCTGGATGCCATCCCGCTGTTCGAGCAGCTGGAAGATCTGGAAGGGTGCGTCGACGTCCTGGACAAGATGCTGGAGCTTCCCGCGGTGCAGCGTCGTTTGGCGCAGACCAACCGCAAAATGGAAGTGATGCTGGGCTATTCCGACTCTTCGAAGGACGCAGGTCCTACCACGGCAACGTTGGCGCTCCATTCGGCTCAGGGCCGCATTGCCCAATGGGCCGAGCGCAATCGCATCGACTTGGTAATGATGCATGGTCGTGGCGGTGCCGTCGGTCGCGGCGGCGGCCCGGCGAACCGCGCGGTTCTGGCTCAGCCAAAGGGCTCGGTGAACTGCTGTTTCAAGGTTACCGAGCAGGGCGAGGTCATCTTCGCCCGCTATGGCAACCCTGTTCTGGCTCAACGCCATGTGGAAAGCGTGGCGGCGGCGACCCTGCTGAGCTCGGCGCCTTCCATCGAGCATACCAACACGCAGATGACCAACGAGTTCTCCGATATCGCGGAGGCCTTGGACAAGGCGGCGCATGAAAGCTACCTCGATTTGCTGAACACCGAGGATTTCACGCCCTGGTTCGCCACGGTAACGCCCCTTGCCGAAGTGGGCCTTCTTCCCATCGGCAGCCGCCCAGCCAAGCGCGGCTTGGGTGCGAAGTCGCTCGACGACCTGCGTACTATTCCCTGGGTGTTCTCCTGGTCGCAGGCGCGCATCAACTTGGCCGCCTGGTACGGCTTCGGCACTGCTTGCGAGGCGCTTGACGACATCGATTCGCTGCGTCGCGCGTATCGGGAATGGCCGCTGTTCGCTACCTTCATCGACAATCTGGAGATGTCCATTGCCAAAACCGACCAGCGCATTGCCAAGATGTACCTGTGCCTGGGCGATAGGCAGGATCTTTCCAAGAAGGTGTTCGAGGAGATGCAGCGCACCCGCAAGTGGGTGCTGGCCATCACGGGCAGCGCCTGGCCTTTGGCGCAGCGCAGGGTGCTTGGTCGCGCCGTTCGTGTGCGCAACCCCTACATCGATGTGCTCTCGCTCGCGCAGGTCCGCGCGTTGCGCGCCATTCGCATCCGAGGGGAGGAAATGGCAGCCGAGGAAAAGGCCGATTACCTGTCGCTGATCCTATCCACGGTTACCGGCGTTTCTGCGGGCCTCCAGAACACGGGGTAAGTTTCGGCTCAGATGCGGCCTGGTCGTTCGTCTTTGAGTTCGTGAGCTGGGCTTCGGATGCTGGCCCCGGCCGTTAGGTCGAAGAAGGCAGAAGGCCTGGTGAAGAGCAGGGTTTTGTTCATTGGGATTAGGCTTTTAGTTTTCGCGTAAAGCGCGTTTTAGGCGCGCAAAAGGGAAGGTACGATGCGCAAGAGGTGCATCGCATTTGAAAGGACATGCTATGCAGGTTGATTTCGAATCTACTCAGCCGGTAACCGCCGAGCATTTCAAGGGAGGCGAGGGCTCTGTTACCACGCAGGCATACGTCGATGCCAACAACCGCATCATGAAGGCAACCGTGCACCCTCATTCCTCCATCGGCTGGCATCAGCATGCTGGCAACTCTGAGATCGTGTACGTGCTGTCCGGCACGGGCAAGGTTGTCGTTGAGGGCGGGGAAGAGCCGCTTGCTCCAGGTATGTGCCACTACTGCGCAGAGGGCAAGTTCCACTCCGTACAGAACCCCAACGATGAGGACCTGGTCGTGTTCGCCGTGGTGCCTCAGCACGATTCGCTGTAACAGCTTCGAAGCACGGTAGATACCCGTGTTCAGAGTGGAACTCTTGGCATGATGCATGACCTGAGTTTCTGCTTGGATGAGTAAGAGAGGGCGCTCGGAAGGGCGCCCTCTCTGCGTTCAGGGCGAGAGTCAACCTGTCTGCGTCTGAGGCGAGGCTATGGCGGCGGGGGCGCATGACGGAAGGCTGCCTTCGGATGGGCGCCCCTGATGGGCATTTCTCCCGTTCACGCTTGCTGGCGTGCAGAGTGAGGGCGCGCTGTGCGCTCGTCAGGTTCAGCTTGAGCGCTTCGAGCGTGCAACGAGCTTTTCGTACACGTGCTCTACCATCCAAGGCTCCGTGGATGCCGCCAGCGCATCTTCGAACGTGAACCAGCGCACGCCGGAGTTCTCATCAGGCGCAACGCGAAGCGTTTCTTCTTCGGTTGCCTCAAAGAGGTAGGTGACGTTCAAGTGCAAGTGACTGGAAACGTAGGAGCCTCGTTTCCAATGGCCGTCTACAGTGAGCACCTCGCATGAAAGAAGGCCCTCCTGCGCCAGCGCAGCGCCCCTCAGGCCGGTTTCTTCCGCAAGCTCTTTGGCTGCCACCGGGGAAAGGTTGCGCTCACCATCGGCGTGTCCGCCAATCCACGACCAGGATCGATAGATATTGTGGTAGACCATCAGCGTTTTGGTGCGGGTAGGATTCACCACCCAGGCTGATGCGGTGAAGTGCGCGGGCCAGGAGCGGCCGAAGGCTTTCTCTTGCCGGGCAGCTTCGAGCATAAGGGCGCGGTCTGCGGCCTCTTCCTCCGTCAGGGGAGTAAACGCCTGTAGATCTTCGTATGCGGTGGCCATCATCGCTCCTTTGCTTAGCTTGCTTTCGACTCGAGCTAAATTATTGCGCTGAATGGGCAAAAAGTGCGGTTAAAGTGCGCTTTGCTTGCTGGAGTTGTTCGAGTTCGTATGGGGCTTCGTTGAGAATCAGCAGGTAGATGCTGCGGGCGCGAATCCTCGGACGGAAGCTATGAAGCTGGCTTAGATTGGGACTCATCGTTCATTAGGTGTGGGCGCCTGTCAAAGAAAGGCGGATGCTCGGTTGGGTAGCTGATGCTCGATTGGGCAGTATCGGTATCTGAACTGCGGTTATCTAGGAACTATCCGCCCAGCAAAACTTTTTTGAAAAAGAGGGTTGCGCAGAAAACTGAAGTGCGTATAATACTTTCTTGTCGCGCGGACGTGGCTCAGCTGGTAGAGCACAACCTTGCCAAGGTTGGGGTCGCGGGTTCGAACCCCGTCGTCCGCTCCATTTACTGATTAAAGCCGATTGGGTTTACTTGATCGGCTTTTTTAATCGGCGACGTGGCCAAGTGGTAAGGCAGAGGCCTGCAAAGCCTTTACCCCCGGTTCGAATCCGGGCGTCGCCTCCAATTCGTACTCAAAAGGTCGTTGCACAGGGTGCAACGACCTTTTTCGTTTCGCGTGAGGCGTGATGACGCTGCGGCCAATTCTGACGGCACAGCTGGGGTTCAATCGCTCAGCATGGCCGGAAGGCCTATGCTTCGCTCTTTCACCCCATCTGCACTCGCCAGAATTGCCCTCGCTGTTTCGCCCTCGGATGGGGGTTTGGGTTTCTGTTGCTGTGAGTCGTTTCCGTCCCTGGGGCGCAAATCTTTGCTTCGCTTGATTTGCTGGATCCGGTTGGACTTCTATTGCTGCGGAGTTCCTTTGCTCCCTGGGACGCAAATCATCGCTTCGCTTGATTTGCTGGTGGGGGGGGGTGGGGAATGGGCTTCCGTGTCTTCTGCTCTCCTAGAGGGTGCTTCTTCTGAACTCTTCGTAAGGGTTTTGCAATCCCCTGAAAGGAGCCTGCTCGGCGCATAAAGAAAGCCGCCCTGAGGCGGCTTTCGGAGGCTTGAGCTGCTTGGTTGCGCTTTGGGTTACGCGGCAGCTTTTGCGGCTTTGCGGGCTTCCTTGCGGTTCTCCAGCGCGTTCACGCATACGGCGGCGGACTGGTCGCCGGTGATGTTCACAACGGTGCGCATCATGTCAAGGACACGGTCTACGCCAGCTACCAGGGCAATGCCCTCAACCGGCAGGCCGACGGACTGCAGAACCATGGCGAGCATGATCATGCCGGAGCCGGGAACGCCTGCAGTGCCGATGGAGGAAAGCACTGCAGTGGCAACGATCACCATCTGCTGGCCGATGGTGAGGTCGATGCCGAACACCTGGGCGATGAAGATGGCGCATACACCTTGGTAGATGGCGGTGCCGTCCATGTTGATGGTGGCGCCCAAAGGCAGAACGAAGCTGGAAACCTCGCTGCGCACGCCCAGCTTCTTCGAGCATTCCATGTTGATGGGCAGCGTGCCAACCGAGGAGGCGGAGGCGAAGGCGAACGCCATAGCGCGCATCTGGCCCTTGAAGAAGGTGATGGGGCCCATCTTGCCGATAGCCTTTACGGCGCCGGAGTACACGACAACCATATGCAGGATCATGGCCAGGTAGGCAACGAGGATAAGCTTCAGCAGCGGAAGCAGGATGTCGGGGCCGTTGGTTGCCACTACGGGGGTGATCAGGCCGAACACGCCGAACGGTGCGATGGAGATGATCATATGCATGATCTTGATGCACACTTCGCTCATACCGTTCACGAAGTCGGCAACGGGCTGAGCCTTCTTGCCGGCCGCCAAAATGCCGAAGCCGAAGAACAGCGCGATGACGATGATCTGCAGCATGCTGGCATCAGACATGGGCTGGACGAAGTTGCTGGGGAAGATGTTCACGATGGTGTCGATGAACGAGGGGGCCTCTTTCGCCTCATACGTCAAATCGTCGGTAGAGAGGGTGTAGCCCGCGCCAACGTTGAGCACGTTTGCGATTACCAGGCCGATCACGATAGCGCATGCGGTGGTGCACAGGTAGTAGACGATGGTCTTGCCGCCGATGGCGCCAACGCGCTTGATGTCGGAGAGGCTGATAACGCCTGCAACCATAGAGAAGATTACCAGCGGGACGACGATCATCTTGATAAGGTTCAAGAAGATGGTGCCCAGCGGCTTGATGTACGTGGTTGCGATGTCGGGATTGCCCTGCAGGGCCAAGCCGGCTACCACGCCTAAAGCCAATGCGATGAAGATCCAAGTGGTAAGGGAAAGGCGCTTGAACCAAGGCTTGCTTGCCTTTTCAGAGGCGTTGGCTTCCTGTGCCTCCTTCATATCGGCTTTTGCCTCTTTTTCGAGGTCGGTTAATTCGGACATGGAAAACCTTTCTAACTCGATGTCCTTTTCGAGGTGATGCAGCTTTTGCTGCTTATGAAAAAACGTACGAAGACGTAACGAAACATTGTACCCGACTATGTGGTTTTCCGTTCTTTTAGAAGCAGTGCGAAACCGTTACGAAACACCGATGTGGGTCTACCGGCCATAGAGTTTGGCAGACCCACATCGGTGCGAACGGCTGTTTCGAGGGTTATTTTCAGTGAGATTATTCTGCGATTGCGGCTTGGAGGGCTGCTTCGACGAACGCCCATTCCTCTTTTGAGGTTAAGGGGTTAAGGTCGGTCTCGCTGAGCGGGTTGCCGTTTAGGCGCACGGCATGCTTGCGGTACGAAGAGGCGAACAAAGTAAGCGAGCCATCGCTGTTGGTGCTGTTGTCGGTGTAAACCAGGTAATTCTTGGTTCCGCAGGGGCTTTCAGCTAAAAGGAGCGCTTCGCACTCTGCCACCGAGCCGTTTTCCATGACAAGGGGGAAGTGCGTCTTTTGCGCATAAGCGGTTTGCATCGGGGCTCCTTTCCCTGCTACCTGTTTAACGGGTATCCATGGGCAAACTAATAGAAGATGCCTTTAAGCGCGTTGCGCAGGATTGCGCGTGCCTCATCGTTGAAAACGATGTGAAGCGCCCGAAGCTCGTTAAGGGTGAGTGTGCCGGGGTTGGCGTCTTTTTCTTTGAAGGCGTCTGGAGACATAAAGAGCGCAGATGCGCAGTCTTCCAAGGAAAGCCCGGAAGCTTCCCGCGCCTCTTGTATCCAATTCTTCATCTTGTCCTCCGCCCCCAAATATTACCAGATTAACAGGTAAAACCGCACAGCCAATCAGGCAATAGAATTTTATTTGGTAGCATGATTCGCGCGGAAAGGGAAACCAATGGAAAACTATATTGGAGACAACATCCATGCTATCCGAACCAATTTCGGTTTGTCCCAAACCAAGCTTGCCGAAATTGCCGAGGTAAGCCAAACCGCGGTATCTTCCTGGGAATGCGGGCAGAACGTCCCGCGTTTCGGTAATGCGGTGCGAATCGTGGAAACGCTGCCCGGCTTGAAGATGGACGATATCTACAGCGAGGTGCTTGGCTACGCGCGAAGGGTTTTGCAGCAGCCTAGTCACGAATCGGGCGCTCTGTTTGGCTATGCGCCCCTGTACGGCTCCATTGCCGCGGGCGCTCCCTTGGAAATGCTCGAGACTCACGAAGCTCATCCTGTGCCCCTAGCCCTTATGGAGCGCTATCCGAAAGCGTTTTATCTGAAGGCCAAAGGCGAATCGATGAACAAATGCCTGCCTAACGGCAGCTATGCCTTGGTGTGCCCCACGTCGGAAGTGCTGGATGGGGCAATCTATGCGGTGATCGTGGGCACCTCTGAAGCTACTGTGAAACGGGTGCGCAAGCTGAACAACGGCATTTCCCTTGTCCCTGAGTCGAACGATTCCACCTTCAGGCCTCAGGTGTTCGATTACTCCGAGGGCAACAACGAAACGCTTTCGCTTATCGGTAGGGTGGTGTGGTTCTGCATGCCCTTCGACTACGAGTTGTAGCGCTGCAAAATTTTAAAAAAGGGGGTTGCGTCGGAATCTCGTTTCCGTATAATAAGTTCCTGTCGCGCGGACGTGGCTCAGCTGGTAGAGCATAACCTTGCCAAGGTTGGGGTCGCGGGTTCGAATCCCGTCGTCCGCTCCATTAAATGCACGAAGCCCTTGCACATCGGTTGCAAGGGCTTCTTTTGTTTTAGGTACAATAGCGTTGTTCCAAGAGGGGGAAGGGGACGCGCATGGCGCATGAAGAGGAAAATCCAGAAAAGGAAAACGGCAGCTCTCAAAGCATCTCGGAAGGGGTAGCTGCTGCCCGGGCCGAGATGGCGCGAAGGGCGGAGATGCGCTCAGGCGTGAAAAAGCCTGTTGCCCAAAAGGGGAAGAATGGGATCCCGGGTGGGCAAAGCCTGAAAATGTTCTTGGTGAAGTTGCTGGTTGGCTTGGTTTTGCTGGTTTTGTTGGGATATTTCTTCCTGCAGGCCTTGGCAGGAACCCTGAATGTGGGCATCAACACCAACAACGCCGCCTTAAACGGCAAAGAGGTAACCGTTGCCCTGTACAACGGCGATGTCTCGAATCTTCTCGCCGACGCCGACCCGTCGAACGATCCTGAGCCTGCCGAAACGCATAAGGGCATAATCGGCCAACGTACCACGTTCAACCTGCACGACTTTGGAAGCCATACCCTTATGGCAACGCTGGCAAACGAGGAAGATGGCCCGGCATCGTGCGACCCGTACGTGGTAACCGCATGGGGCTTGGACATGGGCACCACGCTGTACATCAACTAAAAAAATGCAAGAGGAAACGCAAAGCAGGAAAGGCGCCGAAGGGCGTCTTTCTTTTGCCCTTGCCATGCCCGCCGTCGCGCCTGCTGCCGTGCCTGTGTATCCCTTCAGCGCCCATGATGCTCTATCCTGCTTCTTTCCGCGAAGCTGTGGTGATTTTTTGCGGTGTCAGCGAAACACGGCACAGCTGATTCTTCGTGGTAAGATAACAAAATCCCGTGAGGGAGTAGTTGGCATAACATATATGTGACCCGTCAACATCATGGCTCGCGCACCCGATGCGAGTCTGGCGTGTCTTCAATAACGAGACTCACGGTATTCAAAGGCGTTCGTTCGCGTATTTGGATACCGTGAGTTTTTTTATGGGCGGGTACGAGGACAAAGAAAGGGCAGTGCGCTTATGGATCTTTCGATCTTCGCCACACCGGAAGCGTGGATCAGCTTGGTAACGCTGATGTTCCTGGAAATCGTGCTGGGTGTAGACAATCTGGTGTTCATCGTTCTAACCACCGACCGCCTTCCTCCCGAAAAACAGCACATCGGCCGCAAGCTCGGTTTGCTGGGCGCATTGGTGTCGCGCTGCATATTCCTTTGCTTCGCATCTTTTTTGGTCCATATGACCGACAAGCTGTTTACCATCCCAGGCTTGTACGTAAACGGTGCCGAGTTCGGCATGTCGGTTCGCGATTTGGTGCTGTTCCTGGGTGGCTTGTACCTTATCTACAAGGGTATCGTCGAGCTGCGCGATGTGCTGAACCTCACCGAGGAGAAGGAGAGCCAAGGCGATGCCGACAAGCCCCGTAAGACCATTGGCCTGGCAGGCGCCGTTGCCACCATCATGGTGATGGACGTGGTGTTCTCCATCGACTCGGTTATCACGGCGGTGGGCTTGGCGAACCACCTTATCGTGATGATCATCGCGGTTATGCTGGCGGTGTTCCTGATGATGGCCTTCATCGATCCGATTTCCGACTTCATCAACACCCATACCGAGATGAAGATCCTTGCCCTGGTGTTCATCACCGTTATCGGAGCGCTGCTGGTGCTCGACGGCTTGGGAATCAACTCGGGCATCGAGGTGCTCGACATGCACGCTGAGAAGCTCATGGTGTACTTCGCCATGGTGTTCGCGGTGGTGCTCGAGGTTATCCAGATGCGCTACAACAAGAAGTATCAAGAATGGACGGTGCAGAAGAACCTGGAGATCATGCAGGCTCGCGGCTACGACCCGCAGAACACCGATACGCTTCAGCTGGCAAATGCGCTCATCGAGGCAGAGGGCATGAAGGGTGAAAAGCAGGGGAGCTAAGCGAAGGGCCTATCGTTGGGCCTTCAAAAGGGTTGCCCTCCTTCTAAGATTTTGGCAAGACAATCAAAAAGCCGCTTGATGCGAAGATCATCAAGCGGCTTTTCTTGTTTTAGCGGTGTGTCTTTCGATTGGGAGGCTTCCCTATGCGTTGAAGCTCATTCTTCGTGGCTGAAGTGCCTGTAGCATTCGTCGGACACGACGAAGCGCACGGCCTTCGGCAGGCAGCGAGCCACAATGGGCGTTGCCACTTCGGTAGGCTCGCCATCGTATTCCACGCGAAGGGCAGGGTCGGCATCGATGCGGATTTCGCTTCCGCGATAGATTTCCAGCCCGCCCACCTTCTTAGCCAGCGAACCGGTGTGGTCGAACACTTTGGCCATAAGGGTGGGGATAAGCTGGATGGCGTTCTCCGTTTTCAGCACCACCACATCGAGCTTGCCGTCGCGCGGAAGGTTCTCGTCAGCCACCTGAAGGTCGAATTGGATCTTCGAGAAGTTCGCCAGTATCACGCCAATGCCGGAAACCTGCACGGTTTCGCCATCGATGGTGAGCGTGAAGGTGGAAACCTGGGGCTTCGGGTTCGAGAAGGCGGCCTCGAAATATGCCATGTCGCCCAGCAGATGCTTGTGCCCTGTGGCGTTTCGCATGATCAGCTCGTCGTACCCGCAGCCGGCCATAACGGTGAAGCCCATCTTGCTGCCGTCCGCCGCCTCGATCTCGCCCATATCGAAATTGAGCGTCAGGGCCTCGTCCACCAGCTTGCAGAGCGCGTGCGATTCGTTGGGCTCGTACAGGTTCAGCGCCAGAAGGTTGGCGGTGCCGGCGGGGAAGGGCAGGATGGGGATGTTCGTGTCGCGAAGCTCGTAGCTTACCGAGGCGATGGTGCCATCGCCTCCGCTTGCCACCACGAAGTCGTACTCGGCGGCATCTTCAAGAAGCGGCGCAAGCTCCACGCCCGGCCCCAGTGATCGGATAGTAACGGAATCGCCCTGTTCGGCATAGCTGCGCATGAAGTCGTAGACGGCGCCGTTGCGCAGCCCTGAGCGTAGATTATGTATGACGAGTACTTTCACGGTCACCCCTTTTGTTACCATGCAATGGTACATGATATGCCCGCTTGCGGAGCGAAACGCCCATGGGGTGCGCACAACCGTAAGCGCTATTCAATAAATCGACATGAAGGGTGATCAATGCTCGTCGAAACCGACGCTGCTTTACGGGATTTCATGGCGCGTTGCGCCGAAAGCCCCTATATGGCTATTGATACTGAGTTCCTACGCGAAAAAACGTACTATGCAAAGCTTTGCCTGGTGCAGGTTGCCATCGAGGGCGAAGTCGCGATTATCGACCCTCTGGGAATCCGCGACCTTACGGTAATGGCCCCCGTGCTCACCAATCCGGACGTCGTGAAGATCTTCCACGCATCGTCGCAGGATATCGAGATCTTGTACCACGAAACCGGCGTGGTGCCTACGCCGGTGTTCGACACGCAGGTGGCGGCAGCGCTCTTGGGCAAAACCCAGCAGGCCTCCTACGCCTCGCTGGTGCATATGTTTTGCGGGGTGACGCTTCCCAAAAAGGACTCGTTCACCGATTGGTCGCGAAGGCCCCTTTCCGATTCCCAGGTTGAGTATGCTGCCGACGATGTGACGTACCTGCCGAAGATCTACCACGATATGGTGGCGCGCTTGAAGGAAAAAGGGCGTCTGTCCTGGCTCGACGATGCCTTTGCGGAAATCTCGAATCCCAAGAAATACGAGATCGACCCGCGCATGCGCTGGCGCAAGCTTCGTCGCGTGAACCAGCTTTCCCCGCGGCAGATCGCTGCGGCTCGCGAGTTCGCTGCCTGGCGAGAAGAGCGCGCCCAGAAGGCGAACATTCCACGCAAGTGGGTGGTGTCCGACGAGCAGATCGTCGAGGCATGCCGCCGCGAGGCGCGCTCGCTCGATGAGCTGTACATGGTGCGCGGCATGCGCGAGAGCCTGCGCCCCGCCGAGGGCCGCGTGGCTCTGAAGTGCATCAAGCGCGGCCTGGAATGCCCCGAGGAAGAGCTGCCGGTTGTGCAGAAAGCGCATAAAAGCGAGGCGAACGTGGACATCGCGGTCGACCTGATGAACGCCATCGTTCACCTGCGCGCGCGGCAGAATCGCATCGCCCCTCAGACCTTGGCCCCGCAAAACGAGCTTATGAAGCTGGCTCGTGGCCATGAAGAGGATTGCGAGCTGCTTTCCGGGTGGCGATATCGCGTGGTGGGCAAGGAGCTTTCCGAGTTTCTGAACGGCGAATTTTCCTTACGACTCGATGACGGAAATCTGGTTATCGTGCGCGATGGGGCGCAGGGTGGACACCAAGAAGAATAAAAGCCGCTATCCTGTTCTGAATCAAAGATTTAACTCGACCGATACCTGGAGTTTTCCATGAGCATGAGCTATTTGTCCCTTATTGTGGTAACCGTTGCCATCGGCGCTTGCGCCCAGTGGTACGTGAATCACCAGATTAAAAAGTATTCGCACGTTCCCAACACCAGCGGCATGACGGGCTATCAGGTTGCCGTGGGCATGCTCCAGTACTATGGCGTGTACGACGTGGAAGTCCATATGGGCGGCCATGGCCAGAACTTCTTCGATCCACGTACCAACTCGATCACGCTTGATCCCCAGTCGTACAACGGCGCATCCATTGACGCAACGGCTACGGCTTGCCACGAAGTGGGCCATGCCTGCCAGTATGCTCAGGGCTATATGCCCATGAAGGTGCGCGGCGCCATGGTTCCTGTGGTGAACTTCGCCACCAACGCTTGGTTCATCCTGCTGCTTATCGGCATCTTCCTGAACATCGCTGGCTTGGTGACGCTCGCCATCATCTTCTATGCGTTTGCGGTTCTGTTCCAGATCGTGACGCTCCCCGTCGAGTTCGATGCAAGCCATCGTGCCATGACGTACATGGCAACCACCGGCATTCCCGCTGGTGAGCAGGCCGGTGCTTGGAACGTTCTTCGTGCTTGCGCCCTAACCTACGTTGCTGCTGCGCTGGTTTCCGTTCTGCAGCTTTTGTACTACCTCAACATCTTCAACGAGGAATAGCCTTATGGCGCGTGATGACACGCCATACATGGGCGGTTTCGCCTATACCGAAGGGCAGGGCGGCCCTGCCGGCCCTACCCACGAAGAGGTGGTTGCGGCGGCAAAGAATGCTGCGGCTCGGGCGGCAACGTACCGTTCTGCGGATGCGGGCTTCGCTTCGGGCGCTGTTGCGAAAGGCTCTTTGGAGAAGAGCTCCGACATTCTTTCCGTTACCGAAGTAACCAATATCGCCAACTCCATCCTGAAGAACCATACCTTTCATGTGATGGGCGAGGTGAGCGAGCTTTCCGATAAGCCGGGCTACAAGGCTGTGTACTTCACGGTAAAAGACGAGGGCGCGGTTATGACGTGCCTGATGTGGAAGAATCGCTACCAGGCAAGCGGCGTGAAGCTCTTCATCGGCGCGAAGGTTGAGCTAACGGGCAAGTTCAGCATCTTCGCCCGTTCGGGCAAGCTCGACTTCAACGTGTACGGTGTCAAGCTCGCGGGCGAAGGAGCCTTGCGCCAGCAGGTGGCTCAGCTTGCCGAGAAGCTTAAGGCCGAAGGCCTGATGGACGCGGCGCGCAAACGCCCTATCCCGCGCATCCCGCTTACGGTGGGCATCGTAACGTCGCCTAACGGCGCTGTGGTCCACGATGCCCTGCGCACGTTCCGCCGGCGGTTCCCCTTGGCGCGCATGGTGGTTGCGGGCGTTCCCGTCGAGGGCGCCACGGCTGCTCGTGATATGACCGACGCCCTGCAGCTTCTGAGCAATGCGGGCGTGGAGGTTATCCTGCTGTTGCGCGGAGGCGGCTCGTTCGAAAGCTTCATGCCGTTCAACGACGAAGGCTTGGCGCGTGCCATTGCGGCATGCCCGGTGCCCGTGGTTACCGGTATCGGCCACGAGCCCGACACCACCATCGCCGATATGGTTTCCGATTACCGCGCCTCAACGCCGACCCAGGCTGCACTGGCGGTCTCGCCGGATTCTTCCGAGCTGCGCTCGCTGATTGATTCTCTGTTCGCTCGTATGGACAAAACCTTGGTGAACCGCCTGAATCGCTCGGTCGAGTATCTGGACTCAATGGCCTCGCGCCCTGTTCTGCGCGATCCCGCCTCGATGTACGAAGCGGATGCGCGCTTGCTCGATGTGTACCAGGATCGCATGGAGCGTGCGGCGGCGCAGCGCGTTTCCAGCTCTGCCGACCTGCTTGGCCAGCTTGCCAGCCGCTTGGGCCGCGTTGGGCCGCGCATCGCCTCTTCCCAGCAGGAGCGTCTTGATTCGTACGAGGCCCGCCTGCAAGCGGCTTTACCGCATTCGCTGAAGGCCGCAGAAAGCGAGTTCTCGCGGCTTTCTGCCTCTTTGAAGGCGAGTGGGGAAGCGCTGCTTGTTGGGCCCAAGCACGAAGTGGCGCTCAGCAGCGAGTCGTTTGCACGGTTGGGCAAAACGCTGCTCGATCCCTTTTATTCCGAGGCGGCGGTAGTTGCAGCTCGCTTGAACGACCTTTCCCCGTTGCATATCTTGGAACGCGGCTGGTCGATTGCTCGCACCGAGAAAGGCGCTGTGCTGCGCAGCGTTTCCGACGTGAAACCGCACGATCTGGTGGAGGTTCAGCTTATAGACGGCGCGCTTTCCTGCCGCGTTGAAAAGGAAGCAGTTTCCGAATTGTCAGAACTACTGTCGTTGGAGGACAGCCATGAGTGAAGAACAGAACGTCGACCTCACCTTCCGCGAGGCTATTACCGAGTTGGGTCAAATCGTTGAGGCGCTGGAGAGCAACAAGCTCGAGCTTGAAGAGAGCCTGGTGAAATACGAGCGCGGCATCGTGCTCATCCGCTTCCTGCGTGGTCGCCTTGAGAATGCCCAGCAGCGCGTTGACGTGCTGAAGGGCGAGTTGGGAGCCCCCGTCAACGATGACGTGGTAGACACTACGCTTCAGAAAGCGTAAACCTGATATGTCCAATTCATGCGCCCTTGCGCATGACCTTTCGAAAGGAACTAACCATGGCCGATTGCCTGTTCTGCAACATCATTGAAGGCTCCATCCCTTCCACGAAGGTATACGAAGATGATGTGTGCTACGCCTTCGACGACATTGCTCCGGAAGCCCCTGTTCATACCCTCATTGTTCCCAAGAAGCACTACGCTTCGCTGAACGACGATGTTCCCGCAGAGGTTTTGGGCCAGCTCCTTGCGCGCGTTCCCGAGGTTGCCAAGATCAAGGGCATCGATGAGTCTGGCTACCGCGTTGTGGTAAACACCGGCGCCGATGCGGGCCAAACGGTGTTTCATCTGCATGTGCACGTTCTGGGCGGCAAGAACCTGGGCGAGCACGTTCTGTAGCCTTATTTCCAGGCAAAGTGGGGCGTTACGTGGAGGATTCGTGAGCAATGCGGGCCGCATCGCTGCCGATCGCCTGCGTATTCGCCCCTTTTGAAGCGGCATTTCCGCCGTTCACCAGTCACCGTAAAAACGCCCGTGCAGAAATACGGGGTAGGGTGTTTTTGCGTACAATGGATTGAGCATTCGACCACTCTAGGAGGGATTGGTTTTGAACATCCTTGTTGTTAACGCGGGCTCATCTTCGTTGAAGTACCAGTTGGTAAACATTGCCAACAACAAGGTGCTGGCGAAGGGCCTATGCGAACGCGTTGGCAGTGAACAATCCCTTCACAAGCACGGTATCGACGAAAACGAGTTTGTGTACAAGCTTCCCTTGCCTGACCATACCGCTGCCATGCGTGTGGTTCTGGATATCTTGAGCACGGGTCCGAATGCCGTTATCAAGGACATGAGCGAAATCGCGGCTGTTGGCCATCGCATCGTCCACGGTGGCGAGTTCTTCAAGGAATCGGCTCTTATCGATGACGACGTTATCTCCAAGATCGACGATCTGGCCGAGCTTGCCCCGCTTCACAACAAGGCGGCGCTGGCGGGCATCAACGCATGCCGCGCCCTTATGCCTGAAACGCCGATGGTTGCGGTGTTCGACACGTCGTTCTTCCAGGCGCTTCCTCAGTACTCGTACATGTATCCCATTCCGTATGAATACTACGAGAAGTACGGCATCCGCAAGTACGGCTTCCATGGCACCTCGCATCGTTACCTATGCGAGCGTGCGGCGGCCATCCTTGGCGAGGATCTGAGCGACATTCGCCTCATCACCTGCCATTTGGGCAACGGCTGCTCCATTACCGCGGTCGATCATGGTGTGCCTATCGACACCACGATGGGCTTCACTCCGCTTGATGGCCTTATGATGGGCACGCGCTCGGGCTCCATCGACCCTGCTATCGTCACGTATCTGATGGATCATGAGGGATACACCCCTGAAGCGATGAACACCATCCTGAACAAGAAGTCGGGCCTGCTGGGCATCTCGGGAATCAGCAACGACTTGCGCAGCGTGCGGGAGGCCTCCGATGCGGGCAACCAGCGTGCGATTCTTGCGTACGAGATGTACTCAACCCGCGTGAAGAAGTACATTGGCCAATGCCTGGCTCTTATGTCGGGCACCGATGCCATCGTTCTCTCCGCGGGAGTTGGCGAGAACTGCGAGAAGATGCGCCGCATGATCTTCGCCGGCTGGCAGCCGTTGGGCATCATCCTCGACCCGGAGAAGAACAAGCAGCGCGGCTTTGAGCGCATCATTTCCTCCGACAAGTCGAAGGTGCCCATTATCGTTATTCCCACCGACGAGGAATACATGATTGCGCGCGACACGTATGAGATCGTGCACAACCGGAGCCAAATCGTTCCTGCTTCCCATTACTCGAGGGAAGCACGCAAATAGCCTCGAACGGCGCCGTCTTAGGACGGCGCTTTTTATTGGCTAGGCACGGCTTGCGCTTAATGTGCGTTCCCTTGAGCCTATCTGCATGTATATATTTCGCGCATGATTCCTGCTGCGAAGCATCATCAGTTCGCATTGGAAGCTTTCTTCCTCCGTTAATACAATCGCACCGTGAACGCGTTATGCGTTCGTAGAGGGTTTGTTTTATTAGGGGGAATAATGGATTTCGAATTGACGCCAGACCAGGAGCTGTTCATTGCCAGCGCGAAGGAGTACGCGGAAAAGTACTTTACGCCTGAAGCCATCAAGCAGGCATATGAGGTCGATCACCATATCAGCCTCGAGGCTGCCATGGCTTTCCGCGAGTTGGGCTTTATGCACTTGGGACTGCCGGAAGAGGTAGGCGGCATTCCGTGCGACAAGCTCACGTTGGTGCTGCTGATGGAAAAGCTCCATGAGTACACCACGTGCGTGCTGCCGTTCCAAACCGACTTCAACTCCATCATGGACGTCATCGAATTCGGCAACGAAGAGCAGCAGAAGAAGATCATGGACGTGGTGAACAACGTTCCGAGCACCAGCGTTGCGGTAACGGCCATTTCCGAGCCGGGCGCAGGCTCTGACAACAATGCCATGACATGCGTTACCGTGAAGCAGCCCGATGGCACCTACCTGCTGAACGGCCAGAAGACGTGGGTAACCATCGGCCATTTGGCGGTATACACCATTCTCGTTGCCAAGGACGAAGACCCTTCGTACGAAAACGACAACTACTCGCTTTGGATGATTCCGAACGACATCGAGGGCTACACGTTCGGCGGCTTGGAGAAGATCGGCCAGCAGATCGTTCCCTTTGTCGATTGTTTCTTCGACAACGTGGTGCTTACCGAGGACATGCGCCTCGGCAAGCCGGGTGAGGGCTGGAAGAACCTCATGAAGAAGCTTGAGTTCGAGCGCTGCCTGGTAGTGGCTCAGGCGTTGGGTCAGGCCCAGGCTGTGATGAACGAAGCGGGCGCCTATTGCTCTGAGCGCATCTGCTTCAAGAAGCCTATCGGGCATATCAGCGCAATCCAGCAGCATTTGGTTGAGATGGAAACCATCTTGGACAACGTCCGCACGCGTCTGTACAAGGTAACCACTATGCTCGACAAGGGCCAGTCCACGCGCTTGGAGTCGGCTCTGCTTAAGTCGTATGCTTGCCAGAACCTTACCAAGGTTGCCGAGCATGCTCTTTCCATTTACGCCGGCATCGGTTATACGAAGGAAATCAACGCGGGCCGTATCTGGAACGACCTGAAGGGCTATGAGTTTGCCGGTGGTACCACGGAAATCATGAACTATATTTCCGGACGCCAGCTGGTGAAGAAGTACAAGAAGCAGTAAGCGCTTGGCTTGCTTGCAAGCTTTTTGCTCTCATACGTTTAGAAAAGGAAGAGCTTCATATGAGGCTCTTCCTTTTTTGCTTGGGCGAGTTTTTCTATATCGGAATCATGCGAACTCTAGGATGCGTAAGCATGTTGGCAATCGGGATTACAACGAGCACAAAGGGAAGCGAAAGGCCCATGGTGCTGTTTGCATCGCACCATGGGCCTTGGGTTTCTCCGTGCTATTGGGGCACCGCGCAGCGCTAGTGTGTTTTAACCATAAGCTACGCTGCTTGGGGAGTGGCGCAACTAAAGGGTTTGCGCCTGAACGCAGGTGATGGCGATAACGCCTACCACGTCTTCTGCGGTGCAGCCGCGGGAAAGGTCGTTCACCGGCGCGGCAATGCCCTGAAGGATGGGGCCGTAGGCTTCTGCCTTGGCAAGGCGCTGAACCAGCTTGTAACCGATGTTGGCAGCGTCGAGGTCGGGGAACACGAGTGTGTTCGCCTTGCCGGCAACGGGGGAGTCGGGTGCCTTCATGGCGCCAACCTCGGGAACGATGGCCGCATCAAGCTGCAGCTCGCCGTCTGCGTTCAGATCGGGGTAGTTCTCCTTGATGTAGGCCATGGCATCGACGACCTTCTGCGCATCGTCGTTGTGGGCGCTGCCGTAGGAAGAGTGCGAAAGCAGGGCAATGCGCGCTTCCTTGCCCAGCAGGCGCTTGAACGACTGGCTGGTGAGGTTGGCAATGTGGGCAAGCTTTTCAGCGGTAGGCTGAATCTCCAACGCGCAGTCGGCGAAGGCGAACACGCCGTTTTCGCCCAAGTCGCAGTTGGGGACTTCCATCAGAAACAGGGAGCTGACCATGGGAGCGCCCGGTGCCGTTTTCAGAACCTTCAGCGCAGGTGAGAGGATCTTCACGGTTGCGCAGCTTGCACCGCCAACCAGGCCATCGCACTGGCCGGTTTTCACCATCATGGTTGCGAAGTAGATGTTGTCTTTCGTTACCAGCTCATGAGCCTCTTCTTCGGTCATGCCCTTCTTCTTGCGCAGCTCGTAAAGGAGGCTTGCGAACTCCTCAACCTTTTTAGAGGTTGCGGGGTTGATGATCTTGGCGCCTTCCAGGTTGTAACCCTTGGCGTTGATCTCTTCCGCATCGCCGAGGATCACCAGGTTGGCAATGCCCTGCTTCAAGGCCTCTTCGGCGGCGGCCAAGATGCGGTCGTCGTGACCTTCGGGCAAAACGATGGTCTTCTTATCCGCTTTGGCGCGTTCAATCATCGAATCGATGAGCGTGGTCATAAACATTCCTTTCATGGGTGATGTTTGTCTCGTGCTCCATTTTACCGCGCAGGGCGCAAGGTGGGTATAATGTGCCCTTGAGGTAAGTCGCAGAAGGCGTGAACGGAAAGGTTAGGTGTGCCGCTACATGAAGACGATCTCCTTTGCGGTGCCGTGCTACAACTCGGCTAACTATATGGAGAAGTGCGTTAGCTCCCTGCTGCCCTGCGGAGACGACATCGAGATCATCCTGGTCGATGATGGCTCCACGCGTGACAACACGGCTGAAATCGCCGATAGGCTGGCAGAAGAGCATCCCGGCATCGTTCGCGCCATTCACAAGGAAAACGGCGGCCATGGCTCTGCGGTGAACGCAGGCTTGGAGGCGGCCGAGGGCTTCTACTACAAGGTTGTTGATTCCGACGATTGGCTGGACAGGAAGGCCATGGACGTTATCATGCCGTACCTTCGCGAACAGAAGGCAAAAGCCGAAGCGTCCGACGGTGAGACGGCAACCGATTTGGTAATCGGCAACTACGTGTACGAAAAGGTGTTCGAGAACACCCGCACGGTTATGCGCTACACCAACGTTTTTCCTACCGACAAAGAGTTCGGCTGGTCGGACACGGGCCATTTCCGCTCTTCGCAGTACCTCCTCATGCATTCGGTTATCTACCGAACGAAGATGCTGCGCGACATGGGCTTGAAGCTGCCCGAGCATTGCTTCTACGTTGACAACGTGTTCGTGTACGTGCCGTTGCCCCACGTGCACACCATGCGCTACTTCGATGTCGACATGTACCGCTACTTCATTGGTCGCGAAGATCAGTCGGTCAACGAAAAGGTTATGCTTTCCCGTATCGACCAGCAGATTCGCGTTACCAAAACCATGATCGACGCGGTGGATCTGAATACTGTCGAAAACCCGCGCTTGCGCAAGTACATGCACAACTACCTTTCCATGATGATGTGCATCTGCTCGGTGTTCCTGCGCATGGAGCAGACGCAAGAAAACGAGGAAAAGCGCGCCGATGTGTGGGCGTACCTGAAGGCGAAGGACGCGAAGCTCTACAGCCAGCTGAAGCATACGTTGCTGAATGCCGGCACGAACATTCCCACGCCGCTGGGCAGGCAGTTTGGTTTGACGGCGTACCATATCGCTCAGAAAATCTTCAAGTTCAATTAATAACGCTCATTCCTCTCATGTTTGCCCAGGTCAAACGCTTGTTGATGTTCCCGCTGGTTTGATTCTGGAAGAATTCTGGAAGAATCGTTCTAGAGCAGCTTCGCCGCATCGTCCAGGGCCGCATCGTTCACCGCTGCGTAAACGTCCATGGTGACGCTGAACGTGGAATGGCGGGCAAGCTTCTGCACCACCTTCGGGTTGATGTTGAGCATGCAGCATCGCGCCACGAAGGCATGGCGCAGGTCGTGGAACCTGATCCCAGGGAACCCGAGGCCGTCCCTGTGCTGGAGCCACCACACGGTCAAGGAGTCGGTTGGCATGCACTGGAAGGTCGGGTTCGTCACTATGGGCATGGACCTGTCCCACGGCAGGCCGAGGGCTATCATGTCTCCGCTCTGCCGCTCCATCCACTCGCCCAAAGCGTCCTGAAGCGCCTGAGATATGGGCACGGTTGCCGTTGACGCCTTGGTCTTGGTGCCGTTCACGTGCAATTTTCCGCCCTGCCAGTCCTGCCATGTGAGCGAGCAGCATTCTCCCAGCCTTAGACCGGCAAGGAGAGCAAGGAGCACGCCCATCTTGTAGCCGTCGCGGACGGGGCGCATCAACGACGCAAGCTTCTGGTACCGTTCCTCTTCGAGCACCACCTGCTGGCGCGGCTTCACAGAGGGGGTGGAGACATCCTCGAACGGGTTTGCCGACGCGTACCCCATCGGGATCGCGTACTTCTTGTACATGGTCTTGCCCGCTATCCACAGCATCTTTATATACTGGTTGCCCGCTGGCTTGCCAGACGGAGTGTCGCCGTCCATCATCGCCAGGAACGCGTCTTGTATTTGATCGCTGGTGAGCTTGTCTGCCCTCACGAATCCTATGAGCCTTGAGAGGATGTTGAGGCGCGTCTTGTACCCGGTGATGCTGGTTTCGGCCACCTCTTTGGTCCTGCGCCTATGCTCAAGCCACTCAAGCGAGCATTCCTTGAACGTGGGGATCTCGCCGCTTCTCTTCAGCTGCTGACCTGAAAGCTCGTTGATGAACTCGGGGAGCGCCTTCTTCGCCTGCGTATAGGTGCCGTTGAACGTGCGTGTGCGCTGGCGGTATTTGCCCGTTCTCGGGTCGAGACCGACGCTCACGCGCAGCTGCCATTTTCGGCACTTGCCCTTGGGCTTGTCCTTCTCAAGCTGCACTATGGACCCTGTTCCGTTGGTTTCCATGGTATTATTCACCTAGCCCTTTCTACAGGGGTTCGAATTCACCCCATCGCGTGATGCTTGCTGGCTGCGCGGTGGGGCTTTTTTATTCGTTGCTGTTCTTCAGCTTGTTCACTTCTTCGTTCATCTTATTAAGGGCATCGGTTGATTTTGCTATATGTCCAGCTGCTTCGTTCACCTTATGTGTTGCCTTTATCATGTCGTTGGTGGAGACGGCTATGTTTGCGTCTGTAAACAAGTCAGACGCTTCCATGGTCTCTTTTGCGCTTTCGACGAGATACGAATGCGCCTGCTCGCATTTCTTCGGAACGTTGCTCTCGTTTATAACGTCCTCGCACAGCATTTCAAGCTGCGCGGAGGTTTCGGCGCATTCCTTCAATGACATTGGGCTGCTTGGATTGCACCCATCAGACAGTTTTTGCAGATAATCATTGGATTCCTTCCTGTAATCGTTGACCGATTCCAGGTTGCTCCACTCTGTAAGTTGTTCTTGAGCTGACTTCTCTTCCTGGCATCCAACAAGCGCAAGCGCCATAGCTAGCGCGATTGCCAGGCTTGCAGCCAACCATGCCTTCTTTACCATCTTCTTTCCTTCCACTCTTTACTCAATGAAACATCTTTTACCGAGCATCTAAAACTTCGTTATTGCGTACACGACCTTGCCGATAAGACGAACCTCCGGTGAATCGGGGTCGGTTTCGTCGATGATTCTGCGCTTGTGCGCTGGGTTGGTGCTGTCAGGCTCAAGGAATATCACGCCGTCGAACAGTTCCACACGCTTGATGGTGGCATCGTCGCCGTTCACCTTGACCAAGGCTATGTCCCCGCTCTTCACCTCGTGGTGCGTGTCGATCAACGCGTACTGCCCGTCCATGAGGGCATTGTTCATCGAATCGCCCGACACCCTTATGTAGAAGTTGCCCTCCTTGGCGTACTCGGGCGGGCACCACTGTATGTCGCCAGTCACCTCGTAGGCGGGGGATTGGTCGCCAGCGTGCGTTACCCCGGATATCGGAAGGGTTGTTGCTGCTGACATTGCAGCTCGTATGGGCATGGTGATAGGTTCGCTAATCGGCTTGCCTGTCTCCTTTGAATACAGTTGCGCGTTAACATTTCCGTACTTTTTGAAGTAATAGCCGTATTGGCTTACAAGATCTTCGTTTGAGACATTGAACTCACTCGCTATCAGGTCAAGCATGAGCCTTCTTGGCTGCATCCCTCTGATTTCCCACCTTGATACTGTATTAGTGCTTACTCCAAGACGTTCCCCGAATTCCGTTTGAGTTAAATCCTCATCCTCGCGGAGTGCCTTAATGTTGCGGCCAAAAGCCGTGTTCACAGTCATGTCTAGCCTTAAATCAAACTTTAATGTTGAAAAATATTATAAAGGGTATTGCCAAGTTTTGCATTCAACGTTAGAGTGTTAATCGTCAAGTTGAGAACAGCGAAGGAGTCCAGCAGATGGAAATTCAGCATGACCGCCGTGAAGTATTCGGTTCCGCGTATGAAGAAGTCGAGCGCATGTGCGCGCGTAAAGCAAATGTCTACCGTGACCAGCTGGAAGGTTTTGCAGCCGACATTGATAAGGATTGCGCACTCGTAATCTCTGCGAAAATCAGCGCAATCGAGGAATTGCGATATGTGGCTGCCGAAAAGGCGAAGCTGTTCAATAGCCTTTCTGATTAATTTTTTTACCCTAGCATTCAACGTTAAACGTATAACCACTGAAGCCACCCGAGAGCCGATGCGTCAGCGAGTAGTTAAGACTGTTTAATTCAATCGCTGTCAAGGGGATTTTCAACAGGCGCATCGGTTCTCGGGTGGCTTCGGCCACCGCCCGTGAGGGGCTAGCAAAACGAACTTTCTTGCCTTTCAAACGTTTACCTCCTAATCCCCCTCACGGGCGCAGCCTAAAACACATTGAGAACCGAATACTGCGCAGCATGCTCATTCCTTTCGACTGACTGGTTTCACTTGCAGATGCTTTGACTTATCGGCGATGGTTTTTTACGCGTTTCGCCTTCGCCACCCGCTGCGCAGTATTCGGTTCTCATGATCGGAAGGAAGCCAAGATGGCAACCGAGCTTTACACGCCAAAAGAGTTCGCAAAGGTCATGGGCGTTTCTCCCCAGCACATCCTGCGCTGCTGCCAGAACGGCGAGCTGAGCGCCGTTCGGCTTAAAGCGGGCGAGAAGCGCACGCGCTGGGCAATCCCATTCGACATGGACGATCTGACCAAGATGGCGCACATGAACGCCGAGAGCATCTACGAAAGGAACGGAAGATGACCGCATACGAGAAGGCGAAGCTGCGCGAGCAGCTGCGCAAGGATAAGCGCAGGCAGACCGCTGTTGACGTGGTGACCTGCTTCGGCGGCTTTGCGACGATAATCGCCATTTTCTTCGTGTTGGCGCTGTAAATGAAATACATATTCGAGATACCTGGCACGTTGCCCACCCTAAACGAGTACATGAACCGTGAGCGCGCCAACAGATACGCTGCGGCGAGCATGAAGAAGCAGGCGCAGAAGCGTATCCGCGAGTGCATGGAAAACCCGCCTCGGTTCAAGGGCTATGTTGAGGTCGAGTTCGCGTGGTACCGACCCGACATGAGGTGCGACAAGGACAACGTCGCCTTCGCCAAGAAGTTCATCCTGGACGCGCTGCAAGAGGAGAACGTTATCCGTAAGGACTCATGGAAGCTGTGCACGCCATACGACGTTGGCTTCATGGTGAACAGGAAGAACCCACGCACGGTCGTGTGCGTGACAGGCGAGGCAGAAGGAGATTAGCAATGCATGTGCCTTACACGGAGCGTCATTTCGACGGCACCACAGAAGAGGTCAATGCGCAGTGGGTCGAGTCCCGAAAACATGGCATCGGCGGCTCGGACGTGGCGGCCATCATGGGGCTTAACAACTACACCAGCCCGTATGAGGTGTGGCTTGTGAAGACGGGGCAGATGGAGCCTCCAGACCTCAGCGGCAAGCAGGCCGTTGAGTGGGGCAACCGCTTGGAGGACGTTGTTGCGCAGAAATTCGCCGAGGCGCATCCCGAGCTGAAGGTCGAGCTCAAGGAGGCCACTTTGGTTTCCAAGGAGCGCCCATGGGCGTTCGCGAACCTCGACCGCCTGCTCACCGACGCAGATGGCGAACACGGAATTCTCGAGGTGAAGACGGTTGGTGCCTTCCGTGCGTCCGACTGGGACGACGGCGTTCCTACCTACTACCTCACGCAGGTTGCCCACTACATGTCGGTTACGGGCTTCGACTGGGCATATTTCGCAGTCCTCATCGGCGGCCAGGAGTACCGCGAGTACTACGTGGAGCGCGACGACGAGGACATCAAGGCCGTGAACGAGTACGTAGACGAGTTTTGGCACACCAACGTCGAGGGCAACGTCCCGCCCGCGCTCATCGGGAGCAGCGGCGAAGCGGAGGCCTTGTTTGCAGGTAACAGCAACGACGACGGTGAGTTCGCCTACGCGTTGGACGGCGACTTGCCGAACACCGACGAGCTTGAGGGAATCAAGCAGCAGATAAAGCAGCTCACCGAGCGCAAGAAGCTCATAGAGAACCAGCTGCGGCTTGCGATAGGCAAGAGCAAGGGCGTTGAGACGCCAACCAAGAAGATCACATGGGTTCGCAGCACCAGAACATCATTCGACTCGAAGGCCTTCCGGGAGGAATGCCCAGAGGTTGCCGAACGTTTCATGGCATCGAAGGTCGTTGACGGCGGAATCCGAATCAAGAGGAAGGAACGGTAATGGGGCAGATCGCAAAGGCGGCGGCAGGAAAGCCGCAACAGCAGCAGGACGGCATAAGGGCCATGCTCACGGCCAACTGGGAGCGCATCCAGTCGGTGATGCCGAAGCACATGAGCAGCGAGCGCCTTTATCAGCTCGCGCTTTCCGCGATCAACACCACGCCGGGGCTTGCGCAGTGCGATGCAGCGTCCCTCATGAGCTGCGTGATGAAGTGCAGCGCGCTTGGCTTGGAGCCTAGCGCAGTTGACGGTCTGGGGCGTGCGTACATCCTGCCGTACAACTCCAAGACGGGCAAGCACGCCCAGATGATCTTGGGCTACAAGGGCATGATCGACCTTGCGCGACGAAGCGGCCAGGTCAAGGACATCAGCGCACGCGCCGTGTACGAGGGAGATGAGTTCCAGTACGGCTTCGGGCTTGAGGAAACCCTGCGCCACGTTCCCAGTGGCAAGCCGCGCGACAAGGGCGAGAAGCCAACCCACGTTTACATGGTGTGCCACTTCATGGACGGCGGGCACTACATAGACGTTATGAGCCTTGCCGAGGTTGAGGCCGTCCGCGCCCGAAGCAAGGCTGGGAGCAACGGCCCATGGGTAACCGATTACGAGGCGATGGCGAAGAAGACCGTGATCAGGCGAGCGTTCCCGTACCTTCCGGTGAGCATCCAGGCACAGAGCGCGGCGGCATCGGACGAGACGAGCGGCGGCTTCATGGAACAGCTTTCCCCGAGGCCAGCGCAGCCGACGCCGCAGCCCCAGGAGCCTGCGATGGAAGCCCGCGACACAGAGCCTAAGGGGCTTCGCACGGCGGTATGCACAAGCTGCGGCACCGAGTTCGAGACGGGCGTTAACGATGACTTGAAGGCGCTCGAGGGCACGCGCCCTGCGTGCTGCGAGATGCCGAGCTACCAGTGGAAGGAGGGCTAGCGGATGGATGGGCTGAAGCCCGTGAGCAAGCTTCCGCCGCGCAGCAGGAACGGCACGGGCAGCGGCGAGGAGATCATGCGGATGCTGTCCGAATTCCTGTTGCCATGGTGGAGGTTACCAGGGACGTTGACGGAGAGCCGTTGAGCCAAAGGCGCATCGACCCGCTAAGAACCCACATGTACAAGGTGGCTGGCCGCAACGGCATTGAGATAAAAACGTTCGTCCGATGGGACGAGGATTCGGGTAGGCGCAGGCTCTACCTGGGAAAGGCGGGGGAATGAGTGATCCCGCCGAACGCTGGCGCTGGGTTCCTGGATACGAAGGCTTGTACTTAGTGAGCGATATGGGCCGCGTGTTCTCCATTCCTAGAAACACCAGCAACGGAGGATTCGTCAAGGCGATAAAAGGCAGCGATGGATACTCTAAAGTTGCCCTTTCGAAAGATGGGCGCGTTACCAAGCTCTCTATTCACAGAATTGAGGCTACCGCGTTTCTTGGTGAAAGGGGAGCTGGGTATCAAGTCAACCATATAGATGGAAACCGTTCAAACAACAACTTGCGAAACCTTGAATGGTGCACGCAGCAGGAGAACGTCCGTCATGAGCTGTATGAGCTTGGAAGCATATACAGGCGCAGGAAGCTTACATCGCAGCAAGCGAGGGAAGTAAGGAACTCCAAGGAGTCGAATGGCGTTTTAGCGGATAAGTACCGAGTGTCCAAATCGACCATTCAGTGCATCAAAAATGGAAAGTTATACAAGGAAGTATGAGCATGTCAATTAATAAAGTTTTGATAAGCGGAAACATCGGTGGCGACCCCAGCCTAAGGCAAACCGCCAGCGGAATGCAGGTGCTGTCGTTCAGCGTTGCGGTCAAAGACCGTGTTAAAGGGGAGGATGGGCAGTGGACTGACCGCCCCAACTGGATCGATTGCACCATGTTTGGCGCTCGCGCACAGAGCGTTTCCCGCTTCCTTTCCAAGGGTAGCAAGGTGGCCATCGAAGGAAAGCTTCGTTGGAGCCAGTGGGAACGCGATGGCCAGAAGCGTAGCAAGATCGAAGTCATCGTCGATGAGATCGAGTTCATGACCAGCCGCAGCGACGGCGCTCCTCGCGCTGCGGCATCGGCTCAGGCCGCGCAACCGTACCAGCCGCCCATCGTCGACGAGTCCCTGTACGACGACGACATCCCGTTCTAGGGGTCCCGCATGAACATCAAGCAGGACCCAAGGTTCGAGGAGGCGGCCGAATGCATGCTCCAGACGTGGATGGCGCAGGAACTTGGCGAGTACGCCGACGAGGAGGCCGAGCGTTACATGAAGCTCCGCGACGAGCTGGCGTCCGAGTACGGCAGGTGGAGCACCGATGTTGCCCACATGGTGAGCACGAGGGCGCACCTCATGTGGATGGAGCTGGTGTAGTTGATCGTCTACGGGCGCGGCTGCGCAGGCTGCCAGACGATACCGAGAACGGAGCAGCCCCTGGTCGACCCGAAGGAGCTGCCGCCCTTCCTCGGGCACGGCAACTGGGCGGCGCACAGGCTGTACGGCTGCAGATGCGCAGAGTGCGCGGCTTACGGAAAGAAGTACGGAAGGAGGCGCAGCCATGGCTGACATCGACGGGGCAGGCAACGACCCGCTCGGCAGCGAGCCGTTCAGGTTCGGCGCCGGGGGTGCCCAGCCGAAGAACTTCACGTGGTACGAGAGCTTCACCGAGGCGATGATGGAGCTCCCCACGAGGGACGAGCAGGTGCGCTTCGTCTTCGGCCTCATAGGCTACGGCGCCTTCGACGTCGACCCGATGTTCTCGACCCCGAGCCTGCGCATGGCTTTCAGGTTGGTGAGGCCGATCATCGACACCAACCGCAAGAAGATCAACGGCGGCAAGAAGGGCGGAAGACCCTCCAAGAAACCATAGGTTTTAACCATAGGTTTTAACCATAGGTTTAAAGGTAGCTGGAAACCATAGGGTAAAAGCAATTTAAAGGTAAAGGTAAAGGCAAAGGTAAAGATACCCGCTGAAAATTGTGGATAACTTCCCCTCTGCCGATGCCTGGAAATCGGAAGGAAAAAGAGATGGAAACCATCAACGTTAACGGAACCGAGTACGTGAAGGCGGAGGACGCGAAGAGCGTCAACCTCCAGAACCCGTCGGAGTGGGAGCACGTGTGCGTCATCGCCGACCGCGGCTGGATCTTCGAAGGCTACCGCACCGAGGAAGACCCCAACACCCTCCGAGACGCGCACGTCGTGCGCAAGTGGAGCAACGGCCTGGGCATCGGCGGCCTGGCAGACCCCATGCACAAGGCGGACTACACGCTCGACGAGCTGGGCAGCGTGAGCGTCAGCGCATCGGCCGTCATCGCCGTGGTCACTCTGGAGTGGTAGCGATGTGCGACGGCTACGGCGACGGCTACGGCTACGGAAACGGCTGCGGCGACGGTTACGGTTACGGCTACGGCGACGGTTACGGCATCTGCCATGTTGCGCAGGAGGAGGCGGCTTGATGGAGCCTCATGTGCAGGCGGAGAGCTACTGGTCGGACCTGCAGCAGGTGCGAATCCAGGTTTTGAAGCGCTTCACGTGCCGCGAGTGCGAGCACTGCCACAGCTGGCGCGCCAAGGCGAACGGCGGCAGCGTACCCGTGGGCTTCTGCACGATGCAGGAGATGCCGCTGGACGCCTCCGAGCTCGACAGCTCCCAGTGGGACATGTGCGGGGAGATGCTGCTGGATGACTAGGAAGTCTGAAATCGATTCTAAGCCCATGGTTCGCGGCTCTCGGGCGCTGGCTCGGGAACGCCGCGAATCGGGGCTGGAATCGGCACGAGAGGAAGCGAGAGGGGCATCGAGATGCATCTGACCGAGTACAAGGAGGGCCCGTACAGCGCCAGGGAGAGCCTCTGGGACTGGGGAGCGGGCCAGAACGGCGAGGGCACGTGCCCCGTGTGCGGCAAGAGGTTCGAGAGGCGCAGCCGCAGCCACGTCTACTGCTCCAGGGAGTGCAGGCGCAAGGGGGCGAGGGCATGAGGTACGTGTCGCTGTTCAGCGGCATCGAGGCCGCGACGTGCGCATGGGAGCCGCTGG